>Ga0181582_10005671_pt1 | contig 10063 bp, 3 predicted proteins | sample 071ome_32_FD_132438 | JGI IMG/M metagenome (GOLD analysis project Ga0181582, IMG submission 132438) | Coastal salt marsh microbial communities from the Groves Creek Marsh, Skidaway Island, Georgia - 071405AT metaG (megahit assembly) | ecosystem: Environmental > Aquatic > Marine > Intertidal zone... | reverse complement strand
GATGGGCCTCCAGCAGGACATCCACCATGTCGGACATGGTGCCGTCGTTGAAGGTGTAGTAGCCCTGGTAGTTCTTCCTGGGAAAGGTTCGTGACCATTCATCGGGATAGCGGGCCTGAAGGATGGGATGCTCCTTGGGATCCGGTGGATCGACGAATCGTTGTGGCCAGGCGCCGTTGGGGTACTGGGCGGCCAGGAAGTGGTTCAGGGCGTAGTCGACCGCTTCGTGAATCCGGCCATCCTTGAAACCGAGTTCCTCGTCCATGCGCATGAGGAACATCAGGCAGGCCTGCGACTTGTTGTCGTCGAGGGTGGTGACGTTCTTTCGTTTGCCTTCTTCAGGTTCCGTCCGGTAGGCGTGCTTCATTCTTTGCTTCTCACCAAGCTCGAAGCTGCTGTCCCAGCCTCCCGAGCGAAGCTGCGATTGAACCAGGGCGTATGCGGCCTCCTTTGCAGCCTTCATGGCGGACGGGGCTCCGGTCAACTGGTAGGCCTCCAGATAGGCCATGCCCACGGCGGGCGTACCCGGGGGCTCGGTCCAGCCGGTGGTGGTCAGTGCCTTCCCTTCGCCCTCACGCAGCATGAGGTCACTGCTGTAGCGATAGACGTAGGCTCCCTCGTGGCTTGCCCCTTCGGAGAAGAAACGGATGGCCTTGTTCATGGCTTCCATGGCCTCGGTACGTGAGGGATCGGCGTTGGCGTGGAGGAAGCCGACAGCAATGAGGAGGATGGCAGCTGTCAGGAATGGACGTCGGCGCTGGGACATGGTGAGCTTCTAGTTGGATTTTTCCCGGGATGCAACCGGACGATTCAGGAAAGGGAATTTCTTTGCCGCATCGGCGTGGTGTGGTTTTACTCCCGCGCCGGTGACGCCACCCCGATATACGATCGCACATACGGAGTCCTCCATGGGATGGGGAGGGCAGGAAATCCGTATCATGGCCGAGATGATGGGGCTGCGCGACCGTGGGCATCGGATGCTGCTGGCCGCGCCGAGGGAGAGCCAGGTTTTCAAGAAGGCGATGGAGGAGGGATTTGAAACCCTTGTGCTGGCCCGTGGCCAGGTGGCGCTTCCCCTGAATGCCTGGAGACTTTCCCGATGGTTCAGGAAGAACAGCGTGGACATTGTGAATCCCCACAGCTCAAGGGATGGATGGTCCGCCGGCCTTGGCGGAAGAATGGCAGGGGTTCCACTCATCATCCGGTCGCGACACTTTGAGGTTCCCATCGCCAGCAAGCCTGTCAGTCGACTGGTCTACACCCGGCTGGCGGATCATCTGATCACCACCAGTCCCAGGATCACCGAGCAGTTTCAGGAGGCCTTCGGACTTTCCGGTGACCAGGTCACCACGCTTTCCACGGGCATCGATGTGCAGAAGTTTCACCCGGAGGGAGCCAAGGCGGATTTGCAACGCCCTGAAGATCAAAAGGACTGGCCCTTGGTTGGAATGGTCGCCGTGCTTCGCAGGGCCAAGGGACACCTTTTCCTCGTGAGGGCGGCCAAGGTGCTTCGGGATCGGGGGCTTCCTGTGAGACTCGTCTTTGTGGGAGATGGTCCCTCAAAGCAACCCATCGACGATGAGATCGAAAAACTCGGGATGGGGGATGCGGTGGAGTTCACGGGGTATCGCAATGATGTGCCCGAGATCCTGCGTTCATTGGATGCCGCCGTGTTTCCATCGTTGCACGAGGGCATACCTCAGGTCGGTCTTCAGGCACTGGCTTGTGGCACCCCGGTGGTCGGAAGCGACGTGGGTGGGATTCCGTCAGTCATTCAGGATGGTGTGACGGGCCGCCTCTTTCCTTCATCGGACCATGCAGCACTGGCGGATTGCTTGGAGGATCTCCTTAAGGATCACGAGAAGACCCAGCGCATGGTGAGTGCCGGACTGGAGCTGGTTAGCAGGGAACACAGCTTGGAAGTGATGCTCGACCACCTGGAGGCGCTGTATGGGCGTCATTTGGTGAATAGTTGATCGGAATTCCCGTCCTTGCCATGGGTGGATCTCTGGGGCATACCGTGAAGAATCCCGATGGACCTAAATCGCGACAATCGATTGGTGTGTGCTGCTTTCCTGCTAGTGTGCCTGCTGGTGCAGGCACGGCAGGGACAGGCGTCCGGCCTCACGGCGGCGGAGATGCGCTTCTTTGAGAACCGCATTCGGCCGGTCCTGGTGGAGCATTGCTATGAGTGCCATTCGCAGGAGCAGGGCAAGCTGAAAGGGAAGTTGGCCCTGGATACGCGGGAGGGGCTATTGAAGGGTGGCGAAACCGGATCGATCATCATGTCGGGAGATCCGGCCAGGAGTCTCCTGATCCAGGCGCTTCGTTATGAAGGGACTGAAATGCCCCCCGACAAGCCGCTTCCCCCGAACATTATCGCGGACTTCGAAAAGTGGGTGCAGATGGGGGCTCCGGATCCGCGGGAGGGTGGTCATGCCCCCAAGGAGGAGCCGGTCGCTGTGGTGAACCCCGACGATTCCTCCCTATGGTCCTTTCGTCCTGTTGTCGCGCCGGAACTCCCAAAGGTGAAGATGACGGACTGGCCTGAGGACGCCATCGATTTTTTCGTCCTGCGCCGCCTTGAGGAGGAGTCGATTGAGCCCGTCGGTGAGGCTTCGGCAGGAACACTCCTTCGCAGGCTTCAGGTGGATCTGTTGGGACTTCCGCCCACACTTGAGGAGATCCGGATTTTTGAGGAGGAGGTCAGGCAGCACGGTAAGCCGGCCATCACAAGGAAGGTGGATGAGCTTCTGTCGTCGCCTCATTTTGGTGAACGTTGGGGGCGACACTGGCTCGATGTGGCACGCTACGCGGAATCCAACGGCAATGACGGTCTCAGCCGCAATCCCACCTTTCCTCATGCATGGCGCTACCGCGACTACGTGATCGATGCCTTCAACCGGGATGTGCCCTTCGACCGCTTTCTGATGGAGCAGATTGCAGGCGACCTGTTGAAGGCGGGTTCGCCTGAGGAGCGTGATCGGAACCTGATCGCCACAGGTTTTCTCGCCCTGGGTGCCAAGCCGGCCAAGGCGATGAACAACAACTTCGACATGGATGTGGTGGCGGATCAGATCGATGTGGTGGGTAGGGGGGTGATGGGCTTGAGTGTTGCCTGTGCGCGCTGCCATGACCACAAGTTCGACCCCATTCCGACAAAGGATTACTACGCATTGGCCGGAATCTTCCAGAGTTCGGAAACGATGTGGGGCCTGGCTGCGAACGAGAAGCTGACCGCGCCGCCGACCGATCTTCATGTGCTCAAGACGGCCAGGGTGATGACCCCGCCGGAGGAATTCAAAGAGACGGTCATCCTGACGGAATCCAACACGGGGAAGCCCAAGGAGATCCCGAAGTCCAAGTGGGCGCCTGGAACGCCGCTGGCGATGGGGGTTCGGGACAAGGGAAAGATCGCGGATGCCAAGATCAACATCAACGGGGATGCCAAGAAGCTGGGTGATCCTGTGAACAGGGGATTCCTTTCCGCCTATGCCTCACTGGAGCCCAGGACTGTGGAGAAGATCGGAGCCAAGACCAGTGGACGCCTTCAGTTGGCCCACTGGCTGACACGCGAGGACCACCCCCAGACGGCAAGGGTGATGGTGAACCGCATCTGGCTGCAGCTCTTTGGTGAAGGGCTGGTCCGGACTCCCGATGACTTCGGTGTCTATGGCGACCGGCCTTCCCATCCGGAACTTCTGGATCATCTTGCGGCTCGCTTCGTCGATGAAGGCTGGTCCATCAAGGGCATGATCCGCTCGATCGTCCTCAGCAAGACCTACCGCCTCGACAGCTCGGCTCCCACGAGTCTCGTGGAGCGGGATCCTGAGAACCGCCTGCTCGCGCGGCATTCGCGGAGGAGGCTGGATGCGGAATCCCTCAGGGACAGCATGCTCAAGGTGACCGGGGCGCTGGAACCAACCTGGGGCGATGGATCCCTTGTGGGGTATCGTGACATTCTGGTGAACAAGGCGGGCAACCTCCATGAGCCCAGCCATCAGCGGAGCATCTACCTTTGTTATCTACGGAACTCCATGCCGCCGGAACTGACGGCCTTCGATCTTCCGGACTTCACGACCGTGACGGGACAGCGAGAGACGAGCGTTGTTCCTGGTCAGGCCCTTTATCTTTTCAATAATCCGTTTGTGATCGAGCGGGCGGGCGATTGCGCGGAGCGGCTCATGGCCGGGACACAGTCGGATCTGGAGCGGGTCCGGATGGCGTATCGATGGATCCTGCTCAGGGAGCCGTCTGGAGATGAGCTGGATGCCGCCATGGCCCTGTTTCAGCAGACCAAATCTACTGTTTCCTCGGAGCAGATTGCATGGCAGAGTCTTTGTCAGGCTTTGCTTTCCACCAACGAATTCCGTTATGTCGACTGATTCACATTTGTCCCGACCGGCCTTCGGGTTTTCTCGGCGCCAGGTACTTCAATCCGCCTCCTGCGGATTCGGCTATCTGGCCTTCTCAGCGATGGCCCAGGCAGGATTGCAGCCCAAGGCACCCTTGTTGAAGCCGAGGGCGAAGCGCGTGATCTTCCTGTTCATGAGTGGCGGTCCCGCCCAGATGGACACCTTCGACTACAAACCCCAGACGGGTAAGAAGGGACATGGAGGATCGGTGTTCTCCTTCAAAAAGCATGGACAGAGTGGCATGCAGGTATCCGAGCTGATGCCTGAAACGGCAAAGCATGTGGACAAGCTCTGCATGTTGAACGGGATGTATGCCGATACCGGTATTCATGCCCAGTCCGCCCTCCAGCTGCATACGGGAGATCGGCTTCGCGAGCGTCCCAGCCTGGGCTCATGGATCAGTTATGGTCTTGGAACGGAGAACCAGAATCTTCCCGGGTTCATCAGCCTCAATACATCGCGTCCTTCTGTCTATTCCAGTGCCTTTCTTCCGTCCATTCATACCGGGACGGCCATTGGCGTGAATGGTGAGGACATGAAGCACGCCACCATCCGCAATGTGACGAGCGGGCATCTTCCGCTCTCGGCCAAGCGTGCCCAGCTGGATTTTGTCCAGGAGATGAACCGGCGACACCTCTCAGAGAGGTCGGAGGACCGACGGCTTGAGGGGGTGATCCAGTCGATGGAGCTAGGCTTCCGCATGCAGGCCTCCGCTCCCGGCCTTCTGGATCTTGGTGATGAGTCGGCGGCCACTCTGGAACGCTATCGTGTGGGGATGCAGCCCAAGGGTGTTGGAACCTGCAGGGACACGGATTTCGGGCGGCAATGCCTTCTTGCCCGACGCTTCGCCGAGGCGGGAGTCCGGTTCATCGAGGTCAATCACGGCAGCTGGGATCAGCACAAGAATCATCGTCGCGACCTCAAGGCGAACTGCGCCGCCACCGATGCGCCTGTGGCCGCACTGCTTGAGGATCTGGACCAGCGGGGCATGCTTGATGACACCCTGGTGGTCTGGGGTGGTGAGTTCGGGCGTCCGGGCATCAATCCGGACAAGGACAAGGATGAGACCGGTCACCAACCCAGAGGATTCACCTTCTGGATGGCGGGTGGAGGCGTGAAGCCGGGCTTCGTCCATGGCGCCACGGATCCCACCGGCACCCGCGCCGTATCCGGGCAGATTCATTTCAGGGATCTCCATGCCACCATCCTTCACATGATGGGGCTGCCTCCCAATGACCTGACCTTCTGGCATGAAGGACGGACCCATCGCCTGACCGGTCCCGAGGGAGGCAAGGTGGCATCCGCCATCTTTGCTTGAGGTGGCCTTGTATGTCCCGCCTGTTCCTTTTTGCCGTTCTTCTTGCGGGCATCTTCGTTTCCGAATCCACCCGGGCGGATGAGTTTGATGACCTTCGCCTGAAATGGAGAAACAGTCTTCTTGGTTGGCCTTACGACACCGGTGATCCCGAGGTGGTATCGCGTCTGGCCTCGCTGGCCAGCAACGCCCAGTCCTACTGGGATTCGATGGATACCTCGGAGAACCGGACCTACCTATGGAGCAACGCCGCCAGCACGACGATCTCCTCCCATCTTACCACCACGTATTCGCGTCTCCAGAGAATGGCGCTCGCCTACGCCTCCCCGGGATGTTCCCTCGAGGGAAATCCGGAGCTGTTGGAAGACCTCATTGGTGGACTCGATTGGATGTATGCGCACCGCTACAACGAGACCACCAGCATCTATGACAATTGGTTCCAGTTTGAAATCGGGGTCCCACTGCAGCTCAACGACATCGCTGTATTGATCCATGACCAATTGGATTCGACAAGGCTGGGCCAATACATGGGAACGATCGAGAAGTTCACCCCCTCAGCAACCACGCCTGCTGCGGGCGGTACTTCCGGAACCTTCACCGGGGCCAACCGGATGTGGAAGATCCGTGTCGTCGCCGTGCGTGGAGCATTGGTCCGGGACCCCGCCAAGCTGGTGGCCGCGCGGGATGCCTTCAGTCAGTTGTTCCAGTATGTCGAGAGCGGGGATGGATTCTACACCGATGGTTCCTTTCTCCAGCATGGGGATCATCCCTACACCGCGGGCTATGGAAGCAGTCTCTTGTCCAACCTCGCTCCCGTGATGGGATGGCTTGCCGGATCCACCTGGGAAGTGGTGGATCCGGACCGGGAGAACCTGTTTCGCTGGGTGTTCGATTCCTTTGAGCCGATCGTCTACCGGGGTGCGACCTTTGACCTTGTGAGGGGAAGGGAGATGGGGCGTGAGGGCGCCACCCCTCAGGCGAGTGGGCATGGCATCATGAATTCGCTGCTTCAGATTGCCGAATTCGCGGGAGATGAGGATGCTGCGAGGATGAAGAGCCTGATCAAGGAATGGGCGCTTTCCGATACGGAGAGGGACTTTCTTTCAGGACGTGGTCTTTCCACCTACGCGCTTGCCAAATCGCTTCTTGAGGATGTTTCGATTCCGAGAAGGGGTGAGCTGGTCGGGCATTATTCCTTCGCCCGCATGGATCGGGTGATCCACCTCGGACCGGGCTATGGTTTTGGCCTGAGCATGTGCTCATCGAGGATCGCCAACTTTGAATCGATCAATGGGGAGAACCTTCAGGGCTGGTTTACCGGTGATGGTGTGACAACGCTCTACAACGCGGACCTGAACCAGTTTTCCGACGCCTACTGGGCAACCATCGATCCCTACCGGCTTCCGGGTGTGACTGCGGATGTCACCCTCAGCAAACTGCCACACCAGAGTGCCTCCATCGGTCCACGTGCCAGAGGCCAGAGTACCAGGTCGCCGCATGATTGGGTGGGCGGGGTCGCTCTTGGTGATCATGGCGCGGCAGGCATGGAGTTCAAGGGAGTCGGGGTGAGTCTCACGGGCAGGAAATCGTGGTTCATGTTTGATGATGAAGTGGTCTGCCTTGGCGCAGGGATCACCAGCACGGATGGGCGTCCCATCGAGACCACGGTGGAGAATCGCAAGCTCACTTCAAATGGCATGGATCAACTGATCGTGGACGGCGTGATTCAGTCTGCTGCCCTGGGATGGAACGAGTCATTGCCGGATGTCGGGTGGGCCCATCTGCGTGGTCCCATATCCGGTTCGGATATTGGGTACTACTTTCCAGGAAGGGCGACCATCCGTGGTGTCCGTGAGGCGAGGACGGGGGCATGGTCGGACATCCACGACGGGAGATCTCCGGATCCCATCACGAGGAACTACCTCAGGCTCGGCTTTGAGCATGGTGTTGATCCCGACGACGCCCGCTACAGTTACGTTCTGCTTCCCGGGCGCAACCGTCGCCAGATGGGAACCTATGCTGCATCTCCCCAGGTTGAGGTGCTCGCCAATACGCCTGAGGTCCAGGCTGCCAGGGAACAGACCCTCGGAATCACCGCCGCCAATTTCTGGATCGACGGGGAACAGACGGTGGGTGCCATCACGGTGAATGCCCGCTCCAGCGTCATGGTTCGTGATGACGGAACCTTCGTTGACGTGGCGGTCAGTGATCCAACCCAGTTAAGGGAAGGAACGATCGAACTTACGGTCGATCAGGATGGTGGTCTTCTGGTGTTTGCCGATCCCAGGATCCAGGTCCTTGAGGTGACACCCCGGATCCGCCTCTCCGTCGATGTGACGGACGGTGTTGGTCAGACCTTTTCAGCGCGCTTCTTCAGGGGGGAGACTGAGACCGTGGTCCTGGATGCGGTTGCCGATTCCTATGTCTATGACAGCGACTCAGGAGCCGATTCCAACTACGGCGAAGCAACGACTCTGGTCGTCAAGAAATCCGGTCCGGGCTACAACCGGGAATCCTATCTCCGCTTTGACGTTCCTGAAGTGGGAGGAACCCTGCTGGGAGCCAGCCTTGGTCTCACATGTCTTTCCGCTTCCGAGCCCGGGAACCATGAGGTCCTCAAGGTGGACGACAACGGCTGGATTGAATCGGGAGAGGGAGGCCTCACCTGGAACAACAGGCCGCTTGCTTCGGGAGAAGCACGCGCCACCTGGTTTCCCGTCGTGGGAGAAGAAGTCAAACTCGAGGTGAGGGGTGCGGTCTCTGGAGCCGGGCCCTTGTCCCTTCTTGTGAGGGGTGCGGAGCAGACTTCCAACGGCTATGTGACCTATGCATCCAGAAGCCATTCAACCGCATCAAAGAGACCCTCGCTGTCCCTTCTTGTTGGGCAGGTGCCGCCGCTTGTGAAACTGGTGCAACCGGCGGATGGGGATTTTCTTTCGAGGGTCGGCGAGGTCTTGCTGGTGGCCGAGGTGGAGGATCGGGGAAGCGGCATTGTTGCGGTGGATTTCATCAAGGATGGACAGCTCGTAGGTTCCGACACAGAGGCTCCCTACGAGTTTCTCTTGGCCCTTGAAGGTGGGGTCAGGGAACTTTCGGCCGTGGTCAGGGCGGACAATGGGCTTTCCAGTTCCAGCCTGATCAGCAGGATCGAGGTGGCGCGTACACCTGTCGCCGAGGGAGGTTACGTCCAGACCCCGATCGGTGAGTCCCTTGAGATTGATCTCCTTGGACGGGTCATGGACGGCGATACCGATTCGTCCGACCTGCTCTTTCAGTTGGGAGATTCACGGAATGGGACAGCGGTCCTGTTGGAGGATGGCCACACCGTGCGCTTCATGCCCGGGATGGGTTTTGCAGGTGTGGCCGAATTTGATTTTACGGTGACCGATACCTCGTCGGATCCCCGCTTGGTCCTGCTATACGATTTCCGCGACGATTCCCTGTCGGACCGCTCCGGCTTTGGTCGGGATGCCTCACTGAACATCCAGGGAGATGGTAGTTACAGCTTTGTTGCCGAGGCTCCCGGTCCCTTTGCGGGGTTCGGGCAAAGAAGCCTGCGCCTCATGGACAACGGAACCAGTGGTGCCGTACGCATGGAGCGCAGCCTGGGACTGGATGTGTTGAATCTGGCAACGGAGGACTGGACTGTTGCCGGTTGGTTCCGAAGGGACAGCGCGGCGAATCGCGATGCCATCGTTCAGTTTGGAAACTCGGGAGGCTATGCGAGCGATGCGCTCACCCTCGCCTTTTACGGAACCTCGGAGACCCTGAATCTCCGGAATTACGATGGCAGTGTCCAGGACGTGAGCCTTGGACGTTCGAATGTGGGGACCGGAGTCTGGCACCACTTTGCAATTGTTCGTGAGGGAGGTCGTCTCGACTGGTATCTGGACGGCGAACTCGCTGGGACCGATTCCGATTTTCATCTGGCATTTGATAATGGGGACCCGGTGAAATTTGGCGGCGTTTCGGAAGGGTTTCTGGATCGTTGGCTGAATGGGCACCTGACGGATCTGGTCATGTTCTCCGGTGCTCTCGACGCGGGGGAGGTTGGGCGTCTCCGGCAATGGCCGGCGCGGTGGTTTGCCGGCCAGATCGGTACGTCCACCATGCGCGTGGGCGTCGGAACCCTTTTCGAACAGTGGGCGGCCAGCGCTGCGCCATCCCAATCCGTCATGGATCCCGATGTCGATACGGACGGGGATGGAATCAGCAACTGGGAGGAATACCTCCTGGGTTCCGATCCTGAAGTGAAGGATGCCGGAACCGATTTCGTCGTGAGTCGCACTGGAGAAGGCGTCGTTCTCCAGATCCGGTTGCCTGATGCGTCAGG
>Ga0181582_10005667_pt1 | contig 10064 bp, 8 predicted proteins | sample 071ome_32_FD_132438 | JGI IMG/M metagenome (GOLD analysis project Ga0181582, IMG submission 132438) | Coastal salt marsh microbial communities from the Groves Creek Marsh, Skidaway Island, Georgia - 071405AT metaG (megahit assembly) | ecosystem: Environmental > Aquatic > Marine > Intertidal zone... | reverse complement strand
TCGAAAGCCCGTCCCGTAGCACCCAGCCGTAGGTAAAAAGCACCGGTGGATCTAGCAGGGATGTCCAAAAAAAACGCCAGCTACGGAGAGAGCTGGCGCTTCCCTTAACCCTGCCGCGGGTTGACGCTGGGTGCGTGAGAGCGGGGGCGTGCAGCGGCGCCACTCACCCTTGTCCTTGCAGGTGCACCCAGTCTTCTCCTTGGTCTCCATGGTGACGAGGAGCGTTACATCGACGTTGGGCCGGATGAGAACTGAGAAGAGCTGCTTCCCCGTCCACATCTCGACCGGCTTGATCAGCGCGGGGGGCGGCAGGTCAACGCGGTCCGAAGCGTCGCCCATGAACGAGCAGAGTTGCCCGAACTCGGAGCGCGTGAAGAACTCGTCGCGGCGCGTAAGCAGGTAGGCCGCAGTCAGGAAGTCTTGGGTGGCCGCCACGAGGATCTCCCCTGCGGCAGCCGGGAGGGGGGGCAGGGTCCGCTGGGGGCGCCCACGGGGCCACGCATAAAGGGGCCGACTTGTCGGGGGCCCAGGGGATGCGGCGCGGCGTCAGGGTACGAATACAAATACATCGTAATTCTCACTAGAGCCGGCTGATTAGGCCGACCCTTCTGAAGGTGTCCTAAGAATGTTTGCGTCTTCACCCGCCCGCCGCATCCCCCGCAATGGAACGGCTCTGCAGCGCGCGGAGGGGTAATTTACCTGACTTGGGGACGTGCAGGTTGTTGAGCACGCCCATAAGGGACAGCGCCTCGGCCCGGGCCTCCTCCGTCTGCGGGACGTGGATGTTCATCTCGTCGCCGTCGAAGTCGGCGTTGAAGGGGGCGCAGACGCACTCGTTGAAGCGGAGCGTGCGCCAGGGCATGACCCGCGCCCGGAAGGCCATGATCGACACCCGGTGGAGCGACGGCTGGCGGTTGAAGAGGATCACGTCCCCGTCGTTCAGGTGCCGCTCCACCGTGTCGCCGACCTTGAGCTCCGCGGCCACCCTGCGGCGGTCCCCGTACTGCAGGAACGACTTGCGGCCGTCCTGGCCGAGCACGAAGCGGGCCCCCGGGTGCTGGCGCACGCCGTTGATGATGGCGCGGCGGAGCTTGTCCATGTTGTGCGGGGTGACCCGCTCCGGGTATGTGAGGACCACCGCCATGTGCATGGGCACCACGACCTCGTCAATGCGCACGTTGGGGTCCGGGCTGATGACGGTGCGGCCCGTGAAGTCGACGCGCTTGCCCGACAGGTTGCCGCGGAAGCGCCCCTGCTTCCCCTTGAGGCGCTGCACGAACCCCCGCAGCCGCTTGCCCTGGGAGTGGAAGGCCGTCGGCATGCCGGGCAGGTCCGAGTTGATGAACATGGCGCACTCAACCTGGAGGCTGTCCCACCACTCGGCGACGTTCTTGGCGAGGACCCCGCCGAGGCCCGACTGGATGTACCGGTTCATCTGCACGATGTGCATCATCTTGACCGTGATGTCGTCCTCGTTGGACCCCCCGCCGCCCTCCATCTCCACGCTCGGCCGGATGCAGACGGGCGGGACGGCCAGGGACGTCATGAGCAGGTTCTCCGGGCGGCCCCCTAGGTCCAGGATGGCCAGATCCGAGTCCGACACGCGGCGAAAGAGCTCGAGCACCTTGAGGGGGTCGAGGAGCTCGACCATGTTGCGCAGGAGGGGCCCGACCTCGGGGTTGGCACGGGTGGCCTCGAGGAACCGCTCCCGGCGCTCCTGGAGGGCCTCCGACTCCTGCTTCCCGTAGCGGTCGTGGAGGATCTTGAGGCTCCCGGGGCACTTCTTCACCGTCCCGTTCTGCTCCCCGCACCACGGGCACGCCTTGATCCGCTTCGCCCGCTCCACCACCTTCTTGAACATGACCGAGCGGGTCAGGCGGTCGTGCGGGTTGCGCCTCAGGCGGCGCAGGTACCGGCGCTGCTCCTCGTCGGGCAGTAGCAGGCGGGCGCACGACTTGCAGATGCACTGCAGGATGACGATGACGTGCTTGAAGTACCCGATGTGGAAGACGGGGAGCTGGAGCTGGATGGAGCCGAAGTGGCCCATGCACTCGGCGAGCTTGCCCCCGCACGTCTCGCACATGCCCTGGCGCGAGATACCCATGTGCGGGTCCAGTACACCGTGCTGCGTGGGCCGCCGCTCCGGCATCTTGAACAGCGAGTGCTCGTGCACGTCTAGGACGGAGCACGCCGAGATCTCGATGGGCGACTGCACGTCAAACGTAATGCTCTCGATGCGCCGCGGGCGCTCCGGCTCCTTGTACACGTTCTGCGGGGCGGAGGAGGGGCGGTAAGCGCGTAGGAGGGAGGCGGGGGGGGTGCGGGAGAGGGGCAGCCCCAGGGGGGGTTCTGCTGGGCGGGGGGCACGGGTGGAGTGCTGCTCCTTGGGGGGACAGCCGTCTGAGGGGAGGGCCGTCGTTGCGGCCCCGTGGTCGCGCGTAAGCGCATTATTCAGATATCATAATGAAGCCAATAGATCATTCGTGGAGTTATATACATATTAGATGCAGCGGCTCCCCTCAGGGACGACCGAGTGGGCCGCCATCGGCCCGGGAGGGCGCGCCCCCTCGAGGAGCCACCCTCGGGCTAGTCCCGGGGTGCGGGTTGGACGAGCACGATAATGTTGTCACTTTCCGGGTGAAAAGCGCGATTAAAATCCCATCGGCGGAGTTTTCCATCTCCCACCATCCCCTGCCGGCGCGTCGGCGCGCGAGAAGAGGGCAGGTGGTTGGGTGCGCCCCTGGGGGCAGTCGGCTGCGCACCTTGGTGCAGTGGAGCCGGTCGACGGGAGCAACCGTCTGCTCTAGCTTCCGATCTCGTAGGCCCATTTACCCTCGCCCCCCCCGAACGACGCGCGTGGCACGACAGCGCCCCCTCAATCGCCCTTTCTCTCGCCTCCCTGGGGTGCTCGCCACAAGAACGGCGAGAACGCGCGACTGGGCCTCTATATGTTAGTGTGTGGTAGTGGGTTTGCCTTTTTGTCGCCTCCTCAGCCGCGCTTCACCCACAGCGGCGGGCTCGGCCCCGCCCTGTGGCCCGTCGCGTCACGCCAGAGGGGGGCGTGTTGGAGCCCCCCCCCCGCGCACCCCGGGTGCGCGGGGGAGGCTCTCGTCCGGCTATCTAGGGCGGCATGGGGGAATTCTCTCCATCAAACGTGCCCACCGTGCCCCCCACACTCCCATCGCTGCGCCCCGCCCCTCGAATCGCGTTCCCCAAGGCACCATCAGGGCGCCCCATCAGCTGCGTCCATCTCACACAGGACCCAGGCTCCCAACGCCCGGGACACACGGAGATCCGATAGACATGTCTTGTGCTGTGCGCGCGGTGGCTGGGCCCCGGCCCATGCTGGTGAGGGGGGGGCCGGTTGTCGCCTGAAGAAATCCCGTCTATTCGCTCCCCCCTGCGGCGCCCTCCGCCCGGTCGGCCGGGGGGGGGGTCGCAGCCGGGAACCTGCGCGTTACTCGTCCCTTCCGCACCCCCCGCCGAACCCCGCGCCCCCCGTGCGCCCGACGGCGGGAGGATTGCCCTGCCCCACCCCGCTGGATGGCCCCCGCCCCCCCCCCTCCTGCAGGCTCGCCTCCCCGGCGCGACGAGGCGGCCCTCCACCCGGTGCCACTTCTACCGGCAGTACACGGAGCATGGTATCACCCGCGACCCCGGCTCCGGCCTCGTCCCAGAGAACCCCGTCAGCATCGACGTGTACAAGACTGAGGAGGAGGTGCGTCGGCAGCCCCCCGCGCCCGCCGGCCCATGGCGCCGCCGCCGCCCCGCCCCCCGCCGACGTCCCCCACCCCGGGCGCCCACCTGCAGGTGGCGTCGGCGCTGTGCTCGATCGTGATCAGCTGCGCGATGGAGAGCATCGCGCGCAAGAACACCTTCACGATGGCGGTACCGGGGGGGTCGGTGCTGAAGGCGCTGGCGGGGCTGGTGGACCAGCCGATGGGGCCGGCGATGCGCATGGACTGGAGGAAGGTGCACATCGCGTACGTGAACCACCGCGTGGTGGCCGAGGGCGACCCCAAGTCGTCCCACGCCAAGGCCAAGGACCTGTTCATGGACGCCCTGCCCATGTTCCCCAACGTGGCGACGGTGGACGGGACGCTGCCGCCGGGGGAGGAGGCGGAGCGGTACGCCGAGATGCTGCAGACGATGGCGGCGAACGCCAAGATGCCCAAGGACCCGATCACCAAGCTCCCGCAGTTTGACCTGGTGCTGCTCGGCATGGGCGCGGACGGGCACGTGGGCTCCCTCTACCCGGGGGAGGGGGCGGCGCTGGAGGGGGAGAAGATGGTCGTGGCGCAGGAGAAGGCGGACGGGAGCGCCAGCATCACCTTCACCCACGCCCTCATGTCGAGTACGCAGCGGGCCGTCATCTGCTGCACGGGCGGGAAGAAGGCCGCGGCCGTCGCCAACGCCCTCGAGAACCTCGACCTCAAGCCCGGGGAGGCGCCCGCCGCGCTGGTCAAGCCGCGGGACCTCGGGGCCGAGCTCACTTGGCTCCTCGACGCCCCCGCGGCGTCCGACCTGTCCCTGTACAAGGGGATGCGCAACACGGCCGACTTCTGAGCGGCCGACGGGGGCCGCTCTCGCCGCCGCTGGTCGGACCCGTGCCGGGGGCGGGCAGGCGCTGCGTTCAAGGGGGCGCGGGGCGCCCCCCCGCGGCGGAAACCCCTTGAACCTCGTGTTGCTGCGTCGCGAGTGCGAGGTGCGCCACATCCTACCTCGCGGGCGTGCGTGCATTTGGGGAGTGACTTTCGAGGGCGAGCTGGACGTCGGGAGGCCCCCGAGGTCGAGGAAGCCGCCCACGCGATGGAGGAGGACACAGGATTGGACGCTCTCGTGCAGCGGTGCGAGGATCTGGAGCTCCAGCCGTCGATATCGGACGCCCACGCGCAGGTCCGTTGCCCGTTCCAGTCCCCCCCCCCCGGGGAAACAAGCGCCCGCCCGGGGGGATTGCACAGGCCATTGAACCCACATTTCCTGGATTCACGCTCTCGTGTCTCCATTTCACTCGAATCGTCCGTTGAAGACGTGATGTCGAGGCTCTCGACTCAGTGCGGGGCTTCGGAATCGGGCTCCCGAGGTCGTGGTGGTTGAGGAGGGAGGGGTGCGGCACACCCTGTAGACGTCGAAGCGGATCGGGGACCGGATTTCGGGCATATGCTTGCCGTTTTGTGGCGCTTTGCACCCCAGTCCAGCCCAAATCCTGGGGACCACTCTCGCGGACCCCCACCCCCCCCCGACCCTTCTCGAAACCTGAGGGACGCCGTCGCGCCCCCCCGCCGGGCGACCCCGCCGGATCCCCCGGGCCGACCGTCCCCCCCGACCCTCCCGACCCCACCTCCCGGACCCTCCCGCAGGCGTTCCTCTCGGAGTGGCCCGTCCCCCGGCTCCTCGCGGCCCTGGGCGCGCCCTCCCTGACCGACGCCCAGATCGCCGTCGTGACTACGGTCGTGACGCGCGTCTTCTCGGCCGCGGCCGTTGCGTCGGACCCCTCGGACGACGCCGTCGAGGGGTTCCAGCGCGCCGCCCAGGCCCCGGACTTCCGCTTCCGCCGCCTCGCCGTCGAGTGCGCCGGCGCCGCCCTCCGGACGGCCGGGCCCCCCGCAGCAGCCGGCGGCGCCCTCCCCGACCTGCTGGCCGTGTGCGTGGGGGGGCTAGCCGACGAGGACACGGGCGTCGGGGCGGCAGCCACCGAGTGCCTTCTGAAGATGGGTGAGCAGCGGGGCGAGGGCCGCCCCCGCGGCTAGGACCCTACCCTTGGGGCAGCCCCCCCTGCCCCGCGACGGGAGCCCGCCGCCGGTGGCAGCGATCGAGCCCGCGCCCGCCCCTCTCCCCGCAGCGTCGCTCTCGAACGAGCACCTGGAGACCCTCTTGTCGACCCAACACGACCGGTTCCGCGACCTGGCCGCGTCGGAGAGCGCCGAGGTGCGTGCCCGCTGCGCGGGACTCCTGGCGCGCCTGGCGGCTCTGTCAGAGCACGCCATGCACCAGGTGGGGGAGCGGGGGCTGTTCGCAGAGCTAGCCCGGGAGCTGGACGCGGTGGACTCGGGGGTGGGCCTCGACACCCTCGCCTGCGTGGTGGCGCTCGACTCGCTGAGAGGGCTCGCGGAGGACGCCCCGGGACCGACGGGGGCGCACCTGTACGAGCAGTTCATGCCCCGGGTGATGCGGGTCCTGGAGCACCCGGACGGGGACGCCCTGACGCACGTGGCGGCCGTGTCGTCCGGGGTCATGCTGGTGGTGGCCGCCGCGCGCGCCGCCAGCCCCGGCGTCGACGCCCCCGGCGCGAGCGGCATGCCCCACAAGCTGCTGCAGCACGTGGCGGCGGCGCTGGGTGACCCGGAGCTCGAGGAGGGGTCGGCCAGCGCGTTCCTGGACGCGGTGGCGCGCCTGGGGGCGTCCAAGGAGGGCGCCATGCTGGCGCTGAGCCACGGCCTGGACCTCGCCGACGCCACGGCCGGGTACGCCCTGGGAGAGCGCGCGCCCGAGGCGTGCCGGGTGGCGGCGCTGCACGCCCTGGCGGCGATGCTGGGGGCGGACCGGGGGCCGGACGGGGGCGAGGGGTCGCGGGCCGGGGCGGACCGCGGGTCCTCCGAGACGGCGCGGACCAGCGTCGAGCGCGGGAGCGATCCGGAGGCCCCCCCTGGAATGCTCCTGCCCGACCTCTTCGAGGCGGCGGCGCAGCGGGCGGTCGAGGCCGGCCCGTCGATGCGCGGGGACGGGCAGACGGCCGCCGAGAGCGTGGAGAACGTGCTGCTGTCGCTGCTCCAGAAGCCCTTCGAGGACCTCCGCGTGGCCGTCTACCGCTTCGTGACGTCGCTCGCCCCCCGGAGGTGGGGCCTGGCGCGCGTCATGTCGAGCTTCAAGCTCATAGAGCGGCTTTGCGACCCTACCGCCGAGTCCGGGATGCGGCCGTGCCAGTGGCGCCACGCCGCCGTCTGCAGCGTCGCCTCGGCGCTCTCCAGGCTCCCCGAGGGCGACCCGCTCCTGGCCTTCGCCAGCACCGTCCTGCACGCCCGCGACATCGGGCCCTTCGGGGTGCCGGGGTCCGGGCCCGCGATTCCGGCGCCCCCGGTGGCGCTGCCGCGGTGACGGCCCGGGGACGCCGGGGCGCGGCCGTGTGGGGGCCGTCGCGGGGGCCGCCGCCGCCACCGGTCGACCAAGGCAGCGATCGTCGCCGTGTCTGGCAAGTGCCCAGGTCGAGGTCCGGCAGGCGCCCCGCGGGGGCCCGCGGGGGAGAGAAGCGTCGTCGACGTCGTCGGCGGCTCCAGACGACTGCTTTTGCCGGTAACCAGGAACGTCGAATCGATCGTCGCGTCTCTCGTGACCCATCCCCATGTCCCTCGCCGGCTCGTCGACCCTGCGCCCCCCCCTGCCCCTTCGCCAGAACGGCCCCTTCGCGTCGGCAGCGCGTTCGCCTCTCCGCCACTCGATCAGGCGTCTCCCCGCAGTGGCAGCCACGCCGAGCGCGGCCATGGCCTTGCCGAGCCCGCCGAGGAACCTCCTCTTCCGCCAGCTGTTCGAGCACGAGTCGTCGACCTACACCTACCTCCTCGGCGATGTCGAGGCGCGGGAGTGTATCTTGATCGATCCGGTCCTGGAGACGGTGAGCGCTCCCCTATCCGCTGCCAGAGTGAGGCGCACGGGATCGGAACCCAGGGCCCCAACACTCCGGCCTTCCCTCCCGATTCGCGCGCGCTCGAGGCGTCCGAGAGCCCCCCGACGATCTAATCGCCATGATAACACCCGTTTTCACGCGTATTTTCCGGATTTGAGTCGTCGTGTGTCCTCGGCATCGAGAAAGCGCGATTTGTCACCCATGGCCGCGAATTACGCCATGCATGGTGCGATGCCGGGCGCAGGTCGAGCGGGACCTGGCGCTGGTGGAGCAGCTGGGGCTGAAGCTGAAGTACGGCGTGAACACGCACTGCCACGCCGACCACATCACAGGCACGGGGAAGATCAAGGCGCGGCTCCCGGGCGTCCAGTCCGTCATCAGCGAGGCGTCGGGGGCGCGGGCTGACGTGAAGCTCCGCCCGGGCGACACGATCGAGTTCGGGTCGTTCAAGCTCGAGTGCCGGGCCACCCCGGGGCACACGGACGGTTGCATGTCGTTCTACTTCGAGGAGGCGTCCCTGGTCTTCACCGGGGACGCCCTCCTCATCAGGTGCCCGCCCCCCCGCGCCCGAACCCCCGCCGCCCTCGGCAGCCCCGGCCCCCGACCCACGCCCGATCCCGCCCCCCCCGCCCTCGCCCCCCGGCTCGCAGGGGCTGCGGGAGGACGGACTTCCAGGCGGGGAGCAGCGACAAGCTGTACGACAGCGTGCACGGACAGCTCTTCACGCTCCCCGGGGACACGGTCGTGTACCCGGCGCACGACTACAAGGGCCTGACGGCGTCGACCATCGCCGAGGAGAGGGAGCTCAACACGCGGCTCAACCAGGGGAAGGAGAAGTTCGTGGAGATCATGGACGGCCTCGGGCTGCCCTACCCCAAGAAGATCGACGCCAGCCTCCCCGCCAACATGGTCTGCGGCGTCCAGGAGTGAGGCGGGGCGCTCGAGCTGTCAGACGGGGCCCCGTCGGACGGGTGCGTGGAGGGGTTGAACCGCGAGTCGCCTCGCGTGACACGCCGCCCCGCGTCCCCGCCCGGCGCCACTCCCGGCCGCGCACGCGCGCTGCTCGCGAGGGGCCTCGCTCGCGCCGGCGATGACCTGCAGCGCCTCGGTCGCCCGGGGCTGCCGCGGCCCCGCTCCTGAAGTGCGGCACGGGCGCTCGCGGAGGGCGGGCGGGCCGTCTCCGCGGGGGGTCAGGGATTGCCGCTGCCACGATGCGCCCGATCGCGCCGACCTCCCGACGGAGGGCGCACGGCATCCGTATTTCTCGTCGGCCCCCGACCTGAACAACCGGGGAGGCGTGGACTTCACGGACGCGGCCTTCCTGGCGCTTCCCCCGGGGAAGCAGCTCGCGGAGGTCATCCGGCGCGGAGTGCGCACTAACGGACACCAGATACGGTGGTGCACCACCTGCGGGGAGGGCCAGGTGCGACGCCGCGGCCCGCCGAGCGTCTCGACGGGTCTCCCCCCGTCCCGCCTCCTCCCCCCCGCCCCCCCCCGGGGACACCCGCCGGACCCAGCGCCGAGGCCCGCCCCCCGCCGCAGGGGATCGTGGCGTGCCCGCGGTGCGGCGGCGCGGGGGAGGTCCCGACGCGGCCCGGGGGCGCCGGGCGCCCCTTCTTCGTCGGCAGCGCGAGGTGCAAGGCGTGCGGGGGCCCCGGCCTCGCGGCCTGCCCGGAGTGCGCGGCCGAGGAGGCGCCCCTGAGGCGGCCCGACGCGACGGGGCGGGCGTGGGCACGCGCCCCGGCCCCGGGCACGCGCCGGCACCCCTACTTCCGGGACGACGGGTGGTGCTGGGAGGGGCTGCCCCCCCGCGACCCGCTGCCCCTGGCCCCCGGGAAGCGGGAGGGGTCGCTCCAGGTCGTCGGCTGGGAGCCGGAGGACGGCATCCCGGAGCAGTGGCCGGAGCCGGTGCCGGGCGCGAGGCGGCCCCGGGACTACCGGGCGGGGGACGCGCGGGACCTGCGCATCCGCGGGATCGAGGACCTGGCGCGGGCCGGGGGCGAGTGGGAGCGGGGGCGGCGGCTCTGGGAGCAGGCGTCGCGGTGGGGGGAGCCGGCGCGGCGCCGGGGCGAGGGGTAGGGCCGGTGGGGCGGGGAGCCGCGGCTCGGGTCCCGCCGGGCCGCTCGGGTAGGTCCGCCCGCCCCCGGGGGCCGGCGAGACGCTGCGGGACTGGCCACAGCCAGCGCCGCGCCGGGGACACCCCACCCGGCCGCGGCAATAGACGGTCCCAACAGGAACGCACGCGGGGGGGGCGCGCCGACGGTCCCGAGAGGCGGCCCCGCGCCCCCCCCGCCCGGTCTTTAGGTTGAGCGCCGTCGTTCGAGTTGTGGGCGGTGTACAGATACGGACCGCAAAGTGTCTCCCTCCTCGCAGCCCGCAGGTGGGGGCGCGTGGTGCTAGTGCCGCGGGAGGCGCGGGGGGAGATGGCTGGGGGGGGAATGGC
>Ga0181582_10005664_pt1 | contig 10068 bp, 10 predicted proteins | sample 071ome_32_FD_132438 | JGI IMG/M metagenome (GOLD analysis project Ga0181582, IMG submission 132438) | Coastal salt marsh microbial communities from the Groves Creek Marsh, Skidaway Island, Georgia - 071405AT metaG (megahit assembly) | ecosystem: Environmental > Aquatic > Marine > Intertidal... | reverse complement strand
GGGCGGCCTCCTTCTTCTTGGCGATGGCGCGGTTCTCGGCGTCGATGGCGGCGAGGACGGCGTCCTCCGACTTCTGAGGCCGGATCGGGGACGGAGCGTGCGCGAGGCGGCGGCTGTGGGGGGGGGCGTCACCTGCTGATGGGGGGGAGGGAGGGAGGGGATCGAGGGGCGGGGCGTCGGGGAGGCCACTCACCACGAGGCTGTCCTCCAGTCCGTTCGACTGCTTCTTCGGGCTATCTCCGTCGAAAGACTCGAACTCATCCTCCGAGTAGTCCTCAAAATCGTCGTCGGAATAGTCGCTCATTTCGAACGGCCTTGCGCTTCGAGCTTCGGGGGATTCCCGCGGATTCTTTCGCTGATAACGGTTCCGTTTGGGGGGTGCACGTAATAGGTGCGCTCCTTATCTCTCCCCTCCTGAGGCCAAATGCGAGGTTCTTGTTTTACACGCGTCCTGGGACCGCTCCACATGCACTCTCGGGGTCCAAAGAAAGCCAGTCCCGCAGGGCAGCCCGCCCGCGCCACAGTGCGGTGCGAGGTCGCGATTCTACATGTGCAGTGCGTGAGAGGGGGCTTTCCAGGACGGGGGCCCCGGAGAGCGGGGGCCAGCGGGACGGGGGATGGGTACGCCCCCACACCATGACTCAGAGGGCTGCGGCTCTTGCCCCTGGCCCCCCTCCAGGAGTGCCGGGATCCCTCGGGGCTGTAAGCGGGGGGGGTCGGGGGGGGGTCGTCGGCAGCCCCTCCGTGGCCAACGCGGCCTGGCTCCTCACCCTCCTCTCGTTTGTGCGCCGGCTCCCGGCCGTGACGGCTTCGGCCGCCGCCAGGAGGCCCAGCAGGCGGCGCGGCGGGACGATACCGTCTTCTCCATGCCCCTGCTTGTGGCCTCCCGCGGGGCCAGCAAGGAGTCCAACGATGTATCAACAGCAAGCCCAGCTCACAGCGGGGGTTGCGGGAGGCCATGGCGCCATCCTCCCCGCCTGTCGCTCGGGAGGGCTGACTCCGGTGGGGCCTCCAGCAGCCTGCAGTCGCCCGAAGGTTCGCCCGGGAGTGCTCGAGAGGCCTTTTACGCGCCGTCCCTCGCGCGCACAGCGATACTCGATATAGTTGGGACCCTTCACCACACCGCTTTCTAGCTGAAGCGGACTTGGCGAAGCTCTCGGGGAAGAAGACCCTGGCTTGGTAGGGGAGACCGAGGTTCTTCGCGGGGAGGGAGGAGCCATGCAGCACGATGAGATCATCTGGTCGGTGCGTGAGACCGATATGCGTGTACTTGCGACGGTGTGCTGCTATGGGGACCGGTATATCCAATTTTACGAGGCCCGGGCGCTTGCCGACCTAAGCCGCCGACCCTGCTCGTGGCCCCTAGTGCCCTAGACTTGCCCGCCGCTCCCCCTTCGTGGGGGCTACTCCCGTGGATATTGTGCCACCCTATCTAAATACGGGCAAGTATGAGTATGATTTGGATATAGAAGCCCTCCGCCCCGGAGCGCGGGCGGAAATGACCCTCCCCGAGACGGCTTGCAGGTCATTGCGAGGGGGCACTGCGCTTTCCGCGCCAAGACCAAGACCCAGGACTTCTGCCGCAATGAGTACAACGTCACGTGAGTCGTCTCCCGGCTGCCGGGGTATTCCCGGCCGGTCGCTGCCTCCCGTCGCCCCGCGCCCCCGCGACTCGTCCCCCCCCCCCGCAACCCGTCGCAGTGGCCTGTGCAACCGGAGCAGCTGCCCGCTGGCCAATTCGCGGTACGCAACGATCCGGGAGGACAACGGGCGCATGTACCTGTACATGAAGACGATCGAGCGCGCGCACATGCCCAACAAGCTGTGGCAGAAGATCCGGCTGTCGAAGAACTACGCCAAGGCGCTGGCGCAGCTGGACGAGCACCTGGAGCACTGGCCCCAGTTCCTTGTGCACAAGAACAAGCAGCGGCTGACAAAGATCACGCAGTACCTGATCCGCATGCGGCGTCTAGCGCTGCGGAGCCGGGAGAAGACGGTCACGCTGCCCACGCGCAAGAAGCGGGTCGACAACATCCGCGAGGCCCGGGCGGAGAGCGCGGCCAACCTCGAGCGGACGATCGAAGAGGAGCTGCTTGGGCGGCTGCAGAGCGGGACGTACGGGGACATCTACAACTTCCCTATGCAGAGCTACGCCAAGGTGCTGGATAAGGAGGAGGTCAGCGACGAGGAGCGGGAGGCCCTGGAGGAGTTCGAGAAGGAGGAGGAGGCGGCCCTGGAGAAGGGGGACGTGGCGCCCTACGTCGAGGGGGACGAGGACAGCTCGGACGAGGACAGCGACAGCGACGACGAGGGGGGGGAGGTCGAGTACCTCGACGACGTCAGCTTCGACGAGGAGGAGGAAGACCTGGAGGACCTCGTCGGTGGGGACGACGACGAGGACGAGGGCAGCGAGGGCAGCGAGGGCGAGGCGGCGGCACGGGGGAAGAAGCGGGGCCGGCGGGGCGACGAGAAGGGGACCAAGGGCAAGGGCAAGGGCAAGGGGCGGAAAAACATCGAGCTCGAGTACGAGATGGAGGGGGGCAGGGTGGCGCAGCGGGGGTGAGGGCAGCCTGCTCGGCCGCGCCCACGTTAAAGGAGCTGGTCGGACCACGGTGGCCCACAATTGTTGACAAGGGCTACTCGGTGGCCCGCGCGCCGCCCCCGGAAAAGCCCCCGGGGCGCCCACGCGGGGAACGAACTCTCATCGCGCACCCCCTAACGTGAGAGATCGCTTTCAGGCGCGCTGGATCGTATCGCGCTCGCCCGTCGGGGTTTTCCGGGGAGACGGGCACTCATACTTTGAGGCCGCAGCTGCGCGACGGAGCAGCTCCTTTCCCGGTAACTACCACATATCCATCGACAAATCGATTGTTTCGACGATATAGCCGCTAGAAGATACCTGTTTCTCCCGCTTTGGCGACGTGAGGAACAGTCATGAGGACGAGGAGCAGGAGGGGCGCCCCCCTCCAGGCGGTAGACGAGAACGCCGAGGCGGGCCCGCGCGTGGAGAAAGCTCCGGCGAAGGAGAAGAAGCAGAAGAAGCAGACAGACACGAACAAGCTGGACGAGGCCCTCCAGGAGGTCGACACATACGGTGCGCGACCCGCCTCTCCCCCTCCCGTTGTTGAGGCCCGCTCATACCCCGAGGGAGGACCCTTCCCCGCCCCGACAACCCCCGCCCCCACCCCCGCCCCGACAGCCCCCGCCCCCATCCCCTCCCCCGCAGTGAGGAAGGCGTGCTCGGAGATCGACGACGCCGTCGAGGACGCCAAGGTGGCCCTCATGAAGGCCAAGAAGCTCGCCATCGCCAAGCTCCCCAAGGACGTCCGCTCCATGACGCTCGACAGCTTCCTCGCCAGCGGGGGGGACGTCTCCGAAATCATCAGCAGGCACGTCGAGGAGCGCATCGCGTCCATGGAGGCCGCTCTGGGGACGTGCGGGCCCGCCACGGGCGCCGCGAGGGGCACCCGGACTGCCGTCAAGCGCAGCGCGCCCGGGGGCGCTGGCCGCACGGTGGCCGCGGGGCCCCGGGCGCGGCGCCAGCGCACGGGGGGCGCGCCAGAGATCACCACGCCGGCTCCCTCCCGGGCGGGGGCCGGCGCAACGGGCCTCGCGGCAGCGGCGGTGGCCCCCGGGACGTCGTCCCGGATGCCCCGCGTAGGCGAGACCCTCTTCTCGGAGAACGGGTCGCCGCTCGGGTTCACCGACGGCGGGGGGATCGTGACGCCGATGGTGGCCGGGGGGGGCTCGCGGCTCCCGAGCGCCGTCAAGGCCCAGCGCGGGGCCGCCGTGGCGGGGAAGATCTCGGTCACCTCGGTGGGCGCCGGGGAGGGGGGGCGGGCGCGGAGCCGGACCACGCGGGCGCGCGCCCGTCGCGGGGTGGCCGAGGTGCCCGAGACGATCGCGGAGGGGGACGAAAGGGATGGGGGCGAGGGGGAGGTGGTCTTGGAGATCGACGGGCAGCGGGTCCGCCTCGGTGGCGCCGGCGGCGTCGTCCTGCCTGACGACGGGGACCACGCGGGCCTCGTGCAGAAACTCGGCGCCCTCTTCCATACCCTGGGCAAGTTCACGGGGCTCGCTGGGGAGTAGGCGCCGCGGCGGCCCCTTGCTGAATTGTGCGGGCGCCCCGGCGTTGTCTGCCGGACCCCCTCTCCTGACGCTGCCGTGCCAGTACCCCCCGAAACGAGGGAGATCCCTTGGCGCCTCCCGCTGTCGCCATAGACGCGGTCGCGGGGCTTTTGCTGGGGACGTTGCGGTAGAACATAGCGTGCGTCTCCCGTCTCCGCGCCTTGGTCCTGTGTTCTCGGCGCGAGTCGGCGGGACGAGCTCGGAGAAGGGAGGTCCCGGAGGGGGAGCGCAGGGGAGGAACGGCCGGGAGATGTCGGGAGGGACGTCGGCGGCGCAGTCCCTGATGGAGAGGGCGGCGGAGGGGGGCAGAAGCGCGTTGGAGAGCGGCAGGAGCGCGCTGAGCTCGGGGATCGCGGGGGTGCGGAAGCAGCTCGGGGGCGCGGCCCCCCCGGACGAGGAGGCTGGGCTCCTGCGGGGGCTTCAGTCCTCGCTGGAGGAGGCCACGACGCTGACGCTGCAGCAGCGACTGGCCGGGTTCGGGGGGTGCGCGCTGATGGGCGTTGCGTGCTCGGCCATCGCGGCCATGAGCCTGCTGCGGCCGGTCAAGTTCGCGCTCGCGTTCTCCGTCGCCAACCTCTTCTTCATCGGGGCCAGCTTCTTCGTGGCGGGCGCGGCCCGGCAGGTGGCCAACCTGAGGAAGAACGGCCGTCTCCCGGTGTTCCTCGGGTACGTCGGCGCCATGGCGCTCACGCTGCTCGTGGCCCTCCGCACCCGCTCCGTCCTCCTCACCGTTCCCTGCCTCCTGACCCAGCTCGTCCTGCTCCTGTACTACGCCCTCTCCTACGTCCCCTTCGGCCAGCGCCTCCTCACCAAGCTCTTCAGCCGGTACTGCGACTGCCTCGACTTCTCGGACGGCTGACACCCGGCTCCGCGGGGAGCGCCCCGGGCCAAGAGGGGGCGGGAGCGGGCCGGGGGGGGGGGGCTGGGAGCGACATCCCGACGGACTGGAGGAACACCATCAGCGAGACGAACGTCTTCCCGAAGCCGGGACGGGCAAGGCAGCGGTCGCGCGTTCAATCGTCACGGGGGCCCCCGCCGGCTCGGTCCGCGGCCCCGCGCGCGCGGGCTTAACCCCCCCGTCCCCCCCCCCCCGCGCCGCTACTCCCCCTTGCCCGACACGCGCTGTGCCGGCGCGGCGGCGACTCCCTCGAGGAACGACGCGAGGCTGGAGAGGTACTCGCGCTTGAACATGGGGATGTTGTTGTGGTCGGCGCCGTCGATGGGGACGAACTTCTTGGGCTCGGCGAGCCGGTCGTAGAGCCGGGCGCCAAGCACGAAGGGCACGATGTTGTCCAGCCGGCCATGGAGGACCAGCTTGGGGGTACCCTCGGCGACGTCGCGCGCGAAGCTCATCGTGTCGAAGCGCTCGCTCATGAGCCACTTGACGGGGAGGATCGGGTAGATCATCTGCCCCGCCTCGGCCACGCTCGTGAAGGGCGCGTGGAGGATGAGCCCGTCGAAGCGCGCCCTGGTGGCCATCCACGTGCACACGCTCGACCCGATCGACTCCCCGTACAGCACCACGCGGTGGTCCGCCGGGACCAGCCCCCCCGCGCCCCCGCGGAGCCAGGCCACCACCGCCTCCCCGTCCGCGTACAGGCCGGCCTGCGAGGGCGCGCCAGTCGACCCGCCGTACCCGCGGTAGTCGACGGCGAGGATCCCCACGCCCAGCTGGCGCCGGAGCATGTGGAACCACCCCATCCGCATGTACCGCGTCCCCGCGTTGCCGTGCATGACCACGAGCCACACGTCGCCCAGCGGCCTCCCCAGCAGCCCCGGGGCGCCCAGCGGGGCCCAGGCGTACGCCTTGAGCGTCTCCCCGTCCGCGGTCGTGATCTCCACGTCCCGCACCCCGCTCATCCCCTCGGCCGCCAGCGAAGCCCCCGGCGGGCAGTCCTCCTCCGTCGGGAAGAAGATCAGCTTCCGCTGGAAGGCCACCGCCAGAACTACCGCCGAGAGGTAGAGCACCCCCGCGGCCACGGTGCCGCGGTAGGAAGCCGTGCGAGCGAACCCGGCCGCCGACTCGGCGAACCGCGCCGCCGAGAACTTGCCGTGCAGGAGGCCGCTGTGGAAGAGCCCGTACGCCGCGGACCCGATGCCCAGCCACTTGGCCGCCGCGATGCCAGCGGCGGCGAGGATGCGCGCCAGTCCCATGGTCGGGGTCCCCCGGGGGCTCTCGGCGCGGTCCGTCCGGCCTGGCCTGCCCGCGCGGGCGACGGGCGGGGCGGGGCGGGCGGGACGGGGCCTGCGCGCGCCGTCACAGGCGGAGCTGGGCCAGGATGCGCTCCAGCTCGTCGCCGCCGGCAGGGTGGCGGGCGGCCGAGTCCGAGGCGTCGAGGAGCTCCAGGGCCCTGGCGAGGAGCCTGCGGCGGTGCTGCGCGTAGCGGGAGGCCCGGGGGAGCTCGTCGACGGCGCGGAGTGCCGCCGTCAGCCGGTCGCGGTGGGTTTCGCTCGACTCGTCCGCTTCCCTGGCGATCCCCCCGGTACCCCTCTTGGGCTGCGGGGAGTCGTGGGGGAAGGCGCGGGGTCCCGCGGTAAGGAGAGGGTCTCCGGGGCTTCGGGGGGCGAAAATCGCGCTTGTCAAGTGATTTCGTCCGCAAATCAACGCGCGCCGATTCGGAACGGGGGCGACGCGGGGCGATCCGAGCGCTTCGTGGTCCGGGGGGGGCGCACCCGAGGTGCCTGCTTCACGACGGGGAGGGGGGCGCTCCGGAGGGTCTTTTTGTCCCCCTTCCTCTTATGGGCGGACTTGACGCCCTGAGTGATAGCCTTTGGATCGACGTCGAGCCCGAGGAGGTCCATCTGCGAGCGCTCGAATCGAAAAAAAGTTGAGCGCCAAATCACTCCACGTTAGGCCCGATGCGGCAAACAGGCCCCTCCGACCCTCGATTAGCCGCTTCGTCGGCACGACGGGTCGAAACACGTCGCGAAACCGCAAGGTCCCGGCCACCCGTCCACACCCTGCGGCGTCGACCGGGCCGCGGGGGACCCCTGCCCGGCACGCTGCATGGCACCCAGGGGGACCAGGCCCACGCACCGACGGAGAAGCAGGGCGAGGCTGACAGGTGCGTAGAGGCAGCGGCGTCGCCAGAGAGTGGGGGTGCGGGTGTATCCCCTCGCCTCTTCAGGCCCACGGCTGCTGCCCGGGTATGCGGCCAGGACGGGCACGGTGCCCCTGACGGGGCGCCGGGCGAGGCGTCCCCGCAGGCCCGGCCGGAGCCTGTGCCTGTCGCACCGCGCCAGGGACACGGGACCGCGACTGGCAGCCCAGTCGCAGGGCCCCGGGCTCCTCAAGTCCCCTCCACCCCGCGTCGCAGGGCAGTCCCCGCGGTCTCCCCACCAGGTGTGCCACCCCCACACTGCCCGGCGATGTGGGCAGGGAGCCCCTTCGCGCCGGGCCCCGCTTCGCGTCGCGAACTTACGCGCCTCTCCGTCGCAGTGTTCCCCTGCGCGCCCCGCTCTGCGGGATGCGGCGCCAGCATTCGGGCTTCGCCTCCCCCCGACCTGCCCCCCCTTCGGGCGCCGCGATGCGCTCGATGGGTAGGGTGGCGGGTCATGGGGCAGTCGTATGGTACAAAGACCGCGTGTTGGTGTCCGCAGTCTCAGCCTCGCCTCCCGCAATGTCCTCCGCAGGACGCGACGCAGCGCGGAAGCCGATACCCCGGTACCTGGATCCCCCACTGGCGTAGTCTCCCTGCCGCCCCCCCCGCGGAAGCAGGAGCGCGCCCCCGAGAGAGGGAGATGGCAGCCGCGGCGCGCATCCGGTCACCGCAGACGACCGCGCCCGCCTCCCCGCGGCACCACGGGCTCCCCGCCGCCATGCCCCCGCCCCCGACGTGCCTCTCTGGCCTCTTCAAGGTGACCGGCGTGGGCGTCCTGGGCCCGGCGTGGGCCCCCGGGCAGCGCTTCCCGGCCCTGCGCGCCCTCGACGACGGCGGGGACGGCGCCATCGAGGCCGCCGGCCCGCCCCCCATCAACACCCAGCCCCTCGCCGACCCCGAACGCGACGCCTACGCGGTCCTCGCGGGGTGGGCCGACCCGACGGGGCGCTACGCCGTCTCCGCCGTGGACGGCGGGGCGATCCGCGCCGCGGGGGAGCTCCAGGGGGAGTGCTTCTACGAGCCCTCCCTCCCCTCGTGGCTCGGCGCTATCGACGGCCTCGCCCGCAGCTCCTTCGCTGCCGAGCTGGTGGGTGCCCTGACCCAGAAGCTCAAATACAACCCGCGGGACGCGTTCGCGTGCCTGGTCGCCCGCGGGGCGGGGGCCGGGGGGGCCGCCGCGCCGGGGGGCGCCTCCGCCCCCGCGCTCGCGGGCATGTCGGCGGGGGACCCCGCCGACCCCACCGCGCTGCTCGGGGTGGTGGAGCTGTCCCGCCAGTCGGACCAGGAGGTCGTGCGGGGGCTGGGCCTCACGGGCGGGGAGGGGTACGCGTATGTGGCGGCGATGGCGGTGAGCGAGGCCAGCCGGCGCCAGGGCGTCGCGCGGGCCCTGCTCGGCGGGTGCGAGGTCCTGGGGCGAGCGTGGGGCGTCCAGGCGCTCGCCCTCCACGTGTACGAGGATAACGCGGGGGCGCTGCGAGCGTACGAGGCCGCGGGGTTCGAGCGGAGGGGGACAGTGGGGGGGGGGGTGCTCGGGGGGCGCCGGCGACTGCTCATGAGCAAGCGGCTGTGAGGCGCGCGGGGGGGGGGACGGCGGCGCCGGGGACGGCGGCGCGGGACAGGCGCCGAGGCGCCAGAGAGCTGCCGCCCCGGCGGCGTGGAGGGGTGTGCTGAAACGATGCTGTGGTTGCCCGTTGCCTTCAGACTACCTTGAACGTGCACGGGTACCAGAGACTCCGCTCCCGCTTCGTTAAGTGACGGGGAGGCAGCACCTCGCGTGGTGACATTTTTTCGTGGAGGCTAAAGCAGCCGCTCGCTGACGGTTGAGACGATTGGGGAGATGGCGGACGGCGAAGAGAGCATCTACAACCTCATCCCGAGGCCGAGGGTCATCCCTCCCAAGGACCCCCGCTACAAGTCGAAGGTGCGGGGACCCGGCATTTCCACCCCCCCAACTTGGAACGGTCGCGCGCCTGAACCGAGCCATCCGGGGCACTCCGACCCCATCTTCGCGGTTATATTAGATGATTGTGGCGGTTCGCGCGACTTCGGCCCTCACAGCGCCAAACCGCGCCCTCAACTGTCGCTCCCCCCCCCCCGACACATGCAGCATGCAAAGGCTGCCCCGGGGGGCAGCGCTACGATGGGGGCGCCCAAGCGGGCCGCAGCCACGATGGGAAAGCCAGCTGGCGCTGTCCAGCCCGACCCGCGGAGCTTCATGAAGTCCCACGCGCGGGACGTCAACCTCCCTCCGCCCAAGGCCCCCTCCCAGCCCAAGGCGAAGCGCAACCCCCCCGTGCCTGCGCGTGCGGAGAAGCCCACGATGGGTCTCGTGTCCTCCAAGAACTATATCACGGCGAACGCCATCGAGGCCATCCTCAGCCAGCCCAAGGGCCGCACCGGGGGGGAGGAGAGGTGGACGACTCGCAAGGTGACCCCCCTTTCCCAGCTTCCTCCGCGCGTCTGGGGCGCCCGCGCCCGACGAATGCGGCACGATCTCCTCATTTAACGGCGAAATAACCGTTGTGTTCTTTGCACTCTCGCGTCGGTGCCCCCACCTCGCGCAATACGCGTGCATGTGAGACGAGGACGCCTTTCGGGAGGCCGTCGGGGAGCTCCCCCCCCCCCCCCCCGGCCCGCGGCCCTCCCCCCCCCCCCGGCGCCCTCCCCCCCCCCCGCCCCCCCCCCCCCCCGGGCCTGGCCGCGGGCCCCCCGCCAAAGCCCGGCGGGGGCGGGGGCCGCGGGGGGGCGAGGGGGCCGGGGGGGGGGGAAGGACCCCGGCCCGAGGGGGGGGGGGGGGAGCTCCCCGACGGCCTCCCGAAAGGCGTCCTCGTCTCACATG
>Ga0181582_10005662_pt1 | contig 10068 bp, 7 predicted proteins | sample 071ome_32_FD_132438 | JGI IMG/M metagenome (GOLD analysis project Ga0181582, IMG submission 132438) | Coastal salt marsh microbial communities from the Groves Creek Marsh, Skidaway Island, Georgia - 071405AT metaG (megahit assembly) | ecosystem: Environmental > Aquatic > Marine > Intertidal zone... | reverse complement strand
AGTCATGATTCAAGTCTTCGAAGGCGAGCGCGCCATGACGAAGGATAATCATCTTTTGGGCAAATTTGAGCTGACGTCGATCCCTCCTGCTCCACGCGGTGTCCCCCAGATTGAAGTCACCTTTGAAATCGACGCCAACGGCATCCTGAATGTCGGTGCTGAGGATAAGGGCACGGGAAAATCTGAAAAAATCACCATTACGAATGACAAAGGACGTCTATCGCAAGAAGAGATCGAGCGCATGGTCGAGGAAGCGGAGGAATTCGCAGAGGAGGATAGGAAGACAAAAGAGCGCATCGACGCGCGCAACAGCCTTGAAACGTACGCGTACAACATGAAGAACACCATCTCAGACTCCGACAAACTTGCAGACAAACTTGACGAAGATGACAAGAACACGATTGAAGAAGCTGTGAAGGAAGCGTTGGACTGGTTGGATGAGAATCAAAGCGCTGAAAAAGATGAGTACGACGAACAGCTCAAACAACTTGAGGAAGTCTGCAACCCCATCGTGGCCAAAGCGTATCAGAGTGGAGAGGCGGACGACTCCGAGACGGTCGATGAGCACGACGAACTCTGATAAGGCAAAGATAATAGGTGCATGATATCACCTGTAACGTCAAAATTTAAATTTCAATGAAAATATCGCCGTATTACAGTGACACAGTTTCATGAGACTGGTCCACTTCGTATATTTAGCATGCATATCTTCCTGATGCGCTAATGGGAGAAATCTGCCTGTGTGATAATGACCTCGGACTGACCATCTCGTATCGTTCTTTTCGCTGCCTTGGACCATGCGCGTACGCAAAAGCCATACATGTCTGCTCCGGTGAGCTCCTTTTGAAGCTCTTTCAGCTATGGTGTCAATGTTACACGCTGTTTCGTGGCGCTCAATCTCAAGATATACCTCTAAAACGTTTATTTTAGATTTGAATTTGAAATTTCTAGTGAGTGCCTGAATGGTTCAATGAAAAAATTAGAAAATCAACAGAAGAAAAGAAAGTATTAGTACTTCAAAAATTTGTGACTTCACAGTCAGTGAGTCTGGACGCGGCATGTGCAAAACTCGGCCAAGCCTACAGGTATTGACAAAATCTTCAGTATGAAAATCCAAATTCTGATCGTATGATTTCACCTTCCAGACCGAAGAAGTACCGGATCAATCATTTCTATACGGTTACTTGCTGCTAAGATGAATACTCGATGCTCCTGTGTATGCTTGAATTGAGGGTTGCGTGAGTCACACAATGTCATACCTGTAAAGAGTCCAAAGATGTGACGATTTGACTTGTGACCCTATTCATCAAAGTGCCTGGTGCTGCATGCAGCTGTGCCATTAAGTAAGTAATACTTCAATATGGTGTCTGGGAAAGTAGATACCGAGGTGAGAGAATCAAACTCATCAAAAAAGATTATTGATGGGGCTGATTCTTTTGCCCGATCAAATAGTTCTCTTATCCATTTCTTTGAAATATTGTAATGTTTTCTAAAGGAAATTCCGCGATACGTGACGTACCTCACTTTCGCCAACGTACATCCCAAGCAATTCAGGCCCACGCACATTGAAGAAGTGTAGTCCGAGCTCCACACTCGTCGCTTTAGCAATCAAAGTTTTACCGGTTCCCTTAAGATTGTGAACGAAAGAAATTGAAATAACGTCAAAATCACCTACCGGTGGTCCGTGAAGGATTACGCCTCTGGTTGATTGGTGAAAGAGTTTTGGGTACTTAAGCGGTAAGCGTATGAAATCATTCAACATTTGCTTGACATGTTTGAGCCCACCAACGTCATTCCATTGAACTTGATAGCTCTGGGCAAATAAAGGTGAGAAAAGCTGTTCATTCCATAGAAGTGACGCACTTGCGGCCGAGGTACAGGCGCTCCAAGCAATACTCTCCGTCTCTTGTGTCCTGAAATGTTCAATTTTTGCTGCACAGTTGTCCAGAAACTTCTTGTATTTCTGCCTGATGAAACTTGAGATGTCGGACTTGAGATGTCGGACAATGCCCCATCAGCAGTTTCAAGCCTCGTACAAATCTAATTGTGGTGAGAAGTAACGATTGAGCAACGTGCGTTCATCAAACCTGCTGTGAGAAGTACCTCTTCAAACGTGGATGTACTTGTCCTCCTCTTACAGTGGCGAGAACAACCACATTGACACCTATGAACGTCAACTCGGCCCGAATGAATGACTGCAAACGTTACCATCGTTGTTGTACGTATGAAAGTCTAATATGCTTTTCAAATTCAGCATGAACTTTTTCAAACGAAACTGGTCAGCCAACGCAAGGAGATTCACGTCATCTAGGAGCAAACCGTAACCGTGGCACAACCGTCCATAAATTTCAACCAAGAACGCATCCCACTTGTAAATATGTTACCACTGAGTCGGTCCGTATTATGAATGGAAGGAACTTACACTTTTACTTGATTTCAAAAGTATAAGGTAGTGACAGGATACGACATGCAACTGTATAGAAAAATCTGCTTGCAGCCTAGAGCACAAAGAAGCAGCGAAGCGCTTGGATGAATTTGTTATAGCGATATGAAACTGGCATGGAGATGAGTCGTCCATTCTACTACTTGAGATAGATCTGAACACAGTATGTGTTTTGTGCATAAAGCGCTGAACAGGCCTTGAGCATGGTGAAATGAGAAGTCGTTTCGCGACCTCACAACAAATTTTCAATATTGCTCGTTCTGATGCGATGCTGAAGGAATGCGTTGCATCTGCCGACACTTCCAGGCTGATCTTAATATCACCTAGTGATACTGGTTACTGACACGTGTCCTTAAAAGAAGTTTTGGAAACAGGACACACCACCTGAGTTCAGACAAGCTCGCGCAGCCATTCGATCAACTTGAACTACTTTTACGAGAGTATACTGTAACGATCCACTTCTCGCACGCGCCGCTTTTATCAAGACTTGGTAACCGGGCTAGTCCAATGTATTACTTTGTCAACAAACTCTTGAAAAAAATGCTCACCCATACTGACTGTGCAACTGACAAAAACGACAGGATTCTCTCTAGCAACGAGCGACGCAGCTCAGCCCTGTGCACCTTCGACGAGGAAATGTCTATGCCTAATAACTGAAATCTATATCCCTGACCAGGATACATAAAACGGAATAAAACAAACGCTTCGCGCAGCCAAATTACCTCTATATCGTAACTACTTGTAGTTTTGTTTCCAGACCGCCGGCTGTCGTCCACACAACGTCGATTGTACAGTGGAAAGGAGCTCTCAGCCAGGGCATCCAAGCACTTTCTCCCACGCATGTTGATCTGCGCTCGCTCCGATTCTGAAGAGCTACAAACGAGTTTTTCTCGCCGAGAAATTCTCGGTCTGTATCTGTACAACGGCTCTTCTCCTCTGAAACCGTCTCGCCACTCTCGCTATTGCCTATCGTTAATGTTTTTATGTACTCGTAATGAAAGCTTACCGATGTACGACCACTTTAGTAAAAAAAGGAATTTTCCATGAATATAGCGTTACGGGTCATATGGGCCCCAGTCCCCTTCGAGTGTTGACCACGCGACGGGCCTCGACAAAACAGGATACGCGTGAAACCTGTCAGTAGCCCTGTTTCAAATAGACGTGCGACGATCAATTCCCCACCAAGACTTTGGCCAGAAGTTACCCAAGAAAAGAGTGCAAAAAACGCAAGACGCACGCACAAGCTGCGAACGAGGAACGTGTACGAGAATACCCTCGCGTACGTTAGTACTCACAGGTTTCCTTCGTGGACATGTCAGCCAAGAAGCATGGAAAAGTTTCACTGTTGGTTGGTATGGCTGGATCTGGAAAAACTTCACTACTAGGTCGCCTGGCGACACAGCTGCAACAGGCTGAAAGCCCACCTTACATAGTTAATCTCGATCCTGCAGCGCAGTGTGTACCATACCCTGTGAACATTGATATCAGAGACACTGTTGACTACAAAGCACTGATGAAGGATTATGGATTAGGTCCTAATGGTGCGATACTCACAGCGGCTAACTTATTTGCCACTCAATTTGACAAGGTGATAAACATCTGTCAGAAGCACATTGAACTACGTAAACACGTGTTTTTTGATACTCCCGGGCAAATTGAGATATTCACTTGGTCGGCAAGTGGCACAATGGTGACTGACATGCTTGCAAACTACTTCAACACGACTATTTTGTATATTTTGGATACTGTACAGTGTCAGAACCCACAGATATTGATGAGTAATATGCTCCAAGCCGTTAGTGTGTTGTACAGAAGCCGTCTACGTGTGATATTGGTATTCAATAAAACCGACATCACTTCACACTCGCCTCTACTCGCACTTCTTTCTGATGTGAACGCATTTCAGAAGGAAATTGAGAATACTGGTAACTTCTCATCTGCACTTACTCAAACGCTGAATTTGGTTTTACAAGAGTTCTATGAGAATCTAGATATTATAGGTGTATCTGCAACGCGTGGCAATGGTGTAGATGAATTGCTCGATGCACTGTGACTTAGTTCGCTATCACACACGATTCTGATCGATCCATTTTGAATGACGCAACATTCTGTTGTTGAATTTTTGAGTAGAAAGTCTGTAGTTCTTCGAAGTAACACGGTTGGATCATAAGGTCGTTATGGTCTCCATGCTCAAATTCGACGAATTTTTTATCACGGCATGCGACGGCAGCAAAAAGTTTCAGTCCTTTCTCTAGTGGCACGATCTTATCGACCTTCCCGTGCAGACTAAGGAAATGAGTATGTTCTGGTAACACTCGAGCGCTGTCCAGTGTTCTGTCCCACTTATCCCTCATCAATATTTTGATGGGAAAAAAGGGTAACATATCTCGTGCTAACTCATAGCAAGAACTCAATCCGCCTTCAACAATGATACCGTCTACACGTATGTGGGTGCTAATGTTTGCAAGTGCGTTCAGGCCCGCAGCACTCCCAATACTTTCAAGGTGGAGAACCAGTTTCTGCCCAGTGCGACGGGCTTCTGCGTGTGCCCAAGTGATGGCCGCAATAGCATCTTTGATCAAGCCAGCTTCGGAGATAGAACCGGGATTACCCCCGAAGCCGCGATAATCAAATAGAGCAACTGAGCACTTCAACTTGTTCCGAATCTCTTTTGCCCAGTGCAAACGGTGGAAACGACTACCCGCATTCCCATGTAAATGCAATATGATAATGGAAGAGCTATCTTCTTCCCACAGCCATCCTTTCAGCCAGTACCCGTCGATTGTACGAACCTTAAAATCCTTGAGTCCAGGGCAGAGTGAAGAGATAGCAGATGCACAGGGTGGTTCTCCTCCAAAAGGAAAATATTGTAGGTTCCGTTGGAAAATGAACAACACACCAAGAACAGTAACATACGAATACGACACCAATTGCAGTGCTCTATTGCTCGCGCTCAACAATGTTGATAGCATCTGTCTCGATCCACGTGGCCGCTTTCTTCCAGAACTACGTTGTGGCGCGGGAAACGCTAGTTCTTTAGAAGAACTGGGCGGGAGATCTTCTAAATTTTTTACGAAATCCCGTAAACTTATGTACATAGTTAACAAAGCAACTTAAGAGGTGGTCGTTCTGTGACTTGCGCCAGCTTAATCGTACGGAAGGCCCGTTTCTTCCCCGCAACACCGAAGGCGTCCAAAGCCCATCTCTCCGGCCGTGACGTTTGCGACTACAATCGCGACACTCGTGCGTAGTATACATTTAACAGCTTTTGAGATGCAGTGCACAAAAGTCGGTCAAACGGCAAGATTATACCGGAATCTTCGCGTGTCCAGACACTTCACTTGCTTGCGACACTATTCCGCTCAAAGAATTTCTCCGAGTTGTATCACACGTGTTGTATGTATACAGGTCAATATGATTGCTTCACATGATATACTTTACTTACTGTTGCCTAGCAAGTGAGCCTTTGTGTTGAAGGTAACATCGGTTCTGGGAAGAGCACTTTTCTGAAAGATGTAGTGGGGAATGGAGCACAACTCAAGGTGTCTCTCTAACGCCTTTTTGATATATCTGTATCAATTGAGACACACACGTAGGAGCTGGCGTGTACTATTCCTGAGCCGGTGCAAAGCTGGCAGCATATACAACGGAAGCGACCGGGCAAGCCACACAACTTGCTGAGGGAGTTTTATGCAAATCCTCAGAAATATGGTTACGTATTCCAGAACTACATATTTATGACGCGCTTTTTGCAACAGCAGGGAACTTTGAATTCTACAAAAAAACTCAGGATCATGGAACGTAGTGTATTTTCAGACCGGAACGTGTTCGTGGAGTCTGCGCAAGAAAATGGTTGGTTGTCGGAGTTAGAGTTTGATCTCTTCAACTCTTGGTTCTGCCCTATGGTTAATGTGAGCGTTTTTCTTACTTGTCTTATTGTTTCTAAAATTATGGAAGGCATTACCGAACTTAGTGCCCGATGGCTTCATATATTTACGGGTGGAGCATGCGGTATGCTTGCAGAGACTAAGACACCGCGCTCGTGGTGAAGAACTCAGCATTACGTCGGAATATCTCGAGTCACTCCACGAAAAACACGAAAATTGGCTCTCGCAGGTAAAATTACTTCTGAAACACTGAATGAAAATAGACATGATGACGAAACAATAGGAGACACAAGATGTGCTAGTTGGAGGTGAGATTTTGCGGATAGGTTTTGCGAAAGACACCGTGTGCGGTAGATATACTAAGGTTTGTTCTCGAAGACAAGAACGAACATGTGTGCTCACGTTAATTGTAGAAGCCAGTGTTGGTGCTAGATTTCGGCGAAAACATTGATTTTTCTGCCGGAGGTGAGAGAGTTGAACAAATGAGGAAAAAAGTTCTGGCATTTTATGACTTTCTGTGTTGAGAATTCTAGAAATGTACTTACACTGCTATGCAGTATGATTGTCATCAACGTACTGGCTCATTTGGTCAAAGTTCATGTAGCGGTAGACATCATCATCATTAGAAATAGTGTCCATGAAATTGAGGTACTCTTGATTTGTTGGTATTCGTCCAAGAATGGAGCATACTGCAGCAAGTTCAGCCGATGCCAAATATACATTTGCACCTTTACCAAGACGATTTGGGAAGTTTCTCGTGCTCGTAGATATGACAGTGCTCTTTTCAGCAACTCTCGCCTGATTCCCCATGCATAGAGAGCATCCAGGTATTTCTGTCCTAGCACCAACAGCAGCGAAAGTGCTGTAGTGCCCTTCAGCTTTCAATTGAAGTTCATCCATCTTCGTTGGCGGCGCAACCCAAAGTCGAGTGGGAATTTCACCTCTGTGACTGTGTAACAACTTGGCAGCAGCTCGGAAATGTCCAATATTTGTCATGCACGAGCCAATGAAAACCTCATCGATTTTATCACCGACTACAGAAGAGAGAGTACGCGCATCGTCTGGGTCGTTTGGTGCGCATAATATTGGCTCAGTAATTGCGTCCAGATCGATCTCAATTGTTTCTGCGTATTCTGCGTCGGGGTCAGCCGCCATGAGCTGAGGTGCCGCAAGCCACTCCTCCATAGCGCGTATTCGCCGTTCCAGCGTACGAACTTCTCCATAGCCACTTCGTATCATCCATTTGAGCAGTGTGATATTACTTGTAAGATACTCTTTTACACTCGATTCGTGCATCTTGATAGTACACCCAGCTGCGCTTCGCTCAGCGCTTGCATCGCTTAGTTCGAACGCCTGTTCACATTTGAGATGATCAAGCCCTTCTATTTCTAAGATACGACCACTGAATACATTTATCTTCCCTTGCTTCTCCACTGTGAGCAAACCGCGCTTGATGGCTTCTAGGGGGATAGCATGAACAAGATCGCGCAGGGTTATACCACGTTGAAGGGAGCCTTTGAAACGAACAAGGACTGATTCAGGCATGTCAAGTGGGATGACTCCAGTGGCAGCTCCAAATGCAACCAAGCCAGAACCTGCCGGGAAAGATATTCCTATTGGAAAACGAGTATGCGAGTCGCCACCAGTACCAACTGTATCAGGTAGCAGCATACGATTGAGCCAACTGTGTATGACCCCATCCCCAGGTTGAAGTGATACTCCGCCCCGGTTTCGTATAAAAGTGGGCAGGGAAAGATGCGTGTCAATATCAACTGGTTTGGGATATGCCGCCGTATGACAGAAAGACTGCATAACAAGATCGGCCGTGAAGCCGAGACATGCAAGATCTTTCAACTCGTCGCGAGTCATAGGCCCAGTGGTATCTTGACTGCCAACAGTTGTTACTCGAGGCTCGCAGTACGTACCCGGCCGAATCCCTACGACTCCACACGCTTTTCCTACCATCTTCTGTGCAAGAGTGTAACCTTTCATTTGCTCATGAGAAGCATCAGGCAACCGAAAAGCAGTAGACGGTCCAAGACCCAACGCATTTCTGGCTTTCTCAGTTAAACCTCGACCTATAATTAGAGGGATGCGACCACCTGCTTGCACTTCGTCAAATAAGACGGGATTTTTCAATCTAAAATTTGTCATCACGTCATCTGTACCGTGCTTTTTCACAACACCATCGTATGGGAATATGTCGAGTAGGTCACCCATATTTATGGTAGATACATCCATTTCGATCGGAAATGAACCGCTATCTTCCATCGTGTTGAAAAATATTGGCGCAATTTTGCCACCAATACAAACTCCTCCTGTTCGCTTATTAGGAATATACGGGATATCAACACCCATGTGCCATAGCACAGAGTTTGTGGCCGACTTACGCGAAGAGCCGGTTCCCACAACATCGCCAATGTAAGCTAAAGGATAGCCTAGTTGCTTGAGTTCTTCGATTTGAGCCAGCGTATCGTGAATACCTTCGCGTGGGGTCTTGAGCATGGCCAACGCGTGAAGAGGAATATCAGGTCGACTCCAGGCATCTTGTGCTGGTGAGAGATCATCTGTGTTTGTTTCCCCCGGTACCTTAAACGCTGTAACTGAAATACGCGCAGGGACCTTTTCCTTGCTCGTGAACCATTTGGCATCAGCCCAGCCCTGTAGAACTTGTTTTGCAAATTTGTTGCCTTTGTTAGCTTTATCTTCAACATCGTGAAATGCATCAAAAATGAGTATTGTTTCTGACAAAGCTTTGGCTGCCAAGTCCCCTAAATCTGGATCATCTAGAGCGTCGATGAGGGGCGAGATGTTGTAACCCCCTTGCATTGTACCAAGGATACGAACAGCATCTGCCTTAGATATCAAAGGACTGGTGGCTTCACCTTTGATCACGGAAGCAAGCCAACTTGCTTTCACATATGCCGCTTCATCCACACCAGGTGGTACACGAGTTTTGAAGATTTCTAGGATATATTCTTCTTGACCCTTTGTCGGCGCTTCCAACAAGTCAACTAGTGATCTAACTTGTTTTGCATTCAGTGCTTTTGGTGGAATACCTAACTTTTCTCTTTCCCTTTTACTCCGCTCATATTCTTTGAGAAAATTCACAGACACCGAGTGCTGCCCACGCGCTTTGAGCAGGTTCTTTGTGTTGCCCGCACTCCAAAGACAAGTTGAGTTCGCGATTTTGCCATCAGGCAGATTTCTTCGTCTAGCGTCGGTAAGAAACCCACCTTGAGAAATTGCGAAAACTTGCCGGAGCGTTGTACTCCGACGCAAGTGTTGTGCCGCAAACTTCGACATCTCGCGAGATCCGGAGCAGGAGTAACCGGCCTGGGACACACTTCGTTGTCGTTTTCTACCGAAGGTCAATCCGTAACGCCGCGTCTCCCTTCTCGCGGCGTCAGCGACTATCCTTCCTTCTTATTCCCCTAGTTCAGTCCCGGTGGCGGGGTTTGAAGACGAGATTTCGGAACCCGCCCCTCGTCAAACGCTCTCTAAGGATTTTATTTTGTTTTGTCTTAGTAGTCTCCTGTTTGCCTGCGGAGTCATGACTGCCCTCTGTGATGTGGGAGGTCGTTATAAAACCTTGTATTGTACATCTTAATATCCTATGATGTGACTACTCAATGTAAAGCCAATACTCAAGGTATGATGTGATCAAAGAGCGGGTCTATCCAGGACGAGCTAGGAAGATGTTTTAGCGATTGTAACACTGAAGAAACTGACGCATCT
>Ga0181582_10005661_pt1 | contig 10069 bp, 5 predicted proteins | sample 071ome_32_FD_132438 | JGI IMG/M metagenome (GOLD analysis project Ga0181582, IMG submission 132438) | Coastal salt marsh microbial communities from the Groves Creek Marsh, Skidaway Island, Georgia - 071405AT metaG (megahit assembly) | ecosystem: Environmental > Aquatic > Marine > Intertidal zone... | reverse complement strand
CAGCTCCTCCCAGGTCTCCCCCCCCCCCACCACGTCCTCCTCCCCGCCCGTCTCCTCCCGGGGGAGCTCGAGCAGGACGCGGACGCGGAGGCGGGAGCCGCCGAGGGACTTGGCGGCGGGGTCGACGACCGGGTACGACCCGGCCAGCCAGCGCCCGCGGCCGGTGGACAGCGCCGTCTCGCGCGCGGACCGGGACACGAGCGGCAGCAGGTCGACCTCGGCCGCGCCGACCTCGGACACGCGGCCCTCCCCGCGGCCGCGGGGGGGGTCCTGGCGCACGAGGCGGACGACGAGGGGCTCCGAGGCGAGGCGCTCCACGAGGCGGGCGTCGAAGGGGAGGCGGGCCGTGCCCGTGTGCTTGAGCGGGACCTTCCAGGCGCCGCCGGGGGCCGCGGGGGCCACGGGCCCGCGCGCGGGCGCGCGCTCGTCGGCGGCGGCCCCGGGGAAGCGCCACTCCGCCCAGTAGGCGGCGGCGCGGGGGCGGTCGCCGTCCCGGTCGTCGCCCAGCGGGAGCGACAGCTGCTCGACGAACACGTGCGCCCGCGCGACGCCCCCCCCCGCGCCCTCGGGCGCCGCCACCAGGCACCCCGAGAGGTCCGCGTCCCCGCCCGCCCCGCGGAGCGCGGGGGTGACGGCCGACACCATGCGGCGGTGGAGCTCCCGGGCGCCGGCCAGGGGCGCCGTGACGTCCACGGCCTCCGGGTCCCCCCCGGCGCCCGCGCCGCCCGCGCCGTCCCCGCCCGCGGGGGGGAAGTCGCCGGGGCTCTCGAGCCCCCCCGGGGACAGGCCCAGCGACAGGCGGACCGCCCCGGCCGGCTCGCCGCGCCGGGACCGCAGGGGCACCCACGCCAGGACCCCGCCCGGGCGGGCCAGGAGGGGCGCCAGGGGCACCGTCCCGGCCCCGAGGAACACCTCCCGGGGGGGCGCCGGCCCCCCCGCCCCCTCGTCCGCCCCGGCGCCCTCCGCCGCCCGCGGCAGTCCCCGCAGGCAGTGGTGCCAGACCTCCACCCGCGCCTCCGACGCCGCCAGGGCGCGGGCCACGTCCGCGTCCACCGTCAGCGGCACCTGCCGGTGCCAGTCCCACGCGGGGGTGAAGGAGTGGGCCTGGAAGGGCGTCCGCAGGGGGGGCAGCCGCAGGTCGAGGTCCTCCCTCCCGGGGAAGACCTGCACGCGCACGAACGCGTGGGGCCCCAGCTGCGCCGCCCGCCCCAGGGCCCGCGCCGCCCGCGACCCCAGCCACGCCTCCGCGTCCTTCACCGCCCCCAGGAGCCCGCACGCCCGGTGCACCCCCACGCTCAGCGTGCCCCGGACCGTGCGGCGCTCCATCCCGGGCCCGGGGCCGCCCGTCAGGGCCGCCGCCCGCGGGGACGGCCCCGCGCCGCCGCCCCCGGCGCCGTCGTCCGAGGACGACCAGCCGCCCCCGTCGCTCCCGGCGCCGCTCCCGGCGTCGCTCCCGGCGTCGCTCCCGGCGTCGCTCCCGGGGGCGCCGAGCGCCAGCGCCCCGGGCTCGTCGTCGTGGACGGGGAGCGGGTGGTACGTCACGTCGACCCGCAGCACGGGCGCCCGGCCCGTGGTCCGCGCCACGAAGGCCTCCGGGGACTTGGCGTGCACCGACATGGGCAGGTGGTAGGACCGGCTGCGCGCCCCGTCCGGCCCGCCGGCGTCGGCCCCGCCGGCGTCGGCCCCGCCGGCGTCGGGGCGCGTGAGCTCGAGCACGTCCTCGAGCGGGAGCTCGGCCGACGCGAGCAGCGTGTCGTTCCCGGACGCCCACCGGCTCCACACCTCGAACCCCAGGGCCCCCGCGGCGCCCCCCGCCAGCCGGGCCAGGTGGGGCCCGGGGTCCTGCCCGGGGGGGAGCGCCACGGCGTGCCGCGCGTGGGCGGCCACGGCGAGGCGGTCCGAGCACCGCCCGGGCTTGGTGAACAGCGCGTCACGCTCCCCGGGGAACAGGTACCGCACGTACCGCCCCGTGGGGGCCCTCCGCTTGCGCGCTTCGAAGTGCGCCGGGGCCGGCATGCGCGTCACGTGCGACACGAGCACGTCGAAGACGTGCCTGGTGGCGACCACGCGCCGCCCGTCGTCGCTTCCCGAGGGCGGCCCGGCGGCCTCGGCCTCGGCGGCGGCGGCGGCCTCGGCGGCGGGGGCGGGGGACTCGCCCGCGGCGGCGGCGGCGGCGCCCGCCCCCGGGCCCCCGGCGGGGCGGCGGACCGTCAGGCGCACGGACGCGTCGCCGAGCTCGCGCCCCCGGAGGACGTCGCGGACCGCGTGCGCCCCGGCGGCGACCGCGACGGGCGCCGCGAGGGCCCCCACGTCGAGCCCCGTGGACAGCGGCACGCGGGCGAGGCCGACGAGGCGGGCGGGGCCGCGTCCGCCGTCGGCGCCGCCCGTCAGGGCCCGGGCCCACACCTCGAGGGCGACCGTGGCGGGCTGCCCCAGGGCCGCGGCCGCGGCGCCCAGCGCCTCGGCCATGGCGCCCGGCATCGGCACGAGCGCCTCGGCCAGCGGCGCCGCCTCGCTCCCGGCTCGACGGCCCCCGGCCGCCCCCAGCGGCCCCGAGAGGAGCGGCAGCTCGGCGATCGCCCGCGCCTGGCGGAACCCCCGCAGCACGGCGAACACGTACGCCTCGTCCCCGGGGCCCGCGGACAGCGCCGCGCCGGCCGCACCCAGCACCGACGCCGACAGCGACACCACACAGACCTCCACCTGGGCCCCGGCGTCAGCCCCCGCCACCGGCCCCGCCCCGGCCGCCTCCGCCGACACCAGCGACCTCGCCGGCTCGGCCGGGGCGCTCGCGGCGGCGGCGGCCGCCTCGCGTGGCGCCGCGTCGGCAGTCGGCCGCGCCGCCGGCGCCGGCGCCGGGGCCCGGCCCTCGCCCCTCCGCGCCGGGGGCCCGCGGGCCGCGGGGGCCGGCGGGGGGGCCGCCGGCGCCGCGCCTGCCCCGGCGAAGAAGACCTCTTGCAGGATGGCGTCGTCGGCGAAGTCCCCGGCGCCCATGCCCTCGTCCGAGTCCCAGTCGTCCCGCCCGGCCCCCTCGCTGTCGCTGCTGACGGCGGGGCTGCCCACGGCGCCCGCCGCGTCGGCGGCGGCGGCGTCGGCGTCGGCGTCGTCCGGGGCGAACGCGCCCCTCCTCACCTCCGGGGCCGGCTCCCTCGCGGCCGGGCCATCCGCCGCGCCCGCCCCGTCCCCACCCTCGCCTGCCACGCCCAGGGAGGCGTCCATGGCCCTCCGCAGGGCCTCCGCCTTGGCGATGATCGCGGCAAGGGCGCCCGGCGCCGGGGCCGCCGCCGGGGGGGCCGGGGCCGCCGCCGGGGGGGCCGGGGCCGCCGCCGGGGGGGCCGGGGCCGCCGCCGGGGCCCCGGCGCGATCGGGTCCCCCCGGCGCACCGGGCGCCTCCGGCATCCCGGGCACCTGCCCCCCCCCGGGGCCTCCCCCCTCGTCCCGGCGGGGCGGCGACGGCGGGGCCGGCGTCTTGCCGGCGCCCCCCCCCAGGGGCGCCTCGGCGGGGCCGCGGGGGGGGCTGGCCTCCGCCGTGTCCCGACCCCGGTCCCCGGCGTCCGTGCCCCCCCCGGCGCCCTCGGGGATGGCCTCCAGGGGGGCCGCCTCCGCCGCCGCCTCCGCCGCCTCCGCCGCCGCCGCCGCCGCCGCCTCCGCCTCCGCCGCCTCGCGGCTGAGCCTCTCCCGGCGGCGCAGTGTGGCCGCGCTGACGCGGAGCGGGTGGGAGCGGGCGGGGGCCGGGCCTCCCGCGTCGGCGCCGGCCGCGCCCGCCGCGCCGCCGCCGCCGGGCCCGTCCCCCTCCCCCGCGGGGGGCGGCGTGGAGGGGCGCTCGGCCCTCTCGAGGAGGAGGGAGACGGTGTCCCGGAAGTCGTCGAGGGTGAGGGACTGGGTGCGGCCGCCGAGGCGGGCGTCGAGGGCGCAGGCGAGGGCGCGGAGCTCGGAGGCGGGGCGCGACTCGGCGTGGGCGACGCGGGCGACGAGGGCGGCGACGTCGGCCAGGGGCACCCCGGCGCCGGCGCGGCCCCAGGCCAGCTCGCCAAAGCCGTTCCTGACGTCGAGGCCGCGCCGCCCGAGCTCCATGAGGAGCCCGACGGAGGCGTCGGCGAGGGCGCGCCAGCGCTGGGCCGCCGCGTGCAGCGCCAGCCGCGCGGCGTCGGCGGCGGCGTCGGCCACCGCCGACAGCGGGAGCCCCTGCTCGGGCGCCCCGGCCAGCGGGGACCCGGGCCCGCAGAGGCCGAGGAGGACGAGCGCGGCCTCGAGGCCGGCCCGGGACGGCTGCTCGGGCAGGAGCCGCTTGACCAGGCGCGGCACGTCCCGCGCCTGGATCATCTCGGGCGGCACCCGCGACCGCGACCGCTCCGCCGCGATCTCCCGGAAAATGCCCGCCGCCCGCTCCGGCTCGGCGGCCAGCGCCTCGCTGACGTGGACCACGACGGAGGCGCCCTCCGTCAGCCCGGCGGTCAGGCGGGCGACGCGCGACGCGTCCTCATGGGAGAGCCGCAGCTGCGCCCCGGGGAGGTGCCCGTACCGGTGCGTGGGGCTCGGCGGCAGCGGGGCGCCCGCCGGCGACCGCGGCGACCGCGGCGCCCCCCCCGGGGCCCGCCCCGCCGCCGCCAGGTGCTCGCTCAGCTCGAAGCTGGACACGACGTCCGAGTAGGTCAGCGCCAGCGTCACGTCGACTGCGGGGCAGCGCGCCGGGGCCCGAGGTGAGCGCCCGCAGGGGACGGGGGCGGGTGAGGGCGGGGAGGGGGGGGGTGGGGGGGAGGGCGCGGCGTCCCCGCCCGCCCCTTCGCCCCGCGCTCACGTTTCCCGGCGGGCTGCCCCCGGTCCCCGAAGGCCGTCAAGGTGCCGTGCAGGGGCCGGTCGACGTCCACCGCCGTCGTGTCCACCACCAGCGCACCCACCCGTGCCCCGTCCCGCCCCGCGTCCGACAGCTCGAGGACCAGCTGACCCATGTCGGTGAGGTAGCGGGCAAAGTTGGCCGGGCCGCACTTGACGTCGAACTCCATGACGTCCGAGGTGGTCGCCCCGAAGCGCAGCTGGGTGGCGGGGGCGTCGCCCCGCTCGCCCCACCACCTGGCCACGGCGATCAGGTCGCTGCGCGGGGGGGGGACCCGTGGGGGGGGGGCCGGGGGGGGCGGCGGGGGGACGAGCCGGGGTCGGGCCCCGGGCGTTCCTCCCGGGGGATCCCGGGGGCCTCGCGCGATGCCCGCTGGTGCAACATAGGCACGCGGGAGCGGCGGGCAGGCGTTTCCGGGCTACCGTCCCCTCGCTCGCCAGGGGTTCGCGGGAACGTGTGACGGGGCACAAAAACGCGGGGGGCGCGCCAAGTACCTCGGACCGCCCCGCCTCTCGCTCTGGAAGTTCCCCAGCGCCAGGACTACAGTGCCCCTCACGATCCCGCCCACGTCGGGTGGGAGGGAGATCGGGGCACGCCGCGGATGCGCCATGACGTCGCTCGGAAGTCGGCAACTGTCCCTCAACTTCAAATTGGGCGGGGCTGACAAACCCTCCCGGGACAGGCCGTCGAACTGCGGGGCGGGCGCCCTGCCCCCCCCTCTTCTACCGCAGGACGGCAGCCGGCCGGGCGACGCCCCCCCCCGCTGCACGCGGGCTTCTTGACGCTTCCGTCAGACTCTGCAGCCCGGTGGTCTCGAGGTCACCTCAACGGTTGAGCCCCTGGCGGGGCAGCTGCCTGGGATGGCGCACACCGCCCGCCGCGCCCGCCCCCAGTCTCACGACGCCGCCCCCCGTGGCGTGCCGCGGCGCGCCGGCGGGGACCTCCCGCGCCGGCGGACCGCGCGCCGGGGCCCCGGGCCCAGGGCGAGGCACCCCCGCTGACGGGCCCGTCGAGTCGGGCTCGGGTGGGGGGCGCCAGCGCCACTTGCAGCCCGAGCGCCCCCGCCCGCTCTTGTGCCCTGCGAGTCCCCCGCACCTCCGAGAAGCCATCCGCACGCGCCGAACCCCCAGCGCCGCACGAATCGAGCAGTGATCGAGGAGTCACGAGTGGGGCCGGTCGGGAGCGCATCTCTTGGAGTCGTGGAAGGACGCGAGAGGAGGAAGGGGTTCGACGCGGGAGTAAAATGGCCACGAAGCTCATCTTCAACGCCGGCGTGGGCGCGGTGACCGTCGGTATCATTTACCAGTTCGCTGCCGGGAGTCCCGCTATCTTCAGGGCCACTGGGGCCGACGCGTGAGTCCCCTTTCCTCCCTTTATGGGCGAAGTCGCCATCTTTCCTGCGCGAACCGCGGGGAAGTGGGGCAAGCTCCGCCAGGCGGCGCGCGTGGAGGCGCAGGGGGCGTGTCTTGTTCGCCCTCCTGGCCAGGACTCCCTCCCTCCGCCCCGGCGGATCTCCTTCAGGACCTCCCTGCCCGTGATGTCGGGCCGGACTAGATGATTGACCCCCAGGCCATGCATCCGCCCCCTCTTGCAGCACGGTGGACGCCATTGTGAGGGGGGAGGACGACACACGCGCGGCCCAGGCACTGATGTACAAGAAGCAGCTCCAGGCGCTCGAGAAGGAGTACGGCGAGGGGAAGGTGTCGACCGTCCAGGTGCGTGGCGCGTGGGAGCACGCATCCACCCGGGAATCGTCCCCCGGGAGCGCGCGCCCCATCCCCCCGCGACGGACACAGGCGAGGCTCCTCCCCCCAACCGACCGGTCGCCCGCAGGTCGCCGCCAACAGCGGGAAGGGGAACTTCACGTCGGGGAGCGAACGGATTTCGGACGAGGCGATGACGTCCCGGGCGATTGCCGCGCTGGACAAGCCCGTGTACAGCAACCGGGGATAGGTGTCCTGTTGAAGCTGCGGGGTCCCCGCGACGGAGGCCCTCCGTGCCCGTCGCGCCCGCACCGCGGCTACTTGCCCGGCAGCGGCACCCCCCCCCGGGTGCTCGACGAGACCTGACGGCGGTGACGCGAGGGCGCGGGCTTGCGCGGGCGGGACAGCACGCCCAGACACCCCGCCACGCACACGCTCGCCACGCCCCCCGCCGTCACGGCCACGTCGGCTGCCGGGTGCGCGTGCCCGGCGTAGGTCGCCACGGGCAGCACGAGGGTCATCTCTCGCCGCTCGACCGCCCCCCGCACGGGCCCCTCCCCGGCCCCGGCCCCCGCCCCCTCCAGGAGCCCCTCGTCCACGGCGACGTCCCACACCGCCAGAAGCCCGTCGTGCCCCACCGACACCACCCGGTAAACGTTCCCGGCGAGCGTCCCGGCCGCGTCGCCGGGCCCGGCGAGGGGCGCGGGCGCGGGCGTGGGCGTGGGCGTGGGCGTGGGCGTGGGCGTGGGCGTGGGCGTGGGCGAGGCGGGGCCCCCGGCGGGGGGCGGCGGCCCGGCTTCCAGGCTCAGGTGTGAGAGTGCGTCCACTCCCGCCTGGCCACCCCCCGCGCACGTGCACGCGGCGGCGTCGAAGGTGGCCCCGGACACCCACGACCGGTGCCCCTCCCCCCAGCACAGGACCCTCTGCGAGTGGCGAGTGGGGGGGGGCGGGCCCTGGGCGCCGGGGCGTCCCTGGGGGGGCGGAGCGGGGCGGCGACGGTGAGGGGCCGCGGGCGCGGGCGGGGGCGGGGGCGGGGGGGCGGGGGGGCGGGCGCGCGGCCCACCTGGCGCGAGTGGCTGGCGACGGCGACGAGGTCGTCCTGCCCCCCCACCGCGAAGACGTCAGAGTCCGGGGCCCAGGAGACGCACATCACGGCGCCGAAGTACCCGGTGTACCCCCACACGAGGCCCAGACCGGGGCTCTCGAGGACCAGGACCCGCCCGCCGGAGAACCCGCACGCCAGCCACCGCCCGTCGGGCGAGACGGCGGCGCAGGTGAGGGCGCCGGTGTCGGGGGGCTGGGCCCCTGGGTCGCTGAGGCGGGAGACGCCCGAGCCGCGCAGGGTGCTCGAGGGGGATGCCCTGGTCTTGAGCGCCGAGGCGTTGCCCCCCCCCTCCGCCTCGGGCCGGAAGGGGTGCCCCGCCCCCGCCGTCTCGCGGGGGGGGCTGCCGCCCGCGGGGGCCGGGGGGCCGCCGGGCGCGGGCGCGGGCGCGCCGAGGTGGTGCCGGGACGCGGGGCCCAGGCGGACGGTGGAGCCCCGGATGGGGAACGGGGGAACCGTGGCGGTGGCCGCCTTGCGCGCCCCGAAGTTGGGCCGGCACAGGGGGGTGTCGGCGCCCCACTCCCCCGCGGGGGTGTCGACGGGGAAAAGGGCCACCGTTCCGTTGGCGTACGCGACGAGGACCTGCGAGAGACCCACCGAATGGCCGGGCACGAACGCACAGCTGACGACGGCCGGTTCGGGCTTGGCCCCGCCCTCCGCGAGCGCGGAGAGCACCAGGACGTTGCTGGGCCGCGCGTCGGGGTGAGCGCAGTTCGCCACGAGGTCCAGGGCCACGGCGTCGCCGTTCGAGAGGCCGACGAGGAGGGACACGCCCAGGGGGCCGCTTCCGGAGGCGCAGATGGCGGTCACGCGGCACGGCGCGAAGGACAGGGTCTTGAGCGGCGTCTGCGGGGCGTCCTCCGGGACGGCCACGACCGAGTCACCCTGGGCCAGGAGCAGGAGGGTCATCGCCTCCCCCTTCCCCGTCGAGGAGCCCGCGTCGCTGTGCCTGGACCTGCGTGCCTCGGCCTGTTGCAGGGCTTGCGACGCCCCCTTGGTCCCCTGGCGGGAGACGGTCCCCTTGAGCTTCTCCGCCGGGACGCTCACCGCGCAAATTCTGCGAGCACGTGGGGGAGCGAGGGGGCCTTCGGGGGAGCCGGTCCGGGAGCGCGTGGCCGCTGAGCCGCGGTAACGCCAGCGCCCTTGACGGTTGAAAGTCAAAGAGGGGGATGTAGCGAGCGGATGGCCGCAGTATCAACGGAACCCGCGCCCCGAGCGTCCCAAAAGTTGGGTGACGGGACCACCCCCCACCTCGGGCTTTGCGCGAAGTTCATATCGAAGTGGCTCCTCCGCGGCTGCAAACTCGACACCTCCCACACACCCTCGAACGTTCTCATAGCAGCGACCGGCTCCTGCCGCCCCGAAGGCCCCGCTTCGTCACCCATCGCGCTCGTTCTCCCTGCGCCCCGTGTTGGGGGCCCCTCGGGAGTGCGACGAGCGAGCCTCCTCTCGCGCCGCGCGAGATGCCGAGGGGAGAGGGGCGGATGGGGCAGCGCGAGGGCCTCGCGGGACGCTTGGGACGAGCGCCGGGGACGAAGTTCGGGACACGTGAGTCGCCGCTCCACACACTGGCGGCCCGGGCCAGCCCCGGGGGCAGGGCCCGCGGGCGCCCGCTCCCCCCCGGAGGTCCCTGCGTCCGTTCAAACGCGGGCCGGCTCAGAGCTCGCCGCAGGCCTTGATGACGATGGGCTGCGCGGGCTTGTCCATCATGCCGGTCTTGGTGGCCTCGATCTTGCGGACGACGTCCATGCCCTCGACGACCTCCCCGAAGACGCAGTGGCGGCCGTCGAGCCAGGGGCAGGGCACCGTGGTGACGAAGAACTGGGACCCGTTGGTGTTGGGCCCGGCGTTGGCCATGGAGAGGAGGCCGGGGACGGTGTGCTTGACGTCGAAGTTCTCGTCGGGGAAGGTCCGGCCGTAGATGGACTCGCCGCCCGTGCCGTTGCCCACCGTGAAGTCGCCGCCCTGGCACATGAAGTCCTTGATCACGCGGTGGAACGCCGAGCCCTCGTACGTGAGCTTCTTGCCCGACTGCCCGACCCCCTTCTCGCCCGTGCAGAGGGCGCGGAAGTTCTCGGCCGTCTTGGGCGTGGCGTCCCCGTAGAGGCCGAAGACGATGCGGCCCATCGGCGTGCCCCCCTCCTCCATGTCGAAGTAGACCTTGGTCGTGATGTTCTGCCCGGTGGCGGACGCCATGCAGCGCACGGCGCCGCGGAGGGCGGAGGAGCGCACGGAGGCGGCGTTCACGGGCCTGCGGGGGCGGGGCGCGGCGGGGCCGGGGGTCGACCCAGTGGGGGGCGGGGGGGCGGGGGGGGGGGGCCCGCCGGGCGGTGGCGAGGGGAAGTGGCGCACCTGGCGAGCACGGGGGTGCCGGGGGTCTGGGCGGGGAGGGGCTTCATGACGCTGCGCCGCACGCCGGCGACGCGAGTG
>Ga0181582_10005660_pt1 | contig 10070 bp, 10 predicted proteins | sample 071ome_32_FD_132438 | JGI IMG/M metagenome (GOLD analysis project Ga0181582, IMG submission 132438) | Coastal salt marsh microbial communities from the Groves Creek Marsh, Skidaway Island, Georgia - 071405AT metaG (megahit assembly) | ecosystem: Environmental > Aquatic > Marine > Intertidal... | reverse complement strand
TTGTCCTGGGTGATGTTTCAAATGGCGTGCGCGTTTTGTCAGGTAAACAAACGCGCCTTGTGCTGTCTCTTCAATCAACATTAACACGCCCGCGTCGCGCAGAGCACGACCTGGAGGCAAGATGATGTCGGGATTTAAGTCAAAATCTGAAGACGCCTGATGATCAGACGCCAAAACGGATGTAACCCGATCAAGCGCGTTATGCTGGATCGCCATCATTTTTCGCAGCCTCAAATCCAACCGACAAAGGATCCAAATCATAATGCGTCCCGCAGAACTGACAATCTGCGGTGACGCGCCCGTCATCATTTGTCATTTTCTCGATGTCCTTGGCTGAATAAATTGATAAGGACTGACGCACACGATCCTCAGAACAGGTACATCCAAATCGGACCGGCTGCGCGTCATAAACGCGCGGTTGTTCTTCGTGGAAGAGACGTACCAATAGTTCTGTTGGCGGAACGCTTGGCCCGATCAATTCCATCTCCTCGACGGATGACAAGAGGATGTTCACACGGTTCCAGTTTTCTTCATCGTCGCCCTGCACCAAATCTTCGGCGGCGAGCAATCCGTCGTCACCGCTTCCACCTTCACCGCTGACAGATGGGCTGGCTTTGGGCATATGTTGCAACATCACGCCACCGCCGCGCCAATGCTCTTCGACTCCCGGCTCACTAGATTTTCCAAAACTCAGCTCAAACCGAGTTGGAAGCTGTTCAGATTGTGCGAAGTAGGCCTCCGCACAGGCTGTTAGGGAACCACCTGCAATAGGTGTGATGCCTTGGTAGGGGCGCATGTCCTGGCCTTGGTCAATTAAAACCGCGAAATATCCTTCGCCCAGTTGATCAAAGCCCGCGCCGTCGGTGACGCGATCCCGATCAAGTGAGGCATAAGCGCGAATACGGGCAGGTTCGCCCTCGTTCTCGGGACCATAGTAATCTGTTGCGATCATGCGAACAGCGCCACGTGACTGGATCTGTAACGATAGTTTCCAACGCAATTTGATGCTCTGGCCAATCAAAGCTGTAAGCAGCGCCATTTCTGCGACCAATGCTTCGACTGCAGGTGGGTAGTCGTGCTGTTTCAATACACCACTTAGAACGCCATCCAAACGTGCAATGCGCCCGCGAACGTCCGCGCGATCCAATTGAAATGGCAAAACGGTGTCATCCCATGCAATTTTATCAATCAATGTCATGTGCGGATCCTCTCGCGGCTTTTCAGTGGCATACCGCGTCTATATAGGGGTAGCAAGAGGCGGTCCAAGAAGTGAGTCATGTTAAAACGATACGGAACACCCCCCAAACGGGGCATAACATATACCCGTAGACCCGGTGCCTATGTCATATTGCCCATTGGGGAGGGAATTATACTTACCTATCAGCATGGTGAAGAGCGTGAATTCCAATTACCCGGGGGTGGTGTGGATGCAGGAGAGCATCCCGTTCCCGCGTTGCATCGAGAGGTGATCGAAGAAACAGGTTGGATTATCAGCGCGCCACGTCGATTGGGTGCGTACAAGCGTTTTGTTTTTATGCCTGAATATGATTTGTGGGCGGAAAAGATTTGTACGATCTATGTTGCGCGTCCATGCTATCGCCTATGTGATCCACTAGAAAAAGATCACAGTGATCATATCCTTTCCGTTCCGTTGGCTCTTGAGGTGATGACGAATTCAGCAGATTGTGACTATATCAGGGCGTTTTTCGATCTTTAATCTGTGCCTGTCCCAAAGTGTTCGACCATAATGATTGAGACATCTCAGTGGGATAAAGTTAAGTTCTGATATGTGTCTAGGCTAATGAAGATGCCTTTAGAGCAGCTTTCAAGCGCAAGGTTTTCATAAACTAATTCACAGAACGACTGGTGGTTTAAATCAGAAGATGCATAGTTTTTGGGTCAATCCCCTCAGTTTGTGATAAAATTCGCCGCCGCAATTTTTGCATGCCTTTGATCCACTTTTCGGGATTACCTGCGCGTAGTTTTGCATATTCGGCTACAATCGGATGAGGCAAAATTAAGAACTGTTGCTCCTTCATCCCGTCAATCACAGCGCGTGCTACATCCGTGGTTGTCAAAAGGCCAGGGTGGTCTGGGATTATATCGTTTGCATCGTATCCCAACATAGATGATGCAACATATTGCGGACAGATAACGGATGATCGAATGCCGTCATCCCCGTGCGAAATGGCCAGTGATTGCGCGAAACTGATCGCGGCCGCTTTGGTCGCGGAATAGGGGGCGTCGCCGATTTGCGACAATAGGCCGGCTGCAGAGGCTGTGTTTACAAAATAACCAGAACCGCGTGCAATCATGTCCGGTAACAACGCGCGTGCCGCCCAAACATGGGCCATGACATGGATATCCCAAGCTAATTGCCAAATTTGATCAGATGCGGATGCAACGTGATCTGGATCGGCTGAAATGACGCCTGCATTTGAAACCCAAATATCGATGTTCCCAAGATCGTGCGTGATATCTTTGATTACCTCTTGGATTGCGCTGGGTTGTGTTACGTCGCATACAGCGCCATATACCCCAAGATCGTGTGCTGTTTTGGAAACCGCATCTGGATCCAGATCCAAAATCGCAACGTCAGCATGTTCTGCAATCAATGCCGCAGCGATCGCGCGCCCGATGCCTTGTGCACCTCCAGTTACCACCGCGATTTTTCCGGAAAGCTTCATGTTAAATCACAAATTGCGACAGCAGATCATCATTGGTGATATCAGTATATGTAAATCCTGCGGCGTCCAAACGTTTGAAAAAGTCATCAAATTGTTCAGGCGTTTTAGTTTCTATACCGATCAGGATTGATCCGAAATTTCTCGCAGATTTTTTAAGGTACTCAAACCTACTAATGTCATCCTCTGGCCCCAAATGGCTCAGGAATTCGCGCAGTGCACCGGGACGTTGTGGCATACGCAGGATCAAATACTTTTTGATACCGCCAAAACGCTGCGCTCGTTCTTTTACTTCTGGAAGGCGTTCAAAATCAAAATTTCCACCGGATGAGATGCACACAACCTTGCGCCCACGAATGGCCTGTCCCATGTCCTTTAGCGCATCCATCGCCAATGCGCCCGCAGGTTCCAAAACTACACCTTCAACATTTAGCATGTCCAACATGGTCAGGCACAGACGGTCCTCAGGGATGCGTAGCACATTGGCCAATCCAACACCTTTTAGCCGTTCAAATGTCTTTTCGCCAATCCGTCCAACTGCGGCACCATCGGCAAATGTATCAACAGTTTCCAAATTTACAGGTTTTCCTGCGATTAAGGCCGACCACAGACAGGCCCCGCCAAGGGGTTCAACCAGGCTGAATTGACAGCGTGTTTCAAAATAACTGATCACGCCGGACGACAATCCGCCCCCACCAACTGGCAGTACGATGTGGTCAGGAATGCCGCCCAGCTGTCGTTCGATTTCAACGGCAACTGACGCCTGTCCCTCAATCACATCATCATCGTCAAACGGGGACAGAAAATGTGCACCAGCTTCGGCACAATGGGATTGGGCCGCGCGCAAACAATCATCGAAATAATCACCAACCAAACGGACCTCGATATTGTTCCCACCAAACATCTTGGTTTTTTGAATCTTTTGCTGTGGGGTGGTGACAGGCATAAAAATTGTACCCTGCACTTTCATATGCCGGCACATATATGCCACGCCCTGCGCATGGTTTCCTGCGCTGGCGCAGACAAAATGCGTTTTGCCCGCAACCTTGCGCATTGCGTTGAAAGCCCCACGCAGTTTGTAAGATCGTACAGGGCTTAGATCCTCACGCTTCAGCCATATTTCGGCGTCATACATCGCTGAGAGGTGTTCATTTTTTTGCAGCGGCGTTTCGGGGAAAACTCCCCGCATTTCTGCCTCGGCTGCTTTGGCCATATCTTGAAAATTCGTCATGAGCATAGCTTTGGCGCAGGCCTGCGATCCATGCAAGTATATACTTTGGCATACTTTGGAAGCATCATTGCGATTTCGCTTTGATTTTGGGTGCTATGACTTGCCCCCAGATTGAAAAACCGTTAGTGCCCTTGCCAATTGAAAAAGGGGAATCTGAATGTCCGCGCCTAAGAAAGTAGTATTGGCCTATTCTGGCGGCCTTGATACATCTATCATCCTTAAATGGCTTCAAACTGAATATGGATGTGAAGTCGTGACCTTTACCGCCGATTTGGGTCAGGGAGAAGAGCTGGAACCCGCGCGCCAAAAGGCAGAATTGCTCGGGATCAAGCCAGAAAATATTTACATCGAAGATGTGCGCGAAGAATTTGTGCGTGACTTTGTGTTCCCGATGTTTCGTGCAAATGCCTTATATGAGGGCTTGTATCTTCTTGGTACCTCGATCGCGCGGCCATTGATTTCTAAACGTTTGGTAGAAATCGCAGCAGAAACGGGTGCGGATGCCGTAGCCCACGGCGCGACAGGCAAGGGCAATGATCAAGTGCGTTTTGAATTAGCAGCCTATGCGCTGAACCCAGATATAAAGGTGATTGCGCCCTGGCGTGAATGGAATTTGTCTAGCCGCACGAAGTTGATTGGTTTCGCCGAGGAACATCAAATTCCGATTGCCAAGGACAAACGCGGCGAAGCGCCTTTTAGCGTCGATGCGAACCTGTTGCATACCTCGTCAGAGGGTAAGGTGCTGGAAGACCCAGCTGTTGAAGCGCCGGATTACGTTTACCAGCGCACGATACATCCTGAGGATGCGCCAGACACAGCCGAAGTGATTGAAGTAACATTCAAGGCAGGCGATGCCGTCGCGATCAACGGTAAAGAGATGTCGCCCGCCACTATCCTAACAAAACTGAACGAATACGGCGGCAAGCATGGGATTGGTCGTTTGGATTTGGTTGAGGGCCGTTTCGTTGGGATGAAGTCGCGCGGTATCTACGAAACACCGGGTGGCACCATCCTGTTGGAAGCACATCGTGGCATCGAACAGATCACTTTGGATCGCGGAGCCGCGCATCTAAAAGATGAATTGATGCCAAAATATGCGGAACTGATCTACAATGGCTTTTGGTATTCGCCAGAGCGTGAAATGTTGCAGGCATTGATTGACAAGTCACAAGAACAAGTGACAGGCACTGTGCGTTTGAAACTGTACAAAGGATCAGTGCGCACAATTGGCCGTTGGTCAGATTATAGCTTATACTCCGAGGCGCATGTGACCTTTGAAGAGGATGCAGGGGCCTATGATCAAAAGGATGCGGCAGGATTTATCCATCTGAACGCGCTTCGCCTAAAACTATTGGCGGCGCGCAAGCGTCGGCTTGGATAAAGCATTGTAAATATGCGAAAATATGGCCGTCCTTATTGGGACGGCTTTTTTGTTGGAGTGTGACATGACCCCAATTTATGCAATCGGTGATATTCACGGGCATCTAGATAAATTGGATGAAGCGTTAGAACGTATTCTCAATGACGGTGGAGCGGATGCGACGGTTGTTTTTGTTGGGGATTATGTGGACCGTGGCGCGCAAAGCCAAAGTGTCATTCAGAGAATTATCGATGGTCAAACTGCAGGTAAAAACTGGGTCACACTAAAGGGCAATCATGATCGCATGTTCGAATTGTTCATGCAATCGCCGCCGCAGCATGATCCACATTTGCTGTTGGGGATGGATTGGTTCAATGATCGCATTGGTGGGATCGCCACACTCGAATCCTATGATATTGAAATTGAACGGGGTGTCTCACGAACGTATCAGATCCATGCCCAAGCCGTAGAGTGCGTGCCTGCCGCGCATATTGCGTTTTTACAGGGTTTGAAGACCCATTATCTGGTCGGTGACACCTTGTTTGTGCATGCGGGCATTCGGCCCGAAATTCCGTTATCTGAGCAAACGGAGACAGATATGTTATGGATCAGACAAGAATTTCATGACTATAAAAATGACCACGAATATTTGATTGTGCATGGTCATACGCCCGTGATGAATATCACTCATTATGGCAATCGCGTGAACATTGATGGGGGCGCGGCCTGTGGGCGGGAATTGACCCCGATCGTGATTGAGAGTGCAAAAGTTTTTGCGCTTGATCGGGGCGAACGGGTGCCATTGGAACCTTAAAAAATGGCGTCTGTTTCACGTCGGTATAACGTCGGTATAGTGTCGGTGCTTTTGAGAATTGGCGGTACGATGCTCGTACAATGGCATGTAACTCTGCCCACCATCTTGCAGCGTCAGAGGCCTGCTTCGGCCTCGATTGCTTTTCTAGATTTTCGCGCACGTTCGGTTGCAGATTTTAGCTGACCACAGGCGGCCATGATGTCTTCGCCACGTGGTGTGCGAATGGGGCTTGCGTAGCCCGCTTTGTAAATAATATCGGCGAAAGCTTCGATCCGAGACCAGTCAGAACGTTCATAAGGTGAGCCTGGCCATTCGTTGAACGGGATCAAGTTGATCTTGGCAGGAATCCCCTTGATGAGTTTGACTAGGCGACGTGCATCCGCGTCCGTATCATTCACGTCCTTCAGCATCACATATTCAAACGTAATTCGTTCAGAATTTGAAACCTTTGGGTAGGTGCGCAGCGCATCCAACAATTCCGCAATGTTCCACTTTTTGTTGATGGGGACGAGTTTATCGCGCACCTCGTCCGTGGTCGCATGAAAGGAAATGGCAAGTTGGCACCCGATTTCCTGCGCTGTTTTCGCAATTTCGGGAACGACGCCAGATGTGGACAGTGTGATGCGGCGGCGGGACAGAGAAATCCCCTCGGGGTCCATTGCAATTTTCATCGCATCCCGCACATTGTCAAAGTTATAAAGCGGTTCACCCATCCCCATTAGAACGATATTTGACAACAGGCGTGTTTCGTTTTTAGGCGCACCTTGTTCGGGCCATTCGCCCAAATCGTCGCGTGCAACCAACACCTGACCGACGATTTCCGCAGTTGTCAGATTGCGCACCAATTTCTGGGTGCCCGTATGACAGAAGGAGCAAGTCAAAGTGCAGCCTACCTGCGAACTGATACATAATGTGCCGCGATCCTCTTCTGGGATATAAACAGTTTCAACCTCATGCCCGCCTGCGATCCGCATAAGGTATTTGCGCGTGCCGTCCAGCGAGACTTGTTTTGAAACAACTTCTGGCACCTCGATCACAAAGTGTTCAGCCAATTCGGCGCGATAGGTTTTCGCAAGATTGCTCATCACGGCGAAATCACGAACGCCCTTTTCATAAATCCATTGCCAAATTTGTCCAACACGCATTTTAGCCTGTTTTTCTGGTGTCCCACATTCGATCAAAACATCGCGCATCTGGGCGCGGGTCAGTCCCACCAAATTCATTGGACCATCGGGCAATTTTCGTGGGATCGTCAAAACGTCCTGCGTGATCGGCGTGGACACAGTCATAATATACCTATTCATCAAAGAAGTCGGGCGAACCCATACAGGATTCGCCCAGAATTAGCAAAAAGATTAGTTCGCGCGTTATTTACAACGCTTATCGGCATCCTCAACTGCAGCGGTGAACCCAAGTAGGGAAAAGGTGTCTTCCGTCCGCGTCCCTCGGGATGAACGAGCGGTCAGCTTTGCCTTTGCCCCCTTTTTCATGGCGGCGATGATTTTGGCGTCTTCGCCTTGGTTCGCCCAAGCCCATTCATCTTTGGTGTAGAGGGCAAATTTGTTACCATCAATTGTCATGTCCACAGTTGATTCAGGGGCAAAGGGGTAGCCTCCTGTAAACACAATCTGGCCATTCACTTTGGCGTTTGGATCATAAACAACCATTAGCGCGATATCGCCACGGCGCACGGCAACGACGCGACCGTTACGGGTGTTGACCGTTTCCTTTGGGATCGAAACGGCCCAGCATTGCTTTGGGTTTGTTTCGGAAAATACATCCCAATCTACACTTTCATCAACCTTTGCAGTGCTAGTTCCCTGCGCGCTGACGGGTGCGCCAAACATCAATGATATTGGTAAAACGAGGCTAAGGATTAATTTTGCTTTCATTTTTTTCCTTCCGCCCGCAGTGGGCCTGCTGTGTTTTCTTATTTGACGCCTTAACATGCATGAAATAATGCGAAAGACACCTTAAACTCGACGATGGCAACTTAACGCGAGTTTTGACTTTTATGGAAGCCCTTTTGGCTTAAAATTGCCAGTAAAGACGGAGAAACGTGATGCGTATACCCCATCCTATGTGTGAAGCGTGGCGCGGACCTGTATTAGAAAATATGCATTTGGGTCATGCCGTCATATGTGATGCAGGTGGCAATATTGTGCACGCCTGGGGCGATCCAGATGCTGTGATCTTGCCACGTTCTTCTTGCAAGATGATCCAAGCATTGCCTCTGATCACCTCTGGTGCGGCGGAGGCGTTTGGATTGCGGCAGGATCAGTTAGCCTTGGCATGTGCATCGCATAATGGGGCGACAATCCATACGCACCGTGTGCAGGCGTGGCTGGGCGATCTGGGGCTTGGGGATCATGATTTACGTTGCGGGCCGCAAATGCCACGCGATGCAGAAGAACGTGCAATTTTGCGTGCGCAGGATATAACACCGTGCCAATGGCATAACAATTGTTCTGGTAAACATGCAGGATTTTTGACGCTTAACAAACATCTGGGGGGTGGTGCAGACTATCACGAACCTGAACATGTTGTTCAAAAAGCCTGCCTAACGGCGTTTGAAGACACAACGGGGCAGGATACGCTGGGCTATGGTATTGACGGGTGTTCGGCACCAAATTTCGCGACAACGGTACATGGATTGGCGCGCGCGATGGGGTGGTTTGCGTCCGCCGAAGATCGCAATGATGTGGCTTCTAATGCGGCATCAGAACTGGTGCAGGCGATGTGTGTCTATCCCGAATTGGTTGCGGGCAAAGGGCGGGCCTGTACAGAATTGATGCGGGCGATGGATGGCCGTGTCGCAATTAAAACGGGGGCGGATGCCGTGTTCGTTGCCATCATCCCAGAGCGCAAGATGGGCGTGGCACTAAAAATTGCGGATGGCACGACGCGCGCGGCGGAATGCGCGATTGCCCATATTTTGATTGGTTTGGGTGTTCTGGACGCAAATCACCCCGCTGCGCAGAAATACCGCACACCCGACATCACCAATTGGAGAGGCATAATATGTGGGGGCGTAAAGCCCGCAGACGGGTTTATCGTATGATCCTATTGTTCAACAAACCCTTCAATGTTTTGTCGCAGTTCACGGACAACAGCGTGGATGCAGCCAAGCGTCAGACGCTATCCGATTTTATCGATATTCCCAAGGTCTATCCTGCTGGCCGACTGGACCGCGATAGTGAAGGGTTGCTAATCCTCACCGACAATGGGCGTTTGCAGGCGCGGCTTTCAAATCCCAAGCACAATACACCCAAAACCTATTGGGCGCAGGTTGAGGGTGCGCCGAGTGATCACGATCTTGATTCACTACGGAACGGTATCACGCTAAAGGATGGAAAAAGCCTGCCCGCCAAAGTTGAATTGATCGCACCACCCGATTTGTGGGATCGCGATCCGCCCGTGCGCTATCGAAAATCAGTTCCAGATACGTGGATTTCCCTGACGATTACCGAAGGACGTAATCGTCAGGTGCGCCGAATGACGGCTGCGATTGGATTTCCAACGCTACGTTTGGTGCGTGCTGAGATCGGGGATTGGTCTATCCATGGTATTGATCACGGCACTTATAAATTAATTGACTAAATTTTCTGAGGCTTCAGGGCGTGAAACGCCTCATATTGCGATAAAAATACCCGACCTGTCAGATCAGTCAGAAAATGACTGCATTTCAGGCGATCCATTACGGGACCTTTTACCTCAGATAAGTGTAATTTGATGCCCAGATCCTTTAGACGGTGGTTGATCGCCTCAAGGCTTTCAAGCGCCGACATATCGATTTCATTCACCGCAGAGCACATAAGCACAACATGCCGAATGGGTTGATCGCAAGCGATACGGTCATACACCATATCCTGTAAAAACGCAGCATTTGCGAAATATAGGCTTTCGTCCACGCGCAGGGTGACTAAGTTGGGATAGGTTTCAACCTGATGACGGTTGATGTTGCGAAAGTGTTCAGTGCCT
>Ga0181582_10005655_pt1 | contig 10076 bp, 8 predicted proteins | sample 071ome_32_FD_132438 | JGI IMG/M metagenome (GOLD analysis project Ga0181582, IMG submission 132438) | Coastal salt marsh microbial communities from the Groves Creek Marsh, Skidaway Island, Georgia - 071405AT metaG (megahit assembly) | ecosystem: Environmental > Aquatic > Marine > Intertidal zone... | reverse complement strand
TTGGTTACTACCTTTCGGCGGTAGTGTCCACGCACAGAAACACGCATAAACGCGCGATTTTGAAAAAATAAAATCGAATAAAAACAGAGACATAAAAATTGGTAGGACCAGGCGGATTCGAACCGCCGACCTCTACCATGTCAAGGCCGATTGGCCGCACCAAGACACGCGTGGACTCGTCAAAACTAGTGTGGGAATTGTAGTGCGTCAAGTGAGGCGAGTAACAGATGTCGATACGGCTTTTATCGCTTGCCCTCATTGAGTGCCCTTTCCTTTCTGATTCTAGTTCTCTAGCTGAAGGTGGTCATAGCGATAATCTATTGCTGATTTTTCGAGAGACTATCGGTTAAAGATGCTTTGAGTAGCTAGGATGATCTTTTCCATATTTTCCTGTTCCTCAGCTTAGGACTGCAAAGAAATGCTGCTTCGTCGTGCCGCCGCCCTAATCGCACTGTGTGCGCTTATGCCGCTTGATGTGTGCGCCACCAAAGTCGACGAGGACGAGTTAGGCGGCTGGTACATGGCTTTCTTCGACAAAGATTTCACCTCGAGCCGGTTCGGTTTTCAGGGTGACGTTCAATATCGCACCTGGGATGGGAGCGGCGATCTGGAGCAACTGCTGCTCCGGGGCGGCGTCACTTACCGACCCGATGCGCTGCCCGGCAAGTACACGCTAGGGCTGGCCAATATCACTTCGGGGCAGTTCGGCGATTCCAAACAGACCAAGACCGAGAAAAGAACCTATCAAGAAGCTCTGGTCCCACAGCGTGTGGGTCAGAAGGGCTTTTTAAAACATCGGATCAGATTCGAGCAGCGCTGGGTGAACGGGCAGGACTTCAGAACTCGATTCCGCTATGCGTTATTTGCCAACGTTCCGCTGAATCGGCCCGATCTCAACCCTGGTGCCTTTTACCTCGCTCTCTATAACGAAGTCTTTATCAATGGTGAGCGCGACATCGGTGGCGGCGGGGAGGTGGACTTCTACGACCGCAACCGACTCTATGGTGCGCTTGGCTACAAATTCAGCAACGCTGGGCAGATCCAAGTTGGCTACATGCAGCAACACACCAATGTGGTGAACAAGGGGCAGTTGCAGTTAAGTCTCCATTACAGCTTCTAGCGCGAGCCAGCCCGACTATGATCAATCTGGCACCATAGCTGCTAAAGGTTTTCGAAACGCCGCTCAATGATCGCAGGGCCGGCGTGACCTTATTCGAAGTTTAGCTGTGCGAAAGACGCAAACAACATTAGCTCTTGGCGACGTAGCTCGTATTTGGCCGCTGTCGCCGTGAGTTGCGCTTCAAGAAAAGCTTTTTCTCGGCTTAGCAGAACGAATTGATCGCTTAAGCCTTCTCGGAAGCGCTTCGTTTCTTGTGACAGTAAGTGCTCTGAGGCCGCTTCCATTTTTTCTGCTAACGCCACTATGTCGCGCTGGTATGAGAGCTGTGCCCGACCGATATCTACGTCGCGTCGCAGTTCTCGCTCCAGGGCGATAATTTCATATTCGAGACTGGTGATTGCTGCCTCTTCCGCTCGTTGTCTGGCTTTGGCTGCTCGTTGACCTAGAGGCATGGCAAATGCAACGCCTATCACCGTCTCCTCGTCACTGAGCCACGGATCCCCTCTACCCAGCCCTTTTGCAACCTTCATTTCTAAATCGAGCTTTGGGAGAGTCTCATTGATTGCTAGTCGCTTACGATTTTGCGCGCGAGATAAAGCAGCGTCGAGCCTTGCCATTCGCGGGTGTGCGGCGATCATCACGTCCACCTCGTTAAGGGTGCGGCTGTTACTCTCGTATGGCCATCCTATTTGATCCCGCGAAATTGCTTTGGCAGGGATTCTGTTGAACATGCTCGATGGTAAGAAAAATCGAAGCCGCTCTTGCTGAATGGTTATAGCTCTCTCTGCCTCGATGAGCGTTAGCTGGCGTCGAAGAAGGGCGGTCTCTAATTCTGCAAGACTAATGCTAGCGACATCGCCTGTATCAACTCGTGCGCGTAGTCCGGCAACTCGGGACTCTGTAAGTTCCAGAAGGCGGCGAGAAATATCGCGGACTTCGAGGCTTTGTAACAGATCGAGGTATGTCGAGACGCCGGCAAAAATCAGCTGATTCAAAGAGAGTTCTTGCCTTGAGCCCGCTTCCGAATGTCTCCAGGTGGCGTTGAGACGCTCGGTGCGCCGAGGGTCGATGTCCCGGCTTTGCAATAGAGATAACCTAACGCCGAGAGCCACCTCCCCCTGTGTTGCCGTTTGATATTGTTCCTCATACACCGGGAACTCGCCGTCTGAGATGCGGTAACTGCCAAAAATAGAAGCGTTTGATGTCGACAGCGGTTTAGAAATTTCTTGATTCGCGTAGCCCCCGTCGTAGTACCCGCCTGCGCGAGCCTGCGTTTGTTGCGAGATATTGATGTCGAATGCCGCATCGGCCTTTTCTATTTCAGCGTAAATCGCTTGCACTTCGGAAATTGAAGCTCGATTTGTTGGATGGTCTGAGCTAATCGCCCTGACGAGGTCTTGAACGGATAGCTGTTCGCTCATTGCGAGAGAGGAGAATGCTATGCACCACATTGTGATTGGGAAGCGGAGAGTCATTGTGGAAGCTGTTCGGGTTTGCGATTCGCTGGAAAATTATTCAGTTGTCTCCAAAGTTCGTAACCTAATCGCACTTCTTCGAGTAATACCCACCCTTGTACACGACTGCCTAGCCTGACCTCTTGCTCACTGGGCCAAGCGGCTCCTGATGGGTCGGGTTGTATCCAAACATTGAAGCGTCCGTGCACGTCGGCACGAGGTTCAACGAAATTAACCACCCCTGTGAATGTGCCCCTGCTCAGGCCAGGCCACCCGCTAAACAGCAATGCGGGCCAGCCTTCGAATTGTAAGGTCACGATGCGACCTTTCTTTATCAAAGGCGCATCAAGCCCGCTGACGCTAATTACTGCCGAGCGGGTGATATTAGTCGGGATGAAGTCGGCAATCACTTCGCCAGCTTTGAAGTAAGTTGATCCTCCAGATCCTCGCAGGTTGGTAATGAAGCCATCCTTGGGTGCGACTTTGGTTTGCAAAGAGAGCCTCGCTCTCTCCACGGCCAGCCGATTAAGATCACCATCTATCTTCGCAATTTCTGTTTTAATATTTTCAATAGCGACTACAGCCGATTCGACATTACGCTGCGAAGTAAGGCCCTCATCAAGTAATCGCTGTTGACGTTCTAGATTATTTTGCTCTGCAGACAGTGCCGCGCTTTGTGCTTCTCGTCGCCTATTCGCCGCATTTATCTGATTTTCCAATCTCTCGATGAGCGCGGGGTCCCCGTCGGTTAGAGTCAGTATTGGTTCCCCAGCCGCCATTTTTTGGCCTTCGCGCACATGCCATGTTTTTACTTGGCCGCCCACTAATGCGGAGATAGATTGTGCGCGTTGGTTTGGATTGTCCGTCTGGATCACACCGATACCAAATGCTGTTTGCCTCCAAGGAACGAACCAAAGCAACGCAGCCGCCGTCACAATAGCTGCTATCAAGATGAGCGCGACGACCCTCAGTGCCTTCGGCGGAGACATGTCATTGAGCGTAGCCATTTGTTCAAAAAAAGCATCGCGGGAAATCATGTTGATTCCCTCATTGCATCGAGTTTGGATTTTTTATGTGTGGTATGGCTCTGTGACATGTATAGCAACTCCGCGAGTTTGTCAGCCGCGCCATATAGTTCGTAGTAAGATTTCAGGTACGTAGAAAATCGCGATAGTCCGAGAAAAATCGAAGCCATCACGAGCTCTGCAGCGACTAGCTGCCCGACTGACAAAACAGCCTGAATAACCAGCCAGCCACCTAATGCAAGGAGTGCCGCACTGCCCACTGCATATAGCGTTAGAAAAGATACGGTTTGAGGAAACGTGAAACTGAAATGTGCCCTCTGAGCGTCTATAAATGCCTTAATGTGTTCTTCGGTTATTAGAGCGGCGCGTTCAGCATCGCGGGGGTTGGAGGTGTTTGAAAAACTCTCTAGTCCAGCGATCCATTTAGCGGTTCGGTACTTCTCTCTTGACCGGATAATCGCTGTTCGTTTGGCTCCATTAGCCCAAACACGCCAGATACCATAGACGACGGCAAGGACAATGACGTTGAACACCAAAAGCCATGGGTGATAGAACGAAACTAAGGTGAATCCGACTGCGGTTTGCAGCGCGAGCGCAAAGCCGTCTATCAATAGATACGGCATATTTTTTTGTAAGAGCAGAATCTCGAAATAGCGATTGCTCTTTCCTGCGTTGGTCTCGTCGGAGAAATGATTCTCGGGTGCGGAGAGCACTTGATAGCTGACTTCACTAGCGAGGCGAGCAAAAAGGTGCCGCTCGTAACGCTCGACAATCCAGACTCTGATTGCGCTGAGCGCGGCATAACCAGCCAGTACAAAAAATAATGTTCCTGCCAGCGCACCGATGGCTCGGAATGATCCAATATTGACGATTGTGTTGATGAGATACTGAATTGCGACAGGTACAGCTAGCGTTAGCAAACTGATACTGGCGCCAAAAATTAGAATCACCCAGATAAAGTGCGTCTCAGGAGTGATTAACTCCGCCAGAACTTGCCTGGTCGTCGACAGGTCAACTTTACTCTTAATCATTGAAACTCTGTTGTGCCCGTTGTTGGCGAACCAGTATGTTTACGAGTGTCACCAGTTCTGAGTTCAAAGTTTCTGGGATTTAGCGCAATTAGACCGAAATGGCTTCTGCAGCTGGTGATGAGCCAGCGCACTACCTTTCAGCGGTAGGGTCCACACACAGAAACACCCCAAAACGCACGCTTTTGAAAAAATAAAGTCGAATAAAAACACAGGCTTAAAAATTTGGTAGGACCAGGCGGATTCGAACCGCCGACCTCTACCATGTCAAGGCCGATTGGCCGCACCAAGACACGCGTGGACGTTCTGAGACTGGTATTAGCAAAGCCATAGATCAACCGACCTTGGGCTCATGCTGAGGCTTCTGAAATATTCTCGTCATCAAGACGTCACGAAATCATCACGCAGCTGTCATCCATCAATCATCTACATCGAGCATGATCTCCGTTTTGTCGGCGACAGAATGAAGATGCATTTGAAACAGATAGGTATTGCAACTGCAGTTGCCATGTTGGCGCTACTTTTGGGCGCATGCGAAGGCGATGATGGTAACGATGGTGCGGCAGGCGCTCCGGGCGCACCCGGCGCCGACGGTTCTGATGGCGCAGACGGCTCAAACGGAGCGGACGGACAAGACGCCAACGCGGCACTGTCACTCAAGCTCGTGGGCAGCACCCCCGCGATAGCCGAGAATTTCGATGAGTCGGCCGCAGAAATCGTGGCCTATCACGCCGCATCCAAAACCGCGTTCCTGGTGAACTCAAATTCGAAAGCGGTTGATGTGGTCTCGCTGGATGATGTGACAGCGCCCACAATTACACTGACGCTCGACGTTGCGGGTGACGTGGAAACTGCCGTTGCTGAGCTGTCAGATGGTGACCTGGGCGGCGTGAATAGCGTTGACGTTTACGGCGATCACATGGCCGTTGCTATCGAGGCGGACACCAAGCAAGACACAGGGTACATCGCGTTTTATAACGTGGACGGCACGTTTGTCTCAGCTGTGGCTGCTGGGGCTTTGCCGGACAAGGTCGGCTTCAGTCCCGATGGCAAATACGCGGTCGCTGCCAATGAGGGTGAGCCCAACGGTGATTACAGTGTTGATCCTGAAGGCTCCATTACAGTAATTGACGTATCGGGCGGCTTTGACCTTCCGGTTGCAGCCACTGCACATTTTCGTGATTTCAACGCGGGTGGCAGCAAAACCCTGACGGGCCCCGTGCGGATTTCAGCTAAAAGCGAGAGCGTTGCGCAGGATCTTGAACCGGAATTCATTGCCTTCTCTGATGACGGCAGCACTGCCTATGCCACGCTGCAGGAGAATAACGCTGTTGCGGTGATTGACCTCGCCTCTGCCGAGGTGGAAACCATTCTGGGAATTGGCTTTAAGGATTACGGTCTGCCGGGGAACGAGATTGATGCGAGTAATAAAGACGGTGGCGTGAATCTCAATAGCTGGTCGATCTTTGGCACCTATATGCCGGATGGCTTCGATGTTTACACGGTCAATGGCACCTCTTATCTCGTTACTGCTAACGAAGGTGATGGTCGGGAATATCTGACGGATGCCGCCGATGAAGCAGATTGCGCGGCGCAGGGCGGCTTCCTGTTTGACGGTGGTGATTGTTTTCATTATCTGGATGAAATCCGCGTAAAAGACCTGGATGCGAGCCAGTTCACCGAAGACCTGGTCGCCAAACTGGGGGCTGACTTCCAGGATCAAGACAAGTTGGGTCGGCTTAAGGTCATCACTGATCTGGGCCTCGAGGACCCGTCGGCATGCTCCACGTTGGCTACCACTGGCCAGCCGATTGCCTTCCCGGATGAAACACCCGTCGCAGGTTGCGTTTATGAGAACTTGTATTCCTTTGGATCCCGCTCCTTCACTATCTGGGATCTCTCCACCGGGCGCCCGGTCTTTGACAGCGGCAGCGACTTCGAACGGATAACGGCTCAGCAGCTCGGAGGCTCGTTCAACGCGAGCAACGACAGCAACGAGGGCGACGATCGCTCAGATGACAAGGGCCCTGAGCCCGAGGCCGTCGAGATCGCCACAATCAACGGCAACACCTTCGCTTTTATTGCCCTTGAGCGCGTGGGCGGCGTGATGGTCTACAACATTACCAACCCACAAAACGCCAAGTTTGTTCAGTACATCAACCCGCGTGATTTCACGGTGGATGATGACGCGGTCGAGGCAAATCTGGCGGGCCCTCTCGGCCCCGAGGACATCAAGTTCATCATGCAAGATGACGAGATGTACCTGCTCGTATCAAACGAGGTGTCGGGGACACTTTCGGTTTACAGCGTAACGCTCCTTTAGCGCTTTCCAGACCCGCTAACATAGCGGTATGGGGTTATTTGAACGTTATTTGAGCCTTTGGGTTGCGCTCTGCATTGTGTCGGGCATTACGCTCGGCACTCTCTTGCCCGGTGTATTCCAGATTTTTGCGGATCTGGAGTACGCCAGTGTCAACTTGCCCATCGCGGTGCTGATCTGGCTCATGATCTATCCCATGATGGTGCAGGTAGACTTTGCTGCCATCAGGGATGTCAGCAAGCGCCCAAAGGGGCTGATGTTGACCCTTGTCGTGAATTGGCTGATCAAGCCCTTCACCATGGCCGGGTTGGGCTGGCTGTTTTTTCGCGTGCTCTTTGTCGATCTCGTCGACCCGGCGACTGCCTCTGAATACATTGCCGGCATGATTTTATTGGGCGTCGCACCGTGCACTGCCATGGTATTTGTGTGGAGTCAGCTGACCCGGGGCGACGCCAATTACACCCTCGTCCAAGTCTCAGTGAATGATGTCATCATGATTTTCGCTTTTGCGCCGATTGCTGCTTTTTTGCTCGGCATGAGTGAAATTGCGGTGCCGTGGGAGACGCTGGTGCTTTCAGTGGTGCTATATGTCGTCCTGCCGTTGCTCGCCGGGTATGTCACGCGCAAGCGTCTCGACGCAGCGAATGACCCCTCTCGATTAAATAGCTTGCTTGTCACACTGAAGCCTGCCTCGATAGCCGGTTTACTAGCGACTGTTGTGCTCTTGTTCGGGTTTCAGGCAGACACGATCTTGGCACAACCTGTTGCTATCGGGCTGATTGCGATCCCCCTATTGATACAGACCTACGGCATCTTTGCCCTCGCGTATGCAGCGTCCAAAGCCCTTCGCCTCCCACATAGTATTGCAGCGCCGGCATGCATGATCGGCACGTCAAATTTTTTTGAGCTTGCGGTTGCCGTGGCTATCTCGCTGTTCGGACTTCAATCTGGCGCTGCCTTGGCGACTGTGGTGGGTGTGTTGGTGGAGGTGCCAGTGATGTTGTCGCTAGTTGCCTTCGCCAACCGCACCCGGCATTGGTTTACTGCTGCGGATTAAAAGCTACCCAATTGTCTGTGCCCAAAGCGGTCAGTGAACCAAGCGCGCACCATGGTTTTCATTGAGAGACTGCTTCATGACGCCATGGGTTAGTTTGGCGCTTTTCGGCCCTTTCAGATAATGCTGGCCGATGGCGCTGAACAAACCCGCTTTTGAACGGATGCGTCTTGTCACAGAAGGTTAATCACACTGCAAAGTAATCGCCATTAATTCGAAATCTTCGACGCTTAGCCTTGGGAATAGCGGATAGCTGTTTATTTTTATATAGGAGAGGCTCATGAAGCAGAGTTTAGGCAAGCTGGGGATCGCTATTGCAGTAGCGGCAAGCAGTGCCGCGGGAGCGCAGATTCTCCCTACGCATCAAACCGATAGCGTTTGGTTCAAGGAGGCCAACGCTAACATTGATATGAAAGTAAAAACGATGAACACCCCCGCCACTGCAAAGAACGTCATCTTATTTGTGGGAGACGGTATGGGCATCGTTACCCTGACTACCGCGCGTATTTTTGAGGGGCAGTCGATCGCAGGTAATCAGGGGGGCGAAGAGCACGAATTGTACTTTGAAACCTTCCCTCACACAGCACTCGTAAAAACGTATAACACAAATTCCCAAGTCCCTGACTCCGCGGGTACGATGACTGCAATGGTGTCGGGCTTGAAAACTGACATTGGCGTATTTGGCTACGATGAAGACGCAAACCGTGGCGACTGCGACACATTGGAAGGGAACGGCGTAACGACTTACCTCGAGATGGCTGAAGTCGCTGGCATGTCAACGGGTATAGTCTCAACCGCACGTTTGACTCACGCCACACCGGGGGCGCTTTACGCGAAAACGCCTGACCGCAACTACGAAGATGTCTCAGACATCGGAGCAGACACTTCTTGTTTCGGAAAAATTGAAGACATCGCTTCACAGTTAATCAGTCTCGAGGACAACATTGAAGCGCGCTTTGATGGCGTTGATGTTGATGGCTTTGAGGTGGCAATGGGAGGCGGGCGACGTCATTTTATCCCTAAAGATGTTGCTTTCAATGTGGAGAAGCCCGCCGACAGTGGCGCTGAAGGCGATCGCACCGATGGTCGCAACTTGCCCGAAGAGTGGTTGGCAAAGTATGCCGATATAAACGCGGTTTATGTGACTGATAAGAGTGGCTTTGACGCGATCAACACTGAGTCTACAGACAAGTTGCTCGGTTTGTTTAATGAGTCCCACATGCAGTACGAGGCTGATCGTGGCAACGACATTGCTGGTGAGCCATCTATTGCCGAGATGACCGAAAAAGCGATTCAAGTCTTGGATAACAATCCAAATGGCTTCTTCTTAATGGTTGAGTCCGGGCGAATCGATCACGCACACCATGCGGGCAACTATGCCGGGGCGCTCACCGACACCGTAGCGCTGGCCGCCGCCGTAAAAGCGGCTTACGAGGCGACCGATCCGAATGAGACCTTGATTTTGGTTACCGCTGACCACGGTCACGTTAATACCATGGGTGGGTACGTGACGCGCGGAAATCCCATTCTAGGAAAAGCCGTCTACAGTGAAGGTGGGGATGCGCAGGCAGCAAATGACGGCCTCCCGTTTACTACGGTCGCTTACAACAACGGTATCGGCTTCTGTGATCTTGGCGCGGAGACCGACTCTGACGCAGGCTACGGATGTGACATTGCCGCAGGAACGCGCGTAGACCTTACCAGCGTGGATACCACTGCGCCGGGTTATCACCAGGAAGCTCTCGTCCCGCTTACCTCGGAAACGCACTCTGGGGAAGATATCTCAATTCACGCTACGGGCCCTGGATCGTCATTTGTCCGCGGCACTGTCGAGCAGAGCATGGTGTTCCATGTGATGAACAACGCTCGACCCGTGATCACTGATTAAGAGGATTGGACATGTTTACTAACAGCTTGAGATTACTTGTTTCGGCACTACTCGTTCTAACGCTCGCTGCGTGTGAGGGGGATGATGGACGTGACGGCGCAGCGGGTCCAGCGGGTGCCGATGGTGCCGATGGTGCGGATGGTGCGGATGGTGCCGATGGTGCGGATGGTGCCGATGGTGCGGATGG
>Ga0181582_10005652_pt1 | contig 10079 bp, 8 predicted proteins | sample 071ome_32_FD_132438 | JGI IMG/M metagenome (GOLD analysis project Ga0181582, IMG submission 132438) | Coastal salt marsh microbial communities from the Groves Creek Marsh, Skidaway Island, Georgia - 071405AT metaG (megahit assembly) | ecosystem: Environmental > Aquatic > Marine > Intertidal zone... | reverse complement strand
GCACCTACCAGGGCGATGCCTATTTCCCGGAACATGAGTCGCTCTTTGACTCCGGAGAAGTTGTTCTGGAGCATGCCGACTTCACTGTGAAGCACTACCGCTGCCTTTAGGGGGGCGGACAGAGGGGTGGCACCTTCAAGCGAGATCCCCCTCTGAGCTTATTTCTGCGAGCTTCTTACCAGATTTCTACCCGTTCTTCAGGGGGAAGCCACATGGCATCCTTTTCGCTGACGTCAAATGCCTTGTAGAAGTCGGACATGTTGCGCACAGGCCCGTTGACCCGAAATTTGGGAGGTGAATGCGTGTCGGTCTTGAGCCGCTGAATGGTCGTCTCTGGGCGTTGTTTGATGCGCCATATCTGAGCCAAGGACAAGAAGAAGCGCTGGTCACCACTCAGGCCATCCCTTTTGGGAGCCGACTTGCCGTTGAGTGATTTCTGATAAGCGCGATAAGCCAGGGTGAGGCCACCGAGGTCGCCGATGTTTTCACCCAGGGTCAGCTGACCGTTGACGAAAAACCCAGGCTCGGGTTCGTAGGCTTCGTACTGCGAAACCAATTTTGCCGTCAGCCCTTCGTAGGCTTTGGCATCCGCCTCGGTCCACCAGTCTCTCAAATTGCCTTCACCGTCAGACTTGCGACCCTGATCGTCGAATCCGTGACCAATTTCATGACCAATGACCATGCCAATGGCGCCGTAATTGACGGCATCATCCGCTTCCATGTTGAAGAAGGGGGGCTGGAGAATGGCCGCAGGAAAGACAATTTCATTCATCGCTGGATTGTAATAAGCATTGACCGTCTGAGGGGTCATGAACCACTCGGATCGGTCGATGGGCTTGCCAAGTTTGCGGGTTTCTCGCTCATGTTCGAACTCGGCCGATCGGAGGATGTTGCCCACCAGATCGTCGGCTCGAATCACCAGGCCGTCGTAGCGCTTCCATTGATCGGGGTAACCAATCTTGGTGCCAAACTGCTGGAGTTTTTTCAGAGCTTCGGTCTTGGTGGCTGGAGTCATCCAGCTCAGCCGCTCGATACTCTCCTTCATGGTGGCTTTCAGGTTGGCCACCAGGGCCATCATTTTTTCTTTCGCTTCTGGTGGAAAGTGGCGCTCAACGTATTGCTTGCCGACCAACTCCCCCAGGCTTCCGTTGACCAGGTTGATGGCTCGTCTTGAACGAGGCTCCGGGGTCTCCTGTCCGCCCAGCGTCTTGTTGTAAAATTCAAAGTGAGCATCGGCAAATGCCTTGCTGAGATAAGGGGCAAAATCGACGAGAACCCGTGCTCGAAAGTAATCTTTCCAATCGGCCAGCGCCTGGTTCTCGATGACCTCATTAAGCCCTTCGAGATAGGAAGGCTGGCGGAGAATGAAATCCTTTTCGATGCTTACTCCGGTGATCTCGAGGTAGCGGTCCACATCCAGATTGGGAAGCAAAGCGCGAAAGTCGTCGGTGGTCCGCTTGTTGTAGGTTTTAATGCGGTCCCGATTCTCCACGCGCGTCCATTGCTTGGCAGCCAGTGCTTCCTCCAGGGCATAAACGCGACGGGCCCGCTCTTCAGAATCCCTCAACTCAGCCTCCTTGAAGAGGGTGGCGAGCATTCCGATGTATGCCTCCTGAAGCCCCTTGGAGCGCTCGTCATCCATGGAGTAATAGTCGCGATCTGGAAGGCCCAGACCGCTTTGAGTGAAATACACGGCGTAGCGGGTGGACGCTTTGGCATCCTGATTGATGTAGGCACCCAGGGGATGGGTAATGCCCCATCGTCCAGCCCGGGCCCAGACTTCGGCGAAGGTTTCCTTGCTATCCAGCCCATCAATGGCTGCCAGCATCTCCGCTACGGGTTCCAGGCCTTGAGCCTGAATACCGTCTTCATCAACAAAGCTTCGATAAAGATCTCGAATTTTTTGTGCGTCTGAACCGGCTTGGAGTCCTTCCTTTCCGCTGAGTTCATCGATGATGACCTGAACGGCATCGCGGCTTTCTTCATGGAGCATCACGAAAGATCCCCAACGAGTCTTGTCCGCAGGGATATCTGTTTTTTGGATCCATCCACCATTGGCAAACTCAAAGAAATCATCCTGAGCTCGGCTTTCTTTGTTCCAGCCATCGGTGTCGAGCACGGGTTTTTCTGCCCCCAAGGCCATCAGGCAGCTCAAGGCCCAAAAGGTGGTAAGAGAGGCAAGTCGAAGGCAAGTCTTTGGTTTCGAGATGGGTTTTAGTGGGTTCATAGCGACAGGTCTCAGGCAACATAGAAAGCTGGCTCATGAATGCAAGTGACTTCTGCTTTTGCCACATTCAGCCGCATGGGTGGGCAGGGCCCTTCTGGATGAAGCCGGAAGCTTTTCCTCTCGAAGGCAAGGATGATTTCTGTCATTTTCTCCCCATGTTCCCTTTTTTGACGCCTCTAATTCGTTGGAGCGCCCTTCGCTCCGCAAGCGGGTTCTCCGTCCTTTGGATGATAGCCTTCGGGTGGATGGACTTGGGTGCTTTCAAGTCCCTTCATGCCGCCGAGCAACCCAACATCATCCTCATTTTTTGCGACGATTTGGGCTATGGAGATTTGGGTGTCTACGGGCATCCCACCATTCGCACCCCTCATCTGGACCGGATGGCTCATGAAGGAATGCGGTTGACCGACTTTTACTCAGCCGCCTCGGTATGCACCCCCAGCCGAGCGGCCCTCATGACCGGTCGCTATCCTGTGCGTAGTGGGATGTGCAGCGACCGTCGCCGTGTTTTGTTCCCCAACTCCAAGGGGGGACTGCCATCGGAGGAACGCACCATGGCCGAGACCCTGAAAGCCGAAGGTTACGCGACGGCTGCTGTCGGTAAGTGGCACTTGGGGCACTTGCCCGAGTATCTGCCTACACGCCATGGTTTCGATCACTATTTTGGCATTCCCTATTCCAATGACATGGATCTTTTACCCGATTCACCCAGAGGTGCCGCCAAAAGCCTTGAGCCTCAGGTAGAGTGGTGGAATGTCCCATTGATGCGTGATGAAGCGGTGGTGGAGCAGCCGGCCCAACAAAAAACCCTTACCCGACGTTACACTCGTGAAGCCCTTTCATTTATTGAAACCGAGCGCCAGGAACCCTTCTTTCTCTATCTGGCGCACTCCATGCCCCATGTGCCTCTTTTTACTTCCAAGGCCTTCGAACAAAGGAGTTTGAGGGGGCTTTACGGAGATGTGATCGAGGAGATCGACTGGAGCGTAGGTCAAATCCTCAATGCGCTCCGAGAAAAGGGTTTGGCGGAAAATACCCTGGTCTTTTTCACCAGCGATAACGGCCCATGGTTGACGCAAGGTCCTGCCGGTGGAAGTGCGGGACTGCTCCACGAAGGCAAGGGAAGCACTTGGGAAGGGGGCATGCGCGAACCTGCCCTTGCGTGGTGGCCTGGCAAGATAACCGCAGGAAAGGTGAGCAGTGAACTGGCGTGCACTCTGGATCTCTATCCTACTTTTCTTGCGCTCGCAGGTGGAGAGGCGAAGCAGCAGGCCATCTTGGATGGCTATGACATGGCTCCCATCCTGTTCCATCGCCAAGCTTCGCGGCGACCTCACTTTGCCTTTTATCGAGGCACTCGCTTGTTTGCGCTGCGCATGGGTGCTTACAAGGCTCATTTCATGACCAAGTCGGCCTATGGATCGGATCCGGTGGTGGAACATGAAACGCCTTTGGTATTCCACCTTCAGGTGGATCCCTCTGAGCGGTTTGACCTGGCCAAGGATCGGCCTGAACTGGTTCAGGCCTTTTCCAACCTCAAGAGGCATTATCTGAATGAAGTGACCGGTCCGGCATCCCAACTCGAAATCAAATTGCCTTAATAGTTCAGGCTGAGAGCGATCGGTCGATGATGTGGGCGCAAAGAAATGACGCGATGACAGAGCAACCAAGAAATCCGTCATCGCGCCTTTTGGGAGAACCCTTGCTCTAAGACTGCACCAGGTAACAGGCTACCCTTTGCGGTGAGCTTTGGAGTAGGTTTCATGCTTTGCAACCAATACAAAACACTCTCATTCCTAAATACGCTACTTGAGGTATGCAGGGGCCAAAAAATGTCTTTTTTTCTCTCTCGTCATGTGACGTGCTTAACGCTAGTTTTTCCCAACTATGTTTGATGAAATCAAAGAAGATTTAGTCGCCTTGAGGGAAAAAATGTCTCATCTACGGAGGTTTCTTTGACGAGGATCGTCTGAAAAAGCGGTTGGTTGAGCTCGAGGCCCAGATGAGTCGAGAAGACTTCTGGAATGATCGAGAAGCCGCTCAAAAATTGATGGACGAGGGATCTGGGATTCGGCGCAAGCTCGATCCCATCCAGTCTGGGGATCGTAAGATCGATGACATGGAGGTCATGATTGAATTGGGTGCCGAGGAGCCTGAGGAAGCTCAGGCAATTATCCAAGCGGATCTCTTGCAGGAGGTTCGCTCCTTGCGTGTGGAACTCGATCAGCTGGAGTTATCCTCCTTTCTCACAGGCCCTCACGATGCCAACAACTGCATATTGAGCATCAATGCGGGGGCCGGCGGCACGGAATCCTGTGATTGGGCGGACATGTTGATGCGCATGTACCAGCGCTGGGCAGAATCCAGGGGCTGGAAAGCGGAGGTGACCGATCTGCTTGAAGGAGACGCTGCCGGCATCAAGAGCGTGGTGATGATGATTTCCGGGCAGAATGCCTACGGTTTCTGCAAGGCCGAACGAGGCGTGCATCGATTGGTTCGCATTTCTCCCTTTGACTCCAACAAGAGACGACACACCAGTTTCGCCAGCGTGGACGTGATTGCTGAAATTGCAGAAGCCGAACAAGAATCCTTGCCCCCCACGGAATTTCGAGTGGACACCTTCCGCTCGGGTGGCAAAGGCGGGCAAAATGTGAACAAGGTTGAGACAGCCGTCAGAATCACCCATATCCCCACGGGCATTGCGGTTGCCAGTCAGGCTCAGCGTTCTCAGCATCAAAATCGTGCGACTGCCATGAACTTGCTCCTCTCCAGAATTTTTGCGCTCCAGCAGGATCAGCAAAAGAAGGAAATGGAGAGGTTCTATGGGGAAAAAGGTAGCGTTTCTTGGGGGAACCAAATTCGCAGTTATGTCTTTCAGCCCTATCGCATGGTGAAAGACCTTCGCACGGGGGTGGAATCGAGTGATGTTCAAGGCATCATGGATGGGGATTTGGATGCCTTCGTGAACGGTTGGCTCAGGGCGGGCTGTCCGATCAAGAAGCTCTCCGGGGTGAGTGAGGAGGCCGATGCATGAACATTCTGGACCGCATTCACGAAACCAAGCGCCAGGAGGTGGCATCTTTGCCATCAGGAGCAACCGATGCGGATCGTCTGGCAGCCCAGCTTGAGACCCGGGGAAGGCGTGACTTCATGCATGCCCTGCGGCATCCCCCCAAGGGCCAGGTGGCGTTGATTGCGGAAATCAAGAAAGCTTCACCTTCCAAGGGCATTATTTGTCCGGATTTTGATCCCGAAGCGATTGCTCGATCCTATGAGCAGGCTGGGGCGAGTTGTCTTTCGGTCCTGACCGATGAGACTTACTTTCAGGGCTCACTGGACTACCTGCGTCGGGTTCGAGAGGTTGTCCAGCTCCCTTTGCTACGTAAGGATTTCATGATTGACCCCCGGCAGATTGAGCAGGCCATCGCTTATGGCGCCGATGCCATCCTGCTCATTGTAGCCATGCTGGAACAGGAGACGCTTCGAGAGCTGCACGACCTTGCCACTCAGGCAGGCCTAGCGTCATTGGTCGAGGTCCATGATGAGGAGGAACTCCAGCGGGCCATCGACCTTGGAGCCAAGCTGGTGGGCGTCAATAATCGCAATTTGAAGGATTTCAGCGTGAATCTTTCAACGACCCATCAATTAGCCGCTAGGTGGGAGTCCTGGGGTAAACCGAAGGATGCGCTTCTGGTTGCAGAAAGTGGGCTCTCCTCAGCTCAGGATGTGCGCCAAGTGCATCAAGGTGGGGCAGCAGCTATCCTCGTGGGAGAATCCCTGATGCGCGATCCGTCTGCCATCCCTCTCAGGGTCGCGGAATTGTTGGCATAATCTTTGTTGTGTCTTTTGCGTTTTCGCCGTAAGTTATCTCCCTTTAGCTTATGAAATTGGAGACTATTTGTTTGCATGGAGGGCACACGCCCGATGTCGCTACTCACTCGCGTGCCGTGCCGGTTTATCGCACAAGCTCCTTCGTCTTCCGAGATACTGAGCATGCGGCTAATTTGTTTGCCCTGAAAGAGTTGGGTAACATTTACACCCGATTGATGAATCCCACTCAAGATGTGCTTGAGCAACGGGTGGCTGCCCTGGACAACGGCGCTGCCGCACTGGCTTTGGCATCGGGGACCAGCGCGATTTTCTATTCCATCATCAACCTGTGCCAGGCGGGTGATGAAATCGTTTCTGCCAATAATCTTTATGGAGGCAGCTACACGCAATTCAAAGACATCCTTCCTCAGTTCAACATCAACACCCACTTTGTGGACTCGAATGATCCTGAGAATTTTGCGAAGGCCATTACTCCCAAGACCAAGTTGCTTTTCTGCGAAACGGTGAGCAATCCCGGGCTGGATGTGGCTGATATCGAGGCCATCGCCAAAATTGCGCACGATCATGGGTTGCCTTTGATCGTGGATTCCACTTTCAGCACCCCTTACTTGCAGCGTCCCATCGATCATGGTGCGGACATCGTCATCCACTCCCTCACCAAGTGGCTGGGCGGACATGGCAATGGGATTGGGGGTATCGTTGTGGATTCGGGTAAATTTGACTGGAAGTCTGACAAATTCCCATTGATGACGGAACCAGAGGCCAGCTATCACGGGGTGCGTTGGGCCCACGATCTAGGAGATCTGAGCCCCTTGGCCTACATTCTTCGCATGCGTGTGATTCCGTTGCGCAATCTCGGTGCCTGCATTAGCCCAGACAATGCATGGAACTTCTTGCAGGGCATCGAAACCCTTCCCCTGCGCATGGAACGTCATTGCGACAATGCCCTGGCTTTGGCCAAGCACCTGAAAGGTCATTCCGGTGTGGAATGGGTCAGGTATCCGAGCCTTGATGGTGACAAGAACCAGCCATTGGCCGAGAAGTATTTGCAGGGTAAGGGAGGATCCATGGTTGTCTTTGGCATCAAGGGCGGCAAAGAGGCAGGTAGTCAGTTCATTGAGAACTGCAAGCTGTTTTCTCATCTTGCCAACGTCGGAGATGCCAAGAGCTTGGCGATTCATCCCGCGACCACGACCCATTCTCAGCTTCCTGCTGAAGCCCAAATGGCAGGAGGGATTACCCCTGAATTGGTGCGTCTTTCGGTAGGTATCGAGAACATTGATGATATCATTGCCGACGTGGATCAGGCCATTGCTGCCTCAGTCTAAGGTGTGACTTTCAAGCAGAAGCGATCGTGATCCTGGTCACGATCGCTTCTTGCTTTGCGGATCCCGACATGAAAGGATCTGCATCCCAGTCCTGGTTTTCGATCATCCATGGAAACGCTTCAATCCCAATTCATCCAAATAGCGACTCCAAGTAAGCCCCTTGTGCTGCTCAATGGGGAGACGCTTTCGGAGGTGACTCTTGCCTACGAGACGTATGGAGAACTCAATGCTGCCAAGGACAACGCTATTCTTTTGTTTCATGCCTTGAGCGGAAGCCAGCATGCGGCAGGATTGAATGCGTCCGTGGAGGAGGCAGGGCCTGGGGGCCGCTTTTGGACCGAAGATTGCCAGATCGGCTGGTGGCACGACTTTGTGGGACCGGGGAAAGCTCTTGATACGTCACGATTTTTTGTCGTTTGCGCCAACTACCTTGGAGGTTGCTATGGCAGCACCGGTCCGTCTTCCATCGACCCTTCGACGGGGGAACCTTACGGATCCCGGTTTCCATCGATTGCCGTGCGTGACATTGTGGATTCTCAGGCAAGGCTACTGGACGCGCTTGGCATTGATCGCGTTCATGCTGTGGTGGGTGGGTCCATGGGAGGTATGAATTGCCTGGCTTTCGCGGCGCGCTATCCCAAGCGGGTTTCAGTCGTGATCCCCATGGCCACCAGCTTTTATGCAACAACCCTCCATCGCATCAATAATTTCGAGCAGATCTGTGCCATTGAGTGCGATGTACATTTCAATGGGGGCGACTATTACCAGGGATCCTACCCTGAGCAAGGTCTGGCCCTGGCCAGGATGATTGCTCACAAGAACTATGTTTCCCTCTCCACCATGGAGGATCGTGCGCGTGATGAAGTGATTCAACCCTCGGTGGATTGGTTCCAGCGCTACCGATTCAGCCAACCCATCGAATCATACCTGCTGCATCAAGGCTTGAAGTTCGTTCGGCGCTTTGATGCGAACACCTATTTGAGGTTGTGTGAAGCCTGGTTGCAGTTTGATTTACTGGAGGCTTCAGGACAGCCGGATCTCTCGCAGATGCTGGAGGCCTGTGCACATCAGAAATACATGATTTTCAGCGTGGATTCGGACGTGTGTTTTTATCCCGAAGAGCAGGCACAGATGACTCGGATGCTCAAGGAACATGGTCTGGAATGTCGCCACATTACCATTCATTCCGAGAAAGGGCATGACGCCTTCTTGTTGGAGGCCGACCTCCTGGAACCTCATATCCGGCATTCCCTCGAAACGGCCTGGTAGGTTGAAGGCAGAAAAAAGGCCCTCCAGAAGACTGAAGGGCGATGATGTTTCGGTCCGATAAAAATGGATCGATCTCAGGGCTGCGCAACAGCTTCTTTCACCATGGCGACAAATTTGGCCGGGTCTTTCTTCACATCCGGTAAACAGTGGTCGCAACAAACTTTGATGACCGTGCCTTCGTGTTCGTAACTCACCGCTTCTCCCATGCTTCCCAGCTCTTCTCCACTGACCACACAGGTTTTGAGAGGGTAGGAGACTTCGGTAGTTGCGGATGATTCACTCGCATCGGTTACGGTAGCGGCAACATCGGTGCTTCCCCCCTCAGCGTGCGTGTGGTCGTGTCCATCGGCATCGTGATCGTGATCGTGTGCCGCTTCTTGGTTGCCTCCGCATCCAGCGAGCCAAAGAGCACAGCTCGCTGCGAGAAAGGTTGTCCATGCATGCTTAGTGTATTGGTTTTTCATAAGCAGGCTCACTCTATCGTATCAAGCCTTTCTGACAAGTGCATCCCTACGTAAAAGTGCGGATGCCTTGAGCGATCTCGCAATCCCACTTGCCAAGTGCTGGTACGATCGTTTGAATCAGGAGCCATGAAGACCAAACAAAAAGCCCTTCTCGGACTGATCACCCTCATGATGCTTGGGGCCGCTGCAGCGTATTTCGGGTTGGGTGCCGCCGACATCGTTGTGGTAGGCTTGGATTCCCAGCTTTCAGCCGTTCAGAAAAAAGCGCTTTTTGAAAAACATGCCCACGAAATCCCTTATCCCGATGAAGGTGAAGAGGTTTGTTATCGATTGGAACCCGGTTTCTTTGAAGAAGGTGAAATCTATGGGGAATACCTTCGGTTCAAAGCTAATGAGGACCAACAACTTGCCTATATTCAAGCGACACTGGGGGAGGAGAGTTTGACAGAAGATCCGCTACCATACTCTCAATGGCATCAGGGAGTGGGTAATTATCCCTGGTGGCAGCCCATGCAGGTTGAAAATCCCGTATTTTATGAAAATGGGCGAAAATTCATCACCATCGATCCAGATCGGGGGATCGTCTATTACAGTTTTGTGCGTTCCTACAGCCGAGTGCTTGAGCGAGCGACCCCCAGCACTTCCAAGGAGTGAGGCAGAGATAGGGCTGCGGTTTGATAGTATAAGGGTAAAGTTGTAAATATGTAATCACTAGCAGTTTGTGGTTATACTAATCCTTTATGAGCCCCCAAAATGCCTTTCGGACCTTTTTCTTTCCGATCTTATCTCGGCTCTGCGTTCCACAAATCACACAAATATGTTTGAAGAATCTACCTCCAAGCATAGAATTGTCACAAATTCGCCCCTTGTTTGTCTTTCAATGATTTCATTGTGATACCTCAAGCAAGGGCCATCGAAGCCGAACTCACCTAAATTCGCATTCCATGAAAATGCCTCTCT
>Ga0181582_10005651_pt1 | contig 10081 bp, 8 predicted proteins | sample 071ome_32_FD_132438 | JGI IMG/M metagenome (GOLD analysis project Ga0181582, IMG submission 132438) | Coastal salt marsh microbial communities from the Groves Creek Marsh, Skidaway Island, Georgia - 071405AT metaG (megahit assembly) | ecosystem: Environmental > Aquatic > Marine > Intertidal zone... | reverse complement strand
GTGCGCGCGCGCGGTGATGGGGGCGGGGGGGGCGCGCGCGCGTGGCGGGGCGGGGAGCCGGAGGGGGGGGCAGACGCGGGCGCGTGGGCGGGCGCGGACGTGGACGCGATCGTCGCATCGCCCCGCTCGGTGCGACGGATCGCGAGCCGAACGCGAGCGATGCGCGGAAGATCGTCGTGCGGCGTCTGCCGGCGACTCTGCGCGCGGACGCGGTCGAGCGCGCGCTGGATGACGCGGGATTCGTCCCGCGGGACGCGTATTTCACGTGGGTAGATTATCGTCCGGGGAAGGGGGCGTCTGGGAGAGGTGGGCGCGCGTCGGCGACGTCGCGGTTGTACTGCGCGTGCGCGAGCGCGGAGGCGGCGCGGCGGACGCGGGACGCGTTCGAGGGCGCGGTGTTTCGAGTGCGGGCGCGGGATGAGGATGGGAATGTGCTCGAGGGTGAGGGTGCGGTGGAGGAAACGCGGGCGATCGTGGAGTTGGCGCCGAGTCAGTGGACGCCGCGGACGTTCGGGGAGCGGTACGCGACGACGCGGGAGGACGAGCGCGTGAACGAGCTCGAGGGCACGATCGAGAGCGATGAGGAGTACTTGAAGTTTGTCAAGGCGCTCGAGGAGGAGCGCGCGGGTGGGAGAGCGAAGATGGGCGCGGTGATGCCGAAGCCCGAGTCGACGCATCGTAAATCGACGGCGCTGCTCGAATATCTGTGGAAGAAGCGAAGCGCGGAGGAGCGCGCGAGCGGCGCGACAGGGGCGAGCGCGAAGAAGAAATCGAGCAAGAAGAAGAGGGAGAAATCATCAAAGGACGGGCCGAAGCGAACGGGTCCCCAAGGGCAGGAGCACGCCGGACCGACGAGACAGCAGTCGTCGCAGAGCAAGACGAACAAAAAGCCCAGATCTAAGAGCGCGGTCGCCGGAGCGGGGCAAGCGGCGGCGCCGAAGCGAAATCCGAACGCCGTCGTCCAACGCTCGTCCTCGGTTCCGACGCCGAGGAAATTGTAATTTGTTGCTGTATTGGAATTAGACGTCGCCGCGAGTCGACGTCGACGTCTCGAACGCCACAAACGCGCGCGCAGCATGATCTCTCGAGCATCGATCGTGCCTCGATCTCGCGCTCTCGCGCGCGCTTCTGTCGCGTCCTCGCCGGAACCGATGCCGTTCACCGCCGTCGTGAATCACGCCGGCGTGAAAGCCGCGTTGCTCTGCGCCGCCGTGGATCCGAGCGTGTCGTGCATCGTCAGCGGACGACGCGGCACCGCCAAAAGTGTCCTGTGCAGAAGCGTGCAGACGATCATGCCGAAAATCGTGGGCGAGGACGGCGTCGCGCGCGCGCCGAGATTCGTGGGCGTGCCTTTGGGCATCACCGAGGACCGCATTGCGGGCACCATCGACATCGACGCGAGCGTGCGAGGCGGTGTGCCCGTGTTCTCGCCGGGCATTCTCGCGAACGCGCACGAGGGTGTGTTATACATCGATGAAATCAATCTGTTGGACGACGCGGCGTTGGCTCTGATTCAGTCGAGTTTGTCGGATGGAGTTGTCCGCGCCGAACGGGAAGGTTTGAGCGTGGCGATGCCGTGCCGCGCGCTCGCGCTCGCGTCTTTCAACCCGGCGGAGAACGAGCTGCGAGCGCACGTTATCGATCGATTTGCCATCATTTGCTCGACTGATGAAGCGGAAGAGCTATCAAACGCGACGGCGTTGCGTATCGAGGCCATCAACGGCGCCATGTTATGGCAAGACGATTGGCGGCGCGTCGTGAGAGAGCACGAAGACGAACAGCGCGAATTGAGACAACATCTTGAGATGGCGCGACGCATCCTACCCGATGTTTACATCGCACCGGAGCACGTGGCTCGGATCGTCAAGATCGCTTCGGAGTGCGCGATTCAGGGTCATCGCGGTGAAATCTTTGGCGCAAAAGTCGCGAGAGCGTCCGCGGCGCTTAGACATTCGTTGGAGGTGAACGACGCGGACGTGAATATGGCCATATCTTTGGTGATTCTTCCGAGAGCGACTCGGTCGCCGCCCGATGATGCGTTGACACCGCCAAAGAAAGGCGATTTTCAGATGACGTCTGCGGAGAATCAAAGCGAGAGCGAGAAGACGGAAGACGAAGCTGAAAACGAGGAAGAGGAGGTTGATTCAGATTTCGGAGCGCCAGAGCTTGAGCCTCAAGTGCAAGAGGCTGATGAGAGTCAGCTCGATGTCAAATCACTGCTCGAGGCATTTGAAAAGGCGATGCGAGTCAGCTTTGCCGAGAAGAAACGAGCATCTCGCTCCACCCTCGGTGGAAAAGTGAAGCGGCAAAGCGTCTTCGATCTCATGCGAGGTCGCTACGTGAAGCCGATGTTTCCAAAAGCCGGGCAGATTCGCGGCAAGATTGCGATCGACGCCACGCTTCGAGCGGCGGCACCGTATCAAATCATTCGCAGGCGTCGTCACGCCGAATCGAATCGAAAAATCTTCATCACGAAGGATGACGTGCGACTGAAGAAGCTTTCGCGCAAAGCTGCGGCTCTCACGGTATTCGTCGTCGATGCGAGTGGATCGATGGCGATGAACCGCATGTCAGTCGCCAAGGCTGCGGTGATGCGGCTTCTGCGAGTCTCTTACTCGAAGCGCGATTTGGTGGCGCTCATAGAGTTGAGCGGCGATGAGGCGCGTGTAGTGCTTCCGCCGACGCGCTCGACCGTGTTCGTCTCCCGACGGCTCACTGCGATGCCATGTGGCGGCGGCACACCGCTCGCTCACGGACTCGCCGTCGCGGCGCGCGTTGCCGTCAACGCCGTGCGAGCGCGCGGCAAGTCCACCGTTGGCACTGTTCGCGTCGTCGTCATCACCGACGGCCGCCCCACGCGTTCGCTCGCGTGGTCGGAGAATCCGACATCACGCGTAGATGCCATCGCACCCACGCGACAGGCACTGCGAGAAGAAGTCTTGGACGTCGCGCTCCGCGTCCGACGACTCGGTTTCGTCCGAGTCCTCGTCGTCGACACCGACTCCGCTTTCGTGTCCGACCACTTCGCCCACGACCTCGCCGAGCGCATCGGCGGCGCGTACCTCGCCCTTCCCAAACTCGACCAATCGTCCGCGTTCGAGCTCGTGAGCGCGCTCGCGTGATCGACGCGAGCCCGTCTCCGCCGCCGCGTCCCGCGCGTTCAGGGTTGGGAACTGGATAAGTCCCGCGCGCCGCTTCCACCGCGTCACACATCCTCCGCCATGCGCTGCGTCGCTACCTCCCGCGTCGCACTGCGATCCTCCTTCACCGGCGCGTCCTCCAAGCGTCGCGACGCGCGCAGAATCACCCGCGTCTCCAACGGCGTCCGCGTCTCTGCCTTTTTCAATCGCTTTCGTCAAGATTCCGAATCCGCCGGTATCGTCGGCTCGCAGGGCCGCGATGACTACGACGTGGACGACGTCGAGCACTATTTCAATTACATGGGGTGCCTCGCCGTCGAGGGCACGTACGATCGCATGAACGCGCTGATCGAGAGCGGGAAGCATCCGATTGATATCATCCTGCTCTTCGCGAGCGCCGAGGGGGACACGCCGAAGATCGAGGAGATCTTGAAGGCGGGCGCGGATGCGAACGTGACGGATTTGGACGGGAACTCTGCGAGAGATCTCGCGGGTAAGGCGAACGCGTCGAAGCGTGATGCGGTGCTGGCGCTTTTGGATGCGAAGTACTAGAGCGGAGACGTCCGTCGAGGACGCGCGCGCGCGTTACGCGGTTTACGTGTCCACGCAGCGTCTTGTAAACGTCATCAGATCGTGCGTTGTTAAACATTCTATGCGTGCGTTCGTCATTCCCCGCTCGCGCCTTCTTCGGAGGCGACGATCGGGGCGTGATCTCTCCAGTACGCCACGCTCGCGTCGTACTTGGCCTTGTCGAGCGCGACGCCCGAGCCTCCTTGTTCGCGCCCGAGCGCGTTGCGCATCATCGTAATAGGTTGCATGGGCGTTTCGTAGTTCTCATTCTGCGCCTTGACGCTGATGATTCCCCACGGCGCGTTCGGCAGCGGCGGTCTCGCCGCCTTGCTCGGCACCGCCGCCCGCTCCAGCTCCAGCTGCTCGCGCGAGTACAGAATCACATCCAAATGCGTCGCCAACTCCGCCTCCACATCCTTCGCCCGAAACCACCGCGTCAACACCGCCAATTCAGCGTCGCTCCTCGCCGAGTACCCACTCTTGAGCAAATGTTCGTTCTCCTTCGTGATCCGCGCGTTACCCACGCGCGCGCCGACGAAATTCTCCACGAAGACGTGCTTGCAAAACGGCGCGTACCCATCCACGAGCGCGCATTCTCCGCTATCAAGCGCCGCCTGTATCTTCGCCACGAACGACGCCTTATCGCACGACAATCGCGTGCCGCTGTATCGCTCATCGTCCCACTGTCGCGACGCGAATTCATCCAAAAAAAACGTGCGCGAGACGAGCGATCCATCGCCCGCGCGCTCGTTCGCGGTCGACATCGCGTTTCGTCCCACGCGAGCGCACGCGCGCGAACGCGATTGAACCCCTCGAGCGATGCACCGCGTCCCGAGCGCTCGCATGCGCCGGCGTGTGCGGCGCGCGCGTCCGACGCGGTCGCGCGGTGCGCGCCGCCGGCGGTGAAAAAGCGTCCCGGCGAGCGTGCCGCACTGCGCGACGCGTGAACGCGCGAACGGTGACGCGCGCGCGTGCGCGCACGCGTGACGGACCTCGCGCGCGTCGTCGCGAGCGACATGGACGCGCGATCGCGCAACGCGCGCGGTGACGCGGGAGGTTTTCTGTACCAAGGCTTGGGGGAGTACCGCAAGCTCCCGGTGAAACGTTTTCCCGCGGTGGACGCGAGGCAGACGGCTGAATCGCGGTACTGGCGCGAGTTCGCGAGCAGTGCGTTGAGTGAACAGGTGAACGCGGTGACGAGCGTGTCGTACGGTGGGGTTGGGAGCGAGGGTGGGCGGGCGACGCTGGCGGCGACGAGCGGGGCGAGGGTGACGCTGTACGCGCCGAGCGGGGCGAGGAAGCTGCGAACGTTCGCGAGGTTTAAGGATGGGGCGTACAGTGGTGTGCTTCGGGATGATGGACGCGCGCTCGCGGTCGGTGGACAGGCTGGGGTGGTGCAGTTGTTTGATTGCGGGTCGAGGGCGGTGCTGCGGAAGTTCACGGCGCACGCGGCGGCCGTGCGGGCGGTGCGCTGGAGCGGCGATAAGCTACACTTGGCCTCGGCGAGCGATGATGCGACGGTTCGTGTGTGGGATATATCCACCGGCAGTTGCGTGAGAAGGCACGACGGGCACGAAGATTACGTTCGAGCGCTCGAGCGAAGTCCCGTCACCGGGGACATTTGGGCGTCTGGTTCGTACGATCACGGGGTGAAGCTCTGGGACGCTCGAGTGGGCCGTGAGGCCGTGATGACGTTCGATCACGGGTTTCCCGTGGAAGACATCGCCTGGTATCCGAACGGGAACTTGCTTGTCTCCGTGGGCGGCGAGGACGTTTGCGTGTGGGACGTCCTCAGCGGCGGCCGCCTCTTGCAACGGTTGCGCAGTCACCAGAAGACCATCACCACCGTGCACGTGCACGAAGACGCCGGTCCGCCTTCGTTTGCGTCCGGGTATGAAATCACCGGGTACGCGGCCGTTGATTCCAAGGCGCCGCGCATGATCACCGGTTCCTTGGACGGGTTCGTCAAGATTCACGAACTCGATACGTTCACGGTGACGCACTCCATCAAGTATCCGGGTCCGATCCTTTCATGCTCGCTGTCCCCAGACGCAAACTGCCTCGCCACTGGACTGGCAAACAAAGTTTTGAGCATCAGGCGACGAACAAAGCCGCGAAACCGCGATGACGCGTCGGGATACCAAGGCATTCAACGCAAGAAGAAGGGCTACACGGTGAAGAAGCCTCGACGCCTCGACGCCGGACATTGGCGATACTTCATTCGCGGTCAGAACTCCAAGGCAGCGGCAGACGCAACAAAGGTCCTTCGACAACGCCGCGTGCACTTGGCTGCGCACGACCGGATGCTGAAGCAATTCAGATACGGAGACGCCCTCGACGCGGCGTTGCACATCGGTCGGGCAGAGGTAGTCGCCGCCGTCATCGAAGAAGTCGGTAGGCGCGGTGGCTTGCAGAAGGCGCTGGCGAATCGCGATGACGCATCGTTGTTGCCGATTCTAGAGTATATCGATAAAAATATTTCGAAGCCTCGTCACACAGCACAGATGGTGAACATCGCAAACCGCATCATCGATTTGTACGGCGGCGACGTCGGCGCTAGCGCCACGGTGGACAACGGCCTTCGGCGTATTCAGGAGAAAGTAAAGATACAACTTCGTCTGCATGAAGCGTTGACGCAGTTACAGGGAATGGCGTTGATGATCACTGGAACATAAGCCTTGACCTGTGGAGCTTGTGCGTTGTAGTGAAATTCCAAGATTGTCCCTCAATAAATTTAGAAATTACAACGTCCTGACGACGCGCGGCGCTCTCTAATTGGCTATGCAGTTGAACGGAAGATCCACCTTATCGACCGCTCCTCTCAAGGCTAAGGCTAATTTATGATGCTCCTTGACGAACCAGGCTCGATCGAGGGTGAGCTCGAGTCCGCAGAATTCGTCGCTCAGTTCTCTGGAGAGCTCTCGAGCGAGAAGCGCGTCATCCTTGGCTCCCTCTGGCCGCTTGATCAGACGTGCGAGCGTCGTGTGCAGAATGTTCACGTTGCTTACGAGCTGCTTCGCCGGCGCGTTCGGCAGCACCGCACGAAGTCGCGCCCGCAAGTCGCGTGGGTCGCCGGCGGATGATTTTTCCACGTTCCATCCAGCGACTACCGCACCGCCTGCGGTGACGATGACTCGCTCCAAAACGGCTTTTATTGGGCAGAAACGATCTGTCACACCATCTTGCACGCTTTTGACTTCTTCATCAAACTGCGCGTCGCTCACGGCGTGCTCGTCAAGATGGTGCGACGCGTGAAACACGCTAAAATGAAACATCTCTGGATCCTGAAGGTACACGTCGACGTCTTCTCGGAAACCGAATCGTTTCAACTGTTTCACCGTCCCTCGATGAAGTATGTCGCTCACGACTCCAACCGGAAACGGGAGCACGATCGCGCGCACCGGAATGTTCAACGTTAACAAGTTTGGGACGATCCTCCCATCGATGCCTTCCGAAAACATCTCGTCCACGCGCAATCCTTGCGTCGCGCGCGCGTTGGAATCGAACGACTCGATACCACGCGTCGCTCGCATACCCACGTACGCGGTTGATCGCGCGTGAGTGACCGCCCACGCTTCGTCTTCCCGCCCCGGCAGCGCGAAGGCCAAGCGTCGCTTACACTTCGTCGGCAGGTCCCGCCACTCCGCCGCGATGCTCCCCTCGCTCGTCCACGGCACCGCCAGCGCCTTATGCGTGGACTTCACCACGGCCTCGATCACAATCGCCAGCCCGATCGCGAGCCCGATCAAAATCACGCACCGCCGAAGCGCTCGTCTCCGCCCGCCTCGCGCCGCGTGCGACCGCCGACCCAAACCGATCATCTACCCCTCGCTCTCTTCCTCCACCGGCAAATCCAGCGCCCGCTGCACCACGGAGCGGTCACTCGCGACGATTTCGTCCGCGTCGCCCGCACCGCGCTCGATCAGCGCGATGAATCGCGACGCCGCAGCGCGCTGCGCGTCGAGCACGCGGAAGACGGCGTCCCGATTGATGCGTTGGCGTTCGCTCTCGCTCGTCTCCGCGGGCGCGGAGATGCGCAGACCGGTCGGGTGCGCGTCGTGCTCTCGCGCAGACGTGCTCGCGAGCTTGGACGTGCGCGAGGACGATCGAGGCATGCGACGAAGTGGGGTTCAACGGTTCGGTTACACGGCGCGCGCGCGCGCGCAGCTCAGGTGACGTCGTGATTGAGTCTTAATCTATGACTGCTCTCGTCCTCGGTCCACCTCGCACCCTCGTCGCCCTCGCCGACGTCTATGTGTAACGGCTCGTGCGGGCGGATGTCGCTCTCGGGACCCTCGGTGTCCGAGCCGCCGCAGTCCAACTCGTAGTAACACTGACTCGGCGGACGCGGAACGAAATCAAACGAGCACGGCTCGGGATCGCACCAATTCGTCTCCGGGCGGAGCGTGACGAACGCCGCTCGGTTGTTGTGGCGGATATCGTCGGCCTCGACAAACTGCGGGTAATTCGGTGCGCTGAATAAGGTGCACAGCTTACCGACCTCGCCGAGGTCGTGGTCGACGCAAAAACCGTCCATGATGGATGGCATCTCCGGACGATCGTGCCTCGCGTCCGGACCCTCATGCGAACGAATGATGAGCTTTATTTTTTCTCGCTCCATGAATTCGCGTGTCTGCGCCGGTCCGAACTGAATCCCTATGCCTCGATTGTCGTTGTGACGAAGCCCGTCCTCGTGAATCGGGTCGCTCCACAACACGTCGCCGGCGATCATCGACCGCCCTTCACCGATGGGATCGGCTCCGCCCTTCGAAGCCTTCTCTAAATCAGATAGCGTTCCAAGTTTCGGCGTCAAGCGCGCCTCGCGTTTTGACTGCGACGCGCTTCTAAACAGGCCCCCATGCAAAATCAGCGTCTGGTTGTTGAGCACGCACGCGAGTGGCATGTTTGAGCACATCTCCAAAAACATCGGATACAGTTTCCGACCAGCCGTTTTGCCGTACTTTACCATAAGTTCTCGCTCAAAACCGTAACATTCCGTGCAAAACTCCGTCTCGTGATTTCCCCTGAGCAACACAACGCGATCCGGCGCCCGCACCTTGTGCGCGAGGAGCGTGAATAACAGTTCCACCCCCCACGCGCCGCGGTCAACGAAATCACCGTTAAACACGTACAAACGCCCATCCTCGGGCTTACCAGCGATTTCAAACAACTTCAACACGTCGTGATACTGCCCGTGCGTGTCGCCCACGACGACGCACTCCCTCGTCTCCTCGTCCGTCGTCACCCGCAGCAAGGTTTTCTCGCGTTTCAGCTCCCGACTCGCGCACGTGAGCAGTTTCTCCGCCTCCTTCGCGTTCAAGATCCTCGACAACTCCCGCGGTCGTCCACGGTGCGTATTTTCTTCCAGCGCCGTCGTGAGCGCATCGATCCACGCGTACGTGAGCGGCAGCGTCACCTCCATGACGGATTGTCACCGGACGCCCCGTCAGTGCCGCCTCGCGCGCGCGCCCGACGTCTTCGTTCGTCCTTCTCGCGCGTTTCTCTCGCGCCGACGTCGACGTCGACGCGACGGATGCTCACGCGTCCCGCGTCGCGCGCGCGCGAATGGCGGCCAAAAAGCGCGCGCGGCGGCAGAGCATGACGCGTCGAACGTGTCTCGCGCTCGCGCTCGCGACGCTCGTGGCGTGTGAATGCGTCCACGCGTCGGTTGTGGACGCGTGTTCGCGCGCGTCCTCGAACGCGGGCGCGAGCGATCGACGGCGAGACGCGGCGTCGAACCGATTCGTCGTGGCGACGTTCAACGCCCGGTGGTTGTTCGACGGACACGCGGACGTGAGCGCGAGTCCGTACGCGAACGGCGACGCGAGTGGGGCTCGGGCGCACGGGCGCGCGATCGCGGATGTCGTGCGCGCGGTGGATGCGGACGTGATGGTGCTGACGGAGGCGGAGACGTGTGAGACGCTGGGATGGGCGGCGAACGCGAGCGACGGGTACGTCGCGGGCATGGTTCCGGGAACGGATACGGCGACGATGCAGCAGGTTGGTGTGCTCTCCAGGGTTGATTTTGTGGAAGATTTATGGCGCACGAATGATCGCGCGGTGTACGACGCGTCGTCAAGCGCGTGTGGGACGTTGAACTCGGTCTCGAGCGGCGTCTCGAAGAACGTCGTCGCTCGCGTGCGGACGCCGAGCGGACGGTTCGTGTCCATCATCGGTGCGCATTTGAAGGCGAATCCGACCGAAAAGGCGAGCTGTGCGCAACGAGAGGCTCAGGTAGAGGTGTTGCGAGCGCTTGCGAAGGCGCGTTTCGACGCTGGCGATGCCGTGATGGTCGTCGGCGATTTGAACGATTATTCAGATTTGAACCCTGACGTGGGAAATCATTCGCCGACTTCCAAGTGTTTGAAAAG
>Ga0181582_10005646_pt1 | contig 10085 bp, 5 predicted proteins | sample 071ome_32_FD_132438 | JGI IMG/M metagenome (GOLD analysis project Ga0181582, IMG submission 132438) | Coastal salt marsh microbial communities from the Groves Creek Marsh, Skidaway Island, Georgia - 071405AT metaG (megahit assembly) | ecosystem: Environmental > Aquatic > Marine > Intertidal zone... | reverse complement strand
GTGCGATCACTGACCACGCGGCCATCATTATAGATTTTGTCCACCAGAACACTCCGGGAAAAAATTCTGCCGGGCTGGTCAGAGAGGACCTTGAGTAATTGGAACTCCACCGCTGTCAGGTTCAGGTCCTGACCATTGATGGTGGCTTTGTAGGTGTGCACATCGAGGATGAGTCCCTTGTCAGACAATTTTTCGGTGCTGTCGCTGCGGCGAAGGACCGCTTTCACCCTGGCCACCACTTCACGTGGGCTGAAGGGTTTGCAGATGTAATCGTCGGCGCCCAGCTCCAGTCCCAGCAGACGGTCAATTTCCTCAACCTTGGCGGTGATCATGATGATGGGCAGGCTGGAACTTTTACGGACATCCTTGCAGATATCCACGCCTGTTTTGCCCGGCAGCATAAGATCCAGCAGGATAATGGTGGTACTGTTGTTGGCGAGCCATTCTTCCACTTCCGTACCATCATGGATGACATGCGTGTCGAAACCACTTTGAGCCAGATAGTCCTGAAGCAGGGACGCAATCTTGGCTTCATCTTCAACGATCAATACATGCTGATTCATTATTGGGCATCCTGTGTTCTGATGGGCTAGTCTAAATCGGGAGTCTGGCCGGGGCAAATAATGCTGTGCACCTGACTCTGTACCTGTCTCTATAGACAGGGCAATTCAATGGAGAGTTTCAATCCGCCAAGACTGGAATGCGAAGCAGTGATGGTGCCTTCATGAGCCTCAACAATGTTTTTACATATCGCCAGGCCCAATCCGGACCCCCCTTGCGTGCGGTTGCGTGAGCCGTCCACCCGGTAGAGGCGGTCAAACAGCAGCGATAAATTCTCGTCGCTGACACCGGGTTCGGAGTCATACCACTCAATCAGAACCTTGCGCAATTTGTAGGTAAAGGCGATCACCAGTTCACCGCCATCATTCGTATAGCGGCAGGTATTCTGGTACAGGTTGTCGAATAGCTGCAGCAGGCGGTTTTCATCACCGATGATGGGGATGTCGTCGCCATCCAAAAAGCCGTTGAAGGAGACGGTCTGCTTGATCTTGTGTCTGTCCAGCAAATGCTGGTTGATACTGGCGGACATTTCAAAGACTTCATTCAGGTCGATCTGGGTTTTCTGGTAAATCAGCGCCCCCTGGTCTGACATCGACAGCTCGTGCAGATCGTTGACCAGCGCATTCAGATGCACCACTTCGTGATGCAGGGAGTTGATCGTTTCGGGATTAATGGGGCGTATCCCATCCTGGATCGACTCCAGTTCACCCTGCAGGATGGACAAGGGCGTGCGCAGCTCGTGGGAAATGTCTGCTATCCATTGCTGGCGGGCCTTGCGGTTCTGGTCCAGCGTATCAGCCAGGGAATTGAAATCGACGGACAGCTGGGTCAGTTCGTCAGAACCTTTCACCGGGATGCGTGAATCATAGTCACCGTTAGCCAGTCGCCGGGTGCCATGAACCAGTTCCCGGATAGGACGAACCATGAAGGTGGACAAGGGAAAGGCGATCAATGCAGAAATAAAACCCAGTAAAAGTGCGAACAGGAAAAACGTATTTTTCTGCTGCTCAGTGAACAGCAGGTCGGCCTGTTCAGAAAGCACCTGTCGACTGGTCACGGCCAGGTAGCCAACGGTTTCGCCTCTCACGATAATCGGGTTCAGGTTGGCCTCGGGCATGGCTTCAGAACTGCCCCAGATAATGGACTGGTCGGCATCCAGCAGAGCAAGGTAGGGGCGGGCAGGGGAATATTCCGAGGTGTAGTACCAGTCGTTGGGTGTGAACCCGATAGGCGGCCCCGGTCGCTGCTGTATACCACCGCGGGCGTTGGCGATGGGATCGACGGCGCTCTCGATACTTTCTGCAATCAGGTCGCTGAATTTCTGGAAGTCCTCACGGATCGGATCCCAGGAACCGGTATGCTTGTAAAAGTTTTTCAACCCGTCCACCAGGGCAGGGACCTGGCGCTCTTCGATCCGGGAAACATATTCCAGAAAACCCCGGTCAAAACTGTAGCGTCCGGTGCTGTACATCGCCATGTACACAATCAGGTGTGCCGACAGCATGGCGAAAAACAGTTTGTATTTGATGCTCAAGCCCATGTTTTACTTTTTATCCTGGCATGGAATGTGGTCTGATCAGGTCGGACAGGCTACTATACAAGGTAAATCAGGACAGGTGAGTTATGAATGATTACCTGCTTCTGATGTTTCATAATATTTGCACATTAAATCTGCGCAAATGCTGGTTTTATCGGTGTTTGAGCGCAGTTATCCTTTATATAACACATGGCATTTGAAGGCTTTCATCCCGTTACCCGGGCCTGGTTTGAAACACAACTGGGCGAGCCGACACCTGCCCAGCAGGACGCCTGGCCAGCCATCCGGCAGGGTAGAAATACGCTGATTGCAGCACCCACCGGCAGCGGTAAAACGCTGGCCGCCTTTTATGTGTCCATCGACAGGTTGATCCAGGAGGCATTGCAGACTGGACTGGAGCCCTGCACCCGGATTATCTATGTCTCGCCACTCAAGGCCCTGAGCAACGATATCCACCGCAACCTGGAAAAGCCCCTGGCGGAAATTGGCGCAATGCTGGAAGAAGCCGGATTGCCGGCTGCAGATATCAAGGTGGCGGTCAGAACCGGTGACACCTCCCCGTATGAGCGTCAGCAAATGCTCAAGTCTCCCCCCCATATCCTGGTGACCACACCCGAATCCCTGTACCTGCTGCTGACCAGCAGGGGTGGAAGACAGGTACTGCAGACAGCAGACACCCTGATTGTGGATGAAATCCACGCCATGCTGGGAGACAAGCGAGGCGCCCACCTGGCGCTGTCTGTCGAGCGGCTCGAAAGACTGATAGGCAGTGCTTTGCAGCGTATCGGTCTTTCCGCCACACAGAAGCCCATTGATGAAGTAGCCAGATTTCTGGTCGGCAGGCATCAAGTACACGATGGGGTTGCTGATTGCGTCATCGTGGATGCGGGTCATCGTAAATCCCTGGATCTGAGTATTGAGGTACCTGGCTCGCCGTTGTCAGCGTTGATGAGCAACGAGGTCTGGGAGGAGTTGTATGAGCGCCTGGTCCAGCTGGTTGAGTCCCATCGCACGACCCTGATTTTTGTAAATACCCGACGCCTTGCCGAACGCCTTGCCCTGTCTCTGGGTGAACGCATCGGTGAGGATGTGATCAGCTCTCATCACGGCAGCATGAGCAAGGAGCACCGGCACCAGGCAGAGCAGCGACTTAAAAATGGCCAGCTTCGCGTGCTGGTGGCAACAGCGTCCATGGAGCTGGGTATCGACATTGGCTCGGTCAATCTTGTTGTCCAGTTTTCCTCGCCCAAAAGTATTGCGGCGTTCCTGCAGCGAGTAGGCCGAAGCGGTCACCAGGTGGGCGGTGTCCCCAAAGGTATCCTGTTTCCGTTGACCCGGGATGACCTGGTGGAGTGTACAGCCCTGGTGGACAGTGTCTGGCGGGGTGAGCTGGACAAGTTATGCATCCCGGAAAAGCCTCTGGATATTCTGTCCCAGCAGATAGTGGCGGAAGCCGGTGCCAATGAACATGAAGAACAGGGGCAGGATCTTGATGAGCTGTTCGAATTGTTCAGCCGGGCCTGGTCTTACCGCACATTGGAAAGAAGCGAATTCGATCAGTTGGTGGCAATGCTGGGCGAAGGTTACAGCTCCCGGCGGGGGCGTCGTGGTGCGCTTCTCCACCTGGATCTAGTCAACAACCGTATCCGACCCCGCAAGGCGGCGCGACTGACAGCGCTGACCAACGGGGGTGCCATCCCTGACATGTTTGAATATCAGGTGGTACTGGATCCCGAGGACGTGGTGGTCGGATCGCTCAATGAGGATTTTGCCCTGGAGTCATTACCGGGCGATGTCTTTACGCTTGGAAATCACAGCTGGCGCATGCTCAGGGTCGACGGCCTGAAAATCCGGGTGGCTGATGCCCAGGGTCAGGCGCCAACCATACCGTTCTGGTTTGGGGAAGGACCCGGGCGCACCCGTGAGTTGTCCGAATCGGTTTCCCGGTTGCGGCAAATCATCCGGGAAGCACTTGATGATTCGCCAGACACTGCGGCCGCTTACCTGACTGACAGGCTTGGCCTGAATTTTTCGGCAGCCGAACAACTGGTGCAGTACCTGAAAACCGGCAGTGATGCACTGGGGGTCATGCCGAGCCGGGACTGCATTGTCATGGAACGCTTTTTTGATGAAGTGGGTGACATGCATCTGGTCATTCATTCGCCGTTTGGCAGCCGCATGAACCGGGCCTGGGGGCTGGCGCTGCGCAAGCGATTCTGCCGCAGCTTCAATTTTGAATTACAGGCTGCGGCCAATGAAGACAGCATCGTGATTTCACTGGGGCCAGTACACAGTTTTGCGGTGGCGGATGTGTTCCAGTTTCTCAAGGCGGCTACCGTACGGGACGTCTTGGTCCAGGCCTTGCTGGATGCACCGATGTTTGAGGCCCGCTGGCGCTGGAATGCCACCCGGGCACTGGCCATCCAGCGTAACCGGAACGGGCAGCGCGTGCCGCCACAGTTCCAGCGTATGCAGGCAGAAGACCTGGTGGCCCAGGTGTTTCCTGATCAACTGGCCTGCCTGGAAAATATTACCGGCAACCGGGAGATTCCTGACCATCCCCTGGTGCAGCAAACCATCCATGACTGTTTAACCGAAGCGATGGATATTGATGAGCTGATTGAGCTGCTTGATGCCATGGCCGGCGATCGCCTGGAACTGGTGGCCAGGGATTTACGGGAGCCATCACCTTTTGCCCAGGAAATTATCAATGCCAGGCCCTATGCATTCCTGGATGATGCCCCGTTTGAGGAAAGGCGGACCAACGCCATCCGCAACCGCAGCTGGCTGGACCCGGCTGAGACGGAGGACTTCAGCAGTCTTGACCTGGCCGCGATAGAGCGGGTCCGGGAAGAGGCCTGGCCCTGGATCCGCTCTGCCGATGAATTGCATGATGCCCTGCTCGTCATGGGGTGCATGACGGACCTTGAAATCACGGAAGGCATAGAAGGGGAAAATTACCGTGTCTACCTTGAACCCCTGCTGCAGGAGAATCGGGTGACCCTGGCCACCCGCGGTGACACTCGTCTGTGGATTGCTGCCGAGCGGATTGCCTGGTTCCGGCAGCTGTCTGCGGATTTTATGTTTGCGCCTGATCTGGAAGTGGCTGAAAAGCTTTCATCCCAGGTGCCTGATTCACCTGAAGCGGTCCTGGTAGAACTGATTCGCGGCCGGCTCGAATGCCTTGGTCCGGTAACATCAGCCAGGCTTGCCGCAGACCTGGGATTTCCCGGGAGTGACATCGATTTCGCCCTGGGCAGACTGGAGACCGAAGGCTTTGCCTTTCGGGGTCATTATTCGCCTTTGGTACCAGGTGCAGCTGAATCCGGTGAAGAGTGGTGTGAGCGCCGTTTGCTGCAGCGCATTCACCGATACACCATAGATGCCCATCGCGAGAGCATCAAACCTGTTTCCCTGCAGACGTACATGCAGTTTCTATTCCGCCTGCATGACATCCGTGAGGTATCTGACCAACCGGCAGCGTTCACACCGGTCGGACAGGAAGCGTTGCAGCGTATCCTGCAAACACTGGATGGCATCAGTGCGCCGGCAGCAGCCTGGGAGAGTGAAATACTGCCGGGTCGGTTGCCAGGATATGAACCTGGCTTGCTTGACCTGTTGTGTCTCAGTGGAAGGGTTACCTGGGGTAAATACCTGTCAGGGAGTGCGTCCAGGGCAGGGCGGGATGGGATGGAGGCCAGTCGCAAGGCCGGGCCGGTAAAAACGACCCCCATCAATATCATTCAGCGCGAAAATCTGGCGCTTTGGCAGTCACTCGCCGGCGGTTTGGAGGGGCAGTCCCCCGGCAGTGATGGGCGTGTGGTTATGGACATCCTGGCGACCCGGGGAGCCAGCTTTTTCAGTGACCTGGTTGCCGGCAGCGGACTGCTCAGGACCCGGGTGGAAGATGCCCTGGCCGAACTGGTCAGTCATGGCCTGGTGACCAGTGACAGTTTCTCGGGTATCCGGGCATTGCTGGTTCCGGCGCAAAAGAAACAGCGCAAGGACCGGCATGGCCGAAGGCGTCCCATGATGTATGACATCGAAAATGCCGGCCGCTGGACACTGGCTCATCACGCAGGTGAAGGGGGGGATGAGACTACGGAGCTGGATGATGCCAAGCTGGAGAAGCTGGTCGGTATATATCTTGACCGTTGGGGCGTGGTGAGCCGGAAAATCCTTGAGAAAGAAACCCGGTCGCCACCCTGGCGGCAGTTGCTGTTGAAGATGCGACGTATGGAGCTGCAGGGCAAGCTGCGGGGTGGGCGGTTTATTGCCGGCATTGGCGGGGAGCAGTTTGCCCTGCCGGAAACGGTGAAGTCCCTGAGAAATCTGGCCCGGGACATCCAGGATCAGCCTGAAGATACTGTAAGCCGTGTGGTCATCAGTGCCGCCGATCCCCTGAATCTTGTCGGTGTTATTCTGCCCGGCAGAAAAATCCCGAGCCTGACCAAAAATCGTCTGCTGTTTGAAAATGGCCTGCTTGTGGCTGCTCTGGAGAAAGATGAGGTGAATCTGCTAAGACCCTGTTTCGATGATGACCTGGAACGTTACAGGAAAGCGCTCCAGGAAAAGCGGGTATCCAGGCATCTCAAGGCCTATCTGTAAACCCGGATGATTTGTAGTGACAGTTTGAACCGGTTCGCATGGGTGGAACCAGGTCGGCCTGGACCTGTTTCTGCGGCTTGAAATATTTTTTACCGAACGTGCTGATATTGTGAAACAGGTTGTGTCAGAAAATAAAATTATTAAATAAAATCATGGCATAAGAGCGACTTTAATAGTATTTTGGCAAGAATGTACACCCGCCATTTGGCGCGGGAAAAGTGTTTCAAGACATTCCGGCAAAATCGGAATTTGAAGTAAAACCGCCGTTACACCAAGAATTATCAGTATAGATAATTAAAGGAGTCTTGATGAAAAGGCATGAGAGGGATTCATCCCTTGACTGGAATATTGAGCAGATCGAGTTAAAAGGATTTTCTCGTAGTCTCACTGAAATCGAATTCCTGCTGCTCATCCTTGTTATCCTCTACTACGTAGTGCCAGGTACAGTGATCCTGCACCCGTTCCTGATGACCGTGTCCATGCTGCTTTATGCGGTATTCGTTCTCGGTTTCAACTACGTCAACCTGGATACCCCGCAATACTCCTGGAAACTGGCTATTGAAACCTGGGTGATGATTGTCTTTATCACGTGGGTCCTGTGGAACACCGGCAATGTAAACAGCCCGCTGCTGAACCTTTACCTGTTGGTCATCATTTCCAGTGCCATTGCACTGGACAAGATAACGACGACGCTGGAAATTATTCTTATCTTTGCTTTTTACGTGTTCCTGGCATTCAAGAATGGCATGGAAACGGATATCGCCAGTTTCAGTCAGCTGATGATCTATTTCTCGCCTTTTGTGCTGGTGGCCTATATCACCACCATGCTGGCCTCGGATGTTCACTACGGCAAAATGATGTTCAAGGCGCTGTCAGAAACCGATGAGATGACCAACCTGCTGAACAAGCGCTCATTCATTCCAATGTTCAACAAGGCTGCTGAAGTGGCCCTGAAATACAACCAGCCCCTGTCTGTCATTATGATCGATGCTGACAACCTCAAGGAAGTGAATGACAAGCACGGTCACAAGGCTGGCGACAAGCTGATTATTTCCATGGCCAACACCATCGAGGACTGTCTGCGCACTTCGGACATCATTTGTCGGTTCGGCGGTGATGAATTCGTGGCGCTCCTGCCTCAACTACCGGCCCAGCGTGCCCTGGAAACCGGTGAGCGCCTGCGCAGCGCCGTGGAAAACACCTCATTTGATGTTGACGGGAAAGCCATCAGCTCCACGGTCAGTATCGGTATCGCGACCTACCCGGATGAGGTCAATAACGTCTATGATCTTCTGGATCTGGCCGATGAGGCCCTTTACGAATGCAAGCGTGCCGGCCGCAACAACGTCATCAATTACGGCACAATCAAGTCTGTCAGCAAGGTTGAACAGAGTCGTCCCGGAAACAAGTTTGACCTGAAGCCGGGAAAATCCCGAAAAACCGATATGCCCCGCAACTGATCCTGTTGCCAGCCTGACAGAACCGTTGGGCTGGCCAATCAGGTGTCACCGCTTAATTCATAGCCAGTAAAACTTTCAGTGTTCCAGGTGAGCCGGCCCGTTGAATGGCCTCGACACCCTGGTTTAGCGGGTATTCCGCCTGGACCAGTCGGGCCGGGTCCAGGGCTTGCGATGCCATCACGTCGACCGCCTTGTCCATTGGCCCGCAGCGTGAACCGATCAGTGTGATTTCATTGACGACCAGGGGCGATGGGTTGAACTCAAGAGGTGCCTTGTAGGTGGACTTGAGGACCAGTGTTCCACGCGGCGATGTCAGAGCCATGGCATCGGCAAAACCTACCGGACTGCCCGTGGCTTCAACGACAACCTGGAACTGACTGTCCGGCAAGGTGCTGACATAGTTGTCCACCGGGTACGGCAAAATGTCTGCCCTCTCCGGGTGATGTCCAATCAGGGTGACCTTGAGCCTGGCCTCGGCCAGGCTGGCGGCGATCAACAGTCCCAGTTTGCCGTCGCCGATGACCGCAACCGGATCGGACTGTTTGAAGGGGATCTGTTCCTGGATTTCCAGGGCAGCAGCCAGCGGTTCGGCAAACGCTGCCTGGTTGTCAGTTACCTTGTCTGGCAGACCAACCAGGTTATGAGTCGGCATGGTCAGGTATTCGGCAAAGGCACCGTCACGCGCCTTTATGCCGAGTGCAGATCGATTCAGGCAGTGATGAGGATGGCCTGCAAGACATAATCGGCACTGATGGCAGCTGGCATTGATGTCCGACACCACGCGTTTGCCGACAAACTTGTTATGGGGGGCTTCCACCACTTCACCCACGAATTCGTGCCCCAGCGTGCCGCTGAAAGGATAATAGCCGCGAATGATTTCAAGGTCGGTGTTGCAGATCCCGGCTTTGATGACCCGGATCAGCGCTTCGCCCGGTGCAGGCACAGGAACGGGCACTTCATTGACCTGAAGCTGCTGGTTTTTCCATTGCAGTGCCTGCATAGTTTTCATAGTATTCCCGCCCCTGATGTGAAGTCCTTATCGTAGTAAACTCACCTGGTTATTGATAGTCTGCCCAGTCCGGAACAGGTTACACCGTCCATGAAAAAAGCCGATTCTCTGATACCCTCCATTACCCGGCAGACAGCCGGCGAGTCGCGTCCTGCGCATAAGGCTGCTGCAGCACCGGCCGGTCATGATCATGTGGATGTCATCAATCAGGTGTTTGCTGAACTGGAGCTGGCGTATCACAACCAGTATCACAAGGCCTATGGCCAGGAAGGCAGCGTTGGCGTAGCCAAACGCTACTGGCTGGAATGTCTTTCTCCGTTCTCGCCTGAGATTATTTTGACCGCTGTCAGGCAGGTGGTAAAAACCCGGGAGTTCCTGCCAAGCATCGCTTCGGTCGTCCAGGCCTGCGAGGAAGCATTGACCCACTATGGCCTGCCGTCATCCCACGATGCCTATGTGGAAGCCTGCAATGCACCCAATCCCAAGGCGGAGTTCCCATGGACCCATCCGGCAGTCTACCTGGCTGGTAAACAGACAGGCTGGTTTGACCTGGCCAACAAAACGGAAAACCAGGTTTTCCCCTACTTTGAGCAGCACTATCGGGCGCTTTGTCAGCGGGCGTTGAATGGTGAGGAGCTGACTTTTGAGATTCCGCAGGCGTTGGCGTCTGATGCCTCGAAAGTGCTTTCCTCCGAAGAAAACAAGAAACGTATGGCAGCTTTGCGGAAAACGTTAGAGAAATAGGGTTTTCTTTTTTTCTCCTGACGGAGTGTTCTCGCCTGCCGGCGCAGGTTTTGCCCTGCCGGGCGGGCGTTACTTCTTTTTAAAAAGAAGTAACCAAGAAAACCCCGCTTCAAGTGGCCTGGCCTTCGGCTTCCTTCGTCGCAGAATACTGCCGACGGGACCGTCG
>Ga0181582_10005643_pt1 | contig 10087 bp, 6 predicted proteins | sample 071ome_32_FD_132438 | JGI IMG/M metagenome (GOLD analysis project Ga0181582, IMG submission 132438) | Coastal salt marsh microbial communities from the Groves Creek Marsh, Skidaway Island, Georgia - 071405AT metaG (megahit assembly) | ecosystem: Environmental > Aquatic > Marine > Intertidal zone... | reverse complement strand
GGGGGGGGGGGGGGGGGGGGGGGGGGGGAACGGGCGGGGGCGGCCGTGGCGCGCTGCGTGGGGTCCCGGGGGACGTGTCGGCCGGCGATTGCGCGGACACGGACGTCGCGGCGCACGCGAAGGGGTCCCGGGGAGCGGGTTCCGCGGGGGAGGGAGGCGTCGCACCTCGAGTTCCGGAGGAGGGGAGGTCGGAGAGCCGGCGGTGCCCCCTCGCGGTGCGCCCTTGCTTCGGAGCGGCTGCCTCCGGGGGTGCGTCGCGCGAGTGGTGCCGGCCAGGGTCCGCCCGGGCCGCTTGCGGGCGACCCGTGGGCGCCGCGCGCGCTGGCGCGGTGACACGGTCGGGCGAACGCCGCGGTGCAAGGGGGGGGTTCCTGACGGGGGGGAGGGGGAGCCCCCGCGCGCCGAGACCGCCGCATGTGTGCGCGGGAGGGGGGTCCCGCGGGGCAAGACCGCGTCCCTACCACCCAGCAGGACAGCTGGGGTGCCCACATAGTGCGACTGGACACGCCGCCGGCACGTCGGTGCCTTCCCCCTCGCGTCGGCAGGGCGCCACCATGATGTCGAAAGCCGTGTCGTTCCTCCGCTTTTGGTTCGTGATCTTCTGTATGTACTGGTCCGTTCCCGTGTGCGCAATCCTCTACAGGTGAGCGGGGACGGCCAGGGGCGCCGCGGGAGGTCTCCCGCGCTATCCAGGGGGGACGGATTCCCGCGATGCTGGGGGCCCCGTGCCTCGTTGCCGGGCTGGCGCGGACGCGATTCGGCGGTGACGGCGTGCCGTCGCGCACGTCGTCTCGCTGGCGACCCCTCGCCATCGTGCGGGCGCCGTGTCGCGGTCACGTGCCGCCCGCATCTCCGCGGCTGGCCGGACCGCTCGGGCGTCGCGGGAAGGTGCCGATCGTCCGACGCGATGGATCGCTCCCGTTCGCAGGATCCGGTTCCTCGACTTCAGGCACGACCGCCGGGACGCGTTCGAATGGGCGCACTTCCTGATGTGGCTCACGGGGACCAAGGTCCTCCGGGCCGGTGACCGCACCCTCTACAGCGAGCCGGGCAAGGTGAGCGGTCCCTCCCGCCGTCGACGACACGCCACGCGCCGCGGCGGCGCCCCCGACCGCAGCGGCGACCCGGGGAGGGCGGGCCGGCCGCCCCCGGCCGAGGGCACGTGGGCGCCGCCCGGGGCGCCGCGGGGCCCGGGGGGGCCCGGGGCCGAGCCCGCGGCCCCCGCCCCTCCCTGCCCCGCAGAAGGTGTACCTGTGCAACCACCGGAGCTGGGCGGACTTCTTCGTGGACTACTGGCTGGCGGAGGCGCGGGGCCAGTTCCTCTCGCGGTGGGCCGTCGCCCTCACCTTCCCCCACTTTGTCATCTCGTGCTACGTCGTGGGCGGCGTGCTCCTCTTCAAGCGCAACGCCGTGCAGGACAAGGACCAGTTCAACGCCTGGCTCGACGCCAGCCTCGACGCCTCCCCCATGAACGGCATCGTCGCCTACCCCGAGGGAACCCGGAGCCGCGGGGACCGCCCCCTGCCCCTGCGCAAGGGGATCGTGATGTACGCGTTCCTGCGCAAGATCCCGGTGCAGTGCGTCGTCACGGCCGGCAAGGAGACGGGTGAGCCGCCGGGCCGCGGGGCCGGCCGGGCGCGGGCGGGACCCGCCCACCCCGGGGGAGCCCCGACGCCCGCGACGCCCCCGCCCCCTCCCCCGCCCCCCGCAGTGCTGGGGGACGAGAAGCGGATGCAGGCGCACTTCAACCGGACGCTGCGGGTGGGGTACTCGCGCGTCCTCGACCCGGGCGCCTACGGCACGGGCCAGGCCTTCTTCGAAGACGTCGAGAGGGCGTTCGCGGAGGAGTGGGAGCGGGCCCACGCGACGCCCGTGGCGGACTGCGTGGCGGAGGACAAGCTGGCGACGGCGCCGTTCCACGGGTACACGGGGAGGGGGAAGGCGCTGCAGGTGGGCGTGGTGACGTCCGGGGTGGCGATGCTGGGGGCGCTGGGGTGGGCGGTCTGGCGGGGGGTGGCCTGGGCGGTGCGGGCGCTGGCGGGGGTGGCGGTGCCCGGGCTGTGGGTGCTGCGGCCGGCGGTCCTGGCGGCGGGGCTGGGGGTGTGGTGGGCGGGGTGCCTGGCGTGGGGGAACCTGGTGCCGGACCGGCACATGGCGGCGCAGCGGGCGGGCTACGCGCCCGTGGCGGGGGGCCTCGGGGAGAGCGTCGAGCTCGCGGCGGGCGGCGGGCCGGGGGCCCGCGGGGGCGCCGCGGCCAACGGGAAGAAGCACGCCTAGGGCCGGGCGTGGCTGAATGGCGCGCCCAGGGGCGCGGACGTGACGGGTGGCCTTTCAACATTGACCTCTCCCCACTGCTGGAACCGGAGGCTCGGAAAGTGGGGCTGGTGCACGGTTTGTCAAGAGTTACCGCGCTAGCGCCGAGATACCGTGGAAGCATGTCACGGAGAGTGGGACCCGAAGCACGGTATTTCAAGAAGCAGGGAGACACAGAGAGACGCGGGAACTGCCGAGATACCGTGATAGATGAGGCACGGAAAGTGCGCAGATACCGTGACGGGCCGAAAGGGGCAAGCACGCTAACTTTGAGATCATGCTGAGCCCCGGTATCTCGCCACTTTCCGTGCTGACAGTCCCGGTATTACCCTGGTATAGTACGGTGTCTCGACATAGCACGGTAAACTCTGGACCAAACCGTACTCCAGCCCCACTTTGGGGCACGGAAAGTGGTGCCCCCGTTTCCAGCAGTGCCCGCCCCCCGGCGCGCGGCGCCGGGCGGACCCTGGGCCTCGCCGGCGGTCGGCGACGTCCCCGGCCCCGGGGGAGCAACAGGGGGCTGTACGTCCCCCGGGGTCCCCTCCGCCCCTCCCCCCTCCCCTCCCCCCGCGGCGCGCGGTCAGAGCGGGGGCGTCATCCGCACCTTGCAACGGGGCAGCCACCTGTCCTGGCGGAGCAGGTCGATGTGGTAGTCCGAGACGAGACCGCAGTAGCTGAGGTCGAGGTACGCGAGGCCCGAGAGGCCCGACAGGTGGGCGAGGCCGTCGCTCGTGACCCGCCGGCACATGGCCAGGCTCAGGTGCCGGAGCCCCGACAGCGCCCCGAACCGCGTCAGGACCCCGTCGGTCACCCCGACGCACTCCCCCAGCCGGAGCATCGTGAGGTGCGTGAGCCCCCCGAGGCCCCGCAGCCCCCCCTCGGTGAGGCGCCTGCGGGGCGGGGTCGGGGTCGAGGGGCGCGCGGTCGGGCGGGGGCGCCCGCGGCCGCCCCGGACCCCGCTCCCCGGGGCCGCGCTCCCGCCAGTGGGTCCGCCAGTGGGTCCGCCGCGGCCTGGCGGGAGAGGCGCCCGCCCGCGGGGCGCGGCTCACCGGCAGCCCCACAGGTTGAGCCGGGCTAACAACGGGAGGCCGCAGACGGACGCGAGGGCGGCGTCGGTGAGCCTGTCGCAGCCGCCGAGGCGGAGCTCGCGGAGCCCCGAGAGGCGCCCCACGGCCCGCAGCCCCCGGTCCGTGACCCCGGGGCAGCGGTCGAGGTCGAGTTCCTCGAGCAGGGGCAGGCCCCCGACGGCCTCGACGCCGCGGTCGGTGACGAGGGCGCACCGGGCCAGGGAGAGGGACGCGAGGCGGCCGCACGCCGCCCCGACGGCCTCGATCCCCGCGTCCGTCACGCGGCCGCACCCGGACAGGTCGAGGCGCGCGAGGCCCGAGAGCCCCGCGAGGGCCCGCAGCCCCCCGTCGTCGACGGCGGGGCACCGCGCCAGCACCAGCCGGGTCAGGCCCACGCACCGCCCGACCGCCGCCAACACCGCCGGCGTCACCCCGGGCACGCCGCCGAGGTCGAGCTCCGCCAGGGACGCCCCGGCCGCCCCGAGCCGCACCAGCGCCCCCTCCGAGGGCCGCTCCCGCCGCCTCGCCGGCCCCGCGCGCCGCGTCAAGTCCAGCCGGCGCAGGGGTGCCCGCCCCGCGCCCTCCCGCAGGGCCCGGGACGTCCCCCGCAGGGCCACCCAGGCCCCGAGCCGCGCCAGGTCGTCCGGGAGGTGCGCCACGACGGTGCCCCAGATGTCGGGGGGGAGGTCGTCCGCCGTGAGCCCCCGCCCGGGGGACGGCGGGGGCCCCTCGCGCGGCGCAGGGCGGGCCGGGGCGGGCGCGCCCGGGGGGGCGGCCGGGGGGCAGGCGAGGGCTCGGGTCCGGGGGCGCTTCGGGCCGGGCCGGGCCGGGCCGGGCCCGTCGACGTCGCGCTTTGGCCGGGCCGCGGCGCCGCGCTCGACGCGGGGCGCCGCGGGGACGCACCGGCCGGGCCCCCCGGGGCCGCGCGGGGGGCCGTCGGGGCCGCGCGGGGGGCCGTCGGGGCCGCGCGGCCCGTCGTTATCCGAGCTCCCCGGGCTGGGGTCCCGGGCCCCGGACAGCGAGAGCGGCCGGGCGCGGGGGGGGGCGGGGCCCCCGGGGGCGAGAGGGAGCACGCCGCCGGGGGCCGCGTTCGGGAGCGTGCGGGAGAGGTCCTGGGGAAGCCCGCCGCACGGGCCCTCGTCCTGCGGGAGACACGGGTCCCGCGGACGGCGTGAGGCGCGGGAGCTCCCGGGCGCGCGCGGGCGGGGCGTCGCGTCGCGAGCGTGTTCGGTCAACCCTAGCTCGGACCACGCGCAGGGATTCCGACACCACGTACCGACTCCATGGGTCCGGTCGGCGGCGGGTGAGACTCCGCGATGCGGCACGCGCGCCGTTCGACCGCAGAGTCGCCCCAGTAGTGAACACGGGGGGAGACGGAGGGGCCTGCCCTAAGTGTGAACCGGAGCGCCGGATATACGCTCGCGCGCGGAAATGGATCCCATCGGCGCCCTTGATCAACTGAACGTCCGGGGAGCGAGTCGGAGGCCCGTGGGGTGCCGGCGTCTCGCCGCCTCGGGGAACACCCCCCGCGTCGGACTTCATGCAACTCGGTCGGACCTTCGTGACGGCGAGCGACACCGACGGGGGCGTTTGGTGGCACGGCCGACCCATTAGCGCGTCAGAGAGGCGCTGTTCAACCCGGAGGATCCACTGACGAGCAGCCATCGCGAGAGACGAGGCGTCCGTGGGGCACTCTGCGATCTAGTGAGTGGGGGGAGCAGGGTTGTGCCCATTGCGCCCCCGGCCCCGCGCCCCTCCCGGAGCTCCGGCCGGGTCGCTCGTCCCCGACGCGGACCGCGACACGCAGCCTCCCCTCCGGCGCCCCCAACCTCGGAAACGACCGCGCATCGCAGGCCCTCGGGCGTCCCTCCCGCACCCCCCTGGGGCCCCGACCAAGCCCGCGGAGCCGCCCACCCGCGAGCATCCCGCGAGCCGGCGCCGGCCCGCCGCCCCCGCTCCCCCCCGGCTCCGGCCCGCCCAAGATGCCGGGCGCCGCGACGACCCCCGGAACCCGCCGACCCGACGCCCCCCGCCCCGCCCCCATGGCGTCCCGCCACCTCGCCCGCCGCGCCCTCTGGGGCGCACTGGGCGACCCCCGCGCGCGGGCCCTGGCGCCCCTCGCCGCCACGCCCCCCGACGCGGGGCGCGACGAGCCCCCGCGCCGCAGCCCCGCCCAGGTCCCCTCGGTCGCCGGCCGCGGGCCCCTCTCAAGCCGAGATGGGGTCCCCGGGCCCCGCCCCGCCTCCCAGGCCCCCGCCCCGCCCCCGCGGCGGCCGGGAGCGGGGGCCCGCCGCCCGCCCCCGATGCCCGCCGCGCCGCCCGGGACGCCCCGGGCTCCCGTCGCGCCGCCCGGGACGCCCCGGGCTCCCGTCGCGCCGCCCGGGACGCCCCGGGCTCCCGCCGGCCCCCCCGGCCCCGGGCGCCCGGGCGCCCGCAGGTACGGCTCTCGCCCCGTCACCCCAGAGGAAGCCGCGGGGTGGGCCGTGCGGGAGCGCCGCCGGGCCCCCTCCCCGGCCCCGGCCCCGGCCCCCCCCGGGGCGCCCGGCCGGGGGGGGGCCGCGCCCGGGTCGCCGCCGCTCGAGGCGTCGCCGGCGTTCGGGCGGGTGCGGCGGGCGCTGCTGACGCGGCCCCCGCCGCCGCCCCCCGGGGCGTCGGCGGCGGAGGAGTGGGAGCGGGAGGCGGCCCGGGGGGGGGACGGCCCCCCCGGGGACGGGTCCGCGTGGTTCGTCGCCGGCCCCCGCTACGAGGGCTCCGGGGACGCCGCGGGGGCGCTGGCGTCGCTCAGCGCGGAGCAGCGGGAGCCGGCGTCGGCGCCGCCCGGGACGGTGATGGTGACGGCGGGCCCCGGGTCGGGGAAGACGCGGGTCCTCACGGCCCGCGTCGCGCACCTCCTCGGCCCCCTCGGCGCCCAGCCGTGGCAGGTCCTCGCGGTGACCTTCACCAACAAGGCCGCCCGGGAGCTGCGGGAGCGCGTCGGGCACGTCGTCGGCTTCGACTCGGGGAACATCACCGCGAGCACGTTCCACTCGTTCTGCGTCCGCCTCCTGCGGCGCCACCTGGGGTCCCTCCCGGGCGTCTTCCCCGGGCGGGGCGGGGACCCGGCCGCCTTCACCATCCTCGACGAGGACGACTCGCGGGCCGTGCTGAGGCGGGTCGTGGAGGAGGAGGCGAGGAGGGACCCGGGGCTGCTGCGCGCGAGGGTGTCGAGGAACGCCCGCGGGGCCGAGCGGGTCGAGTCGGTCGGCGGGGAGGACGTGGCCACGTACGTCCGGCGCGTGCGGGGGCTCTTCTCGTCCGCCAAGCAGTACGTGAGCGTCGTCGCGGCGGGCGACGTCGGGTTCGCCGAAGCGTACGAGCGCGCCCGCGAGCGCTCCGCCGAGGCCGAGGTCCCCCTCCCGCCGCTCCGGGGCGGGCCCCCGGACGACCTCGAGGCGCTCTGGCGGGCCTACCACGGGAGCCTCCGCGCCGCGGGGGCGTTCGACTTCGACGACCTCCTCGGCGTCGCCGTGCACCTGCTGCGGACGCGCCCGGACGTCCTCGCCGACGTCCGGCGGCGGTACCGGCACGTCCTCGTGGACGAGTTCCAGGACACCAACGGGCTCCAGTACACGCTCCTGCGGCTCGTCGCGCCCGGGGCGGCGGCCGCGGGGGACCCGCCCCCGGGGGACGCGGCGGCGGACAGGTCGCTGTTCGTGGTGGGGGACGTGGACCAGTCGGTCTACAGCTGGCGCGGCGCCGACGTGGGCAACATGCAGCGCCGGTTCGCCCGGGACTACCCGGGGATGCGCCACTTCCGGCTCCGGGACAACTACCGCTCCTCGGCGCAGGTGGTGGCCGCCTCGGAGGCCATCATCGCCGCCCCCGGCGCGGGGGAGGCGCGGGGGTTCCGCGCCGTGGACGCCCGCGCGGGCCCGACCCCCCGGGTCGTCCGCTTCCCCGACGAGGGCGCCGAGGTGGGCCCTCGTCCCCGTGCCCCGGGGCCGCGGGCCTCGCGCCCTGGCCCCCTGTCGTCATGCACGGGTCCCGGGGTCCGCGCGCCGCCCCGCGCCCCGGGCACCCGCCCGCCCGCACCGTGCGACGGAGGCCCCCCGCCCCCCGCCCGCGCAGATGGAGGCGATCGTGGGCATGGTGACGGAGCTGTGCCTGTCGATCCCCGGCCGGGGCCCCGCGATCGCCCGCGAGATGGGCCGCACGCAGCGGGCGACGGAGCGGCCGGCCCGCGAGATCGCCGACCCGCCCCGCCGCGCGGGAGACGTCGCGTGCCTCGCCCGGGGCAACCGGGAGCTCCAGCTGCTCGAGAGGGAGATGCTGGCGGCGCGACTCCCGTACGAGGTGGAGGGCGGGCTCCCCTACTGGCTGCGGGCAGGTGAGGCGGCCCCCCCCCCCCCCCGGGCGGCGGCCCCGGCCGCCCGCAGCGGCCCGCGCCCGGGCCCGCAGCGGACTCACGAGGCGCGCGGGCGCGCCGCCCCCCGCAGAGATCAAGGACCTGACGGGGTACCTGCGGGTGATCGCGAACCCGAGCGACGAGACGGCGATGGCGCGCATCGTCAACACCCCCCCCCGCGGCATCGGGGACGTGACGGTGAGGAAGGTCCTGGAGGCGGACAGGGAGGCCGGCGGGCCGGGGACCCTGACGCACGCCCTCCTGCTGCCGGCGGACGAGGCGATGCGGGGGGACCCGCGGGTGCTGGGGCGGTGCCGGGCCGCGATGGACGCGATGCGGGAGGCGCGGCGGGGCGCCCCCGGCGGCGGGGAGGGGGCCGGGGCCGAGGGGCGGACGGAGCACTCGCTGGCCACCGAGACGCTGGGCCCCGTGTACGACGCGCTCGTGTCCGAGGGCGTCGTCCCGGGGGTCCCGCCGTCCGTGACCGGGAGGAGGGCCCGCGAGGGGGCCGAGGACCTGTGCCGGAAGTGGTTCAGCTGGTCCGCCTGGGCGCGGCTCGTGCCCGTGGAGGCCCGCGACGGCGACGAGGACTTCGCGACGCCCGCCGACGCGGCCGGCGCGCGCGTCTCGCGGCTGGCCCGGATGGTGCTCAAGGACTCGGGGTACCTGGACGAGCTGGAGCGCGGCAACGTCAAGAAGGCGGGCCGCAGGGACCGCGAGGCCTCCGACAAGAAGATCCTCAACGCCTCCATGCTCCACGTGCACGTGGGCAACGCCGCGAGGGTGAGCGCCCCGCCGGGCGGGGGGGGGACAGGGAGGGGGCCGCGTCGGGGGGGGCCGCGTGGGGGCGACGACCGGGCCCCGCCCCCCGCTGTTCGCCGCAGGCGTGGGTGCTGGACGCGGACGAGGGGGGGGCCGCGGCCGGGGGCGCGGGGGGGCTGACGCTGGCGGACGCGCTCTGCAACGCGCTGGGCAACGTGCAGCTGGACACGGAGGTCGCGGAGGAGATGGAGGAGGGGACGGCCCGGGGGGACCGGGTCAAGCTGATGACGGTGCACGCGTCCAAGGGGCTCGAGTTCGACACGGTGATCGTCTTCAAGGCGTGCGACGGGAGCTTCCCGCACGCGCTCGCCAAGAGCGAGGGGCGCGGGAGGGAGGAGCAGAGGCTCCTCTTCGTGGCGGCGTCCCGGGCCAAGCGGCGGCTGCTGCTGACCTACCCGGCCGAGGTCTTCTCGTGGGGCGCGGGGGGCCGCGCGGCGCCGCGGGACATCTCGCCGTTCGCGAGGGGCCTCGTCCCGCAGATGAAGTACGACGAGGAGCGCGGGGAGTGGGTCAACAGCGGCGGCACGGCCGCGATGCACATCGACGGTGCCCGGGTGCCCGACCCGTCCGTGCTGGTGCACGACGTGATCCGCGACGACGGGGCGCTCCTGTTCGACTACGACGCGGGGGCGGACGGGGACGCGGGGGACGGGGACGGGGACGGCGGAGAGGGGGCGAGCCCGGGGCCACGGTGACCCCGCGCGGGGGGAGGCCGCCGGCGCGCGAGGTGCCCCGCGGCCGGCACCCGGACGCCCCGGTCCCGGCACGCGCGCCATTGTCGCCCCGGCGGCGGTACTCGCTGAACCGTGCTTCCCTCCCCCGGCGCCCCCGTTCCGACAGCGACCTCCTCCCGGCGCCGGCGCGAGCCTGGCAACCTCGGCAGCGCCCGCGTCGTCCTCGCGTCTGTGCCGTCGCATCCGGAGTTTGTCTCACCGTCCATCCGCTTGATCGACATGGAATATACCCCCCGCGCCCACCTTCGAGCGTCTCGGCCGCGCCCGTCGCCGGGACGACCGGGGGACCCATTCGTCCACCCTCCGCGATCGGCCGGACGAGAGCGCCCGGCGCGGGACCGCAGAGACGCGAGCGGGGACGCGCGCGCGCCGAGGCGCCTTCCTTTCAACTCTGCCGCCGGGAAGTCCGTCGGAGACCCCCCCCCCGCCCCCTCACAGCTCCTTGGTCCAGTCGAACGGCCCCCACATCCGCGCAAAGTCCTCGACCTGCTTCTCCTGGTACTTGGCCCCCTCCCGGTGCCCCCCGCGGCGGTGGGCGTCCCCGGCGTCGAGGCCGAGCATGGAGGCGACGGTGTTGCGGCCGATGTCGCGGTCGAAGGAAGCCTCGTCGTCGATGACGTGCGCGAACCCGGCGTCGACGGCAAAGTCGACGTAGAAGTAGGGGAAGTTGGCCGGGATGGAGTTCCGGAGCCCGCCCTTGGCCTTGGTGTCGATGACCGACTTGGACGCGTGCTGCGCCCACTCGGACTCGGCGTCCGTCTGCGGGG
>Ga0181582_10005637_pt1 | contig 10095 bp, 5 predicted proteins | sample 071ome_32_FD_132438 | JGI IMG/M metagenome (GOLD analysis project Ga0181582, IMG submission 132438) | Coastal salt marsh microbial communities from the Groves Creek Marsh, Skidaway Island, Georgia - 071405AT metaG (megahit assembly) | ecosystem: Environmental > Aquatic > Marine > Intertidal zone... | reverse complement strand
CCCCCCGCCGCCCCCCGCCCCCGGGCCCAGTACGTCAGGAACTGCCCCAGGATGACAAAGTCGAGCGCCAGGCAGACCAGGCAGTCGGTCACCCAGGGCAGGTTGTGCTGGACCGCCGGCCAGGACGAGTCCCGCACCAGGATCTGCGCCGCGTACGTGGCGTTCCCGGCGATGGCCAGGCTGAACATGCTCAGGCTCAGGCCCTCGCACGAGCCCCGCTTGATGTTCCGCAGGATCTGCGGCACCCGGCTCGACAGGTAGATGGCCGTCATCACCCACCCCATCAGGCTCCCGAGGACCTGGGGGTCGGCGAGGCGGCCCCAGAGGCCGCGGTGGGCCAGGAGGGCCCGGCCCGCCCGGGCCGACGCGGCCGCCCCGGGGCCGAGGCCGGCCACCGCCAGCGCCCCGGCGCCCGCCAGCGCGACGGCGCCCGCCGCCCCGACCGCCCCCGCGGCGCCGAAGCCGCCGACGGTCGGCGCCGGCGCGGGGCCCCCCCGGCCCCCGGGGCCCCGCCCGGCCCCGCCCCGGCCCGCGGGGAGCGAGCCCGCCTCCGGGCCCCCGCCCCCCCGCCCCGGGCCCCCGTCGCCCCCGGCCCCCCCGGGCACCCCGAGGACCTCCTGCGAGTCGACCGACCTCCGGCTCACGACGAAGCGCACCGTCGGGAGAGACGTGGGCATGCGGAACGACCGCAGCGAGAAGGACGGCGCCAGCACCTGCGCCTCGACCTCCACCCTCCGGGCCGCCACGGGGATGCCCTCGCGCTGGTCGGGCTCGCCGTCCGCGTCCCCGACCTCGACGGCCTCGATGATCTGCTCGAGGGACCGCTGCTCGACGTGGAACTGGGCCGGGAGGCGGCTGACGCTGTCGGCCGACATGACCACGGTCATGCGGGGGGCGCCCGGGGCGGCCGAGCTGGCCGTCTCCCAGTCGTGCGAGGCGGCGGGGTCGCCCGGGGGGGTCCGGCCGGGGGGCAGCGGGGGGCGGCCGGCCGACAGGCTGGGGCGGCGCGCCGCCCCCTGCGGCGTGGGGGCCCCCCAGTCCCCGCCCTCGGGCATCCACTGCGGGAATCCGCTCGCGTGCGAGTCGTCCCGGTGGAGCTGGGCGGCCGACCCGTGCGGCGTGCGGCCCCCGCCGAGGCCCGAGCCGGTCTCGAGGCTGCCCACCGTCAGCGTCAGGGTCGGGGGGCGCCGGTCGGCGGCCGGCGGGGCCGGCGCCCGCGGGGGCCCCGGCGCCGGCGCCGCGGGCGAGCGCGGGGCCGGCCCCCCGCGCGCCGCCATGGCCTGCGCCAGGAGCCCCCTCTGCGACACCCCCTCCTGGTGCGACTGGGACCGCCCCTCCTGGTGCGCCCCGCCCCCCGCCCCGGAGTCGTCCGACGACGTCACCCGGAACCCCACCACCCCCGCGGGCGGCGAGGGGGAGCCCCAGCTCTGCGACGGGGCCGGCGGGGCGCCCGTCGCCGAGGTCCCGTCCCCGGGGGGGGAGGCCACGGGGGGCGCCGGGGGCCGCGCGCGCGGGGGCGTGCCCGGCGCCCGCGGGGGCCGGGGGGGCGACGCCAGGGCTGCCGCCGGGGCCCCGGCCCCCGCCTCGGAGCCCGCGGCCGGCTGCCGCGCGCCCGCGGGGGGCACCACGAGGAGCGCCCCCCCGTGGCGGCGCTTCTCCAGGCGCGGCTTGGCCTCGTTGTACCACAGGTGCTGCAGGAAGAGGACCACCGTCACTCCGAGGTAGAGCACGGCGACGAGGCGCTGAGTGGCGGTGGTCCCGATGAGAACGCACCCCCACACTGCGGGCGGCGGGGGGGGGGTATGTATCGGGGGCTTGGAGGGGTTCGGGGGCTCCGAGGGTTCGACAGGGCGGCCCGGGGGCGGCCGGCGGGCCCGGGGGCGGCCGGCGGGCCCGGGGGCGGCGGCGCGGGGATAGGGTTGTCCTCACCGTTGAGGATGTCGCCGAAAATCCAGCTGAGGATGAAGCCGTACGACATGGCCTCGGAGGCGCCGTTCTTGTAGTTGGCGACGATCTGGGGGAGTTCCGCGACGCCCCACGACGCCATCGACACTGCGGGGCGAGCGAGGGCGGGGCGGGGTCGGATCTCGGGGGGCCCCGTGGGGGACAACGTGCGTGTGGCCCGAGCACGTGGGATGGGACGTCTGGGAAACGTGGGTGCTGCGACGCGATCGCCCGCGTTCCGGGTGGGTGCGGGGGCGGGGGCGCCGCGGATCGCGGCGATTTGGACACAGGGCCCGAAACGGCGCCGCAGTGGGCGAGTCGGGGCGGGCACACTCACGGCAGCCGCAGACGAACGCGACCCACTGCCGCGGTCCGGCCACGCAGTCGCCCATGTGCCGGAGGATCCACGCGTTGCATTCGGGCTTCTCGGCTGCGTAGACCGGAGGAAAGGGGGCATTTCGAGGCGCATGGCGGGTGGAGGGCTCGCGGCGTGCACCGGGTGGGGCGCCCGGGGGTCGCGAGAGTGCGGGGGGCGGGAAACGTGACGGGCTCGCGCGGACGCCGGACGGCTGGGGGAGCGATAGCCCCGCGGAGCACCCCCGGTGGGGGTCACGAACGATGTTTCGCAGGACCGCTCACCCAGCGAAGCAGTTAGAAGGAGCAAGCGAGGGGCAACCGCCCCGGCTAGCGGCCTTGTGGGGGCGGGCCTCCCCATCGGGACCCCCTGTCGCCCGGTTCCGAGTATCTCTGTCCCCGGGCAGATTCGCGGACGTCTCGTGATAAAGAGAGGAACGCAGCCTGGGTGGATATTGTGGCGGCGGAGAGGGGAGGAGGGCGGATTACCCCCCGCAGAGCCTCCCACGCTTGGCATGCCAGGGTGAGCTGACTCGAGACGGGGCCGTCGGGGGGAGGGGCTCCCTGCCCCCCCCTCCGCTCCCCATATCCGCTTTCTTGGGGCCTGAGCGACACGCATGCTTCACCCCGACCCCCGTCGCGGACGCGCGAGGTTCTCCAGTCGCGCTCGTCTAGAGGCTCCCCCCTCTCCCCTCTCCTGGCTCCCCGAGAAGCCGCATGGTTGATTTCAAGGACGCGAAGAAGGGGTCAGCGAGTTCACAGCAGGTCGTCGGTCGGAACGCGGGGGGCGTAGCCAGGACGAGTGAGTAGCCGCCGCGGGCGGGAGCTATTCCTCTCAGGCCTGCACCTCCCCGGCCTTCCTCGCCCATGTTTCTCCCCATTCACTGCACTTTTGGGCATTATTAGCGGTCAATGACGTTTTTAATCGTTTGATTTACCCGTATGCGGAGTATTGGCTAGTGGGGATGCTGGAGCGCGACACTTGACGCGCTAGCCTCGGGTGGGACTCCGGGGGCCCCTGTTTTACCGCGCCGGGGGCCGCGTCGGTCGTAGAGGGGGGCCGTCTCCTGCCCCCGCCGTGATTGTGACATGAATAAGTAGCGTTGACGCGGCAGATACTCGCCTCGCCCCGCCCCAGACTCACCACCGCACCGCGAGCCAATCTCACCCCGCCCCCCGCCCCCTCCCCCAGGGCACCTCAGCGCTGTGGACGAGCTGGCACTCCAGAGCGCGACCGAGGCCAAAATCCAGGACAAGGAGAAGACTGCTGGACCAAAGGGGTACTGGGGCGTGTTGATGCACTACTTCAGCCGCTACGACCGCCTGGACTCGTACTGAACGCCGCGCAGAGCGCTCGCGCGACAACGACAACGACGCCCCCGACGCCGCCGGGCGACCCCCGACCGGGAGGAGCGGGCCGGTGATGCAGGCCGAGGCCGATATGTACGTCACGGACCGCCGGGTGGTCGTGTACCCGGCGTACATCGACAGCCAGAAGAGCGCCGGGGAGGGGCGCCGCATCCCCAAGGGCTCTGCCGTCGAGGCGCCCGACGTCAGCGAGATGGCCGGGGCGATGGCCTCCCTGGGGCTCCCGTTCGAGGTCGAGGCCGGTGAGGCCCCGGGTCCCCCGCCGCCCGCCCCGCCGCTCCGCCCCGCCCCCCGCGGCCGGGCCCGAGCCGACCCGCGGCACCCCCACCCAACCCAACCATCCCACATCCCAACCATCCCAACAATCCCAACAATCCCAAGCTCCCGCAGACAAGGCCTACTCGAGGGACTGGCTCACCCGGGGGCGCCTGCGGGTGACGCTGAAGAACGAGGCGGGGGCGTGGGTGAAGCCGGATCTCTCGAGCCGCAAGGCCCTCCTTCGGGCGCTCGCCGAGGCGGTGGGAAAGAGCCAGGAGCGCAAGCAGCGGGGCGGGAAGCCCCCCCCCCGGGACGACGCTTTCAAGCAGGCGGCCGAGTACGCCGCCAAGCTGGGGGCCATGGGCGGGCCCGGGGCGGGACCGGGGGGGATGGGCGGGGGGGCGATGAACGCCAGCATGAAGAAGGCGATGAAGAAGGCCAAGAAGGGGAAGCGGTAGCGCGGGCCCCGTTGAAGCGGCGGCCACCGCGGGCCGGCGTTCTGGCGCCGGGGGAGCGGCGCGTCGGGCGCGACTGCAGGGAGGGACCGGGCCCGACGGGGCGGGGGCAGGCGCCCGCCCTCACCCGCACGCCGGGCCGCGTCCCCCCGGCAGTCCTTTCGCGCGAGCCCGGTCGTGCGGGCCGGATCCGTGAACCCAGCTAGTCGTCAACGGCGGTGCCCCGGTCCCTCGTCAGCTGACCGCGCGGTCAGGAGGTTGTTTCCGGGTCTTGAGGCATCGTTTGGGGTAGATACAGCGTCAAAGCGTCGCTGAGAGTGGCCATCCGGCCCGCTCGTCGCCATGGTGACGCGGATAGCCGGTCCCGCGCCCCAGATCCCTCCCCCCCAAACTCGGGCGCGGTTGCCCCTCCCGTAGACGGCCCCGTCGATGGTTGTAGCGTCCCATTGGCGTCATCACATACATATTCGCCACTTCAGATGGACCAGTCGCGCTTTCACTCACGCTTCCCGTCGAATCCCGGCCCAAAAGTCGAAAGCCTTCCGACGGAGACCCCACACCCGCCCCCGCAGAATAACTACCACATCTACGAGCCCATCGGGCGCGGCAAACACTCGGTGGTCTACAAGGGCCGCAAGAAGAACACCATCACGTACTACGCGATCAAGTCGGTCGATAAGGACCAGAAGCCGAGGTGAGGTCACCCGGGCTCCAACCCGGTCCCACCCCCGGTGCAGGGCACGCGCACCCTCACCGTACCGCTTGCTCGGACGCGACGGGTGCGATGCACCCACCGGTATCAGCCGCGTCCCCCGCCCCGGTCCTGCGGCTGCCCCCGGGCCTCCCCCCCCCGCACGGTCAACAACCCGCACTTTGAGAGGAAACGGCCCCGCGGCGGCTGCCCGTTCCCCCGGACGATATCGGCTTGCGCATCACGCCTTGGGAGCGCGTGTTTCCACCCTATCGGAATGCGTCGCGTGGACGAGACCCACCCCGGGGGTCGCCGCGGGCCTGATACCGTCGGAGGACCCCCCCCGCACCCGGAGCCCCCCCCCCCCCCCCTCCCGCTCGCAGGGTCCTCCAGGAGGTCAAGGCCATGCACGTGCTGGACTCCCCCCAGGTGCTCAAGTTCTTCGCGTGGTACGAGACGACCAACCACCTCTGGCTCATCCTCGAGTACTGCGTGGGCGGGTCGCTGCAGACCCTGCTGAAGCAGGACGTGTCGCTCCCCGAGTCCTCCATCCACGACTTTGGGCGGGACCTGGTGACGTCCCTGGCGTACCTGCACTCCAAGGGGTTCATATACTGCGACCTGAAGCCCTCGAACCTGCTCCTGGACGAGAACGGGCGCATCAAGCTCGGCGGGTTCGGCCTGAGCCGCAAGCTGAGCGAGCTGGCGCGGCAGGCGCAGAGCGGGCAGGCGCTGCCGACGGCCAAGCACGGGACGCCCGTGTACATGGCCCCGGAGCTCTTCATGGAGGGCGCCACGCACTCGACCCGCTCCGACATCTGGTCCCTCGGCGTGGTCTTCTACGAGATGGCCTCGGGCCGGCCCCCCTTCGTGGCCCCGACCCTGACGCAGCTCGTGTCGGACGTGCTCAACGTCGAGCCGGCGCCGCTGGGGTCGCACACGCGCGAGTTCCAGGACCTCGTGTCCCGCATGCTCGACAAGAACCCCGCCACCCGCATCACCTGGCCCGAGGTCGCCGCCCACCCCTTCTGGGGCTGCCCCATCCAGGTCCCCGCCTCCATGCCCCCCGAGCCCGCCCTCGACGCCTTCCTCCGGCGCCACCGGCTGCTGGCCCCCGAGGAGCCGGACCGCGCCGAGGCCCTGCGCAAGTCGCGCGCCGTGGCGGCCAACGCGCGGAGCAGCGTCGACGTCTTCCGCATCTCCCAGATGGCCGCCAGGAACGTGGAGAAGGAGCAGGTCGAGGGGGACGCCAACGGGGAGTACGGCACGACGCGCGCGGGCGGCAAGGGCGCGTCGGCGCCGGCGCAGGCGCGGACGCAGGCGGGGGACGTGGCGCTGGACAACACGGACGCGGAGCTGGACTTCGAGGAGCGGGCCGACGCGGGGGACGACGAGGACGCCGACGGCTCCTCCCGCCCGGGCTCGACCGCCGGCGGGGACCGGGAGGCGGGGGCGCTCGCCGCGGCCCCCCCCTCGAGCTCCTCGGGTTCCGGCGAGGCGGACGCCGCGTCGGAGCTGGCGTCCCGGGTGCGGGACGGCCTCAGCGTCAGCGGGGGCTCGACGGTGGCCCAGGGGTCGACAGTGGCGGGCGACGGGCGGGGCGGGGGCGCCCCCGACCGCAAGGACTCGGGGGGGGCGTCGATGACCCGGATGGCGTCCCTGACGGCGGGGGCGAGCGGGGAGGGCGGCTCGCGGCTGCAGTCGCCGGCCCCGGGGGACGCGCGGCCGAGCGTGACGCCGCAGCTCGGGGTGAACCCTCGCCAGGACAAGCGGGCGGCCGGGGCGGGGGCCGACTCGGAGGCGCAGGGGCTCGGGGTGCGGGGCGCCGCCGAGAGCCTGGGGGCGACGGCGGGGCACGGGGTGGCGCTGGAGGACGTCGTGTGGCACGCGTCCGACATGATCGTCAAGCCCATCGTCGGGAACCGGCGGATAGAGCGCGTCCCGGAGCCCAAGTGGGACGCGGGATCCCTCCCCTTCAAGCCCCTCTCCCTGCACGACCTGCTGATGGCCCCGCAGGCGACGCTGGAGAGCTTCCTGCAGCAGGTCTACGTGGCGCTGTCGAGCTCGAGCGCCGTGACGGACAAGATCAACCTCCTGGCCTACTTCGAGACGCTCTGCGGGGACCCCGGGGCGGCCAACGTGCTCGTCAACTCGACCCTCATGGCGCTGTTCGTGCGGCTGCTGCGGACGCAGCGGCACGACCGGCTCCGGGTGCGGCTGTGCAGCGTGATCGGGAAGCTCATCAGGCACGCCACCTACATCGCCGACGAGCTCGCGAGCACCAACGTCATGGAGGTCCTCGCGGACGCCCTCAAGGACTCTGGGGAGAAGACCAAGCGGCGCGCGATGGGGGCCCTCGGAGAGCTCCTCTTCTTCGCGGCGACGCAGCAGCACGAGGGCGGGGCCGGGGCCGGGGCCGGCGGGGGCGACGCGGAGAACGAGGTCGAGGGCGCCGGGGACGGGGGCGCGAGGGAGGACAGGGAGGGGGGCTACGTCTGGGAGGTCCCCGGGACGGTCTTCAGCCAGATCGCCCGGATCCTGCGTCAGGGGGAGGACGAGATCGTGCAGCACTACGCGCTCAAGGCGGTGGAGAACATCGCGACGCAGGGGGGCGCGTGGGGGCAGCGGTTCGCGACGCAGGAGGTGGCCTTCCACGCGGCCCAGATCATGGCCAACACCAAGCAGGACGCGCTCCGGGGCACGGCGGCGAGCACCGTGTGCCGGCTGTGCCGGGCCAACCCGGCGCTGGTGCCGTACGTGGTGGACAAGTGCGGGGTCCGGCTCTTCGTCACGGGCCTCTCGGACGCCTCGTCCAAGTCCCAGGGCGCGTCCGCCACCATGCTGTGCCTCGCCGCCGCCTCGGACGCGCTCCAGGCCCGGGTCCGCGCGCAGCTCCTCGAGGACCGGCAGCTCGTGGGGGGGCTGCTGCACCTCTTCAACAGCGCGCTGCCGGTGCTGCAGGCCAAGGCGGTCCTGACGCTCGGCTTCCTGTGCCGCCAGAGCCTCGGCTTCCTGGCCCGCGTCGGCCCCAAGGCGTTCGACCGCCTCGAGCGCCTGTCCCGAGAGCGGGACCCCTACCTCCGCGCGAGCCTGGTCGCCTTCCGGGAGGAGGCGGGGGCGCAGCTGGGGGGGTTCCTGGGGCTCGTGTCGGAGGAGCTGTCGTCCCTGAGCCGGCGCAAGTTCGCCGCGGGCGGCGCCCCCAGGGCCGCGTCGCGCATCCAGCACGCGGGCATCCTCCCCATGCTGCTGCTGAGCCCGGCGACCCGGGGGGCGGCGCTGACGGCCGACCTCGTGGAGAGGGTCGCGTCCTTCCTGGCCACGATCACGGCGCCCGGGGTGGCCTTCGCGGGCCTTCCCGAGTTCCGCGAGAGCCTCGTCCAGACCCTCGCCGCGCTCCAAGAGCACGCGGAGGCCCTGACCGGCGCGGTCGACGGCGCCGCCAAGAAGCGCGGGGGCGACGCGCCGTCCCCCGGCGCCGAGGCGCCCGAGCCCCCGGAGCAGGCGCGGCGAGACCGCGGGGACGCCCTGGCCCGGGCCACGGCCGCCGACCTCCTCCCGACCCTCGTCCGCACCGTCGGCGCCGCGGACGCCGACTCGGAGGTCCGCTTCGCGTCCGTGTCGCTCCTGACAGACCTCGTCCTGAGCTACCTGGGGCGGGTGTCGCGGGCGGGGGGGGAGGGGGCGAGCGCCGAGGTGGACGGGGCGATCCGGGCGCACCTCCTCCCGCTCCTCCCCTCGCTCCTGGACGAGCGCGGGGCCCCCGGGGTCTCGGAGGTGATGCCGCTGAGCTCCCTCAAGATGTGCGTGGCGCTGATGGAGGCGGGGCCGCAGTGGACGGCCGAGGTGGCCGCGCTGGGCGCCGCGCCCAAGTTCTTCGACAACCTGTCCATCCACTCCCAGAACAACAACGTGCACAACATCCGCGTGTGCCGCGCCCTCGTCGTCTCGGGCGCCCTCACCCTCGAGGAGGCCGCGCGCCTCGACGTCGTCCCCCGCGTCGACAGCGTCCTGGCGTTCGCCCACGAGAACGCCGTCGACCCGTTCCTGGAGCCGGCCCTGGACCTGTGCTGCTCCCTCCTCGAGCGCGACCAGCACGCCCTCCACGAGGGCGTCCCCGGTGCCGGGCTCACCCGCGGCCTCGTCGGCGCCGTCCCCGTCCTGGCCGACCTCCTCGGGTACCCCGATGCCGGGGTCGGGGCGCTCGCCGCCGAGGCGCTCGGGTTCCTCTGCGACATGTGGCCCCAGGCGTGCGCCCCCGCGCTCCTGTCCCGGGACCTCGCCGGGGTCCTCGTCGGCATCCTCCAGCCCGCCGGCGGCGAGTTCCCCCCCGTCCCCGCCGTGCAGCTCGGCGTCCTCAAGGCGCTCGCCTGCCTCGAGCCCCTCGAGGAGGGGGGGGTCGACGCCGACACGGTGGGCGCGCTGCTCGACGTGCTGGGGGGCGTCGCGCGCGGGGGGGGGGACCCGGGCCTCGCGGGCGAGGCGGAGCACGCGGCGATGGCGCTGCAGTCGATGCTGGAGGGCTGAAGGGGGGGGGCCGTTTCGGGACCGTTTGGGGTTGAACCGTTCGGACCCGGAGACCGGTGCTACGGGTGCCCCGGGGGCGCTTGGGGTGGGGGGGGGGATCAGTCCGCCTTGGCGACGGCGCCCGCGACGCCGACGGCGGTGGCCCACCCGAGGGTGGCCGAGGTGGCCACGGCCGCCCACCCGAGGGCCCGGACCCAGGGCAGGGCGACCGACTCGCCCAGGCAGTGCTCGGGGAGGGCGCTGGACATGGCGTCGAGGTCCAGGGTCTGCGCGAACCTGTCCGCCTTGTCCCTGAGCAGCCCCTCGTAGCGCGCGGTCGAGTACCTCGCCCGGTGCTTCCGGACGGCGTCCCCGATGGCGTCGATGGTCTGGCGCTGGCGGTCCCGCGAGCGCACGGAAGAGTACTCGTTGTCGACGAAGCGGTCCATCGCGGCCTTGGCGAAGGGGACCTGCTTGGCCTCGTCCAGGACGCCCTGCGGCGCGCGGGGGGAGGGGGGGGGG
>Ga0181582_10005633_pt1 | contig 10099 bp, 7 predicted proteins | sample 071ome_32_FD_132438 | JGI IMG/M metagenome (GOLD analysis project Ga0181582, IMG submission 132438) | Coastal salt marsh microbial communities from the Groves Creek Marsh, Skidaway Island, Georgia - 071405AT metaG (megahit assembly) | ecosystem: Environmental > Aquatic > Marine > Intertidal zone... | reverse complement strand
TGAGCAGTACGTGGAACAACGACCAGCAGACAACCGTGACGCACGACGACGGGACGGTGACCAAGGCCTTCGTGCGCGGCCGCATCGTGGAGGAGGAGGCCCTCAGGTTCCACGTGTACCGGCTCTGGTCCCTTTACGAGGCCATGCTCTACAGCCCCTTCGTGGCGACGCGGCTGCCCGGGGCAGGCAGCCCGGGGGTCGCACCTGTGCGCCAGCAGTGCTGCCGTGGCTCACGGGTGCTGCGCGGCCGACGGGAAGATGGGCCCGTACATGGGCGTGTACATGGACCGCTGGATGAAGGAGAGGAGCTCGGCGTCCCCCGCGCCGAGGAAGTTGGCAACGTGGCTGCCCGCCTTGACCGTACCCTCCCGCTCGGCCTGCCGGATGACGGCCAGGGCGACGCGCGAGGCCGTCTCGCGCATGTCCTCCGGCTCCGGGTACGTCCCCCCGCGGGTCACGACGTCGTCGCTCAGGGCGTCAGAGACGGCCTCGGCGGCGACCATGAGCATGTCGTCGCTGATCGGGCACCGCGCCAGGTGTGCCCCGAGGGCCAGCCCCGGGAAAATGACCATGTTGTTGGCCTGGCTCGACGCGACCACGCGGCCGTCGGGGAGGGTGACGGGGTCCTGCGGGGACCCCCCGGCGAAGATGGCCCGCCCCCCCGTGTGCTCCTGGGCCTCCGCGGCGGTGCACTCCATCTTGGACGTCGGGTTGGACATGGGGAAAACGATCGGGCGCTCGTTGAGCCTCGCCATCTCCGCCAGGTGCTCCGCCGTCCACGTCTTGCCCGCCGCGGTGAGCCCGAGGAGCACGGTCGGCCGGGCCATCCGGATCACGTCGGCCAGCGGCATGCCGTCCCGCTCCTCCTCCTCCCGGGCGAATTCGAGCACGTAGTCCGGGAGGGCGCCCCGCTGCTTGGTCGTGACCAGGCCCTTGGACCCCAGGACCCAGAACCGCCGCGCCGCCTCCCGCCGCGAGAGCCCGTGCCGCTCCATCCCGCGGGCCAGCACGTCCACCACGCCCATCCCGGCGCTGCCCTTGCCGCACACGACGAAGCGCTGCTCGGCGATCGCCGCCCTCGGCCTCCCCATCACCCGCATCGCCCCGTAGATCCCGGCCAGCGCGCAGGCCGCCGTCCCCTGGATGTCGTCGTTGAACACCACGTGGTGGTTCCGGTAGCGCTGCAGGAGCCCGTAGGCCACGCCGCTGTGGAAGTCCTCGAACTGCAGCACGGCGTTGGGCCACCGCGCCATCACCGCCGACACCAGCTCATCCACCAGGTCGAGATAGGCCTGCCCCCGCACGCGCGGGTGCCGGCACCCGATGTAGTCGGGCCGGGCCCGGAGCGGGGCGTTGTCCGTCCCGACGTCGAGGACGATCGGGAGGACGCGCTCCGGGTGGAACCCGCCCGCGGCCACGTACAGGTCCAGCTTCCCGATCGGGATCGCGATCCCCTGTGCCCCGAGGTCCCCCAGCCCGAGGATCCGCGACCCGTCCGTCACCACGATGGCGTCGACCTCGTCCCGCGGGAAGTTGTGGGCCATGGAGGCGAAGTGCCCCGCGTCGCTCGCCGAGAAGTACATCCCCCGCGGCCTCCTCAGGATCCGCGAGTAGTTGAGCGCCGCCCACCCCACCGTCGGGGTGTAGACCACAGGGGCCAGCTCCCGGATGTGCCGGATGAGCGCGGCGTAGTACAGCGTCTCGTTGCGGTCGTGCATGTCCCGCAGGAGGAGCCACTGCCGCACGTTCTGCTTGGTGACTGGGGGCGGGGGCGCCGACAGCGTCCGGGTGCCCTCCCGGAAGATGTTCATGAAGCCCCCGAGCTGCTCCTCCATCGTCGACTCGACCGGCGGCAGGAGCCCCCGCACGCGCAGGCGCTCTCGGTGGTGCAGCCGGAAACCGATCCCCCGGTTGTAGATCGGGTCTGTCAGGACGTCCAGGCCCAGCTTGGGCGTGATCTGCACGTGAAAATCCCGCTCCTGCGGGCCGTAGTACGGCGTCACTCCCCGGAAGTCGACCTGGTCAGCGGCGGCGGGCACCGCCCGCGAGTCGTCCGCGGGGGGCCCGCCCGGGTCCGGGGGGGGCGGTGCCTGGGACAGCCGCCGGTGCGCGAGCCGCTGGAGGCGGAGCGCGGCCACCGCGGCGGCCGGGAAGAGGGCGCCTGCGGGCGGGGCAGGGGGCCACGGCGGTCGTTCCGGCGGGATAGGCGCCCTTCGCGCGGGGGCTCTGGGCGGCGGGGGGCGTCCCACGACGTGTTCACCTGCATGGCACAACAGCGAGCCCGCGTTTCCGGTGGGCAACATGTCCACGGACGTCTGAGGAACGCGCGAGACCGGGTCAAGATGAACACGTCGGCGGAAGACTCGGAACCCGTTGCGTGCCAAAGGAGCACCGAATAAGGCAGTTGGCTACTCCAATCTCTTTCTTTCAGACAGTCTATCACCCGCGGACGAGGGAAAGCGCGCCGGTTTGTGCACCATGGTGGGGCCGGGACGCCTTTGAGTCGTGGGCTTGGTTAGTCTGCCACCCAGATACACGTGTCCGTCGAGCGGAGCACCCCCCCACGCGGCCATCACCGCGCGTCGGAGAGCACAAGCCCCTCCCCCTCGAGCCCCCGCAGGTCGTCCCACACGGACCTCACCCGTTCCTCCCACCCGCCCCCCCGGGGCACGAGCTTAATACGCCGCCACATGACGTCTTCGTACCTGGACCGTCCCCCCACCCCCCACCCTCCCTGCTCCTCCCCCTCCCCTGTCTCGCCGGAAGCCGCCTGCTTGACCGCCTCGATGTGGACCTCCAGCCACGCCTGGGGCATCACGGGCGGCGGGATCCGCTCCGGCCACTCCACCAGGCTGCACGCCTCTGCAAACGCCTCGGCCAGCCCCAGTCGCTCCGTCTCCTCCGCCCCCTGGATGCGATACAGGTCGTAGTGGCTGATGACCGGCTGCCCCTCCACCTCGTCGTAGTTGTTCACGAGCAGGAACGTCGGGGACGGCACGGGGAGGTCCTCGTCCTCGCAGGCCGCCCTGCGCCAGGGGTGGGGGGAGGGGGGAGGGGGGAAGGCTCGTCCGCCGTGGCGCGCCGGGGGCCGTGTCCTGAGGGCTCGTTTCGCGAGCCCTCGTACCTGATGAATGCCCTCGCCAGGGACGACTTGCCCGCCCCGACCTTGCCGTGCAGTAGGTACACGTCGCCGGCCCGGATGTCCCTCGCAAGGGCGCCCCCCAGGAGGCCCGTGGCCTCCTCGGTCCGGCACTCGGCGGTCCAGCGAGGCTCGTGCGTGCCCCTAGCGCTAGTGCAGCGGTTCCCGGTGCGATGGGTGTCGCAGATAAGGGAGCCGTAGTGCGTCCGTATCCGATACGTCTGGCCGAACCGCGCGCGGGAGACGCATCGCGCCAAAGAGGACGCCAACATGGGCAGGGTTCACTGCGCTCTTATTTCCGCGGCTGGATAGGGAGCGGGAAGTTGGGCGACCGGACGGGCGGGGAAATGGTGTCAAGCCGTTGGGAGAGCGAGCACGTGATGTTCGCTGCGGAGCTGAGCGCGCAATCACTGCACTGCGCGACGTTTCCTGCAGCCTTCGTAAAGCCGCCGGGCGGCCCGCTGTTTTTGAAACGTGCATAATGACGGCCCTTTTGTGAAATATACTGGGCGCGCTGAGCCCGGGGTTGGATCACATTAACACTACACCCCCCAAGCATCTCTCGGGAAAGCCGGGAAGAACCGAGGAAGTGGAGGAGGATGGCAGACGCCGCTCCGGAAGTCCTCGTCAAGGCGCGTTGTTGGGGAGCAATGAGGCTTCCCGCTGCCTCTCGAGAGAGCGCCCCTTCCCCACCCTGCGAGACGACGGGCGTCACGGCGGTATGCTGCCCAGGACGCGCGCATCGTCTCCTGCCCCCCCACTAAGCGGCTCCGCCCCCTCCCCCCCTCCCCCGCAGCCGTGGGAGGTGGCGCGCGCGGCGACGCACACCTACGCCGAGGTGCGGGCGGTGGCGAGCGAGGTGTTCCAGGGGGCGGACCTCTCCAGCGGCCCCGCCCCCGAGGCCCTCGCGGCCGCGGGCAGCAGCCTCCCCCTCCGGCTGGCCCTGGCCCTCTCGGACGCGCTGAGCAGGGCAGTGGGCGCGGCGGCGCTTCGCATGGGGGACCAGGGCCAAGGGGACTTCCCCTCGGGGTTTGCCGACTTCGCCTCCGCCCTCGCCGCCGCCAAGTCGAGCCTCGGGAGCGATCCCGCGGCCCTGGGCCGCCTCGCGTGGGCCTGCCTCCGGGCGCCTGATCTCCCCGCCCTCGCGCGGGAGCTGGAAGACGGGGCCGGGGACCTCGTGGGGAGCGTCGCGGCCGACTTCGGGGACGCCGCGCACGACGCGTGGTGGGCGAAGGCCGTGGTGGTGGCGGGGAAGCTGGGGGAGCTGTGCGCGGGGCTGTGAGGGCGGGGGGGCTGCGACCCGCCCCCTGGCCGGGCCTGACCCGTCGGGTTGAAAGTGCCGGGGGGGTGGCTAACTACGCGGCGCAGCGCGCGGCGGCCGTGCGCGCCGGGGCCGCTAGGGCACGAGGCACACGCGGAGCACGAGCTCCATGATGCTGCCCATGTCGTGCTCGTCGTGGGTCTCGGTGACCGACTCGGACTTGGACCCGGTCGAGCCCATTTTGGGGCCGCCCCCGTCCGAGGGACCCTCCTCCGCGGCCTCGCCCTGGGTCGTGCCGGCGCTGTCGTCCCGCCCCGCCCTCCCGGGGGGGCCCTGGCACTCCTCGCACGAGGCGCGGCTGACGAACGACATCGACCGGAGCGCGCCCCGGCCGCCCGGACCGAACCGCGCGGCCGTCCCCTCCCGCGACCCCTCCGGCGCGCCGTCCCCGGCGTCCGGCGGGGCAAGCCGGGCGCCCTCCCCGGACTTGCGGCCCGCCGGGCTGAGGATGTTGCCCCGGAAGATCAAGGACGGCATCTTCACGAGCGCGCCGAGGGAGGGCTTCTGGCCCGAGCCGTGACGCGGGGGCTCGACGAGCCCGTCCTCGGGGATGGTGACGTGCCGCCGGCCGGGCGCCGAGGGGCCTTCCTCGTCCGTGGTGGAGCGGGCGCGGAGCGAGTCGCGGGGCATGGGGGGCAGGGGGGGCGGGGCCTCGGCGCTCGAGGCGACCACGCCCTGGGGCCGCGGCGTGGGCTTGGAGAGGCGGGACGCGAGGTGCCCCGCGAGGTTCCCTTGGGAAGCGGACTTGTGGGGCTCCCGGACGGCCAGGGAGGCGAGGTTGGCGGCGGACCCGGCGAACTTCTTCGTGAGCCCGTTCCCCCCGACCGAGCGGTCGGGGTCGGCGCTGCGCACCAGCACACGCTCCGAGTGGAGGGCCACGATGCGGTCCCCCGCGCGGACGACCTCGAGCGCCCGCAGCGCGTCGATCCCCGCGCTGACGAGCACGTGCGTGTCGTGGAGGTCCGGGCTGTAGACCTCGCTGTCGATGACGAGGGGGAAGACGCCGCGGTGGCAGCAGAGCTGGCGGGCGACGCGATCATCGAAGCAGATGACGAGGATCGGGACCGGGGGCCGGAACTTGGAGACCAGGCGGGCCGTGTTGCCCGTGGTGGCCACGATGATGATCCCGGGGGCCTGGAGGTTGAGGGCCATCTCGACGCAGGACGCGGCGACGGCCTCGTTGGCGGCGGCGGGGGAGCGGAGGCTGTCGTGGTCGCGCGTGCCGAGGGCCTCGGTCTCGATGCGGCGGAAGATCTCCCGGTGGTCGATGAGGCGCTCGGCCTGGCGGCAGACCTTGCTCATGGTGGTCACGGCCTCGCGGGGCCACTTGCCCTTGGCCGTCTCCCCGCTCAGCATGACGCAGTCGGCGCCGTCGAGGATGGCCGTCCCCACGTCCGTGACCTCGGCCCGCGTGGGACGCGGGTTCTGGATCATCGACTCGAGCATCTGCGTGGCGCAGATCACGGGCTTGCCCCGCGCGTTGCACTTGGATATGATCATCTTCTGCGCCGCAAACACGGCGCTGGCAGGGATCTCTATGCCCATGTCCCCGCGGGCGACCATGACGCCGTCTGCCTCCTCAATGATCTCGTCGATGTTGTTGAGCCCCTCCTCGTTCTCGATCTTGGCGATCACGCGCGCCGGCCACCCGAGCAGCGCCCGCCGCACCTCGCGCACCTGGGCCGCGCTCCGGATGAACGAGGCGAACACGAAGTCCACCCCCACGCCCGCGCCGAAGGCCAGGTCCTTACGGTCCTTCTCGCTGACGGCCGGGAGCGTGAGCACCGCGCCGGGGAGGTTGACCCCCTTGTGGTCCGAGATGTCGGCCGTGTTGCTCGCCACGCAGACGACCTTTTGCTGGTCGGGCAGCACCTCGGTCACCTCGAGGTTGAGAAGGCCGTCGTCGACGAAGACGGTCATCCCGGGGGACACGGACGAGCAGAGGTCGGGGTAGTCCACGAAGATGCGCGAGGCCGTGCACTGGTCCTTGTACTGGGGGTCGACGGTGACCTCGACGGTCGAGCCCTGGGTCACAGTGGCGCTCTCGGCCCCGCCCGCCATGGTGCCCGTGCGGATCTCCGGGCCCTTGGTGTCCAGGGCCACGGCGCAGATGGCCTCCCCCTTCCGGGCCATGACGGAGCGCAGGCGTCCCACCACCTCCTCGAACCACTCGTGGCTCCCGTGGCTGAAGTTGAGGCGCATGATGTCCATGCCGGCATCGACCAGCGTCTCGATCATCTCCTCCCCAGCGTTCTTGGGGCCGATGGTGCACACGATCCGCGTCCGCCGGAGGTGGGCCGTGCTCTCCGGCCGCTCCTTGATGTGCTCGGCGTACTGCTGGAGGCGCAGCATGTCTGCAGGGCTGGGGCGGAGCACGGGGGGGAGGAATGTAGGGGAGGAACGTAGCGGCCTTGCCGCGGTCGCTTTGGTCCGATTCTGCCGCGGGGGGGGGCTGATCGGTCATTCGCGCTAGATGATCCGGGACGTCGTACAAGTCACATGCGGACGAAGTGTACCAAATACCACTTTAAGGCGCCAAAATCCGCCGATCGGCCCCCCTCTGGACAGCTGTCGAGCCGTCCGGGGGGGTGCACCCCGCCCGGTGCCGCGCCCTCTGATCAGGCCCAACCGCACTTGTGAACGCGTTTTATGGCAGGAAATGGGGCGAAAGATATGCATACGTGCCTTAGCAGTTCTCAGCGACGCGCTGTGAGCGCAGCGGGGTCGCTGAAAATCGCGATTCCGTTGACCGTGGAGGTTCCGAGAATCCGGGCAGGTTGGATACTTTGGGTCCGAGAGCTCAAGGGATGATGAAGGGAAGCGTTGGCGATCGAAGTTGCCCCTTCTCAGAACATGGAGGGCTCCAGGAGGAGTCCGAGGGACAAAAAATGGTGTGAAAAAGGTGCCGCTTGGGGTGGTTTTGGCGCCAGTGGACCAGCCAGTGGATTCTCTGATTCTCTGGTCCCTCCATCATTTTGCCGATCCGCGACCCCGCTTTCAACATTTGGCCACATTTCGCATTGACACCCGGGACCCCGCGTCAATCAATCCCCAACGACGGAACAACCGTCCGAACCCCACCCCACCCTGCCCTCACCCGCCGCGTTTCACGACCAGGGCCGCCATGGCGTCCCTCCCGCTGGCGAAGCACTTGGCTTATAGTCAGGTCATCAAGCTGCAGCAGAGCCGGGGCACCGTCCCCGTCCCCACCAGGAGGACCGTGCGGAGGCCCTCCACCCCGGGCCCAGCCACGGCAGAGCACCTCGAGACCGTTAAGATTCAGGCCAAGGAGCTGACCCCGGATGCGTTTGCTCCCTTCGGACAGGTGCGTTGGATGTTGAGCGACCGATCGCGCACATCGAGTGGCGATCTGTGACGCCCCCCGCGCCGCATTTCCCCTGGACACATCGGCTTTCGGAACGGGAGGGAAAAGCCCGCCGGGCTCCTCGCGCGCAGGTGTGCGAGGCCATGGAGGATGGGGTACCCTTCGGGGATCACGACGCGCAGCTGAAGCTCGACCAGGGCACTCCGCGCTTCTATATCATGCGTGAGTGCCCGTCCCGCGACGGATGTATGGTCACGTGCGGGGGTCCTTTCGCGATCGACACCCGCCCCCACGACGGAGGGACGCGAATCTTCTGCCGATACTCTTGCCGAACACTACTCTATGCGCCCGAATACGTAGCACAATGGGGGCGGAAGGGAGGGAGAGCGCCGCTTCGGCCTGGAAAGCCTGGCAACCCTCCAATCCCCAAATCCTTAAACGCCGCTCCGCCACCCACGCGCGCCGTATTCCCAACATCGTTGCCACCGATTGCACAAAAGTGCACCCCGATCTCCCCCCTCGCGGCCACGAGAGACCCGTGCCCCCCCGCGCGGCCGAGTCCCGAAGATTCCCCCCGCACCACCCCGAGGGTTAGAGCGCTGGGGGGGGGGGGCGGGCCCCGGCCCCCCGGCATCGCCGACCCCGGGGGCGGCACCTCCTCGCCCCGCCCCCGTCTCCCGCAGGGCTCCGCGACAAGGACCTTACCTTCGACCAGATCACGTTCCACCGCAAGTGCACCCAGTGCCTGGGCTCCCTAGGCGACACGCCATGGTTCATGGCCGTGTCCCGCCCCACCATGGACGTGGCCGACCACCCGACGGCGGAGACGATGGAGGTGTTCCGGATCCCCCCCGGCGTCTTCGTCAAGATGGACCCCGGGTGCTGGCACGCCGGCCCGCTCTTCACCGAGCCCCACATGGACTTCTACAACCTCGAGCTCTCAGACACCAACGTGACGGACCACAACACGTGGGCCTTCCGCGACGAGGGGGTGCGGTTCGAGGTCGTCGACCTCGCCGACGACATGCACTCCATCCCCCACGTATGCCCCCCGCTCTGAGAGCTCCAAGTGGCCCCGACCCCGCTGAGTTGAATTCAAGGCAGGGGCGTCCAGAACACGTCGGCCCGCGACTCGCCGACGCCCACGGTGCCCTTCCTCATCTCCTCCCGCATCGTCCCCGCGGCCTGCCGCATCTCGAGCATCCCGGGGCCCACGAGTGTGAGCCACGAGCCGAAGGTCGACTCCGCAACTGCCAGGTGCCCCGGGTCGGTGCTCTCCAGCGCACCGGCGAGGAGCGGACCCACGGGCCCGCACAGGGCCATGGACGGGGCGTCGGTCCCGAGGACGGCCGCCACGCAGGGTCCCGTGGCGACGGCCACGCGGCACGCCGGCACCCTCCCCAGCTTGCCCCACGCCCCCGCCCCCAGCACCGCCGCGTACAGCACCCGGGCCACCTCCACCCCGAGGGGCGCGTGGAGGGGCTCTGGCTCCCCGGCGTTGAGGGCCACCGTCAGCACCCCGCACGCCGACGGCACCAGCGTCGCCTTGCGCAGCCCCGGGTAGCACCGCCCCAGAGCCTCGGCGGACTTGTGCAGGTCGTGGAGCAGGGCCGTCACCAGGAGGGGGTGCTGGGCGAGGAGGCCGGCGATGCCGGGGACGTCAACGGCGACGAGCGTCGCGTCGGGGTACTCCTGGACGAACGCCATGGGAGTGCCATCCAGGGCGGGCGGCGGCGGGGCCTCGCCCGCGCTCCACACCCCGGGCAGCCGCAGCGCGTCCCCCGGGTTCCCCGGCAGGCTCGCCCCGAGGAATCGGCTGGACTTGCGGCCAGACACATCGAAGCTCCCGTTGCCCGTGAACCGCCGCCGGGTCGCCACGCCCGTCTCGCTGGGCCGGCTCGCGTCGGCCCGCACGTTCCCCGGCGCCGAGGGCCTCGCCCACGACGCGTGCACCTGCCCGCTTCGCCGGATGGCCGCCTGCACCCCGTGCCGGGAGCCGCCGGCCTGGTTCCCCGGGACGGACGCCCGCCCCAGCTGCGAGTAGTGCACGGCTCCGCGGAGCGTCGGGTTGGTGCCCGCCCCGCTCCCGCTCCCCCGCTTGGCGTCGGGGGCCGGGCGGGGCAGGCGGGCGGTGGGCACCCCGTGGTGCGTGCCGCCCGGGCCCGGCGCCAGGGACCCCGCCCGGGGCCCCTGCGTCGACCCCGACAGGTGGCCCTGGGTGCCGGGGGGGACCCCTGCCCCCCGGAACGACTGGCCCCGGAACGACTGGGCCCGGAACGACTGGGCCCGGAACGACTGGGCCCGGAACGACTGG
>Ga0181582_10005632_pt1 | contig 10099 bp, 10 predicted proteins | sample 071ome_32_FD_132438 | JGI IMG/M metagenome (GOLD analysis project Ga0181582, IMG submission 132438) | Coastal salt marsh microbial communities from the Groves Creek Marsh, Skidaway Island, Georgia - 071405AT metaG (megahit assembly) | ecosystem: Environmental > Aquatic > Marine > Intertidal... | reverse complement strand
AGCAGTGTGATCACCCCACCAATGATTTCAAACTTTGATAGGGCCTCGCCCAGAAACACCCACGGCCAAAGCGGGCCAAGAACGCTCTCAATCAGCACAAGCAAACTAACTTCGGCAGCAGGAAGATAGCCAGTCCCTGTTGTCACCAAGGCAATGCCAAGGCCAATGGTAAACGCCCCCATAAATAGGATGATGGCTAGGTCTGTTTGATTTATGCCAATCCCGCCATCCAGCAAAAAAGCGGCAACCGCGCCCAATGCGGCACTATAAATACCGGCCATAAATGTACCGCCAAGCACATCCGTCTTACGACTGCGCCGCGCAATCACCAGCATAATGGCAAAGCATCCAGCCGACATAAACGCGCTGATATTGCCAAGTGAATAGCCAAGTGACGCCCCGTCATACACCATTAGACCAACGCCAAAAATCGCTACGATCATGGTCGGCCATGTCACCGGATGTGGTATTTCGCCGATCCATTTCCACGCAATGATGGCGGCCAAAAACGGAACAATCGTTAAAATCAGCAGGGTTGAAGCCACCGAGGTATGTAGCATTGAAAAAATATAGCTGGTAAAGGCAAGCGCCAGCCAAGCGCCCATCCACAGATCATGCCGGTCGATTGACCGAAGCAGCGCTTTTGGTGTGCAGTGACGCCGAAAGCAAATCACCGCCAGCACAATTAACGTAAGGCTTATCGATCTGTAAAATAATATCTGAAACCCAGTTGCGTCATCCAATAGGCGCATCAAAACACCAACAAAGCTCATGAAAGATGCGCCAGCAAGTACAAAAATCATGGCGATGGGTCGTGTCATAACAAGCCCTACAGCAATTTAGTCCGTGGTTCTAAAGCGACTATGCTGAATGATAATCACCGTGCCAATAGGTAAAATGAGCGCAATAGCGGCAACGGTCATCAACAAGAAGCCAAGCTCTGAATAATCTGCCGTTGTGACGATGTCATTGGTGATTTTGTCTTTGACTTCACGCGTTACAATAAAGACCTGATTTAGATATTTTGTGCCAAGTGCACTTGCCGATAATGCCAGATTGGTGAAGGACGCAAATACCGCAAAAAACGTGGCTTTTAAATGTGCTGGCGCGTTTTTGGCGATCCAAGCCAGCAACGGGATCATCGACACTTGCCCAAGCGGCGATTCAACAGCCGTATTGATGATGGCAATAAATCTGGCATCGACAATGCCGCCAGTCAGACCCGCCGTCCAGTGATGCATTCCATAATACATGCCGATGCTTGGCAAAAATAATACCGCACCAGCGATCGACAAAATCACGATGATTTTTGCCATAGAATTATGCGCCATAAACGGACGCAACAAGACGATGCCTAGCAATGTCAGAATTGACGCGATCAAAGACAGAACTGAAAAAAACTGTTCATCAAACAATAATTGGTCAATTTCAAACCATGTAAGGCCCGGTCCCGGGCTTGGCATCGCCCGAAACATAAACACAATGATAGCCGTGCCAATAATCATCAGCCGCTGGTTATGCGGCAATAGGGCGACCAACCGGCTCATTAAAAACAAAATGATGCCAACCGATCCGGCAAATACAATTTCTTGTGCGTAAAGAAAATTAGTCATGCCAAGGCTGACCGAAAATACCACAAACACCAGAGAACCAAGAAGAATGCTCCAATTTACATCTGGTTGCCGCTGGGTGCTGATGTCCCCAGCGAGCTGGATATCAGCGGTGCTTGATCGGCGTGTAAAGCCTGCGATCATCACACCGATCACTGAAAGCGCCGGGATCATCAATGCATATAAATAAATCTTGGCATAAAGCTGTATTTTGGCGTCTTCATCCAGACTGTCGGCACCATCAAACAAAATGACATTGGCAAGGGCGACCAAAACCGTGCCGCCAATGATGGCAAACCGGCCTAATGTCTGCATGGTTGTGTGCATATTTTTCAATTCGGCATCACTATGCGGGACGCCGTCTTTATCGAATTCTGGCACCGCCTCGACGGTCATGGCGTCGGCGACAACATCCTGAACAACAAATCCAACAGGTGCCAGAATGACACTCATCACATACCAGCTTTCCACTGGCAGAATATTGGCCATGTCGGCGGTATGGGCGATGAGGCCATACATAATCAACAAGCTGGCGGCGATCACCCCAGCCCCCAAAAACACCATATAGTTTTTGTGTTTCCAGATCAGATCAACCAGATGGCCAAGCGGCATTTTAAGCGCCCATGGCAAGCCAGCCCAAAACCCGAGGCTGGCCAAAAATCCAGCAGATAAATTGAGATAGTCTTTCACGAAAAATGTGCCAACAATTGCGGTGAGACCGGAAATGCCAGCGGCTAGATAGACCATCAAAGGTGGCACATAACTCCAGCGGAACTGCCGTGGCAATTCCGTTAAAATCATCACGATATGCCGCACCATTGCCATCAATTTTTTCCGCCACTTGTTTCTGAAAGCCGGTCATGCCAGATGTTTAGAATCATCGGCGGGGTACGATCGGGCAAATCTTCTTCCCACGCCAGATAATCCTGTGCATCTTTCAAAACCCCAAAATGCCGTCCGGCAAAAAGCGCGCTTTTATCAATGGGTGTCTCATCCTGATCAAATATAGCCGCTGTAGATGACAATATCTTTGGATCAAGCAGATGGTTTTGCCATACATATATACCGTCAATTTGCCATCCGATATCGGTCAAAATATCAAAAATCATCTTGCCGGTCTGATGGCATGGCGCGATTATTCCAACCGCGCTCATATCCGGTTTTTGGTGGAACATTTGGCTGATATTTTGCCAGTGGCTGGATGTGATATGGCCCGATGCAAATTCAGAAGACAGCCGAAAATCATATATTTTTTTGCCATTTGATAGCCATGTTTCAATAAGCCGCTGATCAGATTTTTCCTGAACATCATTATGTTTTTGCAGGCTGAATTGAAGACGATCTGCGTCAACAATGATGATTTTAACGCAAAATCCCATCCGTGACAGCCAATAGGCGGCGAATGCCGCCCGGCTTCCAGAGGCGCTGTCAAATAACAAAATGGGCAGATGATATCTGGCGATTGATCGGTCGGTTTGTTGCACAAGGTTTGTACCAGAAATTTTAATAATATCCGGGCCAACAAGAAAGCCGTTGGCGGCGTCATCGGATACGTCAAACATCAAATGATCGCTATTAGCCTCGATTAATGCGGCGATTTCTGCTGGTTGGATATATGTGACAGGGATACGCCATCTGTTCAAAAAATTGGTGACCGATTCCGCCGATTCAGTGTTCGCCGCCATTGTTCTGGTGGCGCCATGTTCGCGGGCAAACCCATCAAGTTCCCACGCTTGTGTGCCCCCTCTAAAAATGCCAAAATTTCCGCTATATCCGGCAGCCTTTATGGTATGGGCGCCAATGATTGATCGGGTTCTGCCAGCACAATGCAACAACACCATATCAGCATGATTATTTAGCCGCGCCAGATTTGCCAAAAGCAGACTGTTCGGCAGGTTTATTGAGCTGGGCAAAGTGAACCTGTTATACTCGCCAGCTGGTCTGACATCGACAAGCTGGGCATGTTGATAGTCCGCCATATATTGTTGTGGTGTGACTTCCAAAATGTCTGACTGGTGCGCCACAACCTCGCCAAATGCTTTTGACCAGACATATTCGCCTTGCACATACCCAACCACCGGGTCCGTTGGTTGGGTTGTTCGATGGGGCGTGATATTTTGGTATCCTAGTTTTTCTATATAACGCAAAGCCGCAGTGCTGGCCGTGTCTCCCCAATCTAGAAAATGGATTGGAAAGTTTTGATCAGGGCATAAAAAGGGCAGGCGGGTTGGTAAAATCGACAAGGGAATATTGGTACTGCCAAACCAGTGGCCATTGACATAGTCTCGCCGTTCACGGCAATCGATCAGGCAAAATGGGTCGGCCTGTTCATATAATTTTGTAAAAATATGCGCGGTCATGCTGTGATCATGTTTGGATCGTGCCGGTCTGATCAGATCTGTTCATATCGCAGCCGCTTGACCTTGGACATATCAGTGCCCTCAATCCGCAACAGGCTTGTTGGTTCGGTACGGGTCGGCGCGTGCAAAACACCTTCGTCATACACATAGGCGTCTCCCGGGCGCATCTGATAGGTCTTGTTCACAGTGACCTTGCCGGGTGTGTCATCGGTGGCTTGTTGCACAAGATCATATTCACACATTTCAGTTTCGCCGCGCACTTGTGCATAGATGGCCCATGATGGCCCATGATCATGCGGGGGTGCGGTTTTTGGACTGGGATAATTATGCGCCAGAATGCAAAACCCTAGATCAGGATCTTGATAGAGCAAATCGCGTTCACCAGCGGTGATCGGTACAAGACTATCGATGGCGTCTTGATCGGTTAACAGCTGTTCAAGATGCGCGGCTATTTTTTTCCGTCCAACAGGTCCGGGATTTTCAACCAGCCATATCCGGCATTTTTGCGATAAATCAAACAACACTTTATTCATTATATTATCCCTTAGGTGTGCTGGTCACCGGTTTCCCTTTATTTGCTGCGGCACCGCGTTGATTTGTCAAAAAACATGCATGTTCCTGCATATGGGCGTTTATTTAATCGCGTTATTTTTCTGGTGTCTACTTGCCATTTTTATTTTTGACCAGACCGAGACAGATTTGCGCACCGCCCAGCCGGTTACAATGGATGATATCCATGATTGATAGGCTTCTGGGGACAGTCTGGTGACAGGTTCGTAATCAGATTTATTGTAAAAGGCGAACACTTCAATCTGCAGATCATTGATTTGTTGACTGGCCAGCAAATCTTCAATCTCGATTTCATCGGTTTTGCGAAACCATTTTTCCAACCGTTTGTTCAACCGCTTTTCAATCCAATACATGTGACGTGAACGATAATCTGTCTCAATAATTGCTAATAATTCATCATCTGTCACAATGGATATCTGCCTCTGGTTTTTTGCTATGATAGGGTGATTTATCAGGATTATTTATAATGGGCGCGGCGGTCAGAAAATGCCCGCACGCGTCGCCGCCATGCCTGATAGCTGCCCGGTTTTAAATTCTGGCGCATGAGGCGTTTTACATCACTTTCTTTCAGCCCATACAGCGCTTCAATCTGCTGAAAGCTGGTATGATCAGACAAGGCCATTTCAATGACCTCATGGATGTCATAATCCGCATTTGTCATAAATTATGGTGCCTGTGATAGGGGGTGTATGGCCTAGCTGCCAAAAACCGGCTTAAACATGTCTGGATTGTTGATCCAGTTCATAATCAATGTGACGGCAAATAGCACGACAAAGAAAATTGAAACACCAAGCAATATTTTACCAAGCTGGTTTTGTTTGAACGGGGGTAAAGCCATAAACTATGCTCCTAGTCGGGCGTAATGATGCCACGAAATGGCGCGGCTGCGAAGTATGAAAAATTTATCTGTTTACTCAGTTGATGATCTATGACTAGAAATATTTTGGCTTCGATCATGTGGTGAATCGTTGCGCAAGATATAAAATCAACAAAAAGGGGTAGGGTTATGAAAAAAATTCTCAAATCCATTGGGGTGGGTGTGTTTGCTGGAATTTGTCTGTCCTCAAGCGTTGTTCAGGCAAATTGTGACAAAATAACATTTTCTGATGTTGGGTGGACAGATATTACCGCAACAACGGCCGTCAGCACGGTGATTTTGGACGCGCTTGGATATAAGACCGATGTAAAGGTTTTGTCGGTGCCAGTGACCTATGCGTCATTGGCCAAGGGTGATGTTGATGTGTTTTTGGGCAACTGGATGCCAACAATGGAAGGGGATATTGCCTCTTACCGCGATGCTGGCAGCGTTGACACCGTGCGTGAAAACCTTGAAGGTGCCAAATACACATTGGCAACCAATGCAACGGGGGCAAATGCCGGGCTCAAAGATTTTGCCGATATTGCAAAATTTAAAGACCAGCTAGATGGCAAGATTTATGGCATCGAGCCCGGTAATGATGGAAACCGTTTGATTCTTGATATGATCAATAAAGACGCGTTTGGCCTGTCTGGATTTGACGTAATTGAAAGTTCTGAGCAGGGAATGCTGGCGCAAGTGGCGCGTGCCGCAAAACGAAATGAAATGGTTGTTTTCCTTGGATGGGAACCGCATCCAATGAATGCCAATTTTTCACTTACCTACTTAACTGGCGGTGATGATTATTTTGGGCCAGATTTGGGCGGGGCTACAGTCTATACAAATACATCGGCTGGCTATGTCGATAAATGTCCGAATGTTGGACAATTTCTGAAAAACCTGAAATTTACCCTGCAAATGGAAAATGAGATCATGGGCGATATTTTAAATGAAAATATGGACCCGAATGAAGCCGCGATGAAGGCGCTAAAAGCCGATTCATCCAGCCTTTCTGATTGGCTTTCAGGTGTAGAAACCATTGATGGCAAAAATGGTCTGGCGGCTGTTCGTGCGGCCTTGGGACTGTCGTAAAAGCCAGTCTTTAACCTGCTTTAATAAAGTGGTGGGGCATGCCACGCTATTGGTAGCTGGGCGTCTCCATCGCTTTATAACCTTAGGGGGTTTGCCATGTTGCTGGAATTTGTCACAGATGCAAAAATTCCCGTAGGCAAGACGGCTCGTGCTGGTTTTGACTGGTTAGAAGCAAATGCCACCGTCTTTTTTGATATCCTCTCATCGGGTTTTGAAAGCCTGATCGACGGTATTTTATGGGCGTTACAAACCCCCCATCCATTTTTGGTGATCGCGGGTATTGCAGGCTTTAGCTTTTGGCTGCGTCGCAAACTAAAAACCGTGATTTTGGTGGTTGTCGGGTTTTTATTCATCCTTAATCAGGGATATTGGGAAGAGACCGCTGAAACACTGGCATTGGTGATGACATCATGCCTGATTTGCATGGGAAGCGGTGTGCCAATTGGCATTTTCGCGGCGCATCGCCCGCGTTTATACAGCCTATTGCGCCCGGTCCTTGATTTGATGCAAACCTTGCCAACATTTGTTTATCTTATTCCGGCCATTGTATTTTTTGGCATCGGAATGGTGCCGGGGTTGATCGCGACTGTCATTTTTGTTCTGCCAGCACCAATCCGCTTGACGCATCTTGGCATTTCAGAAACCCCGCAAGAGATGCTCGAAGCGGCCGATGCGTTTGGCGCGTCCAGATATCAAAAGTTATTAACGGTTGAATTACCATCAGCCCTGCCACAAATCATGGTCGGTCTCACGCAGACAATCATGCTGTCATTGTCGATGGTGGTGATTGCGGCATTGGTTGGTGCAGACGGGCTTGGTGTGCCGGTTGTACGGGCATTGAATCAGGTAAACGCGGCACTTGGTTTTGAAAGTGGTCTTGTCATTGTTGTTTTGGCTATTTTGCTAGATCGTATTTTTCGCACCGGCAAATAGACGCAAATAGGGTGCATGCGATAGCAAACATGTGACCGCATGCCGGTTGCGGCTTGTTTTCGAACTGTGTTTCATCATACTCTCGGCGCCAGTTTCACATACCAAATTCAGGGCCATACTGTTTCATGTCATTATCGTTTTCCGGGCCATTTGCCGAGGCTGACGCGGCGTTACAGAGATTTTTGGACAAAGGTGCCGCAAGCTATGAGGCGCGCAGAAATTTTGATTATGGCCCGGCTGACCGCAGTAATGTGTCAGAATTATCAAAATTCATCTCGCACCGGGTGCTGTTTGAATATGATGTGGCACGGCGCGCGCTGGCCCAGCATCGCCCTGAAACCGTTGATAAATTTATCCAAGAAGTGTTTTGGCGTATCTATTGGAAAGGCTGGTTGGAACATCGACCAGCGGTGTGGAATGATTATGTTGCCTTTGATCATGATACCATCCCCGAACGGCTGTTTCAGCAGGCGGTGACAGGCAAGACCGGCATTGATTGTTTTGATTATTGGTCGGCTGAATTGCAAAATACAAATTATCTGCACAATCATGCCCGTATGTGGTTTGCCAGTATCTGGATTTTTACGCTTGGTTTGCCGTGGCAAGCAGGTGCCAGATTTTTCATGCAACATTTATTTGATGGGGACGCCGCATCAAATACGCTTGGCTGGCGGTGGGTTGCCGGTATCCAGACGAGTGGAAAGCACTATGTGGCACGTGCCAGCAATATCGAACAATTCACCAATGGTCGGTTTTCACCGCATCATTTAAACGAGACACCGCTGCCCGTGGCATCATCAAAAACCTATGACATTATGCCCCTAGATAATCATGCACAATATCAGAAAAAATATAATAAATTGATTATTTTAGAAAATGATATTTATATGAAATCTAAGCATGAATATGATGCCTATGACGCGGTTTTTGTGCTGCGGCCCGATGCTGTTGTACGGTCGGCTGATTTAGCGCGGCCAGTGACAGATTTCAAAATGGGGCTTGTTTCAGCATTTTGTGAAATCCATGCAAATGCGCAAAATATTGATGCGGCTGGTCTTCGGGCTATGGCCGCTAGCCAACCCGGTTTTGACGTTGTGTATCCAGCGATTGGCGATCATTTAGATGGTCTATGCCGACTTCGTGATGAAAGCGGGGTGGCACTTCATTTTTTAAAGCGGCCAGAAGATCTGTTTTGCTGGCAATATGCAACAAAGGGATTTTTCAATTTTAAAAAACATATCCCAGATATGATGTCATTTGCGCAATAGCGCCGCACTATGCCGCGCGCCGAAATTATTGGGCGGGGGCGGCTGTATCGCCATCTAAAGACATCTCACCGCGCATAATTTTTTCAAAATTTTCAAAAAATGTTTTTGATAATTTCCGGGCCGTACTGGTGATCAGGCGACTGCCCAGCTGGGCAATTTTACCGCCGGTTTCGGCCTTTGCCGTATAGCGCAACAAGGTGCTGTCACCGTCAGCGATCAGTTCAACATCAGCGCCGCCCTTGGCAAAGCCAGCAATGCCGCCATCACCCGCCCCAGCAAGGCTAAACTTATCTGGTGCATTTGTTGTGTCTAAAGTCACTTGCCCGGAAAATTTGGCCTTTACCGGCCCAATTTTAAGCACAACACGGGCTTCAAGTTCTGTATCGCTGTGTTTTACCAGTTCTTCGCACCCGGGAATACACGCCTTTAAGATCGCGACATCATTCAGACTGTCATAAACTTTTGCCATGGGTGCAGGGATGGTGATTTCTTCGGATAGTTCCATGCTTGTTTCTCTCTGTCGCGATCTCGCGGTCACATAACCGCCACTAGTTGTCTATCAAAGAAATAGCACCCGTCTGATAGTGGCGTAAAGATGGTATCAAAGGCTTGTTGCACCAACGGTTTTTTTCAAAAAGGTTAATATTGTGTGACCACGCCGCCATTGATTTGCAGCATTTGGCCATTTACAAACCCACCATTTTTAGAACATAGATAGCAGACCATGGCACCGATATCATCTGAAGTTCCCAGACGGCGCGTTGGATTTTCGTTCAGTAATTTAACAAATTTTGGGTCTTGTGCGCTGGCTGGGTCATCACCTGGAAAGGTGCCGGGCGAAATGATATTGGCGGTAACACCAACTGGCCCAAATTCGGCGGCCAGAGATTTTGTCAGGCCCCATACCGCATGTTTTGCCACGGCAACAGATGATGCGCCGGGATAACCGCGCTGGGCGTTCATGCCGGAAAAGCTGATAATACGCCCCCATCCATTGCTGACCATCTGTGGCAGCACCTTGCGTGATAGCCAAACAGCGGCATTTAGATCAACATCCATAACCCGTTGCCAGTCAGCGTCATTTATCTCCAGAAATGGGGCGTGTGGTCTGATCGCTGCATTGTTGACCAATACATCAATCGCGCCAAAATGTTCCAGACCGGCCTTTACCACGCGTTCTGCGGCGGCTTTATCGCCGACATCTCCCATCGCCACCAATGCGGCCCCACCCTTGGCGCGCACTTCGCTGGCAACCCGTTCAACTGCCTCTTGGTCAGAACTGCCATTCACAATAATATTAAAACCATCCGCGGCCAGATGGAGGGCAATGCCGCGCCCAATATTTTGACCGGACCCGGTAATAAGGGCGGTTTTTGTTGCACTATTCATATTCGGCTTTTTCCAATGTGT
>Ga0181582_10005631_pt1 | contig 10100 bp, 9 predicted proteins | sample 071ome_32_FD_132438 | JGI IMG/M metagenome (GOLD analysis project Ga0181582, IMG submission 132438) | Coastal salt marsh microbial communities from the Groves Creek Marsh, Skidaway Island, Georgia - 071405AT metaG (megahit assembly) | ecosystem: Environmental > Aquatic > Marine > Intertidal zone... | reverse complement strand
GTTTCCAGCCGGGCCACCAGCATAATCCCAGGGATGAGGCCCAGTGGGACGCGATCCTGGAGGCCGTGAAGCAGTTCAAGCGGACCCACGGCAGGTTCCCGAGGAGGCGCGGCGGCGATGCGGACGAGACGAGGCTGTACTTCTGGCTCAAGCCAACATGGACACCACCTCCCACTACTACACCCAGGAGCGCGCCAACAAGCTCGTCCTGGCCTTTGGCGACCGCTGGCAGTCCGAGTGCTTCACCAAGTCCATCTGGGCATGGTAATGTACACATGTAGGAATGAATGATGAACAAAACCTTACTCTGTCAGCAGCGCACTGAACCTCCACCCGCTCTTCTGCCCCACCCGACTCATCGCATCCTTCCAGCTCACCTGAACAGCGTCCATTTCGAACAGCGCCGCATCACCGTTCTTCAGCACGACCTTCTCCCCCGCCAGCGCGCTCGCCGCCTCCTCCCACCCCTTGTTATGCCCCAGACACAACACGCACGTATGTCTCGTCACATCCCCAAGGCTCCGAATCAGCTCCATCAGGTGCGGCAGCGTGTGCCCGTCCATCTGCGACTCGGTGTACAGCGACCCGAAGAAGTGTGCGTCCGCCACCTCGAGCTCGGGCATCGTCTCCATCATCGCGCCGTACGTCTGCTTCGACCTCGCCGAGTTGCTAGAAAGAAAGAGGTTCGGGATATAACCCTTGGACTTCAGCGCTTTGGCGATCGACTTGGCCTTGGACGCGCCCTGGGGCGTGACGACGCGCTCGTGGTCCGTCCGGTTGTTGTTCCCCGCCGCCTCCGATTCGGCGTGCCGCATCAGCACAATGCGAAGGATGGGTGTGGGAAACTCGGGTACCTCGCCCGCGCCCGCGGACGACGCGGACGACGCGGACGATGCGGCCGCAGGCGGACGGAGGGCGCCCGGTGCCGGTGCTGCCCTAGAATCCAGCTCGGAGACAAAACTCCGGCCAGCACACCGGCTCGCCTCGCGCGTTCGTCTGCGCGTGCAGCTCTGTGTAGCATACGTCGGAACGACGACGCCCTGGACCAGGGCTCGCGCGCAGTACGGGCTCATGGAAGAAGTCTTTTACACAGAGTACTACTTGGCGATTGGCTTTCCGTTGACATCGACCGGCTCGTCCTGCGTGCGAGAAGAGTGATCGAGGGGTGCGCAGTGAGCGGCACGGCAGTAACCAGCATCGACGACCCTCCAGTCCTCCCCGCCCCCATTCACTCGTCGTCATCAGCAACGTACCAGCTTCCGGAGCTGCGGCGTGCTCCAGGCGTAGTCCTTCACGAGACCCCACTCCACCGGCTTTCCAAAGTTCTTCTTGAAGCCGTCCGTGAACGTACGCTGCGCCTCCTTAAACTCCGGCGTCGAGAACGACAGCCTCGGATCCTCGTTCTTGCGCATGTCCTCCAGCTTCTTCACGTGCTGACGCATCTCGTCGAGGAGGTTCTGCGCGTTCTTGTCGTTCGGGTCGACACGACGCTCGAACTCCTTCTGCGGAATGATACGGGTGGGGCGCGAGGCGCGAGGCGCGTGGCGTGAGGACGAGTGATGGCTTGCGGCGTCGAGGGCATCGGCCTCGCGCCACGACGATCCGCTCGATCGGAATCGTCGAGGCGGTCAAACTCGGAGAAAGAACGGCGGAGTGGACCGGACGCGGTGCCCATAGCCACAAACACCAACGAATACAGATGTTTGAGGTGTGCGGGGCCACGGACGACGGGCGTGGGGCCGGGATGGTCGGGAGAACGAATCTCGATCGTCAACGGAATCCCAGTCCCCGGTCGTCGACCTGTCCACCCTCGGTTCCCGCCGCGAGGTTCACACGTACCAGCTTGTCCACATCGCTGTCGCTGAACTGATTTCCTACGTATTGGGCCATTGTGTGAGATTTTCTGGGGAAATTTGAAGAGAGGGTGGTGCCCTCGTCGTTCGCGGGCTGGTCGCGAGGCTGGTGGCGGGGCGGGGTATGCCATGAGGGCGACGGGGGACGAACAGGGGGTGGGATGTCGAAAAGGCGCGCGGATCGGCAGGCGCCGGGGTTGAGTGCAAGGAGGCGGCGGGATGACTGGCGGAGCGCTTCCGGGTCTGGTGTCGGGCGGAGGGCCGACGGCCGAGGGTGGTTGAAGGAGGAGCGCGGTCACCACCGCCCTCGACGACGCCTTGAATCAGGCCCACCACGATGATCCCGGGACCCCGCCAGGGACATCCCACCCAGAATACGCTCAGCGTACTACGCTCACAACGGTAGGTATTCCCTCCACTGAGCGTTTCGAAAATTGATTCAATTGACGTGGCCTCCTCGTCGCCCAAACAGACACAACCCGCCAGCCGACACGCACGCATGCTCGTAGGATCATGCTGGCGGCGAGCGATCGCCAAGGTCGCCCCGGTCTCGGCGACGTTCACGCGAGATATCTCCCAGACTCTCCCAGATTCCGCCGCACAGGCCAGCACCTCGTACACCGGCGTCGTTGCCGCCGCAACAACGGTCGCGGCCGTCTTCGCCACTCACCCGCGCCAGTCTGCCCTCGAGGAAGAAGTCGTCGAGAAACACGCGCTCCCCGCCGACGCGTCGCTCGCCTGGCGGCGGCGATACTTCTTCAAGTACGAGCGCCGATTACGCGAAGGCAGCACGCCACAGAGGATATACTCATATTTCGCCAATAATCATAATGGCGTGCACGCGTTGCCAAAGAGCCATGTGGACGACTACGTGATGAACGCGGGCGACGTGATGCGGTCGCTGTATTCCGTCTATCCGCACGGCGTTGGCGGCAGTCCCATCGTCAGGAACGGGTGGTTCCGGGGGGAGGACCTCGTCCGAGGGCAGCTGTCGGTGAACGACGCGTTTGCGAAGGAGGACGCGCGGATGGAGGCCGTCGTTCAAAAGCTGCGGAAGGAGCAGAGGCGAGCCGGAGGCAAGGGGAGGGCGAAGAAGAACGACATCCTGCAGGCGCTGTCGGACGCCGACGGGGAGGCTGGGGTGAGTTACATAGAGTGGATCTTGGTAGACACGCTGCTTGGCTACGAGGTTGGCGACATGGATAAGTCGTTTCTGCTGCTGTTTCGGTCGCTCGACTTGGACGGGAGCGGGCAGATCGATGCGGGCGAGTTGGAGGGGGTCTTGCGGATGTTATTGGAGACGCGGGACGGTCTGAGTGATGGGAGCGATTTGGTGAGCGTTTTCGGTCACGGTGGGGAGCTTGAGTTGGCGCATCTCGGGGAGACGGCGGCCAAGATGTTGGGGCTGATGAACGGGGGGAATGCAAGCGGTGCCGTGGATTTCGATCGGTTCGTGGATTTCTGCAAGGCGCTCCGGGTGAATGTGGAGCAGTTGCACTTTGCGCACTACACCGAGGGGGAGGAGACGGTCGTCTCGGCGGCCAATCTGCTGACGTCCGTGGTGGCGCACTGCGCTGACCTGACGGTGGTCGATCGGTACCTGGATCGCATCGACGCGGCGAGGTCGGCAGGATCAAGGACCGGGATGGACGCGAAGTTTTCGTTCGAGACGTTCCGGGCGATTCATGATCTGGTCGAGGGCGAGTTTCGAGAGATGATGGCCGTGTGCTCGTTGTTTTGCCGGTTCCACCGTCCCAGTGGCGATGGCGGGGGTCGCGACAAGGCCGCGGCGGCGGGACGAATGAACCGGGATGGTTTCCGTGAGGCGGTGGCAAGACTGAAGGGTGCTTCCTGGATCGAGTCGCACGGTGACGCGTTGGACGCGTTGTTTTGGCTGTTTGCACGGAACTCCGACCGAGCGGGCGCGGCGGGCGAGCTGCACCTGGCGGACCTTAACGCGGCGCTCGGTAGAGCTGCCGGGCGACGCAGCCGGCACGGGCTCGAGAATTTCATCACTGGGAACGTCGACGGCTTCGGTTCCGAGACCAAGCTGCAGTGCGTCCTCCACTGCTTCAACCTCACGACAAACTAGGCAATTTTACAGGCAGTACGTGAGCGAGTAATCGACCTTCCCACCCTTCTTCGGCCGAACCTCAAACGTCCAGGCATTCTCCTCGAGCTTGATCACAGGCTGCACATCCACCCGGCTCGCGGCCTTCTTCGACTTCACGTAGTCCGCCTGGAGCCCGGCAGACACCCGCAGGTCCATCGTCGCGTGGAGGTTGAACAGGCACGACGACAGCCCGACGTATCCCGAGCCCAAGAACACGTCGTTCTTCACGTTATACATGTACTTGCCCTTCACCCTGAGATCCGTCCTCGAGTCGACCGTGTCCTTGCCGCGCAGGATCTTGACGCGCTCGGCGAGGTTTGTCGTCTTTCGGCCCTCCAACACGAGCAGCGTGTCGGGCGACTCCGACGAGGCCTGCACGCCCGCGCTCAGCCGCAGCCGCTGGTCGACACCGGCCCGGCTCGGCAGCTCGCCGAACGAGACGTGCTTGAGGATCGCGCCGTAGACGTTCACCTCGCTGCTCGAGGTGTTGACGATGTGCTTCCAACGGAGCTCGGTATTCGTCTCGCCATGCAGCAAGGACGTCTCTCCCGAGAGTAGCAGCTGCTTTTTAGTGTTGTCGATGTACAGCTTGGACTCCATCGCGTTTGTATGTATTGTATGGCGTGTTCGGTCGAGTTTGGTCGATTTAAAAGGAGGAGTCTCACCACGCCAACACGACGGCACAGCGTCCGCTGGCGCTCTGTGGGAGCACCACCCTGGCCAGCTTGTCCTCGGCGTCCGTAGACAGGGCCACGCTGATCTTCTTGTCGTCGGCGATGACGGCGCACGCCTTTGGCAGGGGGTCGGCGTAGCACACAAACACGCCGCCCTCGCACCCGAGCACGTCAACGCGGATCTTCGCAACGGGGCCCATTCCCTTGACCTTGCTCCAACGACCGTCCAGCACGTCGTCGATGGGCTTGGACCAGTCGCCGACGACCCCACCGCGCTCCTTGACCGACACGCGCTCGACGGCGCCGCCGGCATTGATCATGCCGTCCAGGCCGATCGGGCAGAACATGAGGCCGTTCAGGTCGAGAATGGGCGAGATCTGGACGGCGACTGCCTCGCCAGCAGCGAGCGTGAAGGACTCGCCACGCTCGTCGCGTGCGCGCACGCGGTGACACGTGCTCGCGTCTGGGTTGGGCCCGGGAGTCTGACCGGTCAGACCGGTCGGACCGGTCGGACCGGTCGGACCGGTCTGGCTGGTCGTGTTGCTGCTGCTTCTGCTGCTCGTATTCATGCTCCTGCAGTAGCTGAGCACGACGCGCTGGCCCGAAAAGTCGGGCACGTCGGCCGCGCCAACCATCGTATCGACCGGCACTGGCGTCTCGTCGTGCACGAGGAACTTTCTCTTCTCCCTGTCCCACGACGATCCCTGGACGTTGAACGCCGCGACAAGGCCCGAGAACGAGTTGCGCGTCCACAGCTTGAGGGCACTCGTGCAGTCAGACGTCACGTCGCTGAACAGGCAGTCCAACGTCGGCTTCGACGGCTGCCTTGCCCGCAGCACGCGTCCGTTGGGGAGAACGAGCTTCCGGAGGATGTCAAAGTCGTGCTTTCCGGGCTTGTCCGAGACGTAGACGGGACCGCCACTGACCGCCCGGGCGATGGCGTGGGCGTCGCTGGCCGCGTGGTTGGACTGGAACATGTCGTAGTCCGGAATGACCAGCGGCGCCAGAAACAGGCCGTTGTAGGCGCAGGCTGTGATGTGCGCGTAGTGCGAGGCCTTGTCTGAGGGGTAAAAATCGTCCGAGGCCCTGGCGACGGCGGTCGAGTTCCAGTGGTAGATGTTCTCGATCGTGTGGCACATGCAGTTGATGACGGTGTTGGTGCTGAAGTTCTTGCCCGTGCTCGACTCGAGGGCGTGGTGGTAGCGAGAGGCGATGGACGCGCCGCCGCCGCCGGCCGTGCCCACCAGGTTGATGCCCGCCTGGCAGTCGACCTTGACGCCCGTCACGCCGCACTTGGACAGGTAGCTATGCATATCGTTGTAGATATGGTACGGGTCATAGACGGAACCCATGCCCGCGAGAACGATCGGGTTCCACTTCATGCTGGGCTCGACCCGCAGGAGGGCCGGGACCGGGTCGGGCCAGACGTTGTGCGGCGCATACTTTTTCATCCTCTCCGACTCCATCGACACGCCGCTCCAGTAGGCGAGGATACCGTGCCAGCAAATGACGTAATCGACGCCCAGTTCGGACTTGAGGTGGCCCACGACGCCCTTGAGGTCCTCGGAGACGTAGGGCGACTTGAGCCCCGGCGACTCGAGCGAGAACTTCGAGTTGGCCTGGACGTCCGTGATTCGCCGGCTGAAGTTGGTCTGGTCGGCGATAAAGTCCAATATGGGGTGCCGCAGCGGTCCGTGCGCGAGCTTGGCGAACAGTCGGTACATCCACGAGCCGTGCGAGGCCGGGTCGACGACGTTGTCGTAGTAGTACACGAACAGCGTCTGGAGCTTGCCCATGAGGAATCCGAGCACGGTGTCGATACCGTCGGTCCAGCGCCTCTTCACTTGGTCGGTGATGGACGCGCTGTTCCGTTCGGCCAGCTTGCTCTCGTGCTCGAGGGCGAGCGCGTGCAGGTCGACGTTGCTCCCCGTCTTGCTCGCCTCGATCAACTCCTGGAACATGGCTCCCGCCGAAGTCCCTTCGTCCAGGTCCTTCATCGCTCGCCTGAGGGCCTTGCTGGCCGCCTCCAGGAAGGCCTCGCCGCGCACATCCGACATGGACAGGCTCTTCCTGAACTTCTGCTCGACCTTGTAGTACATGGCCGTCGGATCGGGGTACGGATCCAGGTCCGTCTGCTGCCATCCATCGTCGATGATGACGAACTTGGGCGGCGTCTTTCCGGCCTGGAGGCTCTGCACACCGGTGAAGATCCCGGCGGCCGAGACGGACGAGTAGAAGGCGTCCCAGCTGCACCACCCGAAATAGTCCAGCGACGCGGGAAGTTCCTTTTCGGTCAGGGGTTTGGCTGTACCGCTGAGTTGGGCCGCTTTGGTGACGGCGGCGTCCACCAACGTATACGGGTCGGTGCCGGCCGCCACGAGCAGCATCGACGGGAACGACGTCCCGACAATGGCCCGGTCCCCGCTCGCCACTTTGATGAACAGCTCCTTGCTCGCGGTGCTTGCGTCCGTTGCTGCTGATGCGGACGGGCTCCTGCTGTCGGGAATCGAGGGGAAAGACTGGTGGGTGAGTGGGTGAGGGGCCGGACGGGGCCCGAGTTGGCCAAACTCAAAATTCGAAATCGCCTCGAAACCGAGCGCGACCGACAACAACAACGAGCTTCGACGGGCATACACCTTCGACGAGACGTTTCGTTGTCGACGTCCGCGAGAGCGCTCGACGAGCACGACAGCGAACGCGAGTTGAGCGAGGAAACAATCGAGCGCGAGAGCGCACGTCGTCTCCAGCAGCCACCATGGACACCCGGCGCACGCTCGAGGGCGAGTTCCACACGGCGAGGGCGGGATCCACGCCGGGAGACACCACGCCGACGCTCGTCATCGGCGGCAACGGCAACGGCACGGGCAACATCACGTCGCGGAAGCGCCGCCTGACCTCCACGTCCGCCGCGTCGATCGGCGACGATCCGACGGTCACCATCCAGCTGGGAAGTCGCGCTCGCGAGCGGATAGCGATGACGAGCCCGAGACCCAATGAGCAGAACGGTCTCGACCCGGTGCGGCTGCTCGAGGAGAACGAACGGCTGCGGTTCGAGCTGGAGAACGCCAAGTCGCTCCAGGAGGTGCTGGAGAGCAACCTGACCGGTCTGCGTGACCAGCTCGTGCGGGAAAAGCTAGAGCAGGGGAATTCAGCGCCCGCTCCTGGCGGCGAGGGCGCCTCGCAGCGTCGTCAGCCAACCGACCGTCTCTCGGATCCCTCCGATCCCTCGGACCGTCGAGATCCCGGGGATGATGCAGACTATCGAGCCGCCCGTGAAGACCTCGACAACGCTGTTGAAGAGCTGGAGGAGGCGCAGGACACCATCTCGAGGCTTCGTCTGGCCCTGTCTACTGCCGAGACCTCCAAAGACGCCCTCGATCAGCAGAACGAGTCGCTGCAGGACGCTCTGCAGACCGCACAGGCTGACGCGGAGCGGGAAGCGGCCGAAAAGCACGCGTTGCAGGCTCGGGTCGCTGAACTCGAGGCCCAGGCGGAGCTCGCCGGGGCCGAGGGCGTGCACCACGTGAAGGGCGACGCCGGCGCGGCCGACGTCGCCTCAGACTTCGAGACCACGTTGGAGATCCAGATGCTCTCCAACAAGCTTTCCAAGTCTCAGCAGAGCCTTATCGACACCACCAAGTCCCTGGAGGACGCTCGGTCCAAGGTCCGCCGCCTCGAGCAGGCCATCGAGAGCCAGGACGCCGAGCACGTCTCGTTCGTCCAGGCAACGGACGAGCTGGCCGGCTGGAAGACCATCTTCAAACACCTGGACGCCAACCCGACCCCAGACGTGCTCCTCCGACACATCCGCGAGCTCGAGACCAAGCTCGAGCGCACCGAGGCGCAGCTCGAGCTGGCGTCTCCCAGGAGGGCCAGGGCCAACGCGAGCCCCGGCGGCGCAGGCGCTGGCGCCGACGACGTCGGTAACGACGACGGTAAAGACACCGACGACACCGACGACACCGCCCGGCGCCTCGCGTCCCTGGAGAACAACGTCGTCAGCCTCGAACAGGAGAACCTCCAGCTCCACCACCGAGTCAAGTCGCTCAACGCGGCGCTGGAGGCCGCCGAGACGACCAACGCCGGCCTCGCCCACAGACTCGGCAACGGCGCGTTCAACCCGGAGACCACCAAGGTACTCCATATGAAGCGCAACCCCTTTGCCGACACGAAACTCGCCCAGATGCAGGTCGAGCTCGACACCCTGCGCGGCGAAAACCAGGTGCTCAAAAAGACTGGCGCCGGACCCGGGCTCGGCGACGCTTCTGCCGTCTCTGCCGAGCTCGCCACGACCCAGGGCAAGCTCACCGCCACGGAGAAAAAGCTAGCCAACAGCGAAAAGTCGAACCGGCGCCTCCAGGAGATCTTTTCCCAGCAGATTGCCACGTTCCGCGAGAGCATCTCGCTGCTCTTTGGCTGGCAGCTCGACATGACCAGCGACCCCAGCAACAAGAAGGAGCGGGCACGACTGAGTCTCACGATCAAATCCGAAGCGCCTGGAGGGAAGCAGAAGCGGCTCGCGTTCCGCATGGTCGACGACGGGTCTGGCGCCGGGCCGGGCCGGACCTCGCTCGTGCTCGTCGAGACGCCCTTCTCGAAGAAACACCAGAAGACCGTCGACACCTGCATCACCGCCATGGGATCCGTCCCCTTGTTCGTGGCCAACCTCACGCTCGACGACATCCAGAACCGCGACGTCTAGTGTAACCCCATAACCGCGCTCGCTGCTCGCTGCTCGACTACAGACTACAAAGCACGTACCTCTTTTTCTTGTCGGCCTTTCCGACACTGTTGCCGCCCATCAGCATGCCGCTGAACCTTCCGTCGTAGATCAACGGCAACAAACACACGTATATCCCGGCGGCCGCCTCGACCAACAGGAACTGCGTTTCGACCGGGACGGCACCCGCCGACACGCCCCAGGAAGGCGTCATCCACCACAGCTTGTTCTTCGCGCTCGCGACCCACCGACTCGCGTGCAGCGTGCCGAGGGAGGCGAGGAAGTGGGAACACGGCAGTTGGGTGGGCGTGGCGCCGATGACGACGAAAGGGTTCGACGACGATTCTGGCGACGAATTCGCCGTATCCACGTAGATACTCGACTCGGGGATGTCAGTCAGGATGTCGACGACGTGCGTATCGGCGCCACGGGTGGAAGACGGGCCGTTGGGGTGGCGGATCGTTGACGAACCCCTGAACGTTAATTCCGTTGCCGATACGGCCACCGAGAGGGCCGTGAGGGCCTCTCCCGTGTGTGGGATGTCCGAGTATGTCGACGACGAGTCGGACATCGTGCCGCTCGTGGTTTGAACGTACAAAAGAGAAATGGGGTGGTTTACCATGCCCAGATGGACTTGGGGAAGCACTCGGACTGCCAGCGGTCGCCAAAGGCCAGGACGAGCTTGTTGGCGCGCTCCTGGGTGTAGTAGGTGGAGGTGGTGTCCATGTTGGCCTGCAGCC
>Ga0181582_10005629_pt1 | contig 10101 bp, 3 predicted proteins | sample 071ome_32_FD_132438 | JGI IMG/M metagenome (GOLD analysis project Ga0181582, IMG submission 132438) | Coastal salt marsh microbial communities from the Groves Creek Marsh, Skidaway Island, Georgia - 071405AT metaG (megahit assembly) | ecosystem: Environmental > Aquatic > Marine > Intertidal zone... | reverse complement strand
GGGGGGGGGGCGGGGGGGGGGGGGGGGGGGGGTGCGGGCGGGCGGGGGGGGGGCCCGGCCGGGGAGGGGGGGAGGCGGGGCGCCGGGGGACGCGCGGCCTCGGGGGGGGGGCGCCCCGGGACCCGGGCCCCGGGCCCCGCCCTCCCCCAGGTCCCCGGCGGGCCGCGCGGGGTAGCCCCCCCCCACACACCCCCCCTGCCGCCGCACCGCGCCGCGAGCCCGGCCCTCCCGCCCCGGGCCCCACCTGGCGATGGCGACGCACTGCCCCAGCTTCTGGATCCGGGACTGTTTGGTGGAGCGCACCCACACGAAGCGGTGCGAGTTGTCGATGGCGGTCTCGAGCTTGGCGAGGTCGCGGCGGGGGAAGCCCACGAGCTCGAAGAGCCGGTTCACGTCGTCCAGGTTGAGCCCCTCCTTCTGCGGGGGGGTCCCAGGGGGGGGGGGACGGGCGTCCCCGCGGGGCTCGGGGGGCGGCGCCGGGGCCTGGGGACGCGGCGCGGGGGGCGCGAGGGGCCCCCGCGGGGTGGCGGGGGCCATCGTGCGGGGCGGGTGCGGGGCGCACCGTGTAGACGAACTCGAGCCCCCGCTCGCGGAAGTGCTCGTCACTCTTGGTGATGGGCGGGGCGACGGGCGTCCCCTCCCCCCCGATCGCCCAGGACGGGGGCACGCTGCTGATCCCCTCGGGGGCCGCGCGGGCCACGCGCGCCCGCTGCCCGCGGCGCCCCCCCGCGAAGTCGCGGCGGCCGGGGCGAGATAGGGAGACGGGCGCGGAGCGCCACGTGCAGCGCGGCGAAGGTTCCGGGACCGGACCCATCGAGGGACCCGCCGGCCCCACGGCCCCTCTCGTCGCGAAACCCATCATCCCTTGCTCTCGCGCGACGACGGAAACTCGCGGGATCTCGCGCGGCCGACGCGAGTCGCCGAGCATGAGTGGCGGGATCGGTGGCTTTCGAAAATCGAGCAGGTGCCAGAGGAGCCTCCCTACCCTCCCTGAATACCCTTATTTGCTCACCCCCACGCTCCCCCGCACCTGTTTGAGATCCCTCTCCGGGCACCCCGAGTCGCGCAAAAGTATCCAACATAGCCTCTCATCCCCCCCCAGACGGCTTTTTATTATGAACTAGGTCCACTTGGGACGAGAGGCACCTTGGCTTTGGTGGGGGAGGTCTCATGTCACTCACGCTTTCGCTCTCCCGGGGCTTGTCCCTGGCGAAGGTCAACCCGGACATGGCGGAGGAGTGCTTCACCACTCTTATGGAGGCCCTCCGAACGCGTCAGGACTCGGAGCGCCCGGGAATCGACTCTTTCGTCACCTGCGCCGAGGCCGCTCTCAAAGTGGGTCCATATGCCGCAGGCTTTCCCACCGCTGTGGATTGTCGAGCCCCTGATTTGATGCTCTCCACTTGTTAGGACATCTCAGTCCCCCTGTCGCCCCTCCATATCCCGAATCGGGGCCCTTCCCGGCCCGCCGGATCCTCAACAGGCCATGTGGGGCCCACCTCGGGGACTCGTGCGGCCTCCCGTTCGGATTTGCGACTCTCCGACCCCACCCCCGCAGGCGGAGAGGGTCGACATCGCAAGGCAGGCGCTCGACGTCTTCGACTCGGAGTCGCAGCTGCTCCTCACGGGAGCGGGTGGGCAGGAGGCGGAGCGCGTCGAGATCACCGACCAGTACCGCGTCAGGTGACCCCCCCGCGCGCGCCCCCCGGGGCCCTCGCTCGCCGCGCCGCGGCACGGCCCGCGGAGCGCGTCGGTGCCCGCCGGGCATGCCCCCCCGCCGGCGCCTGTGGCCCGACCCTCGCCCCCCAGCGACCGGCGCCCCGCCCCCCCGCCTCCGCAGGGCCAAGTACATCCGCGGCGTCGTGGAGGCGACCGAGGCGCGGTCGCTCAAGGGCCCCGAGCTCGTGGAGCGCACGCTGGCGGCCACGGCGGCCATCCTGGAGGGCATGGAGCTCGCGGCGTCCTACCCGCGGCACACCTTCCTGGTGTACAACGGGAGCGTCCACTTCTGGCACGCGTCGTGGGTGCTCCAGCGGGAGGGGATGCGCAAGCACGTGGTGGACCACCTGTCCCGCGTCGTCGAGTACCTCAGGGCCGTCCAGGGGCAGGACAGGTGGCGCTCGCGCCTCAACATCGCCCTCGCCCGCGGCCAGGCCGAGACGGGTGAGGCTCGCGCGCTCGGGTCCCCCGCGGCCCCCTCGCCCGCGGCCCCTGGGCGCCGCCCACCTCGGAGGAGACGCCCCGGCGGCCCGCATCGCGCCTCGCCTCGCCCCCCTCCCTCCCCTTCGCCCCCCCGCCGCTCCCCCGCGATGCCACCGCGCTTTAGCCTATCCTATCCCCCCCCCGCCCGCCCCCGACTTCGCAGGGAAGTTGGACGACTCGCTCAAGACTCTGGATGAGGCCAAGGCGATGGCTGTGGCAGCGGGCGACGTGGAGCTTCAGAAGGAGGTCGTGGCGGTGGGCACGCACATCGCGTTCCTCGGCGGCAAGGGGAAGACGGAGGGCGCCAACCCGAGCGAGCAGGCGCTGTCGATGACCCAGGAGGTCCGGTCGGTCGAGACCCTGACCAAGGACCAGGCCCAGCAGAAGCTCCAGTCCGCGTACAACTTGGTGGACCCGGACCCGGAGGCCGCCCCCGCGACCGTGGACCTGACGGTCGTGGTCGTGATCGCGTGGGCGTGCGCCACCAAGGGCCTCCTCGACCTCGGGGAGGAGGCCGCCAAGCGGGCACTCAGCTCCAAGGACCTCCGGGTCCGGGCGCGGGCCGAGCTGAGCCTGTCGCTGGTCACCCTGCAGCGCGTGCAGGCGCTGTACGGGGAGGACTCGTTGGACATCAACAACATCGCCGAGCGGGAGAAGGTGCTCTCCACCGCCGAGCAGTGCTGCGCCCAGTTCCTCCGCCTCGGCGACCCGTCCGGCGTACAGGACGCGGCCATCCTCATCTGGAACGCCGCGCTGCCGCTGCTCCAGAAAAACCTGCGCCACAAGCTCAAGCGCGTTTTCTTCTCCGCGGCCAACGCCCTATCCACAATCCAGTCGCCCATGAACCGCCTCCGGGCGCAGTTCCACCTCGAGATCGCCAAGCTCGATGTGGAGGAGGACTCGGTTGTGAAGGCCGGGGAGCAGGTGGCCGTGGCGCTGATGCTCGACTACGTGGCGCCCGAGGAGGAGATCCGGAGGACAGACTACGAGCGCCCCCTCGACAGGTACCTCGCGCCCATGTTCAAGGCCCTGCAGCTCAAGACGCAGCTCTACGAGGAGCCGGACAACGTCGAGGACCAGGTCGTGGTCCTCGTGGAGCGGGCCAAGGACCTCAAGGGCCTCGCGGCCAAGCAGGAGACACTCGAGCGGGCCCTGACGCTCTTCATGGACCTTCCGGCTCTCTCCCCGGTCTACGACGAACCGCCCACCGGGGACGAGGCTGCCAGGCCGGAGACGGCCAACCGGGAGGAGCGCCGGCAGCAGCGGCGGACTGCCCGGAACCGCAACGCCCTGTGGATGGAGATCATCCGGATCGCGTGGTCGGAGCGCCTGGTGGACATCGTGCTCCAGTCGGCACCCTTCGCGCTCGCACCCGTGTACGACCCGGCGGTCGACCACGAGATGCTGCGGATGCAGGCCGAGGTATGCTTCATCGAGGCAGAGGCGGGCATCCTGGCGCTGACGCAGCGCGGCAAGCACCTCATGCCGCCCAGCGTGGTCGGGTACCCGGACGAGGACGCCGCGGGGAAGCCCGGGGTGGACGGTTCGGGCCTCCCCTTCCGCCTCCCGCCCTCGAGCGCCGAGGAGATCCAGCTCCGCGTCCCCTCGGCCATCGTCCAGGGGATGCGCCACGGCCTCTCGGTCAAGCAGAAACACCTCGTCGTCAACGGCGCCGTGCTCGCGTGGAACCACTACCGGCCCATCTACGCGGCCAAGGACCTCATGTCCATGCTCCCCTTCATCCAGGACGTCTTCGACGCCGCCATGGCCCTCGACGAGGTGGACGACCCGGTCCTCCTCTGTAACCTGGGCAACACCCTCGCCTCGGCACTCGAGCACCTGGCCCTCTCCGAGCACTACTCCGCGAACCCCGACCCGGACGCGCCCCCGCGAGGGGAGCCCGAGGTGGGATACAAGTCTCTGCTCTACGCGGCCGCCCGGGACCGCGTGCGGCTGCCCGAGAACGCCCACGTGAACCAGGCCCGGGAGGTGTGCGAGCGGGTGGTGGCAAAGCTCGGGGGGGCCGACCCGCTGAGGGCCTTCATCGAGACGCACGCGCGGCTGGCGGCCCTGAGCACGGCGCCGGGCGGTGGGGCCGGCAAGGAAAAGGATGGCAAGGGCGCCGAAAAGGGTGGCAAGGGCGGCGCCGATAAGGGCGGGGACGCGGACGACCTCGAGAGTCTGACACTCAAGGAGCTGGCGGCGAGGGTCGTGGAGGGAATCAACCGGGTCAGCGAGCCCGGGGCGTCCGACGCCGAGGCCGCGGCGGCGCTCGGGCAGGCGGCGGCCGCGCTGGCGCAGACCGAGAAGCGTCAGGGGCCGGCCTACCGGACCGATGTGGAGATGTGGACAAAGCTCGGCAACGCGGCGCTGGTGGCAGGCATGGCCAGCGAGTCGGTGCAGTGCTGCAAGCACACGATGGGCGTGCTCCACAAGTCGATCAACGTCGACGAGATCGACGTCAAGGAGGACATCAGGGACGTGTTCGTGAGGGTGCCGAAGGACGACCACCTGTGGTACTGGCTCAGCATGTGCCAGAACGTGATGAGCCAGGCGACACTGGGGCTGATTGAGCCGAGCCAGGACGCCATCATGCAGGCACGCCTCAAGCGCATGGCCATCCGCCACGCCGTGGCCGCGGCAAAGTTCGGCTCCTTCTGTGCGCGCCGCGACCTCGTCAACGCCGCCGCGCGGCTTCTGTGGAACGCCTCGGTCGACTTCATGAACATGGTGGTCACGCGCAAGACCCTTGTGGCGCCCTTTGGCGACGTCGCCACCATCCTCGCCAACGTCGGCATCGAGGACGTCGAGTTCGGCGTGCGCTACTTCACGTCCCTGGCCGACCTCATGGTCGAGGACAACCGCTACAGCGACGGACTCCTGTACATGGAGGAGGCGCTCCGGTGCCTCCCCCAGTCGACCCACATGCCGCTGCTCGAGTACAAGGTGCTCTTCGCGTCCAAGCTGGGCCGGGACGTGGAGGCGGAGATGCTCCGGGTCGCGCACTTCACGCCAGAGGCGCAGGCCAAGGTATGGCTGGTGCTGGCGACCGAGAGCCTCCGGACGGAGGAGCAGCTCGAGGGGCGGCAGCGGGCCATCGACGTCCTCTCCTCCATGCCCTGGTGCCAGGCCGAGTACCTGGTGGAGCTCGCCGAGTACTGCCTGTACACGGAGCGCAACCAGCAGCTCGCGAGGGACACACTTCTCGAGGCCGCGTCGCTGCTCATGCGGTCAGACCACACCCACATTCTCGGGGAGGTGCACACCATGGACCTCTTCTCCGGGCAAGACCCGCTCGAGGAGCTCGCCAACCCGGGGAAGCGGGTGGCGCACCGCACGCGGGGCAACGAGAAGGGGACGCTGACGAGCGGCCGGGTGATCCAGTGCAGCAATGGGTGGACCTTCCGCACGCCCAAGCACGTCCCCACCGCGGCCCTTAAGGTCGAGCACCTCGAGGGCTTCGTCCGCTGCATGACGCTCCTGGCCTCGATCCGCCGCACGTACGGGCAGCGGCTCATGTGCGCCAGCGCGGCGTCGGCGGTGTGCAAGACGGTCGTGAAAATGGTCTCGGACCAGATCAACGCGACGCACTGGAAGATCCCGACACTCGAGGAGCAGGACGAGGAGGAGGAGATGTCAGCGCTCGCCGAGGGCAAGAGCACTGTCACACGCACCGCCACCTTCCGGCGGCAGCGCCAGGAGGCCATCCCCACCGAGGCCGGCCCGAACGGGGAGCCTCCGCTGATCCGGTGGCACGACGCGGTGCTTGACTGGTGGAAGTGGGAGGTCCCTGAGGCTGCCGTCGACATGCTTAAGGACGAGACGCGCGGCAAGTACCCCCGCATGGCCACGGTCGCGCTCAAGCAGCCCGAGCAGGTGGTCCACACGGTCAAGTACCTGATCACACTGCTGGAGGACCTGGGCGTCCCGACGGTGGCGATCCCCTGCACGGGGCTGCTCTACCTGGCCGCGCAGCAGGGCCTGCGGGGCAGCTCGGCGGCCAACGCGGCGTACCTGTACCAGTCGGTCCTCTTCGACCAGATGGGCATGGGCAAGCAGGCCGAGCACTGCGTGGACAAGGCGGGGGCCATCGCCAAGCTGGAGCGGGAGCAGCAGGAGTGCGACAACGACCTCGCGCAGATGGAGATGTCGGACGCGCTGGCCAAGGCGCAGAAGTCGAGCAAGCTGGCGGGGGACCTCGGGTTCGGGCGCATGTCGCCGACGCTGGAGAAGAAGAAGCGCAAGGACGGGGACGATGGCCCGGGAAAACTGGGGCGGACGCTGTCGCGGCAAGATTCGTCGCTGTTCCAGGACGCCGTGGCGGCGCTCGACGTCGGGGAGCTCCGGCGCAAGCTCCAGGCGGCTGCGGAGAACGTGCACGAGATGCGCCCCATGACCATCCACGACATCTGGTGCCTCCGCGTGTGGTACCTGGTGGAGCGGAGCCAGTACGGGTCGGCTCGAGAGATCCTCCTCGAGGCCCGGAAGCACGCCGAGGCGATGGAGGACTCGCACTCCCTGAGCCTGATCTGCGTGTGGCAGGCGCGGATGGAGGTCCTGGCGAACAACCGAGAGCTGGCCGTCAAGTACCTGGTCACGGCCATGGACCAGGGCGGGGACCTGCGCATGTGGCGGCAGCTGCTCGTGACGGCGGCGCAGGCGCTGACGCTGCGGTCGAAGGACGCCCCCCCGGGGGACACGAACGGGCAGAGCTGCGTCGACTTCATCGAGAAGTGCATCTCCGTCTTCAGCCAGCTGCGCCACGCCCGCGCCGAGCTCGAGTGGGAGGTCGGGTGCATCCTCGCCGACCTCCTCCGGGCCAAGGCGCAGGTCATGGGCCGCCGCATCGCCGAGGGCCGCGAGTCCCTCAAGCCCCTCGACTGCTCCACGCACTTCAACGCCGGCATGCAGGCCCTGCAGACGGCCGTCCACATCTTCCGCCCCATGGGCCTGTCCCCCTACCTGGTCCAGTTCCTCACCGAGTTCGCGCAGTTCGTGGTCGGCGGCTCCCGCGTCCCCGGCCGCAAGGTCGGCGAGGACGCCCGCCCGCGCCTCCGCCAGGCCCAGGCCGCCCTCCGCGAGGCCGAGTCCCTGGCCGTCCAGCTCTCCGACTACCTCGGCGACAAGTACCCGGTCTTCGACGCCCTCGACGAGGAGCTCCACGACCTGGAGGGGGAGGAGGAGGGGGGGGGGGCGGGGGGGGCGGAGGGCAGGCAGGCGGACCCCGACGGGGGGGGGCAGCGCGGGGCGCGGCGGGCCGAGATCGCGAGCTACCGCCGGAGCGCCTTCCGGGTGGTGCGAACCCTGGCCGAGTGCCGGAGCCTGCTGGCCATGACCGAGTACGAGATCGGCAACCTGTCCAAGATGTACGCGGACAAGGACAAGCGGCGGGCCCGCCCCCGGTTCCCCAAGAACCCGCTGTCCGCGGGGGACGCCGAGGAGGCCAGCCAGGCCAACGCCGACGCCGTCGCCGACTGGCTGGACAAGACGGCGGGGCACGACTGGGACGCTGGGCTGAAGAACTTCCAGAGCGCCGTCGTGTGGGCGGACCGCTGCTTCGAGGCCACCGTGGAGAACGTCCCCGGCGCCGTCGCCCGCGCCAAGTACGCCAAGGGCGCCGCCCTCCTCGCCCTCCACGCCCGCGAGGTGGAGCAGGAGAAGGCCGAGGCCGAGCGCCGCCAGGCGGAGAAGGAGGAGGAGAAGGAGGGCGGGGCGGGCGAGGGGGAGGGGGAGGGGGAGGGGGAGGGGGAGAAGCCGGACGAGGGGGCGGGGGCGGAGGAGGCCGCAGGGGAGGAGGGGGCCGCGGAGGGGGAGGCCGAGGCGAAGCCGACGCTGGAGGACCAGGGGTTGGGGCTGCTAAAGGAGGCGCTGGACGGCGCCGCGGCGTCGCAGGAGGTCTGGACGGCCCTCCGCGCCTGCGAGGTGGTCGCGTGGCACAAGCGCGACGCCGGCGAGCTCCGGGCGGCCGCCGAGGCGGTGCTCCTGGCCCAGTCCTGCAAAGCCTCGGAGGAGCTGGCGGCGGTGTACGAGTACGCGGCGGCGCCGCAGGCCCTCGAGCGCCTCAAGACGCGGCAGCGGGAGGCGCTCAGGCGGTCCGTCGTGGACTTCGGGGCGTCCCGGCACTACGTCGCCGCCGACAAGGACCTCCGGGCCGTGTCCCTCATGTCGGACCTCCTGGATCCCCCGACAGACATGCGCGAGGTGGTGGACAAGGTGCCAGAGGACACGGACATCGTGTGCATGTACCTGGGGCAGGACGACACGACGCTGTACCTGGCGACGCGCGCGCTGATCGCCCCGCCGGCGGGGGAGCCGGAGGGGAAGGGGAAGCAGGCGGCCGCGGCTGCCGCCGCCGCCGCCGCCGCCGCCGCCGCCGCTGCGGCGGAGGGGGAGGGGGAGGAGCGGTTCCGCTGGGACCTCAAGACGATGCAGGTGAACGTGTCGGAGCTGAAGAAGGCCGTCCTGGCCTTCAACAACTTCCGCCGCGGCGCCGAGCAGGTCTTCGTCAACGCCCGTAGCCTCAAGCGGCAGGGCGACACGGACGTAGTCTCCGTCGCCCTCGATCACAAGTGGGAGGAGGTCCGCGGGACCGTGGAGGCGCAGCTGCTGCCGATCTTCGATCTCATCAGCGAGGCCACCGCCCCGCCGCCCCGCCCGGAGCCCGAGGGGCCCGCCGCCGCGGGGGAGCCGAACGCGGCCGCCGAGGGCGCCCCGGCGGGTGGCTGGGCGGGCCGCAAAGTGCTCCTCCTTCCCGACATGCTGGTGGCCCGCCTGCCCGTGGAGTCGGCCACGGCCCTGCGGGACGCGGCGAGCGTCGGGCGGGACTTCAGCCTCGGCATCCTCTACAAGCGCCTCCTGCACCTCGACGAGCAGCCGCGGGAGGAGGGCCAGGCCGGGAAGGACAAGGGGGGGGCGGAGAAGGGGGCGGCGGGGGAGGGCGAGGCGGCGTTCCGCATGGGCGCTGTGTCGTACCTCGTGGACCTGCGCGCCGAGGACAACCCGTCTCTCCTCCCCGGGCGCCAGACCCCCAAGCTCGGGGAGGAGTTCACCCACAGCGTCCTCAAGGCGGTCGGCCAGGGCTGGCGCGGCGTCCTCGGGGACGGCGACAAGGTCGCCGGGGAGGACGAGTGCGTCGCGCTGCTCGAGTCTTCCCGGGCGATGATGTACCTGGGCATGGGGCGGTTCGGGGCCTTCGTGTCCCCCAAGGCCATCGCCGCCGCCGACCTGCGCGGGTGCCGCCTCGCCTTCGTGATGGACGGAGTGGTCAACGAGGAGCTCGACCGCCGGCAGTCGTCGGTGGACCTGCGCAAGGCGGCGTGGGAGCTGGAGAGCGAGGGGGCGTTCGAGATGGCTTGCGTCATGTCCCTGCGCGGGGTCACGACGGTCGTGGTCAACATGGCGGCGTCGCACCCGGACGCCAACGTCCACATCGCCAAGTGCCTCGAGCTGCTCAAGCAGGGCAAGGCGCCCGACCTCGGCACGGCGCTCTCCGAGGCCCTCAAGACCCTGCCCATCTCGGCCGCCTACTCGGCCTCCAACACGGTGATCTACGGCTGCCCGTTCCTGGTCAGCAAGTGACGCGGGGGTGGGCGCGCGGGGGGGCGGAGGCCCAGGGGGCAGCACCCAGCCCGGGCCCCCGGCGCCCGGGGCGGGGGTGTAGTGCCAGTCTTTCCGGATTCTTGAACGTAGCGATAGCTGGGAGGGGACTGTTGCGGGCGGCGGGAGGCCGGACACAATACAGAACGGACTCATACCCGCAATCGACCGCACGTCGCCGATAAGCGTCCCGCAAGCGCCCCCCCCCCCCCCCCCGCAACCCCCCCCCCCCCCCGCACGAGACCACCCCCCGGGGGGGTCGACGAGCCGCCGAGCCCCTTGTCTCCCGCGCCCGGCCCGCGG
>Ga0181582_10005623_pt1 | contig 10104 bp, 8 predicted proteins | sample 071ome_32_FD_132438 | JGI IMG/M metagenome (GOLD analysis project Ga0181582, IMG submission 132438) | Coastal salt marsh microbial communities from the Groves Creek Marsh, Skidaway Island, Georgia - 071405AT metaG (megahit assembly) | ecosystem: Environmental > Aquatic > Marine > Intertidal zone... | reverse complement strand
GGAAAGTGCGTATTCGCCGATGGTCCCGACAGCATCATGGGGCGTTTGGATTGTAAAGAACCATCGCTAATTGCCTTGAATGGGTTAGCCCGAGACGCAGATTATTTTCTAACGCTTAGTGATGATGAGGTTGAAATGCATTTGCCCGCTTTGGCGGCGGCAGAGCTTGCAACCACGGCTTCGGGCGGGGCAGGTATTGCTGCAGCAATGACGCCGGAGGTGCGTGACCGTCTTCACATCTCACCTCAATCCCGGGTCCTGTGTTTCCTATCTGAGGTGCCAGAATGAGAGGATTTGAACAATCCGAATTCGAAGCCAGAACCAAGCGTGCTCAGGCGCTAATGGCGCAGCATGATCTTGCGGCACTGCTTTTAACGACCGAACAGGAAGTACGCTATTTCACGGGTTACCTAACACGCTTTTGGGAAAGCCCGACGCGTCCGTGGTTTCTGATCGTTCCAGCGTCGGGAAAGCCGGTTGCCGTCATCCCTTCCATCGGGGCGGCGTTGATGAGGCAGACGTGGATTGATGATATTCGAACTTGGAGCTCGCCTGACTTGAAGGACGATGGCGTGACACTCTTGGCTGACACGCTGAATGAAATTGTGCCGGATGGTCATATCGGCACTCCGGATATGCATGAAACCCATTTGCGGATGCCGCTCAAGGACATGCGCCGACTGTCTCGCAAGGTAAAGCTCGCATCTGATTTTGGAATCATTCGCAGCCTTCGGATGGTCAAGTCAGATGCCGAGATCGCTAAAATCGCGCGCGCCTGTGAAATAGCGGGTAGTGCCTTTGCGCGTGTATCCGAGATAGCCACCGAAGGTGTTCCACTTGAGACAGTATTCAGGAAGTTCCAGATGCTGTGCCTCGAAGAAGGTGCTGACTGGGTGCCTTATGTTGCCGGGGGCGCAGATCAGGGAGGTTATGCAGATGTCATCTCGCCCGCCAGCGAAATGCCTTTGTCAGCAGGCGATGTTCTTATGTTGGACACGGGGTTGGTTTGGGATGGGTATTTCTCGGACTTCGACAGAAATTGGTCTATCGGTCCGGCCAGCCAAGCGGTTAAGGATGCCCATGCGCGATTGATAGAGGCATCTGATGCAGCATTCGAAGTCGCACGGGCAGGGGCAACGGCCGCAGATTTGTTTCATGCGATGAACGATGTTTTGACCCGCGATGCTGAAGGCACGGATGCCGGTCGATTGGGCCATGGGTTGGGCATGTCATTGACTGAGTGGCCGTCGTTGATACCTTCTGATAATTCTGTATTGGAGCCGGGAATGGTTCTGACCCTTGAGCCGGGGATCTCGGTTGGGAACAAGATCTTGGTGCATGAAGAAAATATCGTGATCACGGATAGCGCACCATATTTTCTGAGCCCCCGCAAGACAGCGGAGTTGCCCGAGCTATGACGAAAATTCCATACAACTTTGTTTCGGACGACAATCAACCTTTGCCCATCGGGATGATCGTTCTGCAGACCGACGAAACAGTCGAGCCAGAATTCAAACGCTACTTTGCAGATGATCCAACCCCGATGTATGTAACTCGGATACCAAGCGGGCTGGAGGTCACTCCGGACAGTTTGTCAGAAATGCAAAAATATTTACCTGCTGCCGCCGATTTGCTTCCCAAAGCGCGCCCATATTCGGTTGTCGGTTACGGATGCACTTCAGCCAGTTCTATAATTGGCTCAGAAGAGGTGGAGAGACTTGTCCAGACAAAGTGTGATGCTCAGGCTGTCACCAATCCTCTCCGAGCTGCCGTCGCCCATGCTGCTCACATTGGAATATCAAAACTAGCCTTGCTGTCCCCTTATATAGAGGACGTGAATATCCCATTGCGCAGAGCTTTTGCCGAAAACGGGCTATCAACGGATGTATTCGGGACTTTCGCGGAAAGTGAGGAATCCAAGGTCGTCAGAATTGCTCAAAACTCTATAATCGAGGCCGCCACCCAATTGGGAAATGATTTGAGTATTGAGGGAGTGTTTCTGAGCTGTACGAACCTGCGTACGATAGACGCAATTCCGGAAATCGAGAGACGATTGGGGAAACCTGTACTGTCTAGTAACCGGTCATTAGCTTGGCATATAAAGCATTTGGCGACGGATTCCTGATGTTTTATGTCGTTTATAGCTACATAAACTTGGGAAAATGGTTGAATCTCGGTTGTGAGGGTGTTGTACTCACCCTTAAATAAACAAACAAATGGTCAAAGACCAACAGGGGGAAAGCGTGGCCTACTTGGCAAACGACTCTTCGTTCGTATCATTCGAACGGGTGCAAAAATCGTATGATGGCGAAACTCTTGTGGTGAAGGACTTGAACCTTTCCATGCCAAAAGGCGAGTTTCTGACAATGCTTGGGCCATCTGGGTCCGGTAAAACAACGTGTTTGATGATGCTGGCTGGCTTCGAAACTGCCACACACGGCGAGATCTTGTTGGATGGTGTTTCGATCAACAATATTCCGCCGCACAAACGCGGTATCGGGATGGTGTTTCAGAACTACGCACTGTTCCCTCACATGACTGTTGCAGAGAACCTAGCTTTCCCACTTGAAGTCCGAAAAATGGGCAAGAGTGTGCGTGAAGAAAAGGTTAAGCGGGCCTTGGATATGGTCCAAATGGGTGCATTCGGAGGTCGTCGTCCGGCTCAACTTTCCGGTGGACAGCAGCAGCGAATAGCTTTGGCACGTGCGCTTGTTTTCGAGCCCGAGCTGGTCTTAATGGACGAACCACTCGGCGCGCTCGACAAACAGTTGCGTGAGCACATGCAGTTTGAGATTACACGTTTAGCGCATAATCTGGGTATTACCACAGTCTACGTGACCCACGATCAAACCGAAGCTCTGACCATGTCAGACCGAGTTGCGGTATTTGACGACGGCCGAATTCAGCAACTCGCTCCGCCAGACAAGCTCTATGAAGAGCCAGAGAATAGTTTCGTTGCCCAGTTTATTGGCGAAAACAATACGTTGGAAGGCGTCGTTACCGAAATCAAAAGCGATGAGCTGTGTGAGGTAAAGCTGGACGATGGTGAAATCATCGATGCCAAACCGGTAAATGTTTCCAAGGTCGGAGACCGCACACGTGTTTCGATCCGCCCAGAACGCGTTGAAATGAACAAAGATCGCCTACAAGAAGGCGCGCATACGCTTAAAGCCGAAGTGCTTGAGTTCATATATATGGGCGACATCTTTCGTACTCGCCTTCGGGTCGCAGGAAATGAAGACTTTGTCGTTAAAACCCGTAACGCGCCTGATCAGGCGCGACTTGAACCGGGTGCACAAGTTGAAATCGGTTGGTTGCCAAGCGATTGTCGGGCGCTTGACGCCTGATCAGGATATCTTGCGGGCGGCTGCAATGCGCAATTTCGCCCCCAAGTTTTCGGGTAAACCCGTGACCCGACATTCAAAATGGAAATCACGGAGTTCTATAGGGAGACTCAAATGAAATCGACCAAATTTCTCATGGCTGTTTCGGCTCTGTCGCTAGCTGCAGGTACCGCTGCAACTGCTGACGACATGACACTGGTCAGCTGGGGTGGTGCGTATCAGAAAAGCCAAATCAACGCATATGCGGATCCGTATGCTGCGATGAACGAAGGCGTCACCATCACCTGGGACGAAAGCTCGGCTGAAGCCGTTGCTAAACTGCGAGCGATGAATGAAGCAGGCAACATCACCTGGGACGTTGTAGACGTGGTTGCAGCAGACGCGCTGCGTCTGTGTGACGAAGGTCTGGCGATGGAAATCGATCCGGAAGAGCATCTGGCTCCTGCGCCGGATGGCACATCGGCAGAAGATGACTTTGGCGACCTTCTGGTTGGAGACTGCTTTATTCCGCAGATCGTTTACTCTACCACCTTTGGTTACCGCACCGATATGGTTCCAGAAGGTGCCGAAGCCCCCAACGACATCTGCGATGTCTTTGATTTGGAAACGTATCCAGGTATGCGCTCGCTTGAAAAGCGTCCGATCAACAACGTTGAATGGGCACTGCTTTGTGACGGCGTAGCAAAAGAAGACGTTTATGACGTTTTGGCAACCGAAGAAGGTCAAGAGCAGGCTCTTGCCAAGCTCGACACCATCCGCGACAGCGTGATCTGGTGGTCGGCAGGTGCTGACACACCTCAGCTTCTAGCTGATGGCGAGGTCTTCATCGGTTCGACCTACAACGGTCGTCTGTTCGCAGCGATCGAAGAACAAGGTCAGCCAATCGGCATGATGTGGGACGCACAGGTATTTGACCTTGACGGCTGGATCATTCCAGAAGGTCTGTCGGAAGAGCGTCTGGCACGTGCGCTTGACTTCGTCTACTTCGCAACTGACACCCAGCGCCTGGCAGATCAGGCCAAGTACATCTCGTACGGTCCGGCGCGTCTGTCTTCGGCTCCGCTGGTTGGAAAGCACGAATCGCTTGGTATCGAAATGGCACCACATATGCCAACCGATCCTGAAAACGCCAAGAACACGTTCCTTTACAACTACGAGTTCTGGGCTGACTATCGCGACGACATCGACGCGAAATTCCAGGCATGGCTTGCTAACTAATAGCGCCTAACGCTTTTGAAGGGGGCCATCCGGCCCCCTTCAATCCAAATTTGTTTGGACCTTTATAAATCCGAAAAGACCAAAAACGGCGGCAACGGGGACACTATGAGTGACGCAACACAAAACGGGCCAATGCTGGCGGCTGACGGTACACCGTTAAAAATAAGTCTGGCACGGGCACTACGGCGGCAGAAAATCAGAGCTTTGTTGCTGATCGCACCATTGCTTATTTTCGTAATGGTGACTTTTATCATTCCGATTGCCTCTATGTTGTTCCGATCTGTGGAAAATCAGATCGTATCGAACACAATGCCTGGTGTTGTTGTCGCTCTGGAAGACTGGGACAATTCCAACGGTGAGTTGCCTGACGAAGACGTATTTATGAACCTCTTCTTCGACCTGTTTAAAGCGGCTGAAGCCAAAGAGCATACAAAGCTTGGTAGCCGTCTAAATTATGAAAGCACGGGCTCCGCATCTTTGTTCCGTACCTCGGGTCGGAAATTGGGAGACATTGGAGAGCTTTGGCAAGACGAGATCGAAGATATCAATAAAGCCTTCAAAAAGGGTGAGTTCTGGTATGAGATGATGTCCGGAGGCGGTGCCAACGACCTACTGGAAGAGCGCCGTGTTTATTGGCAAGAACTCACAGGCGACCCTTTCGAGGGAGAGGTCGGCATAGCCCTGTCATCTAAGATGGCCGAGATGCTGCCCTTGACGACAATTGCCTATGCGGATTGGGCTATTTTCGAGGCCATCGAAGACGGCAAAGATATTTCCAAGCGCGACCCGTGGGAAGCGGTCTATGCGGCACTTGGACTGGATCTTCGTAACGCGGGTACAGTCGCTGCGATAAATGCCTATACCGGAGTAGGGGCCGAAGAGCTTCAGGATTTGACGTCGAACTTAAGTCAAATGCCCAGTACAACGTTCAAAGCCGAATTCGCCGCATTGGATGAAGATTGGGTCGATATTGAAATCTGGCAGACAATCAAGATCTACAGTTCGGAGTATACGTCGGGTTACTTTTTGAACGCAATCGACATGAAAAAAGGTGTCGAAGGAGCTGAAGCACGGCCCGATAACCAGCAGATATACATCAAACTTTTCAAGCGTACGATTTGGATGTCTTTGCTGATCACATTTAGCTGCATTTTGCTGGGTTACCCGGTGGCATGGATATTGGCGAATCTTCCAATGAGAAGCGCCAACGTCCTGATGATCCTCGTTCTGCTTCCATTCTGGACTTCATTGCTTGTGCGGACCAGTGCTTGGAAGGTGCTTCTGCAGCAGCAGGGGGTGATCAACGAAATCCTAGTGTGGCTTGGCTTCGTTGATGATGCGAACCGTTTGATACTAATGAACAACTCGACGGGTACGATCATTGCAATGACTCATATCCTTCTGCCATTCATGATCCTGCCGCTATATTCGGTCATGAAAACGGTGCCACCCAGCTACTTGCGCGCGGCGCGTAGCTTAGGTGCGACCAACTGGACAGCCTTTTGGAGAGTGTATTTCCCGCAATCAGTTCCTGGAATTGGCGCGGGTTCGATCCTCGTATTCATTCTTGCAATCGGTTATTACATCACGCCTGAAATCGTGGGCGGTACCGACGGTGTCTTTATTTCGAACCGGATTGCCTATCACATTTCCAGCTCGCTCAACTGGGGCCTCGCGGCCGCCTTGGGCACAATCCTGCTGGCTGTGGTTCTAATCCTGTATTGGCTCTACGATCGTATCGTAGGCATCGACAATGTAAAATTGGGGGGCTGATCCATGTCTCTGACCGTAGAAGTTCAGCGCCCGAGCCTAATGTCTTTCACAGCTCCTTTAACAGGCGTGTTTGCCGGAATGATCGGATTTGTTGTGGGCAATGCATATGGCAATCCTTTGATGGGTGCCATTGTCGGTTTCGTTGTGGGGGCACTGCTTTCAATTGTGCTGCACAATCTTCCGGTTTCCCGAACTTTGGCACGCTGGGGTCTTATTGCCTTGTTCTTCGTGATCGGCTGGCTCGCGAGCGCAAGCCTTGGCGGTGGTGTTGCCGGTGCCCTGATTGGCTCGGTACTGGGGTGGTTCTCGTACTGGCTGGACAGAGGCGACTACCGTCGCAATGTGCCGATCTATTACACAGCGGGGCAAACCCTTTGGTATAACAGCTACCTTTTGGTCTGTGGATTGATTTTCTTCTTCCTGATAGCACCGCTCTTCCCAGTAATGTGGCTGTCGTTTAATGCCGAGGATTTCTTCACCTTCACCCCAGAAATGCTTGCGTTTAAGGCAGAGGGCTATTCGCTCAAGCACTATCGAGACTTCCTTGGAACGGATGAGTGGATGGTGCCGCTGAAGAATTCGCTGATTATTGCTCCGATTGCGACCATCATTTCGGTGAGCCTTGGAACTTTAGCCGCTATTGGTTTGTCGCAGTCGCACGTACCGTTTCGTCTGTGGATCATGGCGATTATGATTTCACCTATGATCGTGCCTTTGATCATCTCGGCGACCGGTATGTTTTTCTTCTATGCGCCTCTTGGAAACTGGCTTGAGTTGAACTTGGGTCTTGCTCAGTCGTTCGTTGGCTACGTGAAGGTTATTCTGGCGCATGCGGTTCTTGGTGTTCCGTTTGTGATCATCACCGTAACTGCGACACTGGTTGGATTTGATAAGTCTCTTACGCGAGCTGCTGCGAACATGGGAGCAAACCCTGTGACCACGTTCTTCCGCGTTCAAATGCCGCTGATCCTGCCTGGTGTAATTTCTGGCGGTCTGTTTGCCTTTATCACCTCGTTTGACGAAGTGGTTGTGGTATTGTTTGTGGGCTCGGCCAAGCAGCAAACGTTGCCGTGGCAGATGTTCACCGGCCTGCGCGAACAGATCAGCCCGACAATTCTTGCAGCGGCCACAATCCTTGTTACGATATCTATCCTTTTGCTGACTACAGTTGAGCTGCTACGCCGTAGGTCTGAACGTCTAAGGGGCTTGTCCCCGGGTTAATTGATAAACAGTTCGTTATTCGAAGCCGCTCGTAGCCCACGCTACGGGCGGTTTCTTTTGCTTGACCGGAATCGCCAGTTTGCCTAATCGTTCCATCGTGACAGCTGCTTCGATGGCGTCGAAGCCCTGACCCCTGTCATGGTCCATGATGTGACCTGCCCGCCCTGAACGCCGGGGTGTGTAGCCGGACATATCATAGCCTCGTCCGGCAAGTGACAAGGATGCGAGACCATGAATGATCTCAACAACCGCCCCGAATTCTTTACCTGCCACAATGGCGATAAAGCTCCGTTGCCGTTTTCAAAAGGTGAATACGAACGACGTCTAAGCAACCTGCGCAGCATTATGGCTGCGAAAGACATTCCTGCGGTGCTGATGACCTCGATGCAGAATATCGCCTACTATTCAGGCTTTCTTTACTGCTCGTTTGGCCGTCCATACGGATGTGTTGTCACCCAAAACGCTTGTACAACTGTGTCCGCAAACATCGATGCGGGTCAGCCTTGGCGTCGTTCGGTCGAAGATAATGTGATCTACACTGACTGGAAGCGTGACAACTACTGGCGTGCCGTAGCCAGCTTGATTGGCGGTGCAAAGCGCATCGGCATCGAGGGGGATCACATGACATTGGCCTCTCGTAATACCGCGCTGGCAATGCTGGGAGAGCCTGAACTAGTCGATATTGCGCCTGACACGATGCGTGCGCGTATGGTCAAATCAGCCGAGGAAATCGAGCTTATCAAAGGCGGCGCACGCACAGCCGACATTGGCGGCGAGGCCATTCACGCGGCCATCAAAGGGGGGGCGACAGAAATAGAAATCGCCATGGCGGGGCGTGACGCGATGGAGGCCGAGATTGCCCGCGCCTATCCCGACGCCGAATACCGCGACACATGGGTCTGGTTCCAGTCGGGGCTGAACACCGACGGCGCGCATAACCCCGTGACCAAGCGGGCGCTGCAAAAGGGTGATATCCTGTCGCTGAACACGTTCCCGATGATCTCGGGCTATTACACGGCGCTGGAACGCACCTTGTTTCTGGGTGAACCGGATGCTGAAAGCCTGCGCCTATGGGAAGCCAACGTCGCTGCGCACGAGCTGGGAATTAGCCTGATTAAACAAGGCGCTACCTGTTCCGGTATCACCGCCGAGATCAACAAATTTTTCGCAGCCGAAAACCTGTTGCAGTACCGTTCCTTTGGTTACGGCCACTCGTTCGGTATCCTCAGCCACTACTACGGCCGCGAAGCAGGGCTTGAGCTGCGCGAAGATATCGATACGGTGCTGGAACCAGGCATGGTGGTTTCGATGGAACCGATGCTATGGGTGCCAGAGGGCACTGCCGGTGCCGGTGGATACCGTGAGCACGACATTCTGGTCATCAGCGAAGACGGTGTCGAGAACATCACCAAGTTCCCCTACGGCCCCGGCCACAACGTCATTGGCGCGTAAGTCGAAGGGGGCCGTAAGGCCCCCTTTGTTTTCTCTGCGTATGCGTTTGGAAAGTGAGAGCTGTCGAAACCTTGAAAAGATTTCGATACTCACTCTTTTCAAGTATGATCTTTTGCAGAACGCTCATGCATCACAAACCCGATGAAATTCAGCAGCAGCTGGGCCGCCAATATCTGGGTGCTTTCCGACGGATCATAGGCGGGGGCAACCTCGACCAGGTCGATGCCAACCACATCACCACGTTTTGCCAAACCCTGCAAAATCTCTAGCACGTCGTAGTACAGAAACCCGCCGTGGCTGGGCGTGCCGGTTCCGCTGGCGATCGAGGGGCAGAAGGCGTCGATGTCGATGGTGACGTAATAACGTGCCCCTTGGGGGATGCGTTCCAGAACACCCTCGGTGCCCAGTTTGCGCACTTGCCGGACCGACAGAATGTCAGAGCCGCGGTCGCGGGCGTCTTCGTAGCCTTCCTTGGCCGTCGAGGACACGTTACGTATACCCAGTTGGGTCATGCCCGAGACGTAGTCTTTTTCAATCGCGCGGCGCATCGGGTTGCCGTGGCCGTTGGTAACCCCGTGGCGTTCGTCAACGAAATCCAGATGGGCGTCGATTTGCACTATATGGATAGGGCCGTTTTCAGCGCAGTTCTGGTCAAAGGCGTTGATGCAAGGGATATTGATCGAGTGGTCACCGCCAATTGTGACGGGCAGGGCGCCTGCCAACAACATTTTGCGCACGCCAAATTCGATATTGGCGTGGCTTTCTTCGGTCTTGGTGTGGATTATGTCGGCATCGCCGATATCCACCATGCGGACGGACGAATCCAGATAGGTGACGTCATCTTCGTGATTATCAGCCCCGGCATGTCCGAAACTGAACAGGGTCGAGGCTTCGCGCACCGCACGAGGACCAAAGCGGGCGCCAGCGCGCCATTGGGTGCCAAAGTCAAATGGCGCTCCCATGATCGCGACATCGGCGTCGATCGCATCCCAGTCGGGTTGATAGGGCGATTTTCCGAAGGTCGAGATTCCGACAAAAGGCAGATTCAGGCGGCCGCTATTATATCCGTGGTCTGACATTGGCAGCTCCTATGCTT
>Ga0181582_10005617_pt1 | contig 10107 bp, 10 predicted proteins | sample 071ome_32_FD_132438 | JGI IMG/M metagenome (GOLD analysis project Ga0181582, IMG submission 132438) | Coastal salt marsh microbial communities from the Groves Creek Marsh, Skidaway Island, Georgia - 071405AT metaG (megahit assembly) | ecosystem: Environmental > Aquatic > Marine > Intertidal... | reverse complement strand
TCTCTGTTATAAAAAGGCGATTGTTTGAATCCTTGAAGGTTAATTGATAAATAGTACCTCTTGGAATTACTAAGTAGTCTCCATATCCAAAATCAATCTGACCATAAATTGTCTTGAGCGTTCCATTACCCTCATGCACAAAAATCACTTCATCCGAATCGGCGTTTTTAAAGTAATAGTCAGTCATACTTGCCGACGGAGCAGCTGCTGTGACCAACAAATCATTATTCCCCATTAACACCACTCGTGACTCGATGAAATCAGGATTTGGTTTCGTCTTGAAGGTGAGGAAACTGCGATGACGCAAATTATTCTCGACCACATATTTTGGCCGCTTGTCAATTGGATCTTCAATATTGCTAACCAATGTTGGAGGATGGCAATGATAAACGAGACTTAGGATGTTTGAGAACCCTTCGGTGCTTATCAACTCTTCGGCGTATAATTCTCCGTTGGGTTTTCTGAACTGTGTATGTCTTTTCTGTGGTAGGCTTCCAAGACGGTGATAAAATGGCATGCTTTTCTCCCTTCTTTAGTCGCCAAAATTATCGAAATTCGAACCATAATAAAAATGAGGAAATCGAAATACGTATTAGTCTTTTTGGCCAGTGCAACTTGGCTGTTCTCCGGATGTAATCAATGGTTTGGAACATCGAACGACGACCCGTTATTAAGTGATACGAGTATGTCTCTTGTTATTAAAGAGTGGTCGAAGCGAATTGCTAAATATCCGAAGAACGATGAATACCGATACAAAAGAGGTCTGGAACTAGCCAGCAATAGAAAGTTTAAACTTGCTATAAAGGATTACGATAAGGCAATTGAACTAAACCCGACTTCCGATTACTTCATCGCACGTGCTGAGGCTCTCATGGGGCTCAATGAAACGAAGCAGGCACTAGAAGACTATAATAAAGCCGTTGAGCTAGATCCTAAAAACGAAGAAGCGCTGCTAAAGCTAGGACAGTTCTATTTGTTTGTCCGACAATTTGAAAACAGCACAAATGTTTTAAAGAAATTGGAACAGACCAATCCATCCAATGTTGATGCCCAGTTCTACCAAGGTATGGTTGCCAAAGAGAGTGGAGACACCACGGAAGCAATCAAAGCTTTTCAGCGTGCCGTACAGCTCGATTTACTTCATTATAACTCACTAATACAACTTGGCCAGCTTTATTCTGAACGCAAGGACCCGGTAGGATTGTCTTACTTTAGAAACGCTACCATTGCCGATGAATTTAGCGACGAAGCGCGTTATGGACTAGGACTTCTATATCAACGATTAGGTAACTACGACAGCGCTGTGGTTGAGTACCAAAAGACGATAGATTTGAATGCGCAGCATTACTTCGCTTACTATAATACGGGGTACATCATGTTCAGTCAAAATAATTGGGATCGAGCAATCGAACATTTTCGCATTGCCATTAAATTTGCGCCCGAGTTTGCCAAGGCCCATTATATGCTAGGGTTATCAAACGAAGGGAAGGGAAATCCGGATCAGGCCGCTGTTCATTATGAACGTTGCCTCCAAGCCGACCCCAATTTTGAAGCAGCCAAACAACGACTAGAAATTGTAAAATAGTCGGCCATTTGTAAGGACCGACCTAAACATACAGTACATTGGAACACATAAAAATCACGCTTCCCGACGGCAGTATTCGGGAGTATGCAGCCGGAATCACGGCACTCGACGTAGCAAAAGACATTAGTGAAGGACTCGCCCGCAACGTGCTTGCGGCTAAGGTAGATGGCGAAGTATGGGATGCCACACGACCCATCACGGCAGATGCAGAACTTCACTTACTCACTTGGAATGATGACGATGGTAAAAATACCTTCTGGCACAGTTCAGCGCATTTATTGGCAGAAGCCCTAGAAGCTCTCTATCCCGGTATCAAGTTAGGGATTGGCCCTCCTATCGAAAATGGCTTTTACTACGATATAGATTTTGGAGATTATCAGTTTTCGGCGAATGACTTCAACAAGGTTGAACAAAAAATGTTGGAACTCGCACGTGAGGATAATACCTATAAACGAATTGACATCAGTAAAGATGAGGCAATTGCCTATTTCAAGGAAAAAGAAGATCCTTATAAACTTGACTTACTCGATCGCTTAGAGGACGGATCTATCACCTTTTATGAGCAAGGGAACTTTACTGATTTGTGTAAAGGACCACACATTCCTAGCACGAGTAAAATTAAAGCTGTAAAGCTCCTTAATGTTGCCGGTGCTTATTGGTTGGGGGACGAAAAAAGCAAACAGCTTACCCGGGTGTACGCAGTTTCTTTCCCAAAACAAAAGGAACTGAAGGAACACCTTCATATGCTCGAAGAAGCTAAAAAACGAGACCATAAGAAACTAGGCAAAGAGCTTGAATTGTTTACCTTCAGTCAGAAAGTTGGGGCAGGACTACCGATATGGCTTCCAAAAGGAACCGCTATTCGAGAGCGACTTGAGCGTTTTATGCGTCAGGCCCAAATTGAACGTGGCTATGTTCCAGTTGTTACACCGCACATCGGCAAGAAAGAGCTGTATGTAACAAGTGGCCACTACGAAAAGTATGGTGAAGATTCATTTCAGCCCATAAAGACTCCAAATGAAGATGAAGAGTTCTTGTTGAAGCCGATGAACTGTCCTCACCACTGTGAGATTTACAAATTCAAACCACACTCCTATAAGGATTTACCACTTCGTGTAGCAGAGTTTGGTACGGTATATCGATATGAGCAGTCTGGTGAGTTAAATGGATTAGCTCGCGTTCGAGGATTTACCCAAGATGATGCGCACATTTTCTGTACACAAGATCAGATTAAATCCGAGTTTATTGATGTGATAGATTTGGTGATGTATGTTTTCAAGAAACTTGGGTTTGAAGAGTTTACAGCACAAATCAGTTTACGCGATAAGGAAGATCGAAGTAAGTACATCGGTTCCGATGAAAACTGGGAAAAAGCTGAGCAAGCAATTATTGAAGCTGCTTCAGAGCGCGACTTAAAAACTGTAACCGAATACGGTGAAGCGGCATTCTATGGGCCGAAACTCGATTTTATGGTGAAAGACGCCATTGGGCGTAAGTGGCAACTCGGTACGATTCAGGTAGATTACAACTTGCCGGAAAGATTCGAATTGGAATATGTCGGTTCTGACAACCAGAAACACAGACCGGTAATGATTCACCGTGCTCCTTTTGGATCTTTAGAGCGTTTTATTGGCATCTTAATCGAACACTGCGCAGGTGATTTTCCATTGTGGTTGAGCCCTGAACAAATCACGGTTTTAAGCATCAGTGAGAAATTCAACGGTTACGCAGAAAAAGTTTTAAAATACCTGAATAATCACGATATTCGCGGCTTCGTTGACGACAGGAACGAAAAAATTGGGAAAAAGATTCGGGACGCCGAGGTTTCCAAGATACCTTTTATGTTGATTGTTGGAGAGAAAGAAGCTGAAAATCAGCAGATTTCAGTCCGAAAACACAAAGAAGGAGATCGAGGCACCATGAGTCTAGATGAATTTGTTGGATATTTTAAGAATTTATTAGTCGATTAGAATTTTTTGAAAAGAGTTAGAGCAAAAGGACCAAGAACACGAAAAAAGGCCCTACACCGTATTAATGATTACATCAAAGCAGATCCAATCCGTTTGGTTGGTGATGGAGAGCCTCAAATCGTACCCTTGGCGCAAGCCAAAAGCATGGCATCAGAACAGGAGCTAGATTTAGTCGAAATCTCTCCGAATGCCAAGCCACCTGTTTGTAAAATTCTCGACTACAACAAGTTCCTCTACGAGCAGAAGAAGAAGCAGAAGGAAATGAAGGCGAAACAACAGAAAACTGTTGTTAAAGAAATTCGATTCGGGCCAAACACAGATGATCACGATATCGAGTTTAAGCGAAAGCACGCTGAAAAATTCCTGAACGAAGGAAATAAAGTAAGAGCATATGTATTCTTCCGAGGAAGAACCATTGTTCACAAAGAGCGCGGTGAGTTGTTGTTACTTCAATTTGCGGAGAAACTTCAAGAAATCGCAAAGCTTGAGCAGATGCCGAAGATGGAGGGGAAGAAAATGATAATAATGTTAGCACCTAAAAAGTAATAGATAGAGATGCCTAAGATGAAGACTAATTCCAGCGCAAAGAAAAGGTTTAAAGTAACCGGCTCTGGAAAGATTAAGCGAAACAAAGCGTACAAACGTCACATCCTTACGAAAAAGACTACGAAGCAAAAGCGTAATCTTACGTACAGTGGATTGGTAGACCAAGCAGACGAAAGCAACGTAAAGTTCTTGCTTAGAATCGGAAAGTAAAAAGTTTTAACCTGGCCTGGCTAAAGTATCCGCGTAACTGCAGATCGCCTCGGTCACAAATTAATATAATATGCCACGTTCAGTAAATGTTGTTGCAGCGCGACGACGACGAAAGAAAATGATGAAGCATGCCAAGGGATACTTTGGCAGAAGAAAAAACGTTTGGACGGTTGCGAAAAACGCCGTTGAAAAAGGTTGGGGGTACGCCTACCGAGATCGTAAAAACAAGAAAAGAACATTCCGTGCATTGTGGATTCAGCGTATCAATGCTGGTGCACGTATCAACGGAATGAGCTACTCGAAATTCATGGGTGCTGCGAGCTCAAAAGGTATCGAACTTAACAGAAAGGTACTTGCAGACTTAGCTATGAACCACCCAGAGACTTTTGCAGCTGTAGTAAACGCAGTGAAGTAAGTCTAATAAAAAACAAAGAAGACCCAGACGTTACCGTCTGGGTTTTTTTATGCCCCAAAAGACGCTGGGAGACCCAACATGGACGTTGGTTGATTCTCACTTGCGCATCGACAATTGCCTTATTAGTTTCGGGTCACAGCCCTATGAATCATGAAGCAACTGAATACGCTAATGACATCATTGAATTTGTAAATCGATATCACTAGTTAACTTTTCGCTGGAGTTTTGTCTTGACATTCAAGACCACACCAGATACAACCATTAGCATACCAACGATACTCCAGACAGAAAACGACTCATCAAAAAATAGATAGCCGATTACTAAGGCATACACAACCCCTAAGTTTGAAACAGCAGCTACTTTGTTCGCGACCTCAGACTGATAAGCTCGCGTGAGAAAGTACTGAGCTATCTGCGTAAGAACTCCAATTAGGATTAACAATCCCAGTTCTTGCAGTGACGGCCACACCCAACCAGGCAGTGCTAATGTGTAGATGAAGGTAATAGGTAAAGCAACCATCGGGAAGTAAAGGATAATGACATTGCTATCTTCCTTAAACTTGAGTTTCCTAATGCAATTGTATGCCGCTCCACTGAATAAAGCAGCAACAACGCCAGCCGAAACATCCAACCACAACAGATTTGTCTCTTCTCGTTTGAGCAGCACAACACCGGCAAAACTGATTGCGAAGAATAGCAACTGAATGGGCCTTAAGCGTTCTTTCAATAAAAAGTGGGCAATGAGAGCCGTAAAAATTGGGGTTAGGTAATGTATAGTCATTGCAGCCCCCAACTTCATTTCCTGCAAGGTGTAGAAATAGAGCATAAGCGCTGTAGTCCCAAAAAGTCCTCTCATGAGTAGAACTCTCCTATTGTTCCCAAGAAAGTTTAGTTTCTTTTTACGAACAATAACTGCTGAGAGAACAAAGGAAACGAGAGCGCGAAAGAATACTACCTCAGAAGATGGAATGTTGGGAACAAGCTTTACAGCAACATTCATCGTGGCGAAAGTGAGTCCCGCCCAAATCATCATACGAATGCCGTATGTCATGCTAATTCAGAACTGATAAAAGATTTACTCTTGGCCAGAGCAGCACCAATTACCTGATGCATGTCATAATACTTGTATTCCCCTAGTCTACCACCAAAGACCACATTAGACTCGTTTGCAGCGAGTTTCTTATACTCCGAAAAACGACTGTTGTTTGCAGCATTATTCACTGGGTAAAATGGCTCCATCCCCTTTTTCCACTCTTGGGGATATTCACGTGTTATTACAGTCTTTTGAGAACTTCGCTCAGGAACAAAATGCTTATGTTCAACTATTCGCGTGTATGGGATTTCAGCCTCCGTATAATTTACAATCGATCGTGGTTGGAAAAACTCTTGGTCAACAACCTCTTCCTCAAAACGTAAGGAACGATATTCAAGAGCACCCAATTTGTAATCAAAATAAGCGTCAATTGGTCCGGTATATATCAAGTAATTCGCGGTTTTACGCCACTCATCCTTCATGTCAAAGAAGTCAATATTCAATCGAACTTCAATTCCATCCAACATTTGCTCTACCATTTTGGTGTAGCCTTCAATAGGAATACCTTGAAACTGGTCATTGAAATACCTGTCGTCGCGCTCCATACGGATTGGAATCCGTTTAATGATTGCTTTCGGTAATTCAGTAGCCTTTCTCCCCCACTGTTTCTCGGTATAGCCCTTAACAAACATGTTGTAGAGTTTTGGACCAATTTGGCTAATTGCCCATGATTCCAAGTTGTCACCTGGTTTGTAAACTTCTTGTTGTTCAGCCAAATACAACTGCACCTCTTCTTTTGAAGTGAAGCCAAATACTTGCTCAAAGGTTTCGAGATTTACAGGAAAAGAGTAGTGCTCTCCTTGATACTTAACTCGCATGTGGTGCTCATACGAGTTGAACTCAGCAAACCGATTTACGTAGTCCCAAATCTCTTTACTGTTGGTATGAAATATATGCGGGCCGTATTTGTGAACATCAACTCCTTCTTTCCGTTCGCTGTATACATTTCCGGCAATATGACTTCGTTTGTCAATTACCAAACATGTATAACCGGCATCCGTAAGTTGTCTCGCAAAGACGGCCCCATAAAGACCAGCCCCAACGACAAGTACATCGTATGGTTTTGGCGCTGTCATTTCGTTCAGATCTGATTATGCTGAAGCATTCAATAGCGCATTGGTGTTTTTTACACCCTCGGCACTTTCAGCAAGTTTTGCTTTCTCAGCATCGGTTAACGAAATCTCAACGATTTCATGAATTCCGTCGCGTCCGAGAATACATGGAACTCCAATCGACAAATCAGATAATCCATACTCTCCGTCAAGGAGTGCAGAACATGGGAACATCTTTCTTGAATCCAATGCAATTGCTTTAACCAACTCAGAAACTGCAGCTCCCGGAGCATACCACGCACTTGTACCTAGCAATCCGGTTAAAGTTGCTCCACCTACTTTCGTGTCTTCAACGATTTGTTGCATGCGATCAGCCGTCAAGAACTCCGAAACCGAGACACTGTTGCGTGTTGCTTTTTCTATTAGTGGAACCATGCCTTTATCGCTGTGACCACCGATAACCATGCCATTTACATCAGACGCCGGACAACCCAACGCTTCTGCGATTCTGAATTTAAAACGAGCACTGTCAAGTGCTCCACCCATACCTATGATTCGATTCTTTGGGATATCGGTCGACTGGTGCACCAAATATGTCATGGTGTCCATTGGATTACTTACCACAATAATTATTGTGTTTGGAGAATGCTCCAATAAGCTAGTTGTTACAGACTTTACGATGCCCGCATTGATACCTAGTAGTTCTTCACGAGTCATACCCGGTTTACGTGCAATACCACTTGTGATTACACACACGTCGCTGCCTGCAGTCCGACTGTAATCCCCTGTTGTCCCGATGATTTGAGTATCAAAACCATTTAGTGATGCAGTTTGCATAAGGTCCATAGCCTTTCCTTCTGCAAAACCTTCTTTGATATCAACCAGAACAACTTGCTCCGCAAAGTTTTTCATTGCGATGTACTCAGCACAACTTGCACCTACTGCACCTGCTCCAACAACTGTAACTTTCATAATTTTTTATAAGAATTTATGGGTTCAAATTTGGCTGCAAAAATAGCCATCATACCCGAGTTTTACCAGCGATTTGGACCGCTTTTTAAAGTGCCATTTCAGGGATGTCGCCTTCTACAACCAATCGGCCTTCGGTAGCATTTCGAACCATTTCCACCGTAACACCAGGAGCAAGTTCTTTAAGTTCAAAACCGCGCTCAGTGATATCCATAACACAGAGATTGGTGACAACCTTCTTCACACAACCTAAACCTGTAATGGGTAAAGTACACTCTTTCAGCAACTTGCTCTGACCGGCTTTATTGGTGTGCATCATAGCAACGATGATGTTTTTAGCTGAAGCCACCAAATCCATAGCACCACCCATACCTTTCACCATCTTTCCCGGGATTTTCCAATTGGCGATATCACCTCGGTCGTTCACCTCCATGGCCCCCAAAACTGTAAGATCTACCCTCCCACTGCGTATCATGGCAAAACTGGTCGCAGAATCAAAGAACGAAGAACCGGGTAAAGTGGTCACGGTCTGTTTCCCTGCATTAATCAAATCTGCGTCTACTTCGTCCTCCGTTGGAAAGGGTCCCATACCGAGCAAACCATTCTCCGATTGCAAGGTTACGTGCATGCCACCAGGTATATAGTTAGCAACCAACGTAGGCACACCGATACCTAGGTTCACGTAATAGCCGTCTTGTAATTCTTGTGATATTCGCTTTGCAATCAGCTCTTTTGTAAGCATATAGTTTAATTTGCTGGTACGAATTTATCGTTTTTTCTTTTATGCGTTTATCTATTAATAGCCTCTTTTCAGTACGCCCCCGCTTACATGCAAAAATGCACCAAGCCCAATATAGAAGAGCCGTACAGGACTATTTTAAGAATCAACAGAAGCACATTGAAAAGTCACATTATTCGAAGAAAACCGAATGCCTTTTGGTAGTATCACGTTACAAGGAAGACTTGAGCTGGATTGATGGAATAAACACTCCTCATGTAGTTTTTAACAAAGGGCCATTTATCCAAGGCGAAAATTATGTTCCACTACCAAACTGCGGTCGGGAAGGCCATACAATTTTGCATTTCATAATATCAAATTACGACAACCTCCCGGAACGAATTATTTTTTCACAAGGAAGTCCTTTTGAACATGCTCCCAGTTTCATTTTGGATGCTAATAATTACAGAGATCATCTTGATGTACAGCCTTTAACCCAAAGGTATCTTGAACCAAGGCACAATTCACTGAAACATAGGGATGAGTTTAATAGTGGCATCCCTAATCAAACATCTAACACATACCAACTCAACCGGCATAAAAGCATTGAGTTCTATTTGAGTGAACTTAACGGTGCATTTGAAGTAGTATATCCAACCCACTATATTGACCCCGGAATCAAGAACTTGAATTTCGTAAAGCGACATGGTAGTAACAGTTTAAGCGAGTTTAGAAATCTCATAAGTTTAAAGGATGCCCGTAGTCGGGTATTTTTTTCGTACGCTGGTATCTTCTCCGTGTCTCGAGATAAGATCTTAAACCACTCTAAGTCCTTCTATCAAAAGTGCATCCAAGTATTACTGGAGGACGAAGAATATGGCTTTCTTCTAGAGAGGTTGTGGCTAACTATCTTTGACTTTAATCCACCTACGACTTAGTGACAGTAAGTTGTTCAATTCGCTTTTCATAATCAACACCTTGAAAAATCGCATTAACAAAAATGCCAGGAACATGAATAAAGTTTGGATCTAACTCACCTGGCTCTAACAACTCTTCAACTTCTGCAATTGTATATCGTCCAGCCATGGCCATCATTGTGTTGAAGTTTCTTGCCGTTGCTTTGAAAATTAGATTTCCGTGCTTGTCTCCCTTCCAAGCTTTGACTATGGCATAATCTGAGTCAAACGCTTTTTCCATAAGATAAGTCTTACCTCCAAATTCCCGAGTTTCCTTTCCTTCTGCCACCTCTGTCCCTACCCCTGCAGGAGTAAAAAATGCCGGAATACCAGCACCTGTTGCCCGACACCGTTCTGCAAGCGTACCTTGAGGAATCAGTTCGACCTCCAACTCTCCCGAAAGCAATTGTCTTTCAAATTCAGCATTCTCTCCAACATAGGAGCTTACCATCTTTTTAACTTGTTTTTTTTGCAGCATCAAGCCGGTACCAAAATCATCAACACCTGCATTATTGGAGATGCAGGTCAAACCTTTAACTCTTTTGCGAACTAAAGCCGCAATAGAGTTCTCGGGGTTTTCGCACAATCCAAAT
>Ga0181582_10005616_pt1 | contig 10107 bp, 9 predicted proteins | sample 071ome_32_FD_132438 | JGI IMG/M metagenome (GOLD analysis project Ga0181582, IMG submission 132438) | Coastal salt marsh microbial communities from the Groves Creek Marsh, Skidaway Island, Georgia - 071405AT metaG (megahit assembly) | ecosystem: Environmental > Aquatic > Marine > Intertidal zone... | reverse complement strand
GCAGGGCACTGCTTGAGCAACGCTTCGACGAGTGTCTCAGCCTGGGTACCGAGGCGCGGGCCCCGGCCGCCACAGTTGAGAAAGCACTTGAAGTTGCCGGTTATACGCTCGGTCGAAAGCTGGAGGCAAGAAAAAACTGAACCTTCGTATTTTTATTATTCCTGTTAGGGAAAATTTATGGAAAAAATACGAGTTTTTTATCTTTGAGAGCGTTCAGTCATTTTGATATAACACAACCTTAAAATCGCTTAAATAATCCCGTAAAGGAATAATATGGATGTGAAATCTCTCGGGATCGCCATCCGGGCGCGACGCAAACAGCTGGCCCTGCGACAAGGTGAGCTGGCCGCGCTGGCCAATGTCGGCAACCGCTTTGTCTCTGAGCTTGAAAACGGCAAGCCGACGCTTGAAGTCGGCAAAGTTCTGCTCGTGGCACAGGTTCTGGGGCTGGAAATGACCTTGATTCCGCGTACCTGGACCCATATCGAAAACGTTCTCAGTCATGCCTGAGCTCATCGTCTGTCTTGATCGCTTAGCGGTCGGGCGCCTGAGCGTGGCTGCCGATGGTCTCTGGCAGTTTGCTTATAACGGACAAGGGGGCGGAGACTCCGGCTCGCGACGGACGTTGCAGCCTGTCAGCCTGGCGCTGCCGCGGCATCAACACCATTTTCATCCCGAAACCGTGAGTGCCGTGTTCGGCAGCCTTCTGCCGGACGGCTCTCTGCGTCAGCGCGTCGCGCGCAGCCTTGGGCTCTCTCAGGCAAACGATTTCGCACTTCTAGAGCGCCTGGGACAGGAAGGTCCTGGTGCGCTGACTTTTTACCAGAGCGGTGGGCTGCCGCTTGAGTCCCCGCCCGAGCGGGTGCTCAACGATAAAGAGCTACGTGATCTCGTAGCCGCACTGCCGGTTCAACCGCTCCTGGCAGATGTCGACGGGTTGGCCAAAACATTACCCGGGGAGTTCGACAAGCTGCCGGTCAAACTCGACGAAAGCGGGGGGCGGGTTGTTCTCGGAGGGCAGCTGACGACCCACATTTTGAAGACGGCCAAACCTGGACTTAGGGAAACCGTCATGAATGAAGCGTTCTGCATGGCCCTTGCTGCAGCGGCGGGACTGCCGGTCTCGTCGGCCAGGGTGCTGCGCGGGAGTTCCAACGTGCTGCTGGTGACGCGTGTCGACCGCGTGCACGGGGCGTCCGTGCTGCCGGTGCATATGGAAGATTTCGGGCAGGCCCTTGGTTACCCCGCAATGCGACGGTATGAACGCGAAGGCGGCGCGCGCGTGGCCGATCTGGCGCATCTCTTGCGGGCCTGCAGCACCCGTCCCGGGGTCGACATCAAAGCGCTCATGCACTGGCTCATGTTTTCTTTTCTGATCGGCTTTGGTGCGGGGCACGCGAGGCAGCTAGCGCTGCTGCACGAAGAGGATGGTGTCCGTCTCGCGCCATTTTTCGGGATCTGGTCGACCCATATCTATTCCGAGATGAGCTACCGCATGGGGGTCATGATCGGGCGTGAAGACCGGCCGGACTGGTTGTCACCCCAGCGCTGGCTTGAGTGTGGCGAGGATCTTGGGGTCCGCCCACGGTTCGTGGTGGAACATCTGCGCCAGATGGCGGCCCAACTCCCGCCGTTAGCCCGCGAAGTCGGCGAGGCATTTCAGCGTCAGAACGGATTTGCCGAAATCGTGAAGGCAATCCAATCGCTTATCAGCCAGCGCGCGCGGCAAGTTCTCGTTGCCCTGGAGGTGGGAGGAGCGCTCTGAATCGTGAGCGCGTCATGTCGTTTCTGGAGCTACTGGCGATGAGAGAGCGGACAGGCCAACACTAGCGCCGCTCGGGGCGAGGCCGGTTGCTGGAGTGCTCGTCCCGGCTGAACCCACCAGGTTGCTGAAGAGGACCTTGGCAGCGATCAGGATGCGAGCGCTGACGGCTCTATGAAGGTGCCCTGGGACGAAAGGTCTGTCAGGGCAATCAGGTTTTCCGTCAGGGGCTCTGCGACAAGATGGCGGCGGGAAACTTCCGTCCAGCGACCGTCCAGCACTACCTGGTTCTCGCGGCTGCGGCCAACGACGTTCGGCCCGGCGCTGAGGCCAAAGCGCTCTCCGTGTGCCGTAGACAAGCTGCAGCCGCTGCGGTGGCTCAGCGAGACCTGATGCTGAGCGATTTTCAGGCTGACTTCACACCCCTGTGCGACGCGAATGAGAACCGGCTCGCCCTGGGGCAGCCTGCGCAGCGTCTCGCTCAGCTCTCCGGGTTTGATCGCATCAAGATCCAGAGCACGGGTGAGGTCAGGAGTTCTGCTCTTCGCGGAAGTTTCATCGGCTCCTTTTAACCGCTGGATCAGCCTGAGAGCCATCCCGCTTCGCAGCAGGTACGCCATATAGCTCGCCACTGCGCACTTCAGGTACGGCAGCTCCGCTGCAGGTCGCATCAGCAACGCATGAAACACCGCGCGCCAGTCGTTCTCTTCGTGAATTGCGCGCGCAGAAAGATGTTCTGTCCAGGAATGCAGGCCTCGCTGGCAGTCGTGCAGCAGCCCGGCAAAGCGCGAGCGCTGCTCCTCCAGACGTGCCATTTCTGCCAGGAGCTCTGCTTTCGTGCTCGACGCGTGCCTGCAGATATACGGTGAAGAAGGCTCTTCCCTCGATTTCAGGGAATGTGCGAGGTCAACTGGGGTCCGAAAGAAAAGCACCTGGCCATTGAGCGCAAGACGTAGCGGTCCTGTGCTTAAGTCTGTACTTTTTCCGGCGTGTGCTTTGAAGCTTTTCTTTGAAAAAATATTTCTTATAAACATACACTTAAAATATATATTTAATAATATACTCAAAGTATAGTTCTGCTATTTAAATCTTTGCAAGCTCCCTGCAGGAGCGAGCATCCGCGTAAGCCGAGCCCGGCGTGCTCAACCGAATGGAGACAGCTCCAGGACGTTGAGCAGGAACGGGAGCCAGGCGAGGAACATGCACCCGAGGACGCAGCCCTCCAGGCGCACAACGAAACGGAGATGGCGACTTCGCTCGGGCGGGGCTTCGGCAGCGAAGATGCGGGCCATGGTCATGTCGAGAGGCAGCGCGAAGGCCAGCATCATCATTACTGCCGGTGCTACTACCCCGGGCAGTAGGCGCCAGTCATGTGCGTGGACCGTGCCGTCCGCCAGGGGAGCGGTCGCCGCTACCAGAACCGCGCAGCCGTTCAGCATCAGGCGCAGCGGATGCATGCTGAAAATTTCGCGGACGAGGGAGAGCGCTTGATCCATGTCGCCGCGCAGTCTACCGCACGTGGTCCGGCGATAGGTTTGGGCGGGACTGAAATAGCGCGAGAATCCTGCTCACCGCCCACCGCACGGAGAGGCTTTGCTGGTGTTAAATGCTGCACAGGCGACTAGTGTGCGCGCCGCAGGCTGGCGCGGTGCCGACAGTGGGTTCTGCGCAGGACTCCCCACAGATGCACCCAGGAGAGGCTGTTACATGCAAGAAAAATTTTCCCGCTTTGCACATCGTTTCGTTGGTCAGACCGGGACACGGCTTCTCATGGACGACCTTGGAGACGTCCTGAGTCAACCCGAGGCCTTCGACAATCTCGGTGGAGGTAATCCCGCAGCGATCCCTGAAATACAGGCGCTGTTCAGAACGGCGCTGGAAACAGCGCTTAAGGACGGTTCGTTCGACCGCCTGAGCGGCGCTTACGACGGGCCGCAGGGGCACAGGCCGTTACTCGAAGCTGTCGCGTTACTGATGCGCAGCCGATACGGATGGCCTGTCGGTCCGGAAAACGTCGCGATGACTGCGGGCAGCCAATCGAGCTTCCTGATGCTGTTCAATTTGCTTGCAGGACTCTGTGCAGATGGGATCCGGCGCCACATTCTGTTGCCGCTGACGCCTGAATACATCGGGTATGCAGATCTGGCCGTTGAGCCCGGAGCGATCCGCAGTTTCCGACCGCGCATCGAAGAACTGGGTGAGCGTGAATTCAAATACAGGGTCGACTTTGAGCGTTTCAGACTGACGCCGGAGGTAGGTGCGGTGTGTGTCAGCCGGCCGACCAATCCCACCGGTAACGTCCTCAGCGCAGCCGAGATGTCGACGCTGGCCCGAATCACGGCAGATGCTGGGGTGCCGTTCATCATCGACAACGCGTATGGCGTTCCTTTCCCCGGCATTGTGTTTGACGATGTGGAGCCGCTGTTCGGGGAAAACGTGATTTATTGCCTGAGCTTATCGAAGCTCGGACTGCCCGGTCTCCGCACCGGAATAGTCATTGCACGTGCTGAGATTATCGAAGCCCTGACCAGCATGAACGCGATCTTTACCCTGGCAAGCGGCAGTCTCGGTGCCAGCCTTGTCTGTCCGCTCATCGCAAGTGGGCGCGTTCTGGACCTCGTGCAATCGGTGCTCAGGCCCTACTACGAAGCGCGCGTTAGAAAGGCTATCGGATGGTGCGACACCTATTTCGACGGATTGAACTACCGTCGGCACCGTTCCGAAGGCGCTATTTTTTTATGGCTCTGGTTTCCGGGCCTGCCGATAGATGCCCAGGAACTGTACAGGCGTTTGAAAGAACGTCGTGTATTGGTGATCCCGGGACATTATTTCTTTCCTGGACTGGAGGACGATTGGTCGCATCGTCATGAGTGCATCCGCATCTCCTACGCCCAGAGTCCGGAACAGGTAGAGCGGGGGATCCGGACAATCGCTGAAGAGGTGCGCAGAGCGTTTGCCGCGGCCTGAGTGCCTCAGTGCAACAATCGGATGAGCCCGCCGAGAGCGTTTTTCCAGCGTGTCAGCAACGATGCTTTCTGCTGCAGTCTGATCTCGTAAACCGGACGGTCCTTCATGGCTTCCTGAACGACTTCATCGCTGGTTGCCAGGCGATCCAGCAGGCCCAGGGAGAGCGCTCTGCTGGCGAACCACCACTGTCCGGTTGCCACGAGTTCCAGATCGACCTGAGGTCGATGCATGGCGACGAACTCTTTGAACAAGGCATGCGCGTCGTTCAGCTCTTCCTGAAATTTAGCTCGACCCTCGTCAGTGTTTTCACCGAACAAGGTCAGGGTGCGTTTGTGCTTACCCGCGGTGACCTGCTCGAAGTCGATATCGTGTCTGCGTAGCAGCCGATGAAAATTGGGCAGCTGCGCGACGACGCCGATGGAGCCGATGATGGCGAACGGTGCGGCAATCAGCTCGTCGGCGATGCAGGCCATCATGTAACCCCCGCTGGCCGCAATACGGTCAACGACGACTTTAAGATGGATTCCCCGATCGCGGACGCGACGCAGCTGTGATGCGGCGAACCCATAGTCGTGAACGGTGCCACCACCACTTTCCAGCACCAGAATAATTTCGTCTTCGGCCGCAGCGACTGCAAGCACGGCAGTAATTTCTTCTCTCAGCTGTTCAACTGCGCTCGCGTGAAGATCGCCTGAAAAACGACAGACAAAGCTGCGGGCACCGGGCACACCGTCCTTCGCGCGTTTTTTCCGCGATTGTTCTTCTTCCTTAAGCCTCTGTTTGAGATTTTTTTCTCCAAGCAATGCGGCCTCGAGCGCAAGCCCGTGGTCGCGGGCCCGATCGTTCAGATTTGTGATTTCAAGCGCGCTCTCGTCGCCTGAACGTCGGAGCTGGCGTAAAGCCAGAAGAAGTATCAGCGGAAGAGAAAGCAGGCTGACCGCAGTCAGGAATTTGGCCGCAAAGAGCAGATAGTCGTAGAAATAGGCCATCAGGATTCGCTTTAGTGAGTGAGCACATCAGTACGCGTAATTATCCACGCCCGGCTTCTTTCTTTGACCTTGCCCAGTCGCCTCTCTGTTCATATCGACAGCGGCGCACTGCATGGCGCCCGCCGGTGCGCGCAGGCCAGCTGGTATGGCAGAGCCCTGAGCCGTAGCGAGCTAATCGCAGGCGAGGCGCCAGCACGGGTACCCCACGCCTGACGGGCGAACGCGTGCTCGAGACAGGCCGCTCGTCGTTGCGTGACAATCAGACGGCTAGGAACTGGTGGGACTGCAGGCGACACTCCTGGTAACAGATCCTCTCAACCAGGCGCGCCCGGGATGCGTCCTGCGCGGTCTCAAGCCACAAGCCGATCAGAAAGCCATCCGTGACCTCCTGCACCATGACAACGCGGCCCGAGAAACGCTGAGTGGTTCCGCGTAAAGGAATCTCGATATCAATGACGGTACCCGGTGCGACGTGCTTTGTGCTGTGAAAGCGCACCCCGATATCGCTATCGCCGACAGAACGCGCAGCTCGTTGCCAGGGCAGCTGGTGATGCCGGCGATAGCGAATAGGGAACTGCGCCGGATGCGGAATGAAATCGTTATGTATCGCATCCAGACGCGCGGGATCGAGCGCCGCAGCGCTCAGGGGCATTGCTGTGTCATGTCGGCCGGATAGGTTGGCAGGCTCAGTTTTGTACATGACCAGACCTCGCAATTTAATTCATATTAATTATGAAGTTATAAAGTATATCTATAGTGCATTCTAATTCAAGCGCAAGGCCGCAGTCTCCAAAAAGAGGCCTGGATGGGGCAGGTCGGAGCGGCACTTGGAAGCGGAGCACAGGAAGAGCAGGGCGTCGCAATAGCGAGGACGGCCTCGAACACTATTTAGGACAGGAAAAGACGAGGACGGCTGCCCCCCCCGATCTCCGCAGCGGGACGGTCAAGGAGAAACGCAGCTTTCTCCCAGGAACTTCATCTTGGTGCATATCTTGCGTCCCGGCCGACCATGAACAGGTAGGCCCATTTTCGGGGCGCTGGTCAGCGGGCTAGCTGGGACGCGTGCTAGTGGTCTCTAGAGCGGACCTGAGGAAGTTCGCTCGCTGGGAGGGGCCTCAGGTGGGCATCGGATGCCAGCCTGCATCTGCCCAAAGCTGACCGCTGACCGCCGAATTACGGATCAGAAACGCGATTGCGTCAGCTATCTCCTCCGGGCGAATCAGACGCTTGATCTGCGTCGCAGGCAACACGTGCTTATTGATGTAGTCAGGGCCGAGTGCGCGAACCATCGGCGTGTCAGTAAAACCTGGGTGCAGTACTGCGCAGCGCACGCCGTAAAAAATCGCTTCTTTCATCAATGTAGAGGCGGCGCCTTCGAGTCCTACCTTGGTCGTGGCGTAAGCGATCTGCCCTTTGTTCCCCTGCGAGGAGACTGAACCGATGAACACCACGACGCCTTGAGTTCCTTCGTCCGGCTGCCACTGCTTGAGACCGCGGCTGAAACGGTGTTCAGCGATCTGCGCCACCATGTCGAGCGCCCAGTAAACTGGCGCTATGAGATTGACTTCCATGACCTGGCGAAAGTTTTCAATCGGGTAGACGTGGGCTTTCCCTTTGTCCTTACTGAGTTTGACCGCCAGTGCATCCCGCGTGATACCCGCCGCAGGGACGCAGATGTTGACCGGACCGTGATCGCGCAGGAGTGTCGCAAAAACCTCACGGCGAAAGGTGGCGTCGGTGGTGTCGCCCTGAAAACTGCGGATGACAGACCCAGAAAATTCTCGACTCAGTTCGTTTGCCACGTCGCCGACCGGATCAGCCACATCGACCAATGCCAGTGCTCCGATACCGTTTTTACACATTTCAGCTGCCGCCGCGCGACCGATGCCACTCGCCGCGCCAGTGATGATTCCAACCTTGTTTTTGATATCCATGATGGCCCCTGAGCGAAAATCGGGTGAGATTATAGGGCCCGATTTGTGCGGTGCAATAATCCCAATGACAAGCCTGAAGCAAGACAGTGACGGAGAGGCCCCGGATGCCTGAACAGAGCCGTGATGCGCCCCCGCGCAGGCGCGACAGTGCCGGTGCACCTGGAAGCCTGACGCTCGCCGAGGCGCGGCGTTTTTCGCTGAACAAGATGGCCGAGATCCAGAGCACGCTGACCGAAGTCGGCTGGGACAGCTTGGAAACAGTGTTTATGGCGGGTTCGCTCGGGCGTCTTGAGGCGCACCCGGATTCTGATTTCGACTGCGTGATCATCGCCCGCTCAGGTAGGCCGCACAGCCAACTCGAAAGACAGGTGAACGCGTTGTTCAGAGCGCTGTCTCAATGTGCGCTCAAGCTACCCAAGGCGGATGGAATTTATCGGCAGCCAACTTCTGTAGAGGCGCTCCTTGATCCTGCCATGCGCGGCGCATTGGGCGAGGAACCCGCAGTTTTCGGCAAGCGCATGCAATGTCTTCTCGATGCTCGACCTGTGCTGCACGTAGATCGCTTCCAGAGTCTCCGGAGAAAGATCCTCCGCTGGTACGTGGGGGGACACGAGAATTCTGCTGGAAATTTCGACTTTGGGCTCCTGCTCGACGATCTATGCCGCTACCGGCACGCCTATCGCGCGTGGCAGATGTTCAAGTTTGAACACAGTGAAACTGACAGCTGGGCCCTGCGACAGGCCAAGCTGGGCGGCAGCCGTGTACTCACCTTTGCGGGGCTGCTCTTTCTACTCGGTGCCTCGACTGCACAGAGCGATCCCTGGACCTGGGTGGAAACACGCTTGGACCTGACGCCATTGGAGAGGCTTGAAGAGACGATGTGCCCGGTATCACCCGCGCGCTTCGCGCGTGTCGCGCAGGCAAGCGAATGTATACACCGAGAACTCAGCAGCGCCTTTCGCAGGGGGCGCCTCCTGCGCGAAGGACCAACGTCCGCGGAGACGCTGGGTCGTTGGGACACGGCGGCCGGCACCGACCTGCTGGCGGCGTTGGAGGTCGTTCGGGCAGAGCTGACCGCCTTTCTGCTGGAGCAGGCTTCCCGGTGGGACCCCCGCTTCTTTTCGCGGCTTATCATCTGACCGAAGGTCATCGAGCCATAAGGGCATGTCGGCGGGGCACGCCTCAATCCCTGTGTGTCGCCCTGGCGGGTTCGACCGAGGCCGCCCGCAGAGCCGGGTACACCGTCGCCAACAAGGCCAGTGTCAGAGCTGCAATGCTGACCGCGAGGACATCTTCAGAACGCAGCTCCGCAGGCAGATAGTCGATGTAGTAGACCTGCGTGTTAATGAGGTCGATCCCCAACACGTGTTCCAGTGCGGCTGCGACCGATGCGCTCTCAGCCGCACCCCACGCCCCGAGCAGTGCGCCAAGCAGAGTGCCCGTCAGACCGATAAACAATCCCTGAAACAAGAACAGGACGAGGATGCGCTGTCGGGTCATCCCGAGCGTCCTCAGCGTCGCGATGTCAGCAGTTTTGTCGGTAACCATGATGATCATGTTGGCAGCTATGTTGAACGCGGCGACCGCCATGATCAGAGTCAGAATGACGAACATCATGTGCTTTTGTGAAGCGAGCGCAATGAAAAAATTCCTGTGGTACTGAGTCCAGTCGATCACCTGCAGAGACGGACTCAGCGCCTTAGCGAGCACCCGCGCCTGGATGGGAGCGGCGGCAGAATCATTCAGGCGCAGCCGGATCCCGGAAATCGTGTTACCCAGGCCGAACAGTTCCTGAGCATCGTGTAGATGAGTGATTATCAAGCGCGCATCGAACTGATTCATTCCCACATGGAACAGGCCGGCTACCTCGAGTGCCAGATACCGTGGAGCCCTGAGCTGCCCACGAACGTCCCAGCTGGGAACGACCAGCGTCAGCTGCCCGCCAGGCTGCAGATCCAGCTGCCTGGCCAGCTCGCTGCCGACCAGCACCTGACGTGCCCCGGGCGTCAGCTGCGCCAGTTCGCCTCCGACCAGATAGTTCCCGAGATCGGTTGTCGTCGCTTCCGCAGTCGGGAGCACGCCCTCGATCACCACGCCCCGGGTCTGTCCATTGCGTGAGACCATGCCGCTGCCGCGCGCATACGGTGAGGCACCTACAACCGACGCCGAACCCTGCGCCTGTGTCAGAAGATTTTCCCAGTTCTGGTCCCGCCCGGGCGGCAGAATCAGCTGGGCGTGCGCGGTCATGCCCAGCACATGCCGTACCACTTCACGCTCAAAACCGTTCATCACCGAGAGCACGATAATCAGCGCAGCGACGCCCAGCGCAATGCCCGCAACGGAGACCAAGGCAATGAAATTCGTGAAGCGCTTGCGCCGGCGCGGCTGCACATACCGAGCAGCGAGGTAAAGCGTTAGTGGCTGAAACATCTTTGCCGACAGGTCGGCTCCCCGG
>Ga0181582_10005615_pt1 | contig 10109 bp, 12 predicted proteins | sample 071ome_32_FD_132438 | JGI IMG/M metagenome (GOLD analysis project Ga0181582, IMG submission 132438) | Coastal salt marsh microbial communities from the Groves Creek Marsh, Skidaway Island, Georgia - 071405AT metaG (megahit assembly) | ecosystem: Environmental > Aquatic > Marine > Intertidal... | reverse complement strand
GCCCCTAATGCTTCATGCGCCAGTTTATTGGGCAAATTGGTGTTGATCCCCACCAGCGTGTTGTCGGCTTCGATCAATTCTAGCGTTTTCTTCAGTTTGCGGTTGGGATTGTCGGAGGTGGAACACCAAACGCGCATCCCCGGGTCTTTTAATCCCGTCATGGCGCCGGGGTTGGGGCAATGCACGGTTTCCACCACGCCATCAAAATCCACATCGGCGAGGAAGCGTTTGTAGCGTTTGATCAATACGCCTTCGGTTAGGGCAGGCCATTTCATATCGAGGGGAGACGTCCTTTTCGTTGGTTATTTTCTTCAAAATCGCATGACAACCCAAGGCAATCAACTATATTAATGGCCTTAAGACTTGCGCTTAATTTGATGTTCCGTTTTTGATGAGGCTTATGATGCAACCGACCGCCGCAATTGTTGTTATTGGCGATGAAATACTCAACGGCCGCACCGCCGATAAAAATATCAATTATCTGGCTCGTCAATTTTATGAGCGCGGCATCAAATTGGCCGAATCTCGGATCATTGGCGATGATGAAGAGTTGATCATCAAAACGGTGCGCGCGCTATCGCAGCGCTATGATATGGTTTTTACCTCTGGCGGGATTGGCCCCACCCATGATGACATCACCACCGTGACAATCGCCAAAGCCTTTGGCGTCAAGGTTATTCGCCACCCTGAGGCCAATCAACGGCTGGTTTTGCATTACCAAGGCACAGGGCTTGATTATAACGAAGCGCGCCAAAAAATGGCCGATATCCCTGAAGGGGCGGTGTTGATCGACAATCCGATTTCGGCCGCGCCCGGTTATATTTTAGGCAATGTCTATGTTTTGCCCGGGGTGCCATCCATCCTTCAAGCGATGATCGAAACCATGGGCGATCAACTCCCCGGTGGGGTGAAGGCTTTTCGATTGACGGTGCAAACCGAAGTCGGTGAAGGCACATTGGCGGCGGACCTTGCCTTGGTGCAATCGCGTCATCACGGTATTTCCATTGGCTCTTACCCATGGTTCAAGCCGGGGGCCTATGGCACAGCGCTGGTGGTGTCAGGGCTCGATGAAAACATCGTCAAAGCGGCGGCGGATGATCTCGTTGGTGTGGTCGCCCGACATGGCGGCGCGGCTTATATTGACGATCAAGTGGTGGGCGGCAACACCCCGGCGGCATAAATTTTATCGCCAAGGGTTATTGGGATTGTTGGATTTGTCTTGGCTTGGCGCATCGCGTTTGACTTGAGGCACCATGACCCGCTTTTTTCGGCGATAGCGTTCGATGAATTCTGTTTTCACTTGACGCGCTGGCACAGGTTCAATTTGCCATGAGGGCGGCGTTTCAGCCTTTGGCCATATGGGCGTTCCGGCTTTTCGGAAAATCGGCGTTAAAACCAGCCCAGCGATAAACCCGCCAAGATGGGCAAAATACGCCGTGCCACCTTCAGCAGACAGGGATGATGGCGCGGCAAAAATTTGCAGCAACAGCCATGAAATCAAGACCACAAAGGCTGGCAAATGCACCCATCGAATAAAAATCAGGATCACCATAATGACCCGCACTTTTGCCCGCGGGAACATCAACAAATAAGCTGCCATGACGCCGGCGATCGCCCCTGACGCGCCGATCAGCGGTGCGGTGCTATTAGGGCTGATCAAAACATGGCTTAAGGAAGCCGCCGCCCCGCATATCAAATAGAATAAGATGAAACGAATCGTCCCCATGCGATCTTCGACGTTATCGCCAAAAATCCAAAGAAACAGCATATTGCCCGCGATATGAAGCCAGCCGCCATGCAAAAAAACGTATGAAATTAAGGTGAGTGCTGGCGGCAGGCCTTCCAAGGAAGGGGGCAGGGAGGCACTTCCCATAATCACGGCTGGCACCGCGCCATACTCGAACCATAAGGCGATTTGCTGAAGTTCGGTCATGCTCACTTGGATGAAGAAAACGGCGATACAGGCCGCCATCAACGCCCAAGTGACCAACGGCCAGCGTCCTGTGGGGTTATCGTCAAAAAGAGGCAGAAAGAACATGAAGCATCCTAAAGGTTTGCCCTAGTCTAACGGCAAGACAACGGCGATAAAATGGCAAAGTGACTTCAGAATTGATTTCACCGTTTGACTTCGCCGTGGGATTTGCTATTGCTCTATCTACGCTGTGACCAGCCGATGGGGGCATGGTGAAATTGGTAAACACAGCAGACTTAAAATCTGCCGCCGTAACAGGCTTCCCGGTTCAAGTCCGGGTGTCCCCACCACTTACCCCTCCAACCATTCCACAAACAAATTGGCGCCTTTTTGCACTTGGTCTTTCCACGAGGTGGAGGCGTCGCCATCGGCTTGGTCGGAAATGTATTTCAGGCACGTAAAGGCGATGCCGTGATGCTGGGCGGCTTTGGCGAGGGCATAGGCTTCCATATCCACCAGATCCGTTTTAAGGGCAGGGGGCGCGGTGACGAATTGATCGCCCGTCCCGCAACTCAAACCCGCTCCGCCAAAATCGATCGACCCATCCGCTTCAAAAGGCGTTTGCCCCAAGGAAAAGCCTAAGGCTTTAACATCCATATCGCGCTGATAAAACCGGCTGACTTCGACGATGCCGTGATGATCAGGCGATAGCGCGCCAGCCGTTCCAAAATTGATCATCGCTTTTGGTCGCGCCGCCATAATCGCACGCTCCACTTCCAGAGCGGCATTCACCTTGCCTACGCCAGTGTAAACAATCCGCCAATCGGGCAACAAGTGACGGGGTAATTCATCTTCAAGCGCCACCAGAATAAGCGTGTCTTTTGGATTAAATCGGGTCATGCACAGAATTCCAAAACATCAATCATAAGCGGTGAGGGCGACCAAGGGCATGTCAATCACGTCTTGCCCGCCCAAGCCTTCAAGATGGATCACGACCGCGCAAGCCACAGCTTCAGCGCCCACCGATTCCAGCAATGTTTTAGCGGCTTTGACCGTGCCGCCCGTGGCGAGCAAATCATCAATCAAGACGATGCGTTTGCCCGCGATGGGGGTGTCCGCCTGCATGGTCAATTCGTTCTTGCCATATTCAAGGGCGTAGGATTGGCTGAGCAATCGGCCCGGCAATTTGCCTGGCTTTCGGAGCATGAAGGAGCCGCATCCAAATCGCTGAGCCATGAGGGTGGAAAACAAAAAACCCCGAGATTCAATACCGGCGAACCCTTCAGGCTGAAAGGGTAGGAGTTTTTCATAGAATAATTCCACCGCCGCCGTCATCGCATCAGGGCTGGCCAGCAATGGCGAAATGTCTCGAAATAAAATCCCTTCAATGGGAAAATCAGGATAAGCCGCGATATAATCATCAAGGTGAATGGCTGTCATTATTGGCCTCTTTCGTTAATCTTGCCCAAGCCGCCAAGCCAGCAGGTCAAGGCGATCCTGCCCCCAAAAGACTTCGCCCTTATAAACATAACTGGGCGCGCCGAATATGCCATCCGCCAGCGCCAGTTCCGTATCGCTTGTGATGCGGTTGGATAAGGTTTCCGCGTGACTTTCGGCATACTCAACAAGCGCTTTGCCATCAAGTCCCGCTTGATTAAGCGTGCTGATGATAACGTCTGGGTCATCCATATTGTGATTGTCTGCCCATAATCCCGACAAGAGCGATTCTGAAGCGATTAACGCCGTCTCATGACCTTCGGTTTCAACCGCTGCAACAATCGTATGAGCGGAAAGCCGCGTTTGAGAAGGGAAGAATTCAGGTTCTAAAACCAAAGGAACATCAAGGTATTCGCGAAAGCGTTTAAGGTCCATAAGCCGATAGGCGCGACGCTCTGGGGAGCGCTTTGGCAAGGGCAGGCCGCCCGTTTGCGGAAAGATGGTGCCATAATCAACCACCCGCACATTCACCGAAGCGCCGTGGGTTTCCGCGATTTGGCGGAATCGTTTGGCGCCGAGATAGGTCCATGGGCTGACGGGGGTCAGGTAATAGTGGATGGTTTTTACGCTCATCATTCGTATCCTTTTGCCATGGCTATGTTCTGATATTGCGCTTGCTCTTTAGCGAAGGTCAACCGGTCTTCCCGCCGAGATAGCGGAACCGGCGAATATAAGCCTCGGCGGCTTCGCGCGGCGGTTGAGGTTTGATCCGCATCTTTGGCACGGATCGCGGGCGAGCGATGGCGAGCCGTGCTTCTGGTTCGGTGAAGCCTGCCAATTGCACGGCTTCTATAAAAGCGGCCAGTTTATCGGCGCGTTTGATTGCGGCATGCACCCATTGTGGCAATTCCCCGGGAAGACCAAAGCGGATATGCACGGCGGTTTCCAGCCGTTTTTCCACATCGCGATATTCGGAGGAAAGCATGGCTTTGAACGGGGTGATCATATCGCCAATTACATATTCCGGCGCGTCGTGCAACAGGCAAGCCAAACGCCATTGGCGGGGAGCATTGGGATTAAGTTGGGCAAAGAGCCGCTCCACCATCACGCTATGTTGCGCGACGCTAAACGCCCAATCCCCTTCGGTTTGGCCGTTCCATCGTGCGACCCTTGCCAGACCATGGGCGATATCTTCAATCTCAATATCCAAGGGGGAAGGGTTGAGCAAATCAAGGCGGCGACCGCTGAGCATTCGTTGCCAGGCTCGATCAGGTTTTTGGGACGTTTTGGGAGAGCGTTTGGCCATAATATCACTCACGAAGCCATCGGAAAGGGCGCAATAATCTTGACAAAATTCACAGCAATAATCAGTTGAGATATTCTCAATCTATCCTGCATGATAGAGGCTTAAAGTAAAGGCATCTGCATAACAAAATAAGATAGGGTGGATGAAACCTTATTCTTGTAAGATGAAGATTGCCCTTCTCAAAGGGCAAGGATATAACCGCAGAAACAACAAGGCATCGCGTCAGACTAAAGATGGACTATTACCAAACCACAGATCGCTATCGGAAAAAGGAATTCCGCAACCAGTTCAGCTGGTTGGTGCGTATCGCCGTGATGGTGTTGATGGTCTGGATCGGCTGGTTTTGGGGCAGCAGTCAGCAAGAAGCGCGGATTTCAGTGATCAATGAGCAAATCGCTGAAACCCGCCAGAACAACGATCGGCTGGCGCAGGAATTGGCGACGCTAACCACGCAATTGACCGTCGAACGTGAAAAGCGGATTTCAGCCGAATTGCTAAGTGAACAGGGCGATGATAAAACCGCCATGGAAAGGCTCAAGAAATTGGTGGCGCGATATCTGGCGCGCGGCATCAAAGAAGATGAAATCAGATTAGCGCTTCAATCCGCGGCTAAGCCTTCGCGTTGCCGTCCGCTTGAAGAGATTGATTTGGCGGTGGCGACCAGTTTTTTTGCAGGCACAGAATCCAGCGCGCAAATGCTCGATGGCACGCTCCAAGTTTTCGTTGAAGGCGAAGCCGAACAAGAAGCGACCAAAGAACGCCCATGGTTTGACGCGGAAAAACCTGTATCTATTCGCGTGTCGTATTTGAGCGGTGAGAAAATAGCCACAGGCCCATTGCCCATGGTGGTGTCCCTCTTAGCCGATGCGTGGTTGCTCAAAATTGACCTAAAACCTGCTAATTTGCGCGGTTACGTCAATGTGAACCTCAGCAAATGCAGCATCAATTGATCGTATCCAAAGATAACTCTTGATCGGCTATAGCGTTGGGCGCTGAACCGCGAAAACCTCTTCAATCGTGGCGTAATCCATATAGCCGAGACGAGCGGCAGGGTTGTATTTCAAGACATCCACTTTGCCATCAACGATGACGTTATCAGCGATATGAATGCCGATGACTTCGCCCATCACCCAATGATTGCGCGTGCCATCGGGCGCTTCAGGTAGGGCAATAATATCCAAGAGTTTGCATTCCAATTGGCATGGAGCATCCGCCACCATAGGCGCTTTCACAAGCGATGCGGGGGCGGCTTGCAAACCCGCGAAATCAAATTCTGAAACCCCATGGCTGAGGTCAGCGGAGGTGTTGCTCATCGCCTGAATTTGTTGTTTGGACACGATATTGACGACAAATTCTCCAGTTTCCCGCGCGTTGACAAGCGAATCCTTCTCGCCATTTGCGCTCCCGCTTGCGCTAGGGCCGGCGGAATACCCCACAATAGGCGGGGTTTCGGACATGGCGTTGAAAAAACTATAAGGCGCGACATTCGGCTTGCCATCGGTGCTAATGGTGGAAATCCAGCCGATAGGCCGCGGCGCGACAATCGCTTTGAAAGGATTATGCGGCAGGCCGTTTTCTTTATGAGTGCCAGGGGTAAAAAACATCAAAAATTCTCCAAGAATGGGGCTGGATTAAAAGATTAGGTATTTTGACCGGGGGAAGCGGGAATTTCAACCGGAACTCCAATGCCTTGGCGCGGCGTGCAAGTGTCGGAGAACATTTGCTGAAACAGCGATTCCTTGCATTGCGCCCAAGCCGGCGCGTCTTGATCACGCCCCACCATAAGGCCAGCGATCAGCAACACCGCCAAGAGGGCATAAAGCACCCAGCTCATGCCACCCAGTCTGAAAAATTTGTTTTGTTCATCGCTCATCGTTTTGATCCCAATCTTTTATATGAGAAGGATAGTCGTCTTCATCAATATCATCTTCGGAAAATATTTTGCCAGCGACGGATTTTCCCGCTTGATGGGCGCTGTCAGGATTGCCCATCACCAGCGGATGCCAAGACGGTAAATCTTTGCCTTCATGCAGCAAGCGATAGGCGCAAGTTTTCGGCATCCACGGCAAATCATTCAACCGATCAGGGGATAAGATCACGCAATCTTCAACGATAGCCTTTCGATTTTGATAATTGGTGCAACGGCAGGTTTTACTGTCCAAGAGAGTGCAGCCAATATCCGTGTAATGGATCGAGCCGTCATCAACATCTTCCAATTTGATGACGCAGCACTTGCCGCAACCATCGCATAAAGACTCCCATTCCGTGGGCGTCATCTCCGCCAATGGGGTTTTTTGCCAATATCGGCTTGCGCTGAGGGCTTTGAAGGAAGGTTTGCTCATCTGACGTCGATCTGATGGGTGATGGTTTCGGCGATCAATTTGGCTTCACCGGCAATCGTGGTGGCGCCCACCACATCACCACGGCTAAAGACGGTGGGCGGCCCAAGGGCAAAACCCGTGGCATAGGCTTGGCCATTGCTGTCGATCATACGTAGAGACTCATCAACCATCAATTGCTGGGCTTCTAGCCTTAAGGTTTTATTGTCGCCCATGGCTTTGATCAATGGGTCTTGACCCGCGCCCGTGGCTATAATTGCGTGATCGGCGGCAAGCGTATCCCCTGAAGACAGGGTGAGATGAAGCGGTTTAGCCGTGCCGCGATCATCTGAGGATGGCGTGATGCTCACCACACGCCCTTTGATGAGGGTGAGTTGATCAGCGGTGGACAATCGCTTTTGACTCATCACTGTTTGCGGCGAAGCTCGGTAGCGCAACAATTGCCATAACCAGCCGAAATGCCGAAGAAGTTTCAGTTTTTCATCTTTTGGCAAACCTCGCCATGCCGGGCTTACGCCTTTGCGCAGGTTTTCAAAACAATCTTGGGTGGGGCGATCAAGCCAATCGCCTTTCGCCATGGTGTTCGCCATGAAGCGATAGAGTGCGAGGGCGGATTGCGGTTCAGGCCAGTCGAGATCAGGCGTCTCCACCCAATCGAGTTGCGGCGGCGGCAATAAGCCTTTCGGCGAGATGATGGTGACCGATCCTTGATGCTTCATCGCTTCAAGGCTAGCGATCGCGTCCATGGCGGTTAACCCGCCACCAATGATGGCGATATCCGCCGCTGGATCAAGTTTTCCCGTCCAATCCCCTTGCCATGGATTGGTGGTTAAGAACGGCGACAATTGAGGGTCAAGTTCGAATCTTAATGCTGGCGGCGGGTTGCCCGTGGCGAGTATCAGCAGATCGAAACGCGCTTCAACATTATCGCTGGTCACCATCCATTGGCCATCAAAAGCAATCGAAGTGACCGTTTCATCGCGGTGATGGATGGGGTGGGTTTCTGCCAGCGCGGTCATCTTAGCAGTCATGTATCGCGCAAAATCGCTCCGCCGATAAAACGATCCCGCGTCGTTATGCGCGTCAGGGTCATCGAGATTGGCCTTAGCCCAATAGGGAAAATCATCAGGGTGATCGGGGTCAATGCGCATGATTTCAGCACGGACATTGAGTCTGAAATCGGGATTGAGGGTGCCATAGGCCTGACCATGCCCGAAAGCGCCTTTGCCAAACACCGTGATCTCTTGGCTTGAAAAGCCTGATTTGATCAGATGATAAACGCAAACGGCGGCGCTATATCCATTGCCGATGATCGCAAGGCTTGGCATGAGTTAGGCGGTATCCCCTCGGGTGAAATATTGACCGCGATGATAGCCTAACCCCAATTTGTCGGCGCTGCAGAAATTTTCGATGCGCCCCAACATGATGGTATGATCGCCTGCCGCAATCGCTTGTTCGAGGGTGCAATCAAAACTGGCCGCGACATCCTTGAAAATCGGGAAGCCCAAGGCGCTGTTCTGCCAGGCGATGCCTTCAAATCGATCGGCGATGGGGGAAGCAAAACGGCTGGACAAATCTTGCTGATCGGACGCCAAGACATTGACGGCAAAGCCACGCCCTTTGGTGTATGCGCTTAGATTTTCCGACCCGTTAGCGATGCAGACCAAAAGCATTGGCGGCGTTAGGGACACAGAAGTAAATGAATTGGCGGTAAAGCCAATGGGCTTATCATGGCTGTCCGTGGTGGTGACAATCGTCACCCCCGTCATGAAGGCGCCGAAACATTGCCTGAGTTTTTGTTGATCAATTTCCATGAAAGCCTCGTCAGCCGGAATAGCCATCTTTTCTATCTATATGGTTTGCTCGGCCATATTCCAATCTGAAAAACAGAAATTTTTATGGGGCGGCGTCCGTGAGGATCATATCCGCGGCTTTTTCCCCAATCATAATCGTGGGCGCGTTGGTGTTGCCTGAGACCAATTCCGGCATGATCGAGGCATCCACCACCCGCACGCCGTCGAGGCCATGGATTTTGAGGCGAGCGTTGACGACATCGCCATGCTTGGGGTCAGGCCCCATGCGGCAGGTGGATACAGGATGATAAAGCGTGACGCCTGTCTCCCGCGCATAGGCCAGCAATTCATCATCGGTTTTAATATCTTGCCCTGGGCGCATTTCATGGGCGACATAGGGCGACATGATGGGGGATTCCATAATATCGCGGGCAATTTTCATCCCTGCCACATGAACGCGCTGATCTTCAGCAGTGGTGAGATAATTGGTGATGATCTTCGGCGCTTGCCGTGGGTCTGCCGATTGCACATGAACCGACCCTCGGCTTTCAGGCCGCAATTGGCAAGGGCCAAAGGTCATGCCTGGGAAATTATCAAAGACGCGTTTGGCGGGATTGGCAAAACTGGCATTGGCAATGTGATATTGAATATCAGGCCCTGTGAGGCCGGGGCGACTTTTGACAAAGCCCGCAAGAATGCCCGCCGGCAAAGCCAAAGCCCCGCGCCGCGTGGTGACGTATTTGATCACTTCTTTAACCAGCCCAAATCCGCGCGACAAATGGTTGATCGAGAGGTCTTGATTCAGCCGCCATGACAGGCGTGAGATATAGTGATCCGCCAAATGCGCGCCCACGCCATCGAGTTGATGTTGAGGCGCAATCCCAATGCTGGACAGATGGTTGGGATCGCCAATGCCGCTTAATTCTAATATTTGCGGGGATTGGATCGCCCCCGCCGATACGATCACCTCGCGGCCAGCATCGAGGTGATGGTCACTGTTTCCGATGCGATAATCCACGCCAGTGACGCGCTTGCCATCAAGGGTTAATCGCGTGACATGAGCGCCCGTAATGATCCTAAGATTGGGCCGTGAGCGGATCGGATCAATGTAAGCCTTTTTGGCGGAGTGACGGACGCCATTTTTTTGCGTCACCTGATAATAGCCAAAGCCATGCTGATCATGGCCATTGTAATCGGGATTATTGGGATAGCCGAGGCTTTCGGCGGATTTAATAACCAAATCCAGCGCTTCATAGCGATCCCGAACCATGGCGACATTAAGAGGGCCGGATTGGCCACGCAATTCAGGGTCCATCTTTTCT
>Ga0181582_10005614_pt1 | contig 10109 bp, 10 predicted proteins | sample 071ome_32_FD_132438 | JGI IMG/M metagenome (GOLD analysis project Ga0181582, IMG submission 132438) | Coastal salt marsh microbial communities from the Groves Creek Marsh, Skidaway Island, Georgia - 071405AT metaG (megahit assembly) | ecosystem: Environmental > Aquatic > Marine > Intertidal... | reverse complement strand
TGGAGTTTCGTCCTCACACAGACCCTCACCCAGGCGATCGGAATCCAGGCGATCATCTACTGCCTGGCCGCGATCGGCCTGAACGTCCAATTCGGCTACACCGGGCTGTTGAACTTCGGTCAGGTGGCGTTCGTTGCGGCTGGCTCCTACGCGGTCGGTGTCATCGTGCTCACCTTCGACCTCAGCCTGTGGCTGGCGATCGTGGTCGGCATCGTGGTGGCCACGATCATCGCGCTGATCCTGGGCATCCCCACGCTGCGACTACGAGCCGACTATCTGGCAATTGTCACTATCGCTTTCAGTGAGCTCGTGCGCTTGACCGTGCGCTCCATCGCTTTCAAGGACGTCCTCGGTGGCGCCCAGGGCCTCAACGGCAAGATCGGTCAGGACTTCCACGACACCAATCCACTACCCGCGGACTTCCAGAGCCTGCCCGTGCTGAGTTGGACTCGTCAGGATCTGTGGGTCGTCATCGTGGGCTGGATCCTGGTTGCCCTGTTCACCGTTCTCGTGTGGCTGCTCGTTCGCAGTCCGTGGGGGCGCATCGTGAAGGGCATCCGCGAGGACGAGAACGCCGTTGTGTCGCTAGGCAAGAACGTCTTCGCCTACAAGATGCAAGCCCTCATCCTGGGTGGCGTGATAGGCGCCTTCGGCGGCATCGTCTGGGCTGTTGCCAAGCAGTCCGTTCAGCCAGACACTTTCCGACCGGAATTCACCTTCTTCGCCTACACAATCCTCTTGCTCGGCGGCGCCGCTCGGGTCTTCGGACCCATCGTCGGCGCGATTTTGTTCTGGATCGTCCTGGCGGGAACGGGCGAGTTCCTCGGACAGGCCATTCAGGCCGGCTGGATCGACTTCCTTCAGCCAACGGATGTCGGCAATATCCGCTTCGTCCTCATGGGTTCGGGACTGATCGCCTTGATGGTCTTCAGACCCCAGGGGATCTTCGGGGACAGAAGGGAGTTGGCGCTCGATGCCAAGTGATTCCACTACGTCCGGTTCCCTCGCAGCCCAGGCGAAAACGGCGCTCGCGGCCGTCGATCCGCGGCCCGGTGTCGCCAAGCCCGACCCGATCTTGGTCGTGGACCACGTCACCCGTCGTTTCGGCGGTTTGACCGCTGTCAACGTCGAACACGTCGAGATCCAACGGGGCGCCATCACGGCCCTCATCGGCCCGAACGGCGCTGGCAAGACGACCTTCTTCAACCTGATTACCGGTTTCGACAAAGCCGATGAGGGTAAATGGACCTTCAATGGCCGACAGGTAGCGGGGACAGCTCCCTACCGACTCGCTCGTATCGGCATGGTTCGTACCTTCCAGCTGACCAAGGCCCTCAGCCGCATGACCGTTATCGACAACATGCGATTGGGAGCCAAGCACCAGACCGGCGAGCGCTTCTTCGCTGCCATCTTCCCCTTCTTGTGGAGCGCTCAGGAAAAGAAGATCGACCAGAAGTCGATGGGCTTGCTTGAGCGCTTCAATCTCCACGAGAAGGTCGCCGACTTCGCCGGCTCACTCTCCGGTGGTCAGCGCAAGTTGCTCGAGATGGCGCGCGCGCTGATGGCCGAGCCTGAGCTGATCATGCTCGATGAGCCGATGGCTGGTGTGAACCCCGCACTCAAGCAGAGCCTGCTGGGCCACATCAAGACCATGCGCGAGGAGGGCACCACCGTGCTCTTCGTCGAGCACGACATGGACATGGTCCACGACATCAGCGATTGGGTCATCGTCATGGCCCAGGGCGCAGTTATCGCCGAAGGCCCGCCGGATGCGGTCATGAAGGATCAGGCCGTCATTGACGCCTATCTGGGCGCCCACCACGAAGCTCAACTGACCGAAAGTGGCCAGGCCTTGACTGAGGACGGTTCCTGATGAACTACACCGAACCTGCCGATCTCCCGGGCCCCGACGATCCCGATGACGCCCATGTGTTCGAGACCGAGTTGGACGTCAATGCCGAGCAACTCAGGACGGGGCATCCGGCCGACGCCGAGCAGATTCACAAGTCACAAGCCGTCGGCGCCCTCGTGCGCGCAGACGGGCTTTACGCCGGGTACTTCCCTGGCGTCAACATCCTCAACGGATCGGATTTGTACGCCCAAGAGGGCGAGCTGGTCGGCATCATCGGTCCTAACGGCGCCGGCAAATCGACCCTGCTGAAGGCCATTTTCGGCCTGGTTCATGTCAACCAGGGATCGGTGCTGCTGCGCGATGAGGACATCACCAACCTGCGGGCCGACCAGCTGGTCCGTCGCGGGGTCGGTTTCGTTCCGCAGACAAACAACGTGTTCCCCTCGCTGACCATCGAGGAGAACATGGAGATGGGCGCATTCCAGGACCCCAAGAGCTTCTCCGAGCGCTTCGACAAGGTCGTGGATCTCTTCCCCACTCTCGGAGAACGTCGCAAGCAGCGAGCCGGCTCCCTGTCCGGTGGAGAACGCCAGATGGTGGCCATGGGGCGGGCCTTGATGATGGAGCCCAGCGTCCTGCTCCTGGACGAGCCCAGCGCCGGCCTGTCCCCCGCTCTCCAAGACGAGGTGTTCGTCCGCGTGCGCGAGATCAACAAGACGGGCGTGACCGTGATTATCGTCGAGCAGAACGCTCGTCGATGCCTGCAGATCGTGGACCGCGGATACGTCCTCGACCAGGGTCGCAACGCCTACACAGGCACCGGCAAGGACCTGGCCAACGACCCCAAGGTCATCGAGCTCTACCTGGGCACCCTCGCCAAGGCCTAACCGCGAACTTGCAGCCTGAGAGGGCGAACCTGCGGTCTGGGGGCGCGAACTTGCAGCCTGAGAGGGCGAACCTGCGTTCTCTCCAATTGCGTCCCTTCTGACATCGCCTGCGCTCACCCCCTGAGCAGCTACCGGTGCGGACAGTGTGTTCTCACCACCGCCGTCTACCCACGTTGGATCGCTCGGAAATCGCCGAACGCAAAGCGGTGAGCATCGCAGTGGGGTCGAACAGATCCTCTTTGGTCGCGACAATCACTCTCCATCCCGCCTGTTCAAGCTGGCGCCGTCGCTCGGCATCGTGCTCCTGGGTACCGAGATGCCACTCACCGTCAAACTCGAGACCGATTCGAAGTCCCTTGTAAGCAAGATCCAGACGTACCACTCGCGCCCCCGGCAGGACAATTTCCGGGTTGATGTCAGGTTCGGGCAACTCGCAAGCCACGACGTTCCAACGCAACCGAGATTCCTGAGGGGATTCGACTCCAGTTCGAATCCACGGCAGCACCTCTCGAGCTCGAACCACTCCTCGTCTGGTTCGGGCCCAAGCAACGATTGAGGTCATTTCATTCAAAGTGACTAGCCCCTGGCCCAACGCCCAATCCCCCATAGCTAGGAGGTGATCGGGAGATAGCAACGCTGCGCAATCCACCCAGGTACGCGCAGGAGTTGTGAGGGTCAGCGAGTCGAGAAAGGCCACATGATTTGCCGGAATGTCAATCGAGTGGCCGTCCACTTTTGCCCGCCGTGTAGCAGTAGCAGCGCCGCGCCTACTCAGCGAAACAGGACCGCCTTTGAGCACCTGTGCCGACGCCGGTGGCAAGGGCATACCCCAGATTGCGGCCGCGCTGAGGCCTACGACGACGCAATCGTGCGGAACCCCCGTAAGGGCAATCAGAGCTCGCCGTTTTGAATCACTTGGGTTGAGGAAATTCTCACCAATGCCCACGGTCATGTGATGAGCCTCAGCTATGACAGCCATCCGAGAAAGTCCTGGCAAATGCGCTGTGCAGATAAATCCAACCAAGCAGGGAATTGTGGACGGGGTGCAGGTTCGCGCTGTGGGGGTGCAGGTTCGCGCTGTGGGGGTGCAGGTTCGGGAAAGCATTGGGCCCCGCCTCCCTTAGGAGGCGGGGCCCAATGTTGAGCTGACTAACCGCTACGGCAGCGGCACGTCGGCGGTGACCTTGCCGATCTCCTCGAACTCCGTGTTCGAGGTGTACTCGTTCACCTGAATGGTGCCCTGAGCCAGGTCGCCGTACTCGTTGAAATCGACCGGGCCGGTTGCGCCCTGGAAGTCGATGTCAGTGCCTGCGTCGAGCAGAGCCTTGCAGTCCGCCCAGTTGTCGCAGACCTCGCCACCGTTGCCGGCGACGTCGGGCAGCGCAGCTGCGATGGCGGTGCCGTCGGCGCATCCCGCGGCCTCAGCGGCCAGGGCGATGAGCATCGCGGCGTCGTAGGACTGTGCGCCGTAGGCGAAGTCCGTGAGGTCGGGATCGACCTCGAGCAGGCTCTCATTGAACGCGGTCAGGTCGGCCTCGCCCGAAGGCACGGTCGCCCGAGTTCCGTTCATGGTGCCGGCCGGGAAATCCTCGTACGCGGTGGTCGAGATGTTTCCATCCACCAGGTAGATCTGGATGTCCTGCGGGCCTGCACCCTGCTTGATCATCTCCTGGAGCAGCTTGACGCTCTCCTCGAAGCCGATCACGGTCACGGCCTGCGGTCCACTGGCAACAACCTCGGCCACCTCAGCCTCGAAGGACGGAGCGGCGGGGTCGTACAGCAGATCAGCAGTCACGGTGCCACCAGCGGCGCTGAAGTCCTTGACCACAGCGTCCTTCAGGCCCTCACCGTACGGATCCTGACGGGCGACGACGGCCATCGACTCGATGCCGTTGTCGATCGCGTCAGCAGCGATGACCGCACCCTGGAGGACGTCAGACGGCGAGACGCGGAAGTACAGGCCGTTGTCCGGGTAGGTGGTCAGAGCTGGAGCGGTGTTGGCCGGAGAGAAGTGGACAACGCCGTTGGAGGTGATCTTGTCGATGACGGTCAGCGACACACCGGACGAAGCAGCACCAATGATCGCCTGGACGCCCTGGGACAGGTGCGAGTCGACGGTCTGGCTGGCGATGTCGGTGGTGGTGTCACCGGAGTCACCCTCGATGTAGGTGATCGGGTTGCCGAGGACTCCGCCCCCAGCGTCAACCTCCATGACGGCCTTCTCGACGCCGGCGAACTCCGGCGGCCCGAGGAAGGCAAGGTCACCCGTCGCCGGCAGCAGTGAGCCGATGACCAGGGTGTCGTTTGAGCAGGTAACTTCTTCCTCAGCCATGGTCTCCTCGGCGGTCTCCTCTGGAGCCTCTTCCGTGGTTTCCTCGGCTGCAGTCTCTTCAGCAGTCGTCTCTGCCGGAGCGGCCTCATCGTCCCCACTGCTACACGCAGCGAGAGCGAGGGAGGCAGCACCGAGCACAGCGACGGCCTTGAGAGCCATAGTGCGCTTCATGCAGTTCTCCTTGGACATGCGTTACAACGGCGAACGCCGATGCATTGGGCGTAAGCCTAAGCGTAGGGGTGTTACCGAGCAGTAACCGAGCCCCTTGCCTAGGGGGATTCGTGATAGGACTGTTACCTAGATCGGCTATCTGGCAGCCCTCACCGCCACTCAGGGCGTGACTTGACCCGAAAGCAGGGCCGTCGCCGCCTCGGAGAGCGTCACCCGGCGATCCATCGCCGCCCGGCGCAGCCACGAGAACGCTTCCGGCTCGGTCATGTCGAACCTCTCCTGCAATGTGGCCTTGGCTCGTTCTACGTCCTCGCGCGCCTTTGCTCGCTCACCCAAGGCGTCAACCTGGCCTCGGAGATCTTGTATTTGTCGCCACCGGGCCATGGCAAGGGCGATGCTGGGCTCGAGATCGGCCATCGTGAAGGGCTTGACCACATAGCCGACGGCACCGGCCTCGGCCGCCTTGGTGGCGACATCCCGCTGGCTGAACGCAGTGACCATGACTACGGCGCATAGATCGGCCGAGGCAATTTCCTCGGCCGCTGAAAGCCCGTCACGGACGGGCATGGCGATATCCAAGAAAGCAACGTCGGGCTTGTGCTCGCGCACCAGATCCACCGCCTGCTGACCGTTGAAGGCCTCGGCGACCACCTGATAACCGAGCTCTTTGAGCATCTCCACCAGATCCATCCGGATGACGGCTTCGTCCTCTGCAACGACTACCCGGATCGGATCAGAATTCACAAGCCCCACACTACGGGGACTCGGCCGCCTGGTATCGCGGGTCCGGCGCTAATGTGTTCGGCATCGCCCCGGTATCCCAACCGGTAGAGGAAGCGGTCTCAAACACCGTCCAGTGTGGGTTCGAATCCCACCCGGGGCACGAGTGAGCGAAGCCGAGCTTGCTCGAGTTTCCGAGCGAGTGTCACGGGTTGAGCGAAGCGAACACCCGGGGCACGAGTGCGAACACCCGGGGCACCGCCTACGACAACCGGGGGCTCGAGGATTCAGCCGCTTGCGTCGGTACGGGCTCCCCCGCTGGCGCTGTTGCGATGGCTGCCAGCACTCCGTTCACGAACCCGGGCGACTCATCGGTCGAAAGGTCGGTGGCGAGTTGGACCGCCTCGGAGATAGCTACAGCGTCTGGAACGCCCTCGTTGAAGAGCACCTCGTAAGCCCCGATTCGCAAAATAGCGCGGTCAACGATCGGCATTCGCTCCAAAGTCCAGCCTCGCGCGCTAGCGAGGATCGAGGCATCGATTTGATCGGCATGCGCCCGGATGCCCTCGATCAAGTGAATCGAGTACTCGTTCAGCACCGGGTCTCCAGCCTGTTCGCGGCGTCGGATGTTCTCAGCAAGAACGGTTCCGACGGGAACGGACTTCGAGTCGGCCTCGAACAAGATGTCCAGGGCGCGCTTGCGCGCTTTGCTGCGGGCAGCCATTTAGTCGTTCACGCGACCCAAGTACGAGCCGTCGCGCGTATCCACCTTGACCTTGGTGTCGCTCTCGACGAACAACGGCACCTGGATCTCCGCTCCGGTCTCAAGCGTCGCGGGCTTGGTACCACCGGTCGAACGATCTCCCTGAACGCCGGGCTCGGTGTAGGTGATCATCAACTCCACGGAAGCAGGCAACTCCACGATGATGGGGGAACTTTCGTGTAGCGAAACGTTCGCGTTGTTGTTCTCCAATAGGTACTTCTCGGAATCCCCGACAACGGCGCTCGGGACCGGAATTTGGTCGTAGGACGTCATGTCCATGAAGATGAAATCGTCCCCATCACGGTAGAGGTACTGCATTTCGCGTCGGTCGACCGTGGCGGTCTCGACTTTGACTCCCGCATTGAATGTCTTATCGACGACCTTGCCGGACAGGACGTTCTTCAACTTCGTCCGAACGAACGCACCACCTTTTCCAGGCTTGACGTGCTGGAACTCAACAACGGTCCACAATTGGCCGTCGATGCTAAGGACCAGGCCGTTCTTCAGATCATTGCTGGTTGCCACGTAAGTTCTCCGGTCGTCGTCTTCTCGGGTCGGATTACTCCGACGCATCGGGCTCGTCGGTCAGCCGACGACGCTCAGGTCGTAAGACGCCTTCGTCAGGAGTAACCCGGGGTCACCCACCACGATCGTGTCTTCGATCCGAACTCCGCCGAACTCTGGGATGTAAACACCCGGTTCGACGGTAATCGGCGTTCCGGCGCTGATCGTATCGGCGTTCGCGGCACTGACCATCGGTGCCTCGTGAATGGTCAAACCGACACCATGGCCTGTTCCGTGGGTGAAATGCTCTCCGAAACCTCGATCGCTCAGCACCGACCTCGCGGCTGCGTCCACATCCCGTGCACGCACATCTGGAACCGCCGCTGCTCGGCCGGCGGCGTTGGCGTCGACGACCGCCTGGTGGATCGCCTTCTGCCGCGAATCGGCCTCCCGGCCCACAACGAAGGTCCTGGTCATGTCCGCGTGATAGCCATCGACAAGCGCACCGCAATCGATGACCAAGAGGTCGCCTCGGGCGATGGGCGTCGACGACGGTCTGTGGTGCGGTACCGCGGAGTTGGGTCCCGTCGCCACGATGGTGGGAAACGCGCGATCTTGAGCACCGAGCTCGGCGAACGTGTACTCCAGCCGACGGGCGATCGATTGCTCGGTCTCTCCTACGCGTATCGACTCACTGATTACAGACAGCCCCCGTGCTGTGATCGAACAGGCCTGGGTCAACATCTCTATCTCGACGGCGTCCTTCACCTGACGCAGATCTCCGAGATCGATCGGCGAAGCGGACGGGGTTAGTCCAAGAGCATGCAACCGCTGCGTATCGGCGTACCCCAGCCTGGAATCCACAGCGACGCTTGGACCCTCGTGGGATTGTGGCAGGGTCGCGGCCAGGGCACCCATGAGATCGCGATCGATGCGAATCTCGATGACACCTTCGAGTCCGGCGAGCGCTACCTCGGAGTGAACCTGGTCGCGATAACGACCATCCGTGACAAGAACAAACGCCTCCGCCCCGATCGCCATTGCCGCATTGCTGCCGGAAAAGGATGTGAAGTAGCGGATGGAGGGCAAATCCCGCGTGATGACGGTTGGTGAATCGGCCTGCGAGATCAAAGCGGCCGCACGCTCTCGGCGCGCCGCGTAGCTCACGATTTTGCCAGCACACTCACCAGGGCACGAAGGGCCAGGCGGTAGGAATCCACGCCGAAGCCGGATATCGATCCGGTCGCAACACCCGATACAACCGACGTGTGCCGGAATTCCTCGCGGGCAATTGGATTGCTGAGGTGAACTTCGATCAGCGGTGCCGTGAGCATCGCGCATGCATCACGGATCGCGTAGGAATAGTGCGTGAAAGCAGCCGGATTCATGATCACCGGCACCGACAGATCTGCCGCCTCATGCAGCCAGCCGATCAATTCGGCTTCGTCGTTGGTTTGGCGCACCTCAGGTTCAAGTCCGAGCGAACGACCCTCCGAGGCAATTTCCGCGACCAGTTGCTCGTAACTCGTGCTGCCGTAGACATCGGGCTCACGGGTGCCGAGCCGGTTCAGGTTCGGACCATTGAGTACCCACACTGGTTGCGGCCCCTGCGACATGGACCCGAGCCTACGCGCTCACGGCGCTATAGGCGGCGTGCAACAGGGCCGGGTCAGGACCTTCCCACAGGACCGGGTTCTGCATTCCGTTCAAGACCACGAACCTCAGCAAGCTTCCGCGAGCCTTCTTGTCCAACTGCATCGCCGGAAGCAGGCGCTCCCAACGATCAGCGGCGTAGGACGTGGGCAAGCCCAGCGATTCGAGGATTGCTCGGTGCCGATCGACATCACTGTCGTCGAGCCTGCCCCCGAGTCGAGCCAGTTCGGCCACGAAGACCATGCCAACGCTGATAGCTGCACCGTGTCTCCACCGGTAATCCTCCACCCGCTCGATCGCGTGCCCGAACGTGTGGCCGTAATTCAATGCGGCCCGACCGATCACGCCGCCGGCCCCGGTCTCTTTGAAGTCCGAGCCGACAACCTCGGCCTTTACCTGCACGGCACGCCGGATCAGATCGGCAAGCACGTCTCCCGACGGATCAACGCATGCCTCCGGCCGATCTTCGATATCCGTTAGCACGCTCGCATCGTGCGTGAAACCGATCTTCACAATCTCCCCGAAGCCAGCGATGAGGTCGTTGCGTGGAAGCGTCTCCAGGGCATTGACATCGCATAGGACGCCCCGTGGACTGTGGAAGGACCCGACCAGATTCTTCCCAGCATCGGTGTTGATTCCGGTCTTCCCTCCGACGGCAGCATCGACCATGGCCAACAGGGTCGTTGGGATCTGGATAACGGTCACACCGCGCAACCACGTTGCCGCCACGAAGCCCGCAAGGTCGGTGGTCGCTCCCCCACCCAGACCAACGACGACATCCGAGCGAGTGAATCCGCTGGCACCGAGCGCTTGCCATGCAAAATCTGCGACCGCAGCGGTTTTGGCGTCTTCCCCGGCCGGCACTTCGATCAAGAAGCACTCGAATCCGTTGTCCTCGAGGTCCTCGCGAATCGCATCGGCCGAGGCCGAAAGAGTCGCTGAATGCAGCACTGCCACCTTCTGTGCTCCGGTGCACAACGCCGGCAATTCGCCGAGGAGTCCTCGGCCGATGATGACCGGGTACTCGTGCTCGGCGAATACGTCAATGGTTACCGGGGCGTTCATGTCGCCTTCCCCACTTGAGCAAGCGCACCCGTCACTTCATCGGTGATGTCTCGCAACGATCGCCCACTCGTGTCAACGGTGAATGTTGCTACCTCTTGGTACAGCGGAGTTCTCTCGTTGAGCATTGTCAACATCGTTCCTCGCACGTTCCCCAGCAGCAGC
>Ga0181582_10005611_pt1 | contig 10109 bp, 8 predicted proteins | sample 071ome_32_FD_132438 | JGI IMG/M metagenome (GOLD analysis project Ga0181582, IMG submission 132438) | Coastal salt marsh microbial communities from the Groves Creek Marsh, Skidaway Island, Georgia - 071405AT metaG (megahit assembly) | ecosystem: Environmental > Aquatic > Marine > Intertidal zone... | reverse complement strand
GTGGCGATCTTGGGGTTGAAATGGACGTGGCGGACGTTCCCATCTGCCAGAAGAAGATCATCAAGACCTGTCATCACCACGGCAAGCCGGTGATCGTGGCGACGCAGATGTTGCAGAGCATGATCGATTCCCCTGTGCCTACCCGAGCCGAGGCTTCCGACGTGGCCAACGCGATCTACGAGGGTGCCGATGCCGTCATGCTGTCGGGTGAGACGGCGGTGGGCGATCACCCGGAGCTGGCGGTGCAGACCATGAGGCGCATCACCCGCAAGATGAACAATTACCTGCTGGAGGAGAAGGAGACCTTTGAAACGACCGTGTCGAGATCTTCCAAGTATCGTGCCGAAGCCGTGGCTCGAGGTGTGCGCTCCATCGTGAAGAACATGGATGTGACCCTGATCGTCATGTGGTCCCAGCACGGAGGTGGCGCGAGCTACATGGCTCAGAACAAGCTGCCCATCCCGATTGTCGCCTTCAGTTCCAGCCCGGCCGCCCTGCGTCGCATGTCCGTGTTGTACGGTGTCGTGCCCCGGTTCATGGACAAGCCGAAGAGCTCGATGGATTTCATCAACTCGGTGGATGACATCGTGGTGAGCAACGGCTGGCTCAAGAAGGGTGATCCGATCGTCCTGGTGATGGGGGAACCCTTCGGACAGCCTGGATTGACCAATGCCGTCCGGGTCCACTACGTCGGGGATATCTGAGTATTCTGGAATCCGGTTCTTGCTGACTTGGAGGTGCCCCTCCAAGGTCCGCCGCTTTCAATGAGCGAAGAACAACTCAGTGATTCCCGATTGCGAAGCGTGCTGAAAGGTCTGACCTGGAGGTGTGTTGCCACACTGACGACCATCCTGATCGCCTGGCTGATCTTCGGTGATGTCCGGCGTGCCCTCCAGGTGGGCGGCATCGAGTTCTTCACGAAGTTCTTCGTCTATTATCTGCACGAGCGTGCCTGGGCAAGGGTCCCCCTGGGAACGGTCCGGAAAATGGCCTCAAAGAGGGGCGAATAGCCCCTTCCGCTCAGTCCGTTCTTGTCCGCAGGCGCAGGACGATGGCACGCTGACGCCTGAAGGAATCCTACACCACTTCGCCCCATGTCCGAGAAGAACATCGTCTATTTTGATCTGGAGACCCAGAAGTCGGCCGAGGATGTCGGTGGCTGGGACAAGATCAGGGACATGAGGATGAGCATCGGGGTGACCTACAGCACGGCCCGTGGCACCTACATGGTCTATTCCGAGAAGCGCGTGAATGACCTGATCCAGGAGTTGATGCGTGCCGATCTGATCGTGGGATTCAACAACCTGCGTTTCGACAATGAGGTCCTGGCAGGATACACCCCATTGGACTTTTCCATGGTGCCCACCCTCGACATGCTGGTCGATCTGCGGGAGCGCTTGAAACACCGTCTTTCGCTGGATGCCGTTGCTGCCGCATCGCTGGGTGTGCAGAAGACCTCTGAGGGACTACAGGCGGTGGAGTGGTATCGTGAGGGGAAGCTGATGGAAATCGCGGAATACTGCTGCTTCGACGTGAAGATCACACGGATGGTCCACGAGTTCGGGGTCAGGCACAAGCAGGTGTTCTACAAGAACCGCTTTGGGGCTGACATGTCCGTGGAAGTGGACTGGTAGGAAAGCGGATCAGCGCTTTGCCGCCGAGAGGGCCGTATTCGCCCGCTTCAACTTCTTGGAGAGATCCTTCGCGATGTTCTGCATCACCACCATGCCCAAGTGGGGTTCCCTTTGGACAAGGTCGTTGAAGTTGGAACGTTGAACCACCAACAGGATGCTGGGCTTGTCGGCCTGGGCCAGCGCCACACGTGCGGATCCGTCCAGGAAGGACTGTTCACCAAAGATCTGTCCATCGGTCAGTGAGGCCACCGGCTGGGAACCTTCCTCGAGTAGGATGTCGATCTTGCCGCGCATCATCACGAAGGCCTCGTTGCCCTGGTCCCCCTTGTTGAAGACCTTTTCACCGGGGCGGTAGAGCTTCTGGGTGAACAGGCGCGCAATCTTGCGGAGTTCGCCATCTCCCAGACCCTCGAAGATTGGCAGGGCCCGGAGCAGGTTGATGATCGCGACGCCGGTCTTCTGGTCCTGGAAATTGTAGTCCACGATCTTCACCAGGGCCTCGGCGTGGGAGGTGAGATCGATGTTTTCCAGGGAATAGCTGGTGTTCAGCTTGACCATCTTCACCACATCGACGTGATAGCCGTCGTGACTGGCGAAGGCCGGCATGTAGCAGACCGGAACGAACCCCAGCTGCTCGGCGCTCTTGATGAGTCGAGGTGCGGTTGTCAGAAGATCGATCTCCACAAACACCGCACTCAGCTCATCCTGTGCAATCTGCACGGCGTGCTGGAGCATGGCCCCCATGGAAAGGTCGTCGATGGCAAAGGCATCAATGATGCGGACGCAACGGTCCAGCTCGTCGACGTAGTAGGCGACGCCCGCGACCACCTTCGATTCGCGTTTGCCGAGCGCAGACTTGATGGTGGGTGAGCCGTCCACGCGCATGAATCCAAAACCCAGATGGAAGGCACCTGAGATTTCCTTCGGAGGATTGGAGGACGCCACCTGCTGCTTCCAAAGGTCAAACTCGTCGTAGGGCGCCTCGGCGCAGGAAAGTTCCGTCTTGAGCGGGTATCCGGTGATGCCGTCGCGGATCAGGGACGGCGGGCGGATCCCGCAATGGGTCAGGGATGCCGTGGCCAGTTCTCCTGTCTGGGGGAGGCTTTCCGACATCGGAAGGTGGGTTTCCAAACCGGAAGTGGCGGGATGAACGTAGAAGAGGACGCCTTCACGTGCCCGATGCAGGTGCTTCAGAGGCTGGTAACCGACACAGACGTAGCCCTTCTTTTCGAAGAGGACCTGTGCCTTCTTGTCGGAAGCCAGGAGACGCGTCACCGTCATCATCTTCTTGTCGGAATCCTGGGAGGCCACCTGATCGATCAGCGCCTCTGCGGCCCCGTTCTCATAGGCTTCGGGCAGGAAAATCTCCCGTGCGAGGTTCATGACGGGATTTTCCTCAGAGGGGAAGGGTGCCAGGATCGTGACCGATCCCATCAGCATGCCGTCGGCTTCCGCCACCCAAGTCTTGCTTCCCTCATTCTCGCCAAGCTCCGCCGTGATCCATGCAGGATCATAGAGCTGCTTCGAGGGGTGGTCTTCGCCGATTGCGCTCTTGACCAAGCTCAGCCAGGAAGGGGCGTCATCTGGAGTCGAGGGGCGGATGTTGACGGACATTTGGGATTCCAGACTTGGTCTATAGGGTTGAGCTCTACTCCGTGAACCTAGAGTGTTTGGTGCCCGCGGCAGGACTTGAACCTGCACGATATTACTATCACTAGCACCTGAAGCTAGCGCGTCTGCCAATTCCGCCACGCGGGCACTGGAGGCAACCTGGGTTGCCCAATTCCTTGTCGATCCACATTACTGCCAGACCAAACCAGAGGCAGACGCGGTAAATAGCCAATTAATGGAGGCGCGCGCAAGAGCAAACTGAACGAATCCTTCCGGCTTGTTTAAATGCTTCTGTTTACGGCCCCTGGGGGAGGCGTGAAGATTTCACGCGCGACGTGTGAAATTCACGCGCAGGTGGTTTCGGGCCACGCAGAAAATGGCTTCAAACTGTGTGAATCCGAGGCCCATTGTATAAGAGAGGGGGTTGGCATGGGGAGTGCTAGATCGATTTCTTTCCGTAACACTTTCGGTGGATGTCGTTTCCGTCCTCCCCGATCAACCCTACAGAAACCAACATGATTCAACAGTCACTCAAATCCAAGAAAGGCGCGTTCACGCTCATCGAGCTCCTCGTTGTGATCGCGATTATCGCCATCCTCGCAAGTATGCTTCTGCCTGCTCTGGCCAAGGCCAAGGCACGTGCACAGCGCATCAAGTGTGTTGGCAACCTCAAGCAGGTTGGCCTCGCATTCCGCATCTTCGCCAACGAGCACGACGAGCTGCTCCCTTACGACACCCCGAACCTTTACCTCTATGGCCGTTCCACGGCGACTGCAGGTAACGGTGGCAACCCGATCATCTACCAGAGCCAGAACATCCAAGCTTGGCACATCTTCCAGGTGATGTCCAACGAGCTGGCTTCTCCCAAGGTGCTGCTCTGCCCTGCAGACTCCAGCCGCGCCAACAACGAGACGGATCATTTCCGTCAGGACGCCTCCGGTGCAACCCCGTTCTCCGATGGTACCGTTGGCCAGAACCGCGCCCTCAGCTACTTCGCTGGTCTGCGTGCTTCTGAGACCCGCCCACAGGCAGTTCTGTCTGGTGACCGTAACGTTTCCTCCAGCAACAACGAGGCAGCCGCACCGGTTTCCGGTCTGTTCACCTTCGCCAACACCTCAGCCTCCACTGAGCGTGTTTGGGTGAATTCACAGACACAGGGCACCAACATCATCCATGAGTCCCAGGGTAACCTCGGCATGGGTGACGGTTCCGTCCAGCAGGTCTCCGGCCTGAAGCTCCCTGAGGTGCTCGACACCGTTCGCACGACCTACGGCACCAACGCCCTGGCATTCGTGTTCCCGAACTAATTCGGACAGTATCTCCACGAGAGGCGCTTGGATCTCCAAGCGCCTCTTTTTTTTTGCCCTGACGCCTCATTGCATCGATGCTTGCTACCCGATCATGAAATCTCTCACGGAACATCTTTGGTTCGAGGTCCCGTCGCGTCGGGGATTTGTCAACATCACGGGCACGGTCGAGGATCTCGTCCGAAAGAGCGGTGTACAGGAAGGCCTCTGCCTCGTGAATGCCATGCATATCAGTGCCTCTGTCTTCATCAACGACAATGAATCGGGGCTACACCATGATTATGAGCAGTGGCTGGAGAAGCTGGCACCGCATGCGCCGATCTCCCAATATCGCCACAATGACACCGGGGAGGACAATGCCGACGCTCACCTGAAGCGGCAGATCATGGGCAGGGAGGTGGTGGTGGCCATCACAGCGGGACAGCTGGATTTTGGGCCTTGGGAGCAGATCTTCTATGGCGAGTTTGACGGACGCCGTCGTAAGCGTGTCCTGGTCAAGATCATCGGGGAATAGTCTTCTAGTAGTCTTCTGTTATCCGCTTCCCTCGCGTTGAATTTTCTTTGCCCGTCCTTCCACCTTTGATCTGCTTTCACCAAGCATGCCCGACGACCTGAAAGATTCCCCTGGTTCGACCTCCGAGGTCGAACTCAGCGTGGTCATGCCCTGTCTGAACGAGGCGGAAACGCTGGAAACCTGTATTCTCAAGGCGATGGGCTTCTTTGTGGGGAATGGCGTCCGGGGGGAGGTTGTCATCGCAGACAACGGAAGCACGGATGGCTCCCAGGAGATCGCGAGAAAGCTCGGGGCACGCGTTGTGGACGTTAAGGAAAAGGGATACGGGAGTGCCTTGAAAGGTGGGATCGAGGCTTCCCTGGGTCGGTATGTCGTCATGGGGGACTCGGATGACTCCTATGATTTCTCGAATCTCATGCCCTTCCTGGAGCAATTGCGCGAGGGTGCCGACCTGGTGATGGGGAATCGTTTCCGTGGTGGAATTGCAGAAGGGGCCATGCCGCCGTTGCATCGTTACCTGGGCAATCCCGTGCTGACCGGCATCGGGCGGGTTTTCTTCAACAGCCCTGCTGGCGATTTTCACTGTGGCCTCCGTGGTTTTTCCTGGGAGGCCTATTCCAAGATGGGCCTCCGGACCACGGGTATGGAATTCGCGAGTGAGATGGTCGTGAAATCCACTCTCAAGGGGCTGGATGTGCGGGAGGTACCCACAACCTTGTCACCGGATGGAAGAAGTCGTCCTCCCCATCTGCGCAGCTGGCGTGATGGATGGCGGCATCTTCGGTTCATGCTGCTCTTCAGTCCGCGATGGCTCTTCCTGTATCCCGGGTTGTTCCTGATCCTGATGGGGTTGCTGCTCGGTCTTTGGCTTCTGCCGGGGCCCCAACAACTGGGCGGACTGACGCTGGACGTCCACACTCTGGTCTACGCTGCGGCGATGGTGCTGATTGGATTCCAATCCGTCCTTTTCGCGATGTTCACCAAGGTCTTTGCCGTGACCGAGGGACTTCTTCCCAAGGACCCCAGGTTCCTCAAGGTCTTCGACCACATCACCCTCGAGACAGGCATCATCGGAGGACTGATCCTGATCCTGGCCGGACTGGCAGGGACGGGCTTTGCGGTTGCACAGTGGAGTTCTGTTTCCTTTGGTGATCTTCAGCCCTCCTCCGTGCTTCGACTCGTCATTCCTTCGGCCACTTCACTCGCGCTGGGATGCCAGGTGGTGCTGGCGAGTTTCTTCCTGAGTGTGCTTGGATTGAAACGGCAATGAGCCTCGTAGCCGACATCCATGAAAAGCATGTTTTTGGCCGTCGGATCAGCCGGCTTTGTGAATTGCTGGGTGGACTCATTCCCGAGGGTTCGAGGGTCCTGGATGTCGGATGTGGGGATGGACGCCTGAGTCGGCTTCTGATGGACCTGGGGAAGGGGATCCAGATCGAGGGGATCGATGTCCTTCTCAGGCCGGAGACCCACATTCCCGTGAGGGAGTTTGATGGCACCACCATTCCGCATGAGGAAGGCAGTTTTGACCTCGTGATGTTTGTGGACGTGCTTCATCACACCGAGGATCCCATGGTGCTCTTGAAGGAGGCGGACCGGGTGGCCCGGAAGGGAGTGGTGATCAAGGACCACCTTCGTGATGGTTTCCTTGCCGGTCCCACCTTGCGATTCATGGACTGGGTGGGAAATGCACGACATGGAGTGGCGCTGCCCTACAACTACTGGTCTTCGGAGCGCTGGAGCGAGGCCTTCGACGAACTCCATTGGCAAAAGGTGGAATGGATCGACCGGCTTTCCCTTTATCCGCCTCCCGCCTCCTGGTTCTTTGATCGTGGCCTACATTACGTGGCACGCTTTGGCAGGGAGGGGGAATCCTGATGCCGGATTCGGTTGCATCAGAAGGTCCGCTTCAGGTTCTACGTTCCCTCTTTGAGGATCGTTTCTTCCAGCTGGTGTTTGTGGTTCTGGTCCCCCTTCTGTTCATCGCTGGATGGCGGAATGCGGAAGCCCTCAATCCGGATGGCATTGCCTACATGCGGATTGCCGAATACTGGGCCGAGGGGAATCCGGATCTGGCCATCTCTGCCTATTGGGGACCGCTCTTGAGCTGGATCATGGTGCCTTTCGTGAAGGGCGGGATGGACGTGATGATGGCGGCCCGCTATGCGATGGGGCTCAGCGGACTCTTGTTCTTCCTTGGCTGTGGGTTCCTGTTTCGTTGTGTGGGCATCTCGCGTCAGGGTTGGCAGTGGGGGCTGGGGTTGGCGGCCGGATACGCGGTCTTCTGGTCCATCCGCAACGTGACCCCGGACCTCCTTCTCTCCGGACTGACTGCCTTCGGCCTTGGGAGCGCATTGGGGACCTTTCGGAGTTCGGATCGTCGATGGGCGTTGTTTGGAGGTGCGGCCTGGGGCTTGGCCTACCTTGCCAAGGCGGTGGCGCTGCCATGGGGAGCTTTCATTTATGTTGGCTTGCTGGCTCTTCTTCTTCTTTCCCGGAACCTCAAGCCGGGCTGGATGAAACAGGCGGGCTGGACGGTTGCCGGTGTCCTTGTCCTGTCTGCGCCCTGGATGGGAGTTCTCTCAAGCCATGAGGGTTCCTTTGTCTTCTCGACCAGCGGCGGCATCAACCATGCGATTGCCGGACCGCCTGACGTCGAGCGCTATCACTACTTTGCCCGGAGCTTCCATGACCCGGGGGAAAGGCGGGTGACTTCATGGGAGGATCCCGATCCGAAAGCCTACCACCCATGGTCTCCCTTTGAGAACCGGGACTACCTGGCTCACCAGGCAAAGGTGGTGGCGACCAATGTTCCGAGAATCCTGGTGCTCTTTGGTGGCATCAACCTCGTGCTCATTGCGAATTCAGGAGGCGAAATCGATCCATCCCAGCTTCCGGCACTGATTCCCGGGTTTGATCTCTTCTACCTGCTTGCTCTGGCTCTGGGATGGACGGCCTGGCAGGGCACAAGGAAACGCTTGTCCCTGGATCAGTCGGTTCTGCTTTTGTCCCTGATCCTGCTGGTGGCCTTTTACCTGCCGATGTTTCTCCTGCCTTTTGAACAGCGCTATTTCTATCCGGTGTTTCCGATCTGCTGGATTCTTTTCTGGACGGGATTCGAGGCGTTGATGGAGCGCTTCCGCGACCGTGTCCCGGTCCAGTTCTGGTTGGGCAGGGTGGGGATCAGTTCCTGGATCCTTCCCGTGGTGATCTGGCTGATGGCAGCCTTGGTGGGGATTCCCAATGCCGCTTCGTATCATTCCGACAGGCTGGCTAAGGCATTCCGCGAGAACGGGATCGATGGCACCTTGGCGGGCAGTGCCCTGATGCAGGGTGGAAGAGCCGGACTCTACCTGGCTTTCCATCTTGGACAGCCGTGGTGTGGTGATGATCCCGATGCATCGGAAGAGGACATCTATCAATCATCGGCGGACTGGATCGTGGTCGTCAGGGGATCATCAAGGGCACGCATGCTGGACGCGTCTCCTCGATGGGCCTCTGCGGATGGACTTCTACGTACCTCGGATTGGAATCCGGAAAACGAGGTGCTTCAGGTCTTTGGCCGGGTCAGGCAAGACCCCGGAAGCGTCGCCAACCCCATTCGCTGAGCAGCAGGATCAACCCGAGGGCGAAGACGTAAGGCGTGTGCCAGACCGGCGTTGTGAAGATTTCGGTGACCGGAGCGGTCTTGGAGGGAAGGGATTCCACGAGTGATTCGAGCCTGCCTGCGGGAATGACCTCTCCACCAGTCGCCGAAGCCAGGTTTTCCATCAGGGCGCGGTTGGGTTCCATGTTGCGATACTCCTCGGATGAAGGATCCGAGGCCCAGCCGGTTTCCGCCTTTTCAATCTCCACCCCAGCCTCGTCGTAGGCGGCCACCTTGGCCAGATAACCTCCCTGTTGCCTCGGAACAAAGAGTCCCTCGAAGAGTCCGGGTTCGCTGGGGGATGGCTGCAGTTGGACGCGCACGGTCTTGTTGGTGTCGCCCTCTCCAACACCGAAGGTGACAGGGGTGATCTCCGCGGTGATCTCGGCCGTGTCCAAGGGCTTGAACGCGCGATCCTTCAGCCTCGCCTTCAGGGTGACGGCATGGTTCGGATCACCCGGAACCGGTTCCGACTCCAGGGCCATCCGGTTGGGCACATCCACGGTCAGCCATCGAAGCATCTGTCGCCAGTGCTTCTCCAGATCGGATTCATCGGCCTTCTTGTGCATGCCCCAACGCCAGAGGTCACCGATCGTGATGGCGGCCGACTTGCCTTTTCCAAACTGCTGGGTGACCACACCGAGAAACTGCGAGGCCCCATCGTCCTCAAGGACATTGACCACCGTGGCGGCCGGCTTGATGTCCTGGGACTTGTTCACCACACCGAATCCTGGCATGGCGGCGATCCGGTCCTTTTCATCGGTTTCATTCTTTCGGAGGCGTGCCCATGGAAGCAGCCAGCCTTCACGCGAAAGGCTGTATTTCATCTCGTCCAGTTGCTCCCGCTCGGCTATCCGGTCGAGATAGAGGGGCAGGACATCGCCGATGGGGGTCCCGGTGTAGCGTCCCTGGGACAGGGACTGCTGTCCGCCCAGCATCAGGAGTCCGCCTCCACGGAGGGAAACGAACTCCTTTACGAGGTTCATCTGGAAGCGGGAGAAGAAGTCGCTCTCGAGATCATCGAGGACAATGGCGTGAAACTGGAAGAGATCCTCCGCATTCTTAGGGAACCCATCCCTAAGCTCCGTCTCGTCCTTGACGTTCATGCGTACCAGCACGGGCTGGTCGTAGCGCTGGGTTTCCTCGTCCACCTTGTCGAATCCGCGGAAAAGGGGATTGCTGCTTTCGCCCTGTCGCCCCTTGAACTCAAACTTGGCCTCGCGCTTGGCCACCCGGATCAGGGCCGTGATCTCCAGTTGGGGATCTTCCTCCAGGGCGCGGTGCAGGAACTTGTATTCCCAGTTGGGACGGCCCGAGATGTAAAGGATCCGCTTGGCGTTGGAACCACGGTCCACAATGAAGGATTCGCGATTGTTGGCGGTGGTGACCTCCCTGGT
>Ga0181582_10005605_pt1 | contig 10114 bp, 10 predicted proteins | sample 071ome_32_FD_132438 | JGI IMG/M metagenome (GOLD analysis project Ga0181582, IMG submission 132438) | Coastal salt marsh microbial communities from the Groves Creek Marsh, Skidaway Island, Georgia - 071405AT metaG (megahit assembly) | ecosystem: Environmental > Aquatic > Marine > Intertidal... | reverse complement strand
TGGCCACGATGGATGCCTGCCGGGCCGAGGTGGGGCGCCGTGCGGCTGAAATCATCGTGGCGCGCAGCGAAAACCCCGATGCCCCGGTCGAGGCCAGCGTTACGCTGACGCCAACCCTGTCGCCAGGGGATACTTTGCGCCGCGGCTAAGCCTTAGAACCGCAGGAAAAACCCGCCTGCAGCCCCTTGGCGGCTGGGCAGGCCCGACTCGTCGAACACCGAAACAACGGTCAGCAATTGCCAGCCCGCAGCCGCCAAACGTGGGCGCAGTTGGGCCGTGGCGGTGGCCTTGGTGCAGGCGCCCTGCACCTGCGCCACACCATAATGCAGCTGCAATGGGTTATCTTTGCGCGCCTTGTAATCGGCATAGCAGGCAGCATGGGCCACCTGCCCCACCAACATCAAAGCAACACCAATAAGAATAGGGGCAAACGCGTGTTTCATGGCTGCAACTATCGGCTTTTGCCGCGCGTCATTCAATATCAATCACAGGTTTAGGCCGGTGATATTGGATAACAGGGCGCTGTTATTGCCTGTCGGGGGGCACTGGGCGCATCAGTTTGGCATCGCCGCCGGCATCTTTTGAACGGGGGCGCCGACCGCCGCCTTGCGGCACCCATTGAACAGGAGTTTCTGATGTCACGCAAATTTATGTCCTTCGTTTTGGCCACCGCGCTTACCGTTACCGGCCTGTCCAGCGCCCCAGCCCATGCCGGCAATAACGATTTTGCAAAGGCGCTGGTGGGCATTGCCGCGGTGGCCATGATTGCAAAAGCAATTGAACAAGAAAACGCCACGCGCCACACCGCCCATGCCCAACCCCAACACAGCCATAAATATGCCAAGCCACAGTATCAAAAGCACAGGCACTACCGCCAAAACCACGCCAAAACCTATGGCCATGTGGTGGCGCCACGCCCCCTGCCCCACCGTGTGGCGCGCGCCAATCAGGCGGCCTTGTGCAAACAAGCCACCTATGGCCGCAATGGCCGGTTGCTACGCGAAACATGGCTGCACTGCAGCAGCCTGCGCTAAGGGAAAACGCTGGCGTCGGGCCTGCACCAACAGGCCCGGTTTGCCATTGCACTGCGCCAGCCCACGGGCATAGTGGGGCCATGACATACCCTGATTTCAGCTTGGAAACCGCCGCCCATCATGCGGGTTTTACCCGCGTCGCGGGCATCGACGAGGTGGGGCGCGGCCCTTTGGCCGGGCCGGTTGTGGCCGCGGCTGTTATCTTGAACCCCGAAAACATTCCCAGCGGTTTAAACGATTCAAAAAAGCTAACGGCAAAACGCCGTGACGCGCTGGCCGAACAGATCTTGGCCCAGGCCGAGGTGGGGCTGGGCCAAGCCAGCGTAGCCGAGATTGACGCGCTGAATATTCTGCGCGCCACCCATTTGGCCATGGAACGCGCGTTGGCCGCCCTGCCCAGCCGCCCGGATCACCTGTTGATCGATGGCAACCAACTGCCCAAGGCGCTGACCATTTCTGCCCAAGCCGTGGTCAAGGGCGACGCCCGCGCGTTCAGCATTGCCGCGGCATCGATTGTGGCCAAATCAGCACGCGACAGGCTGATGTGGGATTTGGCGCAACACTTCCCCGGCTATGGCTGGGAGGCAAACGCAGGCTATCCAACCAAAAGCCACATAAACGCGCTCCGAAATCTGGGGGTGACCCCACATCATAGACGTTCGTTCAAACCAGTACACAATATCTTGTATCAAGAAAAAACTGTAAGTGACTGATTCAAAAAAGAATTTGACGTCGAATCACGTTTGAATCATCTTTGCACTAACCACAGAGCACGCAAATGTGCCGGGGATAGAGGCAGAGAATGACAACAATGACCAAGGCGAAGGGCGCGCAGGCGCTTCCTATTAATTCTATTCTGGCGGGCGATTGCATCGATGTGATGAACAGCCTGCCCGAGGCATCTGTAGACCTGATTTTCGCAGATCCGCCCTATAACCTGCAGCTAAAGGCAGATTTGCACCGCCCCGATAATTCCAAGGTGGATGCAGTCGATGACGCGTGGGACCAGTTTTCGTCTTTTGCGGCCTACGACAAATTCACCCAAGACTGGCTGAAAGCCGCACGGCGGCTGCTGAAACCCAATGGCGCGATCTGGGTGATCGGATCGTATCACAATATTTTCCGCGTCGGCGCCACCCTGCAAAACGAAGGGTTTTGGATTTTGAATGACGTGGTTTGGCGCAAGTCGAACCCCATGCCCAATTTCCGTGGCAAGCGGTTTACCAATGCCCATGAAACCATGATCTGGGCCTCGAAATCTGAGGGTGGCAAATACACGTTCAACTACGAGGCGCTTAAGGCGTTGAACGAAGGCGTGCAGATGCGCTCGGATTGGGTGATGCCCATTTGCACCGGCCACGAGCGCCTGAAAGACGACAACGGCAACAAAGCCCACCCCACCCAAAAGCCCGAAGCCTTGCTGCATCGTATCTTGGTGGGCTGCACCAACCCCGGCGATATCATTCTTGACCCGTTCTTTGGCACAGGCACCACCGGCGCCGTGGCGAAAATGCTGGGCCGCGATTTCATTGGGATTGAACGCGAGGAAAGCTACCGCAAAGTGGCGCAAAAGCGCCTTGATGGCATTCGCCGCTTTGACCGTGACGCGCTGAGCGTGACAACCTCGAAACGCGCCGAGCCCCGCGTGCCCTTTGGCCAGCTGGTCGAACGCGGTCTGCTGCGCCCCGGGGAAGAGCTGTTTTCGCCCCGCGGCAAAGTGGCCAAAGTGCGCGTCGATGGCACGCTGATCGGGAATGACGTCAAGGGATCGATCCATCAGGTGGGCGCCGCATTGGAAGGCGCGCCCAGCTGCAATGGCTGGACATATTGGCATTTCCGCCGCGATGGCAAAACCATTCCAATCGATCTGCTGCGCCAGCAGATCCGTGCAGAAATGGGCGCCTAAACCCGCACCATACCCCAACACCGCCTGGTGCCTGTGGCCTGACTTACACAGGCACCATTACCTATGCCCCGCCCCAGTGGCGGGGCTTTTTTCGATACTGCATCGTGATCGGCCAGCCCTTGTTCCTGCCGCCGTTTTCCTGTTTGCTGCGCCCAAGCGAACAGGAGGCTGCCATGAGCGACGACTACACCCCCCCAAAAGTATGGACATGGGACCAAGAATCTGGCGGGCGCTTTGCCAGTATCAATCGGCCCATCGCGGGCGCCACCCATGAAAAAGACCTGCCTGTCGGCAAACATCCCCTGCAGCTGTATTCGCTCGCCACGCCCAATGGCGTAAAAGTCACCGTGATGCTGGAAGAGCTGCTGGCGCGGGGCATTTCCGAGGCGGAATATGACGCATGGTTGATCAAGATTGGCGATGGCGATCAGTTCAGCAGCGGCTTTGTGGCCGCCAACCCCAACTCGAAAATTCCCGCGCTGATGGATCACTCGCAAAACCCGCCGGTGCGGGTGTTTGAAAGCGCATCGATCCTGCTGTATCTGGCCGAAAAATTTGGCGCCTTCCTACCCACGGATATGCGTGCGCGCACCGAAGTGATGAATTGGGTGTTTTGGCAAATGGGCAGCGCCCCGTATCTGGGCGGCGGGTTTGGCCATTTCTATGCCTATGCGCCCAAACGCTGGGAATACCCCATCAACCGCTTTGCCATGGAGGTAAAGCGCCAGCTTGATGTTCTGGACCGCCATCTTGAGGGCCAAGAATTTATGGTGGGCGACTATTCCATCGCCGATATGGCCATTTGGCCATGGTATGGCCAGCTGGCCCTTGGGCGCCAATACGAGGCAGCCGAATTTCTGGATGTTGAAAGCTACACCAATGTGCAGCGCTGGGCCAAAGCCATCGATGCCCGCCCCGCCGTGCTGCGCGGGCGCATGGTAAACCGCGTTATGGGCGATCCGGCGTTGCAGCTGCATGAACGCCATGATGCCAGCGATTTCGATACGAAAACCCAAGATAAAATCGGCGGCTAAGCCCCCGTCATTGCCTGTGCAGTGCAAAACGCGCCCCAAAAGGGTGCGTTTTTTTGTGATTTGACACAAAAGGAACAAAAACGAATATTATCAACAAGAAAAACGCAGCGATTCGCGCGCCATGAAAGGCCCCTATGCCCCATTCGCACCAAAACCAGCCCCCCATTGATCTTTTGGTTATTGGCGGCGGCATCAATGGCTGCGGCATTGCCCGCGATGCCGTGGGGCGCGGCCTATCGGTCATGCTGTGCGAAATGGGCGATCTGGGGCAGGCCACCTCTTCGGCCAGCACCAAGCTGTTTCATGGCGGTCTGCGGTATCTGGAATATTTCCAATTCCGCCTTGTCCGCGAGGCATTGGCCGAACGCGAAGTGCTGTTGCGCAACATGCCCCATATCAGTTGGCCCATGCGGTTTGTTTTGCCTCTGTACCCCAATATGCGCTTTGACAGCGAAACCCCCGCCTCGCGGCTTTTGGCATGGGTGGCACCATGGGCCAAGGGCCGCCGCCCGGCGTGGCTGATGCGGCTGGGCCTGTTTTTATACGATCACTTAGCCCAGCGCCAAACCTTGCCCGCCACCCGCCGCTTGGCCCTGCGCAACAGCCCCGAAGGCGCGCCGCTGCAGCCGCAGTTTTCGCAGGCGTTCGAATATTCCGATTGCTGGGTGCAAGATAGCCGCTTGGTCAGCCTAAACGCCCGCGATGCCGCCGCGCGGGGCGCCAAAATTCATGTGCGTACCCACGTTGTGGCCGCCCAGCGCAGCGCCACGCATTGGGATGTCACGCTGGAGAACACCAAAACCGGCACCCAGCAGGTGGTGCAAGCGCGCATGCTGGTGAATGCCGCAGGCCCATGGGCGGCACAGGTTTTGGGGCAGGTCCTGCACCTCAACAGCCCCGACCGCCTGCGCCTTGTGCGGGGCAGCCATATTGTAACGCGGCGGCTTTTCGCACATGAAAAGGCGTATTTCTTCCAAGGCTCTGATGGGCGCATCATTTTTGCCATTCCCTACGAGCAGGAATTTACCCTGATCGGCACCACCGATGCCAACCACGACAGCGCAGATACCGCCCCCGAATGCACCGAGGCCGAACAAGACTATTTGCTGGCATTTGCCGGGCAATATTTCAAAACCCCGCTTAGCCGCGCCGATATTGTGTGGCAGTTTTCCGGTATGCGGCCCCTGCACGACGATGGCGGGCGCAGCGCCAGCGCGGTGACCCGCGATTACAGCCTGAAACTGGATGACAGCGCCGCACCGGTGCTGCATATCTTTGGCGGCAAAATCACCACCTACCGGCGCTTGGCCGAAAAGGCCCTGGCGCAGATCTTGCCAGCCCTTGGCCACACCGCCCCAAACTGGACGCATGACGCCCCCCTACCGGGCGGCGCCTTTGCCGTGGGCGATGCCGGCGCGCTGGTCGCAGAACTTGCCGCGCGCTACCCGTTTTTAGGCCAAGATTGGGCCACCCGGCTGGTGCGGGCCTATGGTCTGGATGCCCAGCGCATTTTGGGCCCAGCCAAACAGCTGGCAGATTTGGGCACAGATTTTGGCGCCACCCTAACACAGGCTGAGGTAGATTGGCTGGTGGCCCATGAATTTGCCCAAAGCGCAGATGATATTTTATGGCGCCGCACCCGTTTGGGCCTGAAAATGCCCGCAAAAGGCAGGGCCGCGTTAGAAACCTATCTGCAGGGGTTGGATGGCAGTGCAAAGGGGCTTGCGCAAAGTGCGGCTTGAACGGCACGATCAAGGCCTTGGGCCGCGGGCTATAGGGGGGCATATGGGCTATATTTTGGCAATCGATCAGGGCACCACATCTTCGCGGGCCATCGTATTTGACGCAACCATGCGCCCGGTGGCCATGGCACAGCAAGAATTTCCACAGATCTTTCCGGCCTCTGGCTGGGTTGAACACGCGCCAGAGGCGATTTGGGCCAGCGTTTTAGGCACCTGCCGCGCGGCATTGCAAAAGGCAGCTATCGGGGCCGGGCAAGTGGCCGGCATTGGCCTGACCAACCAGCGCGAAACCACCCTGATTTGGGATAGAAAAACCGGCGCGCCCATTGGCAATGCGATCGTTTGGCAAGATCGGCGCACCGCCGCGCGCTGTGCCGAGCTGAAAGAGCAAGGGCACGAGGCGTTGATTGCCGAAAAAACCGGCCTGCTGCTAGACCCCTATTTCTCGGCCACCAAGGCGGCGTGGCTGCTAGACACCGTGCCCGGCGCGCGGGCGCGGGCACAGGCGGGGGAACTGGCCTTTGGCACTGTGGACAGCTGGCTGATCTGGAACCTCACTGGCGGGCGCGTCCATGCCACCGATGCCACCAATGCCGCGCGCACCATGCTGTACGATATCCACACCGGCGCTTGGTGCGACGGGCTGTGCCAACTATTGGACGTGCCACGCGCCATACTGCCCGAAATTCACGATTGCGCCGCGCATTTTGGCACAACAGATCCCGCGCTGTTTGGGGCTGCGGTGCCGATTTTGGGCGTTGCGGGCGATCAGCAGGCCGCCAGCATCGGGCAGGCGTGTTTTGCCCCCGGCATGATGAAATCCACCTATGGCACTGGCTGTTTTGCCCTGCTCAATACCGGCCCCACGCCGGTACGTTCGAAAAACCGGCTGCTTGGCACGGTGGCCTATCAGCTGCAAGGGCAGCGCTGTTACGCGCTAGAGGGGTCCATTTTCGTGGCGGGCGCGGTGGTGCAATGGCTGCGCGATGGGCTGGGGCTGATCGCAAAGGCCGGTGACACCCAGCATCTGGCAGAACAGTCCGACCCCAGCCAAGACGTGGTGATCGTGCCAGCCTTTACCGGGCTGGGCGCACCGCATTGGCACCCAGACAGCCGCGGCGCGATTTTTGGGCTAACGCGCGCCACCGGCCCCACCGAATTGGCGCGCGCCGCGCTGGAAAGCATTGGGTTTCAAACCTTGGATTTGCTGCATGCAATGCAGGCGGATTGGCCAGATGCCGATAGCAGCGGGCAAAATATCTTGCGCGTGGACGGGGGCATGTGTGCCTCGAACTGGGCGATGCAGTTTTTGGCCGACATCACCGGCCTGCCAGTAGACCGCCCAGTGGTGCAGGAAACCACCGCCCTTGGAGCCGCGTGGCTGGCGGGCATGCAGGCCGGGGTGTGGCCCGGAATGGACGAATTTGCCAAAACTTGGGCGTTAGAACGCCGCTTTGCCCCTGAAATGGCACAGGAAGACCGCAGCGCCCGCCACGCCCGCTGGCAACGCGCAGTGGCGGCCACGATGGCGGTTTAGGCTAAATTAGCGCCGCGCCTGCCAGCTAAGCGAGGCATGCCGGCGCGTATAAAATTCGCCCATCAAGCCAATCATCAACAGCACCAAACCCACCCAAAGCGGGTATTCCCAATTCGAATTGCGCGGAAAATAGTTGATGAAAACATAGCCGCGGGCCTGATCGATGCAGTGAAACAGCGGGTTCCAGTCAAACATGTTCAGCATAAAGGGGGGCAGTGAATTGGCCACGAACATCTTGCCCGAGGCAATCATATTGGCGCGCTGATACAACGTTTTGAACATCATCACAAAATTGGGAAACCACGGCGTCAGCGCCAGCACCACCATGCCCACGCCAACACCCGTGAACCACGCCAAGATCAGCATCATAAAGGCACCAGCCATATCGATAATGACGACCGGCGCGATCAAAACGTCATAGATGAACAGGCACAAAAACAGCGACAGCAGCTGAATATACAGCGCGCCAAAGGCCGCAGACAAAATGGACACAAAGGTTGTCATCGGGGCATGTTTCATCATCGCCGATGACGGCCCCTCGGAACCAGATACGGCGCCCATGGTTTTGGTATGGGTCAAAAACAGAAAAATGCCCGACATGATATACAGCATGAAATCGCCACGTATCGCGGCGCGGCGCATGCCCAGCAGGTTGAACAGCAGATAAAAAGACAGCACAAAAAAGATCACCTGCAGCATGTTCAGGCCCAGTGCGATCACGGCATTGCCATGCATTTTGCGCACATCCCGCACGATGCTGTGGTAAACCAGCTCGAAAATCGTCAGAAACGAGGAAAGGCCCCTGCGATACCTTGGGCGCTGCTGAAACATCAAAACCGCCTACATCAAACCGGGCAGTGGCAGGCATGGCTTGCCCATTATGGCCAAGCTCATCATAAGGGGGCGCAGGTTAATTTGCAATTGTCGCTGGTGGAAATAGTACCGGCATCGTTGAAAGGGAAATCTGTGGATTACGAAAAGCTGACACATGTTATGCGCGATCTGGCGCTGCAGGCGGGGGATGCGATCATGCAGATCTACGGCACCGATGATTTTGCCGTCGAGGTCAAGGATGATGCCAGCCCCGTGACCGCCGCCGACAAAGCCGCCGATGCGCTGATCGCCGCCGGGCTGCGCGCCGCTTTTCCCCAGACCTTGCTGATCACCGAAGAACAAGCCGCCTCGCACAGCCAATCGGCAGACACGTTTTTGATTGTTGATCCGTTGGATGGCACCAAAGAATTTATCAAGCGGCGCGGCGATTTCACGGTGAATATCGCCTATGTGGAAAATGGCACGCCCACGCGCGGCGTGGTGTTTGCGCCCGCGCGCAACCGCATGTTTTACACCCAAGCCAATGGTCAGGCCGTCGAGGAAACCGGCGCGTTGCAGCTGGGCCAGCCCGGCGCCTGCACAGCGCTGGCCGTGGCGCAGGCCGACAATGGCGCGCTGCGGGTTGTGGCCTCGAAAAGCCACCGCGACCAAGCCACCGATGACTATATCCAAAAATACGCCGTGGCCGATATGCGCTCGGCCGGGTCATCGCTGAAGTTCTGCCTGCTGGCCACGGGCGAGGCAGATTTCTACCCCCGCCTTGGCCGCACCATGGAATGGGACACCGCCGCAGGCCACGCCGTGCTGGCAGGTGCCGGCGGGCAGGTGGTGCGGTTTGACGATCACACCCCCCTTGTTTATGGCAAGGCTGGCTATGAAAACCCCTTCTTCATTGCCTTGGCCCCCAGCGTAAAGTTGCACTCAGCATGAGCGTTTTGATCGTTATTCCTGCCCGCTACGCCAGCACCCGCTACCCCGGCAAACCCCTTGTGGGCCTTACCGGGGCCACAGGCGAAACCCGCAGCCTGATCGAGCGCAGCTGGCGCGCGGCCATGCAGGTACAAGGCGCCGATCGCGTGGTTGTGGCCACCGATGACGGGCGCATTCGCGATGCCGCCCATGCCTTTGGCGCCGAGGTGGTGATGACATCGGAAAGCTGCCAAAATGGCACCGAGCGCTGCGCCGAGGCGCATCAGGCCTTGGGTGGCGGCTACGAGATTGTGGTCAACCTGCAGGGCGATGCCCCGCTGACACCGCATTGGTTTGTCGAGGATCTGGTGCAAGGCCTGCGCGCCGATCCTGCCGCCGATATCGCAACGCCGGTGCTGCGCTGCGATGGGCGCGCGCTGAACGGGTTTCTGGCAGATCGCCGCGCCGGGCGGGTGGGCGGCACCACCGCCGTGTTTGCCGCCAATCGCCACGCGCTTTATTTCTCCAAAGAGGTGGTGCCCTACACGGCCCAGCCCTATGCCGATACCGAAGAAACCCCGGTCTTTCACCATGTGGGTGTCTATGCCTATCGCCCTGCGGCGCTGGCGGCCTATACCCGCTGGCCCACCGGCCCGATCGAGGCGTTGGAAGGGCTGGAACAGCTGCGGTTTTTGGAAAATAACCACGCGGTTTTATGCGTACAGGTTCAGGCCCGCGGGCGCCAGTTTTGGGAATTGAACAACCCCGAAGATGTGCCCCGCCTACAAGCCATGATGGCCGAGATGGGAATGGAATGAACCTGCCCACCACCAGCGTTATCGTCGTCAGCTGGCAACGGCCCGACGCGTTGGTGTTGTGTTTGCAATCTTTGGTGCGGCAACGGCTGGCCCCGGCCTATGAAATTATCGTTGTGGCCGATGCCGCCGGTCTGGCCGCCGTGGCCAGCCTGCCCGATACCGCGCAGATGAAACTGGTGGCCTGCGACTGGTCCAATATTTCCGCTGCGCGCAATCTGGGCGTGGCCGTGGCGGCGGGCAAAGTGGTGGCCTTTATCGATGACGATGCACAGGCCGAACCACGGTGGCTGTCGCATTTGG
>Ga0181582_10005603_pt1 | contig 10115 bp, 8 predicted proteins | sample 071ome_32_FD_132438 | JGI IMG/M metagenome (GOLD analysis project Ga0181582, IMG submission 132438) | Coastal salt marsh microbial communities from the Groves Creek Marsh, Skidaway Island, Georgia - 071405AT metaG (megahit assembly) | ecosystem: Environmental > Aquatic > Marine > Intertidal zone... | reverse complement strand
GGTTGCGAAGAAATGCCCTGCGCAGAACTCACATCTTCTTTTCCAAAGGGCGGTGGCAGCAAGCGCTCCGGTGCCGCCGGCGAGCTGTTGAGGTCCTCCAACAGCCGCTGATGCAGCTGACCGACCCAGGCTGGCCGCGTGCGATCACCGGGCGTGGCGGCCAACAGCTCAGCCAGCCTGAGCGCGAGCAGAGGATCGCGCAGCCGATGGCGCGCAACAAAAACCGCATGCGCCATCCACGGCCAGCGCGTGGCTGGATCATCCGGGTACGCCGCAGACACAACCTCAACCATACGGCGCTGCCGCGCCGGTGAGCCTGCCTCAGCGTACAAGCGCATCGCGGCCTGTAACGGGTAGCTGAACCGCGGGTCCAGTTTCAGCGCCAGCTCCAGCCAGTGCGCCAGGTGTTCTGAATTCAGCTGTGCGTAGCGCGCGGTCGGACCCGCTCCGCTTTCCGCAATGTGCAGCCAGAGCATGATCGCGCGCGCCATCAGATCGGGCTGTCCGAAAGACAGGGCGCGCGCGCTGAGGACATTCGGCGCGTCCGGCAGGGTGGCGCTGACCGGCGCCTGCAACCGCGACACACCTGCTCCAAGAAGCTGGGTCAGAACAGTTACCACCAGCAGCAGCCAGACGCCTGTAGGCGGACGCTGTACCGGAGCCACCGCAGAGTTCATGTGGAGGACTTCCGGCGATAAACGTCGTATAGACCGATCGCCGTCAGCATCAGCGCACCGATGAGCGCCTCGGTGATAAGCCTTGCCAGCTCTAGGGCGCCGGGCGGCGCGACGAACCAGAGCGTCTGTGCCTGGCGCCCGAGCGCTGGCAGGAGGACGGCAATCACCCGGATCAGCCCGCCGATGACATCCGCGGAGACCGACCCACCGCCGCTGGCGGCGGCCAGAAGAACGAGACCCTCGCCGGACCGCGCAAGCAGATAAAAAGCCAGAACGGCGACCACTACGAGCGGCGGCTGTCTGATGGTGGTCGCAAACATGCTGGCGGCCGCGACCACCACACAGAACTCTGCACCCAGAGAGATGCTCCACGCGGTCGCTGCCCACAAGCTGGCCAGGCAGAAAACGGGAAAACTGCCCGCAGCCGCGAGCAGCAGCGCAAGGAGCAGGAAACCGCACAACCGTCCCCAGTACCACTGGCCGCGGGTAACCGGGCCGGCGAGGGTCATCTCGAGCAGCCCGCCTTGGCGTTCAGCGGACAGACTGAACGCGACCGAGGCCGCCAGCAGCGTAACGCCGCCAGGACGGAAAATGCTGGCATAGAAGGTCGCAAAGAATTCGGCCTTGCCGGCCAGCGCCAGAGCAGCGGCAGAAGCTGCACCAACCAGCGCGCAGAGCACCAGCCCGAGCACAGCTGCCAAGCATCGGGCACCACGGCATTCGAGCACGGTCAGGCGCGCAATAGCGGCAATCGGAGAGGTCATGGCACACGCACTCCAGCGCGATCTGCCCGGATGTGCCGACCCTAACACAGCGCCACACCCCCCACGCAGCCGTCGGAGACAGCACCAGCCCGCTCGCGCAATGGCATCACCCCTCATGGCAACCGGCCTGCCAGAACGAGGCGATGCATGAGCACATTGGGAGAGATCCAGCGCAATAAGTCGTCGAACGCACACAGCGCCACGGTTTCGTCGCTGTTGTCCTGGCAGGACTGAGCGGCGGCGAAGTCCCGTGCGACGAAGCGGACGTCGCCATCAAGATTTTCACTCTCATCGCCGGACGCCAACTGCTCCCAGGCCGCGTCGTTATCGCTTGGCGCACGGCCGGTGCCCGGCGAAAAAATCAGCGCCGGCACCTGGTCCGCAAGTTTGCGCCAGTACTTCGCTTCGACCGCGGAGGTGGCGGGATTGTCACCCCGCGTGTACACCTCTAGCGCGCCGCGTTCACAGAGGTCCAGATCCCGATCGTCCGCCCGGCACAAGCCATCATCGGCTATGGCGAAGTCCGCACCGTCGCCGCTGCTCACGCGGTAGCGCAACCGCCGGGACCAGGCGTCCCGTCCGGGGACCGCGAGATCCACGTGGGGCAGAAATCCCTCGGTACTGGTACAAGCCTCGGTCGCGTCGCGATCCTCGCGACCATCCCCGCTGCCGAACGCATCGGGACACGGCAGGCGACCGAAGGTCATCGCATGGCCATACAAAGCTTCCAGCGCGAGGTCCAGCCGAGCGACGGTCTCTCTGCGCTGGCGCGACTCAATCTGCGTCGCCACCGCGGGCACCAGTGATGCGACCAGTGCGCCACTCACGGCCAGCACGATACTGAGCTCAAGCAGCGAGAAACCCCGGTGTGCTGCGGCAAGCAGGCCTGTCATGGCAGCTGCGTCAGGATTCTGACCTGGTCGCTGAAATCAGCCGCGCGCGGCGCGCTGAGGAATTCACCCTGTTCATCCAGCAGCGCGCGTCGGTTCGCCGGAGCCAGGCGGACCGACGGATCCGCCGGGGAATCGGGTGTCGTGGTGGGCGGGCTGCGCCCCGCCGCCGCGATCAGCACAGCCGGCACCCGCAGCGTACGCGCCGCACCGTTCAGCGGCACGCGTCGCACCGCCACGCAGTCCGTCTCTTCCTCGCAGGCGCCGGAGGCCACAAAAACCCGTTCGTGCCAACCATTGCGCACGAACCAGGCAGGCAGCTCGCCTGCTTCAACATCAAGGTCATAGCGCAGGCCGGCGACATGCAGAAATCCGTCAGTACCGAACGCGCGCTGCACGCTCAGCCTGCCGTCGCCCTCGACTGCGCTAGCCACGCTGAGACCGATCTGCACAAAACACTCGGTCTCTGCGCCCAGCGCTGACAGCCGCGTCGTGCGCACCTGCCGCGTGCGGCTGCCGCCGGTGATCTCAACGGTTGCACTGTCATCATCGACGACCGCGAACGCCACCTCGTAGGTGAGCTGTCGTCCTGAGCGCCAGACGCTCGCCGTGAAGACGCAGCGCGCCGCGTCTCGCGGCGCGTAGTGCTCTCCCGATGGCGCCCACCACTCACACTCAGCCACCCCGTACAGGACGCTGCCCTCCCGGCATCCGCTTACACGCAGGCACTCCAGCAGCCATGGCTCTGCCCCATCGACACCCTGCAGCCGCAGCTCTCCGGACAGCTGCCAGCTGAGGCGGGCCTGTGATCTATAGCGCGACACCGCGGACTCGCTGTCGCGGGTACGGTGGTGTACCGCCAGGCTGCCGCGCTGCGGTTGGACGTCGGCTGTCACCACCCCGCAGCCCGCAGGCCAGGCGCAAAGACGGGGAAGAGCGCCGTCATTTGCGGCACGGTAACGGCGCAGCACCTGCACCGTTTCACCCAGCACACGCTTCACCACGGCCCGCATCAGCTGCTCGGCGCCAAGTGCGAGCATCCGATCGTTTCCGCGACCAGAGCGGTAACGGTGCGTCGCCTCGGAGGCGTGCTGCTGCTCGATGAACTGCAACGGATCAGCAGGCTCACGCCGGCGCGCGGTCTGGCCCTTTAGCGGCGCCCCGGGGGCGAACAGGATGGCTGCAGACGGGCGCCCGTCGAACTGCAGCGTCGTCGAGGTATCGCCGTTCAGCGGTTCCAGCTTGGGGTTGTAGCGATGCGCCTCGGACAACGCGTACCACAGCGAAGTGCCGCTCCGGTCACGATGCTCGCTGATACGCAGGGTGTGCCACGGCAGTCGTCCGAGGGTACTGCCTGTCCCGTCGGCGCAGGCCGGTCCAGAGATCCCTCTGGCGTCGCGCGCAGGGCAAGGCAGGTAACCGGGTCCGTAAATCGGGTTGACCCTGTCGGGGTAGCTCGCAGCGTAGCCGCTCAGCGCGGCACGCGCGGTGCTGAGCACGGTCGATTCTGCACGATCGCTTTGCTGCCGGCCTTCCGGCAGAACTGCGAGCACCGACAGCGAGCCGGCAAGCAGGATGATGAACGGCGTCAGCGGACTCATTCAGCGCTGGCCGGGGTACGCTGAACCGCGAACCAGGATCTGCCCGGTCCTTCCGCCACCAGCGCGTCGATCTGCGCGGCGGCAAAGTCGACCTGCTGTGGCTCGCCCATCAGAAGCGGGCTGTCACGCCCCCCGGCCTGCTCCCGTTCAGCGCAGCGACGGGTTGCTGCCCCGCAGATCTCGCGGTGCTTGAACCAACCGGTGAGCACCCCTGACGCGTTTGCGATCAGCCCGTCGAGCTGCAGTGTATTGCGGGGCGCGGCCGAGTCCGCCACCAGCGCAGGCCGGTCGTTGCCACCCGTTCGCGGGAGAGCCCGCCGGGCCAGCGTGCGGGCCTGATCAAGCTCGTCGCGCGCCGCAGGGTCGAGGAACAGGCGGCCGAGCTCCGTCGCGGGCGATGCGCCAGTCAGCCAGAGCAGCATACAGCCGGCGAGCATGCGACTCACTCCGGGTCTCCCCTGGATGCGGGCAGGCTCAGGGTGAACCAGCTGAGCCGGCAGTGCGCGCGGATGCGCGGCTCAGAAAGCGGCGCATCCTGAGATGCGTCGGTAGCTTGCAGGTCACAGTGTTCGGGTAGGAAAAAGCCCGGCGCCTCACGCTCGATGAAGCGCAGCAGACGCCCCAGATCCGCTTCGTGCAGCAGTCCAAGGTCGAGCTCCAACTCACTGCGGTATTGCGCAAAGTCGACGCCCTGAGCGACCTCCGATGTCCCCGTCAGCGGCGTGCGCGGCCTCAGCGCATAGCGCAGGACCGGCAGGCCGAGCGTCTCGCGCGCCTCATGCAGCGTCTCCAGCCAGCTCAGGCGATCCTCCTCACCTATGTGACCCGCCGCCACGGCTACGTTGTAGGCTGCGGCATGGGTGGTCAGGAGGCTGAGATCCCGCTCCACTGCCGCCCTGCGCTGTTCCGCTGCCGACAGGCCGGCGCGGGCCGCTGCCAGCTGCTCGGCTTCATGTCCCGCCCACGCCTTCACCCGTTCCAGCGCAATGCCGGCGACAACCACCAGCAGCGCCACCGCGCAGAGCTCGCGTCTGAGCAGAGGGAAAAGGCGTGTGTGATCAGCCATGACGGTGTACGAACACGAGGCGCAGCAAGAAAGCCTGAGGATCCAGCGGTGCCATGGCCGCGTCGCCCCTGATGGGCTGCGCAGCCCCGGTCTCGATCGGCGCGCGCACGAGATCCACGGCGCTTACGTCAGGATGGCCGCGCAGCGCAGCAGCAAGTGCCGCAGCCTCGCGCATGGCGCTACGCTGGTCAGGGCACGCGGCGGCGCAGTCGGCATGGAGTTCGACCACCACGGCGCAGCCTGGCCTCGGCGTCGGCGGGTTTGCCGTTCCATTCGCGCCATCGGAGATGCTGCGAATAACGTCCTCGCAGCGCCAGTTGAGCCGCAGCAGCTTAACGGTGGGCCTTCGATCGAGCGCCTCGGACACGGCCTGCAGCGCACGATCGGGCATTACCCGGGCTGCATGCCACGCGCTCACCGCGGCCACCATTGCCTGCATGCGGACCGGCTCGACCGGTGCCTCCGCGATACGCTCGGCCTCGGCGGACAGCGCCTGTGTTACCCCCGCGGCTGTCCGGGTCAGCTGTGCTGCTTCGGCGCGCGCCGCCTGTGCGTCGGTCAGGGTGCCCATAGCCCAGGCACAGGCGAGGACGCTCATCCCTGCGCACACAGCGCGCAGGCCGCGTTGTGCTGCAGCGAGGTCAGCGTAGATTGAATAGCGCGGCAACGCGTAGGCAGCGTCCGGCCGATGACCGAGGCCGACCCAGGCGAGCACCGCATCGATTGCAGCGGCGTCCCCGTCCTCGAGCCCGATGCACCGCGCGAGCGCGGCGTCGCTTACGGTCTCAAGACGGGCCGCTGACAACGCCATCGCTGCGGGATCCTGTTTCAGCGTCGCCAGCACACCAAGCAGATAGACTTGCAGTAGCGCACCGTCAGGCAGGAACCCGTGGCCCCGGAGGTACTGCAGCAACCGCTCAATCTGCGCGGAGCACAATGCGGGATCAGCCTCCAGCGCCGACCAGGAAAGCGGTACACAGCGACAGAACTGCAGCCGCCCGCGGGTCAGCACGCTCTGCCGCAGGCCACTCGCGGGGTGCCAGCTCACCATCAGCACGTGTTCACCCGGCATCCGGTCAGCAGCCAGTCGCCACAGCGCAGGCATCAGGGCCGGCAGACTGCTCAGGCAGCGCACCGGTACGCGCTGACCAAGCGCAAGATCGAGCCAGTCCGTCAGCCACTCGCCCGCCGGCACGGCGCAGAAAAGCACCCACTCATCACCGCGGCCGCCAACCTCACGACCGCAGCCCAGAGTCAGTTGATAAACCGGCTCTGAGCCCATCTGCCGGGCGCGGCGCGTGAGCAGCGCTCGCCGGCTGGCGCCTCTGAGCGGCGGGATCCGCTCGCGGCGATAGACCTCATCACCGCGATCCACCAGCACCACCAGCGGCTCACTGCGCCGTTCGGCCAGCGCGGTAGCGAAGTCGGCTCGACCTGTCGCATCGGCGTTGAATCGCCTGCCTGCCGTCAGCCCGTCGCCGCCGGACTCGAACAAGGTCGCGCCGGCCTGAGCAACAAGCAGGAGACGGGTAGCGCGATGGGTGCATCGGTGGGCCGACAAAGCGGTGCGGGCGCTGCGACCGATTGCGGAGATCAGCGCTGCTGCAGGCCTCTCGCCGCGCAGCCTTCCCCCGGTGCCCGCGCCAGCCACCTCAGATCCCGACCCGGGTGAACAGTCCATAAAGCGGACTGAACACCGCAAACGCGATCCACAGCAGGATAGCGCCCAGTAACACCGTTACAGCCGGGAGCAGCGTCGCCTGCAGACGGGCCATCGTGCGCTCAACGTCGCGCGCGTAAAAAGACGCGACCGAAAGCATGGCGCTGTCCAGCGCGCCGGAGGTTTCCCCGACATGCAGCATGCGCACAACGAGGGAAGGAAACAGACCGCTCGCCGCAAAACCGGCGCTGACCCCGCTGCCACGTCTCATGGCGTCGCCTGCTTCACTCAGCGCCGCAGCCAGGGCACGGTTGCCGGCAAGGTCGTGCAGCTGCGCCACGCTGTCGATCACCGTCACGCCTGCGCCGTAGAGCATGGCGAGGGCGTGACACAAACGGGTCATGGTGAGTTTATGAACGAGCGGGCCGGCCAGCGGAATGCGCAGCGCGAGGGCGTCCATGCGCACCGCCACCCCGGCGCTCACCCGTCGCAGGCAGCCCAGCACCGGGAGCACACAGAGCAGTGCCGCCCCCAGGAGCACGCCGTACTGCTGAGCAATCCGTGCGCCGGCGAGCAGCCAGCGCGTCTGCCATGGCAGCGCCTCACCCATAGCCCGGAGAAAACTGACCAGCTCGGGCACCACGTACACAAGCAGGAATGCCAGCACGCAGAGCAGGAGAACACCGACCAGCGCAGGGTAGTAGAGCGCCTGGCGCAGCCGGGAAAAGTGCTGCTCCTCCCATTTGAGATCCGTCTCAAGGCGCGCCAGCGCCGACTCAAGCCGACCGCTCTGCTCTCCGGCCGCGATCAGCGCAACGAACACCGGCGAAAACACACCCGGGTGCTGCGCCAGCGCTGCTGAAAGGCTCAGACCTCCGCGGATGTCATCACCGAGGGAGGCGCACACCTGCCGCAGCACCTCACAGTCATCGCTGGCGTGCAGATCGTCCAGCGCATCAAGCAGCGGCACACCGGCCGCCAGCAGTTGCTGCAGTTGCGCGCAGAAATGGATCAGCCGTGGCCGCCCGACCCGACGGCCGCAGCGCCGGGCCCGGCCCGGAGAAAGCTCCTGAGAGACCAGCGGCTCCAGTCCCTGCCGCGCCAGGCGAGCCTCCAGCTCGTGCTCACTGCGCGCCTGCAGGTGCCCGCGCCGAAGCACGCCGTCAGCCGCCACGGCGCGAAAACGATAGAAGCTCACGCGATACCCCGCGAGAAATCGACCTGTCGGCTGGCTTCCTCAAACGACGTCACGCCGGCGAGCACCAGGGCAGCGGCGGCCTCGGCGAGACAGCGGAAATCGTCCGCCGCTGCAGCCTGCATCAACTCCTTCACTGCCTCTCCGGCAGCAATCAGCGCGGCCAGCTGCCGCCCACACCGCAGAACTTCCACGACCGGCACCCGCCCGAGGTAGCCACGGTGCTCAGCCCGACGCCCGGCGGCGTTCACCCGCAAGAGCGTGGGCGGCGCAGCCGCATCCACGCCCAGCAGCCGGCACTCCGCGGCGGCGGGTCGGTACCTCTCGGTGCACTCGAGCCGCAGCCGGCGCAGGAGCCGCTGCGCAACAACTCCGACCAGGTGCTCGGCCAGCAGCGCGGCGCTGACACCCATGTCAGCAAGCCGCGGCAAGACGCCGAAGGAAGACGGTGCGTGCAGGCTTGAGAACACCCGATGGCCGGTCATGGCCGCGCGCAGAGCCATCCGCGCCGTCTCCTGATCGCGGATTTCGCCAATCAGAATCACATCAGGCGCCTGGCGCAGCAGCGCGCGCACACCGTCGGCGAAGCCGGGGCCACTACCCTCGCGCACCGCCGTCTGTCGCACCATATCCAAGACGTACTCGACCGGATCTTCAAGGGTCATCACGTTGAGCGCTTCACGATCGAGGTCGTGCAGCAGGCTATAGAGCGTGGTTGTCTTGCCGCTACCGGTCGGGCCGGTGACCAGCAGCAGGCCGGCCGGACTCAGCGCCAGGGTCCGCAGAGACGTCAGCGCCTGCTGCTCGAGGCCGAGAGCCTGCAACGGCATGATGCCTTTCAGGCGGTCAAGCAGGCGCACGACGATGTTTTCACCGTGCACAGTCGGCATGGTGGAGACGCGGCAGTCGACCGTCCGCCCGGCAAGCGGCAGGGTGAAACGCCCGTCCTGCGGCAGACGGGTCTCGGCGATATCCAGGCCCGCCATGATCTTGAAGCGCACCGCGACGGGCGGCCAGAAATCGCAATGCAGGCTGCGCACTGTCCGCAGCACTCCGTCCACGCGATAGCGGAACCGCAGGTAGCCGGCATCAGGTTCGATGTGCAGATCGGACGCGCCCTGCCCGACGGCATCGCGGAGCAGCGCGTCGCACAGCCGGACAATCGGCGGATCGAGAGCCTCGGGCTCGCGCGCGGTTTTGTCCGCCAGAGCGCCGCTGGCTTCGAGCGTGCGCACGACACCGTCCAGCGCGAGCTCATGGCCGTAGGCCTGATCCAGTGCCAGATCAAGTTCGCTCGACGTCGCCAGCACGGGGCGCAGCAACATATCCGGCCCGAGCAGCGCACCGACCGCATCCAGCGCCGGCACATCATGAGTGTCGTCCATTGCCAGGGTGAGGCATTGGCGCGACACATCCAGCGTCAGCGGGACGACACGCAGCCGGCGCGCGGTTGCAGGAGGGATAAGGGACACCGCGTCAAGGTCGACCCCGGTCTGATCGATCAGCGCACGCTCCTGGCCGAGCAACTCGCAGAGTGTATCCACCACCTGACACTCCGAGGTGAAACCGAGCCGACAGAGCACCCGACCGAGACGCTCTCGTGTGCGACGCTGTTCGGCGAGGGCAATATCGCGCTGGTCGGCGCTGAGGTGTCCGCCCTGTACCAGACGCTCACCAAGCCGCTGCGCGGGCCTTTCGCGCGCAGCGCCATCCCCGATGCCGCTGACCGACGACAGGCCGGCGCCCGGCCCGACAGGATGCTTCGCACGCGCGGCGCCGCGGCGCCTGCTCATGTCGCAGCAGGCGGCACAACGGCACCGGCCCTGCGTCCTTCGGTCGGCATCGGTCGCCCACTGACCAGAGGACGCACGAAAATCACCAGCTCCGTTTTGCGAGAGCTACCCTCGCGGGTGTCGAACAGCAGTGGTCCAATCAGCGGCAGCCGCGCCAGCCCGGGCACCTCGCGCCTACCGCGGCGCGTCTCTTCCTGCATCAGCCCGCCGAGGACGCCGATCTGTCCATGCGCAAGCCGCAGGACGGATTCCAGTTCGCGCACCCGGATGATCGGCACCGAGCTGGTGACGTGATCCCGGTCGGCGCCGAGCATTTCTGCCGCCAGCTGGGTGCCGGGATCGAGTGCCTCGCCGACCTTCTGCGAAATCGTCGGACGCAGCGTGAGCGTCACCTCACCGGCGGACGAGACCTGCGGGGTCACAGCCATGACCAGCCCCACCGGCACCGAGTGGATCTCCGATTCAATAT
>Ga0181582_10005600_pt1 | contig 10116 bp, 10 predicted proteins | sample 071ome_32_FD_132438 | JGI IMG/M metagenome (GOLD analysis project Ga0181582, IMG submission 132438) | Coastal salt marsh microbial communities from the Groves Creek Marsh, Skidaway Island, Georgia - 071405AT metaG (megahit assembly) | ecosystem: Environmental > Aquatic > Marine > Intertidal... | reverse complement strand
TGAAAACTATCACGACATTGTAAACATGGAAATCTACATAGACATGGATTCACTAGAACATGCAGTTCATAAAAATGTGCATCGCATGTTTCACAAAGCATTTAAGAAAAAGAACTAGTTGACATATTTTTAAATATATGTTATAAATAACAGTATATAATTACCGTATTTAACAATAGGGGTTGGGGTAATACTATTATGATGAAAACAATATTATCTTTTCTATACATATCAGGCATTCTTGCCTTGGGAAGATTGATTCCACATCCACCAAACTTTACACCAATATTGGCCGCGGCTATATTTGCTCCATACATTATTAATGATCGTTGGACAGCAGTAGCAGTACCATTAATGGCAATGTTCATAGCAGATGTGTTTATAGGCTTACATCCTTATATACTTTGGGTATATGGATCTATAGCATTGTCAACGTTTATATCTATGCAACTACAAAGGAGTTATACATCATTAGCACTAATGACATTAATATCTTCTATAATATTTTTTCTAATAACAAACTTTGCAGTATGGATCATGTGGGACTACTATCCTAATACATTAGAAGGATTAATAATGTGTTATACAATGGCAATACCATTTTTTCAAAACACACTTCTTGGAACAGTTATCTATACTGCTCTAATGGCATCTATAGCCGTAGCATTATCTCGCCCTGTGAATAACATATACCTAATGGTGGTTAACAAAGGAAAAGATTATGCCAACAAATATTTTTAGAATACTAATACTCTTATTATTGTTTATTAAGCCAGCACAATCTCAAGAATGCTACTGGGAAGAAATGAAAGATGAAACAATAGTATGTGATAACCTAGTTATCAATATACCAGTTTTTCATTTAATGACACCATCAAAAAAAGCAGATGCAATTTACACAGATTCTTATATTTGGTTAGATGATGAAAAGAAACAAGGATCAAGCATCCTTTCAGAAGCATTAGAAGATGCTCCTAATTTTAATGCAGTTCGTTCTGGTCCTGCTGGACAACAAACATCATTATTTACAAGAGGAACAAACTCTAATCACACACTTATAACAATAAATGGATCAGCAATTACAGATTATTCTACAACAAATGGTGCTACTGATTTAAACAACGTTAATATTCATTTTGCAGATGGATTGCATTTGTATACAGGACCAATGAGTACTAACTATGGAGCCAATGCAGTTGGAGGAGTTATTGATATACAAACATCTGATTACAAACAAAATGAACTAGCACTTTCGTATGGATCATATGACACAAACACATTGGCCTATACCTACAGTAAAGATTATTTTAACTTTGGAATATATACAGAAGGATCAAATGGTATATCTGTTTATCCTCAAGGATCAGAAGCAGATGGGTATGATGTGCTTGGATTTAACTTTGGTTACATTACAAACTATGACGGTACTAAAATAAAATTTACAGGTATAACAAACACCACTGAAGCAGATATTGATGCCTCTGGTGCAGATGATACAGACTACACAAACGAAACTAAATTCCATTTTGGACAAGTTCAAACATCTACAGACGTAGAATATGGTACAATAAAAACAGTGTTGGATCATACTGTATGGGATAGACAATATGTGAATGGCAGTGAGATAGACAACTACGATTCTACAGCAACACACGGATCATTAGATTGGTTAACGAACACAGATCAAGTGTCAACCAAAACAGGAGTTGATATAACAGGCTTTGATGCAGAGTTTAATAATACAGGATCATATAATTCTACGGTGGACAAATCAGCATCAGTGATTGGATTATATCATAATTTTGATTATGTTACCAATAGCAAAATAATTATATCAGGAGGTTTAAGACATGATGAGCATTCTATTGCAGGAGGACAATCAACCTACAGTGTAGGTGCGGCATACAATGGATTTCGTATAAGTCAATCAACAGGTTACAAATCTCCAACATTATATGAGTTGTATGGTGCTGACAATTTTGGTTATACAGGCAATTCAAACCTAAAAGCAGAAACTTCTGTAAGTAATGAAATAGGATACAACAACAAAGGTAATTCTTATAATTTTGATATTGCATTGTATTCAATTGATATTGATAATATGATTACGTATTCTAATTCTACATATAATAACGACAGTTCAGGGTCATCAAAAATCAAAGGCGCTGATATTAATTTTGACTATTATATAGGTAATTTTAGGTTTGACAACAATTTGGCACTAACATCAGCACAAGATTCATCAGATACTTGGTTAAAACGTAGACCACATACAGTGTGGAAATCAGGAATCACATATACTAAAAACAACTATTACATTACACCAAGCATATTATACTATGGTGAACATAGAGATACAAACTCAGTTGATTGGTCAACAATCACAGTAAAAGAAAAAACAACAGCAGATCTCACAGCAGGATATTATCTAACACAAGATTCTGAAATAGTATTGAATATTAAAAATTTAACAAACAATGAATACGAAAGACCAAATGGATATAATCAAGGAGGAAGAAATATAACAGTTGGATGGAAATTAAAATTTTAGTATTGCAAAAACAAATAAATACTGTTATAATAAAGGTATAAAATGGAAAAACAAAAAAAACACACAAAAGATCAATATTTTTTACTTGTTGCTCAAATCATAGCACACTTGTCTATAATTCCAATGATCATATACGGTAGTTGGTACCATTGGTTATTGAGTTTTGTAGTTTACTTTATTACAGGTTGTTTTGGTATGACAATGACGTTTCATAGACTGTTAAGTCATAAAAGTTGGAATGCTCCTAAATGGTTTGAATATTTTGGATCACTAGCAGGTACATATGGATTAACAGGATCAACAATAGGATGGGTAGCCATACACAAATAACATCATCATTACACTGATCAAGAAGGTGATCCACACTCTCCTCAGGTGCATGGATTTTTTAGAGTACAGTGGTTAAGCATGTTTGAAACACCTAATCCAAGATATGTAGTAAAACTTATTAGATCAAAGTTCCATGCTTTTTTACACAAATGGTATTTTGCATTACATCTAGCGATAGCAGTAATTTGGTATTTGATTGATCCAATGTTATTGATCAGTGCTTATCTATTTCCAGCAATGATATTATGGAATGCTGGATCGTTTATTAATACACTAACACACATGACTGGTTATAGAAATTGGGAAACAACAGACAATTCAACAAACATACCTTTACTTGGAATACTAATGTGGGGCGAAGGTTGGCATAACAATCATCACCATGATCCACAAAATCCAAGTTTCAAACACAAGTGGTGGGAGTTTGATCTAGGTGGGTGGTTCATAAAAAAACTAGAACAAAAAACTTAAATGGAAAAGATTGTACAATACAATCCAGCATACAAAATACTAGTAGAAGAATTTTTAGCTCAAGCAAAAGAAGAAGGCAGTGCTGGTACATATACTCAAAAGAAATTTGATATTAATAACCTTGACAAACAAAGCAGTCTTTGGATAGCAATAGTAGATGATGAAGTTGCTAGTATAAGTTATGCTGAAAGAAGTTTTATCACAGGCACTCCAGAGTCAATAAGAAAGTGTAGATATCATATTCTTAAAAAACACAGACATGGTCGTTATGGGTTTAAAATGATGAAACATCAAATTGCTTGGGCAAGATCGAATGGATTCAAACACTACTATTGGACGCATGATGTTAAAGACACAGCAATAAACAAATTATTTCAACATAAGAAAAAATATGTTGGGGGTGATAACAGTTGGTTTGAAGACAATGATTACAAACAATTAACACTAGAAACAGATCTAGTTTTTCATGATTCACCAAAGTCTGATATGATACAGTTTGTCTATAGTTATTATATTGATCCTAATTATATATGGAAACCAACCAGTGCTGTTATATGGCACAAACACAACGGCACTATAGAAAATGTTGCAGAGGTATTATGAAAACAGTGCAACTAGGAACAATATCAGTTATACATGAAACATGGTTGCCATATGCCGCGGCATGTCTTATAAGTTATTGTAATAAGATACCTGAGATAAAATCAAAGTACAAATTCAATGAACCATTATACAAGTACAAACCTGTAGAAGAATACACAGAACAATTTAAAAACATAGATGTGTTTGGTTTAACCTGTTATGTATGGAATCAAGCATATAACAATCAATTAATGAGCCACTATAAAGATGTAAATCCAAATGGTATTACCATGTATGGTGGCCCTAACGTCCCAGAAGATCCTAAACTTGCAGAAAAGTTTGCACAAGAACATCCTTATATAGATATATTTTGGGTAGGACCTGGAGAGAAATTAGTCAGTGGGTTTTTACAAAATATTAATGCTCCAATGAGTATACATGCTGGTAGTTTTGGAAGAGGTTGGAACAACGTAGAGGTAGGCCGCAAACTATATCAAATTGGTACAGATGAAATGCCTACACCATACATTGATGGAGTATTTGATTCAATACTAAAAGAAGAAAAACGAGTCAAGGCATCTTTTGAAACCAATCGCGGATGTCCTTTTAAATGTGCATTTTGTGATTGGGGAGGTCAAGCAAGATCAAAAGTTACAAAGTTTGACATAGACCCAGTATACCAACAATTAGATTTTTTATACAAGCATACAAACATAGCAGAAGTAGAAATACTTGACGCTAACTTTGGTATGTTACCTAGAGACTTAGATGTTGTTAAAAAAATGAAAGCAAATAAAGAAGCAACAGGCAACAATCCAAAAATATCATATAGTGGACTTGCAAAGAACGGTAGTAAGTGGTTACCAGAAATTATAGATATTATACACAACAACTTAGATGCTGACCAGCGTAATTTAAAAGTAAGTTTCCAAACGCATTCAAAAGATACACTCAAAATTATTAATAGAGCAAATATTAATAATGACAAACTCATACCATTAATAGACAGTTTTAAATCAAAAGGATTACCAGTAACTAGTGAAATGATTATAGCACTGCCAGGCGAAACAGCAGACAGTTGGTTATACAGTTTAAACAAAGACTATGAACTTGGTATTGATTTTATGCGTTCTTATTTTTTAAATCTAGTACCAAACACAGAACTATATACAGATAAATTTCAAAAAGAACACAAAGTTAAATCAAAGATACTTGCATTTCCGTATTCGTTCTCAGGATTAGGATATAAACAATTACATAATCATCCAGAGTATAGAGATGAACGTAGTACATATGAGTTTGAAGAAATAGAAATAATGCACAGATGTTTTTCATATGATGAAGATGAAATAGTTCGCATGTTTGACTATTGGTGGTTTTATCATAACTTTCATAACTCTAGAGCATTAAGTTATACAATAAAAGACCTATTTGATACTGGACATGACATTGAATTTCAAGCCAAATGGTTTTATCAGCATTTAAGCAAGATGCCTCTGATGACAACTTTGGTAGAAAAAAATAGACAGATTATTAGAAATATATTCAAAGACGAACCAAGAACAGAAGTTAAAGATCTAGCAACATATTTGTATTTTTCAAGATGTTTGCGATCAGATGAAGTGTATCAGTTCTGGCATAACCAAACACAGTTTATAGAAGACTTATCAAAAGTGTTTCCAGAAAAATTGGTTAAATATGATGTAGCACAATGGAAAAAAGAATTTGATATGAGCATGTATGGTACAGATGCTCGTATTAAGCCAACTGAAACAGTGGCAATAGGGAGTGAAAGATAATGTGGAAAGAACTAGTAAAAAACGAACTATGGGAGTATGATAACTTTCTTGATGATAATACTATTGAGCAGATAAAACAAAATATGTCAACAGCAGGTAAAACAGAGCTTGAGCCTGGTGAAGCAATATTACCTAATTTTAGAAATTCAGGTGTTAACGCTACAACATATAATTACACAGTTCATAGAACTGATATACACAAAGATAGAGTATTAATTGACTTGTATATGGGCAAGGTAAATGAATTAATGCAACCATTAACTGAAACTTCTGTACCAATGAATAATTTAGAAGGATTACAATTATTTACTAAGAGCTTTTCAAAACGTGGCTGGTATGATCTACATACTGAGCCAATTGACAAGTATGGTCCCTATGCTTTTATGCATTTTCTTTCTACAGAACAAGGCGGCGAATTGGTGTTTCCTAGTCGTAATGGAGTAGAACAGCACTTACAAAAGTTTCCAGATCAAAGATCTAGATGGGAAGAAAACATACAGTTGGTTGAATCTAGAGGATTTCCTATGCGTTATTTAGATGATGTAGTTGTTAAACCAATTTACAACAAGTGTGTTGTATTTGCCATAGGATCAGCTCATTATGTAAATCCGCTACAAGGTGAAATAACAAAAGATTCAAGGCAAGTGGTTACAGGTTGGCCATATGCTACTAAAGAACTTATAAGCAATTTAGATCAGCACTGTAACTTTAATTATTATTTTGATGCACAGCGCCATACTGAACCAAAACCTGAGGCTTGTCATTAATGTGGAACGAACTAGTTCAAAATGAAATCTGGTATACAGAAAATTTTATTAATGAAGATCTTGTTGATCAAGCATTAGATAAAATAAGACAATCAGAAACAAAAGAACTAGACGGCAATAAACAGCCACATATTATTAGTAAGTCTTACTACAATTACAATCATGTAAAGTATAATATACATAAAGATAACAATATAGTGGTAGCAGTTATTAATAGATTAAATGAAATATTATCAGAAGTGTACAAGCCTATACTAATTCAAAATATAAATGAAAAAAATGTTTTGCAATTTACAACAAAAACCTTTAATCCAAATAGCGTGTATAATGTTCACACAGAACGTAAAGACATATATGGAGAATTTGTTTTTATAAATTATCTAACAACAGAACAAGGTGGCGAGCTAGTTTTACCAAACGAATATATGCTTGAGGAACATTTTAATTATTATCCAGAAGAACGTAAAAATTGGGAAGAGTTTAAAATTAAACTTTATAATGAATCTGGACAAAATCCTTATCTAGTAGGACCATTAACAATTAAACCCAAAAGAAATTCTTGTGTGCTGATGAGAGTTGGATCAGCTCATTATGTAAACCCAGTTAGAGATGGCAAAGTAGGCAGTCGTGTTGTAATTACAGGATGGCCATTTGCTAATATGAATTGGAAAGAAAAATTTAAATCTTAAAACAAAAATTTACGATCCCTAGCAAATTCGCTGTAGTCCATTGTTAGTTCATCGCCTACTTTAATATTTTTACAAGAAATAAAACTTGTACCACCAATATAAGATAAATTTGAATCGTCACTGTGGTTTATATAAGTGTCTTCACATTTCATATTGTGTGTTAGACTTACAGGAAACTTTCCAGGTGCTTGTTCTTTAGGAACTATAGAACCAGCCAGTTCAACAACTTTTTTACCAATTGGTATTGATTCTAGTGCAAATCTGCCCTTGCCATGTATAGATGATTCTTTTACTTCAGTTTTAAACAGCCACTGGTTGGGCATCTGCTTGAGCCTTGTGTTGTTTATATTCTTTTTGTATTTTTAATTCACCCATGTTGTTTGTTTCGTTCCAATCACCATCTGGTATTTCTTGTAGATCTAATTGATCTTTTAAACTAAACATTAAACTAATTCTTGGAGTGTTACCTGAATTTACTACAGTGTGCCTAAAGCCAATATTTAAGAAATATGCTGAACCATCTGCTTTTAAATGATATGCTTCTTCGTTGCCTTTACGCCAAAAATAATTTGTTGCTTCTTCTTCTGCAAAAATAGGAATAATCACTCTTACAGCATAGGTTGGATCGTAGTCAATATGTGGTGTAAGTGTTTTACCTGGATCTAATCTAACAAGCCTTACTCTTATAGCATCTGACTTAAATGAGTTAACCACTTCTTCAAAGTATGTACCTTTGTATTTTTCTGTTGGAGTATTGTAGTTGTGTTCATCAAGTGCTGGATTTAGTCCTTCACCTCTGTGTGCTTTTAGTTTGTATTTGGCAATTTTACCAATAGAGTCGTTACCAGTACCTGCAGTCTGACCCATTATTTCGCAAGACTCTACAGTTGGGGATTCTGCATTTGGATCAAATTCTGTTAGATTAATTTGTTTAAAGTGTTTGTAAACACTCATAACTAGTTCGTGATTATTGCTACACAAGGCTTTGTTTGTTTCCATAACATTACCATAATCATTAGCAAGTGTTAGTGCTTCTTGTTGTAATTTTTCTATATCAAACTTGTGGTTCTGGAATTTCCACATAGTTGGTAATTGGTATTTTTTACGTATTAGCATTGGTTATTTCCTTATATAGCAGTTATTATACAGTTATTTATCAAAAAATGCAAGTGATAAATATATAAACTACATACTTTATATTGATTTATAAAGAATTTTGCTGTATACTGTATATGTAATGATTGATCTAAAAACAAATAAAACCTATTGTCCATATCTATTTCGCGGCGGAATAATCAAAGTTCCAGATGGTAATTTTGAACCTTGCTGTCGTTTTGATCAACAGCAGTATTCAAAAGAATATCTACAAAACGGATACAACAGTGTATGGAAAGACATAAGAAAGCAATCATTAAATGGTGAAAAAATACAAGGTTGTTGGCGATGTTATCAAGATGAACAAGCAGGATTAAAATCCATGCGAACAGCGGCGTTTACAGAACACAGTGATGTTCCCTATCAAGATTACAAAAACCAAAACGATCTTTCAAATACCAAACTAGAATTTTTAGAAATACAAACAGGAAGATACTGCAATCTAAAATGTAGATCATGCGGGCCATGGTTATCAACAACTTGGGATGAAGACCTAGAAGCAGACTCAACAGTTGAAGAACATTTCTTTGGCAAAAACTCTACACGATTTACAGATATTAAACTGCTACCAAAAGTAAATGAATCTCTAGTAAAGTTTTCATATGATACACTAAAAGATTTAAAAAGAATAAAAGCCACAGGTGGAGAACCTTTTCTTAGTGATCAATTCCAAAACTTTTTATCAAATCTTGTGGATTGGAATATAGCAAAAAACATAGACATTGAAGTTTTTACTAACTGTTCTTTTTTTCCTAAACAACAGTATAGAGAGTTACTGCCAAAATTTAAATCAATAAAAATTACTCTAAGTTTAGATGCAGTTGATCAACGAGCAGAATTCTTAAGAAAAAATTCATCTTGGAACAAGGTCACAGAGTCAGCAACAAAGTGGATAGACTTTGCATTAGAAAATTCACAAACTAGAATATCAATAAGTCATACAGTAACAGTTTATAATGCCCTATACCTTGGTGAGTTTATTGATTGGATGATGCCACATTTTTCAAAAATAATTTTAGAAAATAAATTTGATTTTGATCTACATCTAGCACAAACACCTCAGTATATGTCATTGTTAAATGTCAACAGTCAAATACAAAAGCAGATGTTAAAAATCATACAAGAGCAACAACAAAAAATATTATCAAAACATCCAAACTATTCTAGTATGATCAACAAAAGTTATGATAGAATAACAAAAGGATTAAGCAAACACGTATCTGATCTATCACAAGTGTTTTTAGAGAAAACCAAACTAATTGATGATGTAAGAAATGAAAAATGGCAAAACACATTTCCAGAACTAGCAGAGGTACTAGATGAGTAAAACATTTTGCGTAATGCCTTTTATCCACATGAACCTTAAACCAAAAGGTTATGTGAGTGCTTGTTGGCGCAATCACGACCTGCTGGGGCACTACGGCGAAGAAAAATTAAAAGACATATGGAACAACAAAAATTACAAACAGATTAGAAACAATCTGTTAAATGGAATACAGCACGAAGGTTGCAAGAGCTGTTGGGACATGGAACAATCACACACAAAGTCAACACGACAACAGTGTAACGAACAGTATGCTGACATGATTCCTGGTATACTTGACACAGTCAAAGATGGTGCATTGCCAATGAATGTTCGTACAATTGAATTGCGTTTTGGTAATGTGTGTGATTTGAGATGTAGACACTGTTCATCTATATACAGTTCTACATGGGCAGTGGCCTACAACAAACATCAAGATGTTAAAACACTGTTTGACAAATATCAACTC
>Ga0181582_10005594_pt1 | contig 10121 bp, 8 predicted proteins | sample 071ome_32_FD_132438 | JGI IMG/M metagenome (GOLD analysis project Ga0181582, IMG submission 132438) | Coastal salt marsh microbial communities from the Groves Creek Marsh, Skidaway Island, Georgia - 071405AT metaG (megahit assembly) | ecosystem: Environmental > Aquatic > Marine > Intertidal zone... | reverse complement strand
GGGGGCTTACTAGGCGTTGGCAATACCCAGGCAAGCCGCGAGCGGTAGCGAGCGGACAGGGGGCAGTGTTGACGCCGCATGACCTCGGGCGCGATCCCCCGGTTTCCACCGGGGGCTTCAAAGGTTAAGCCGTTCCGCAGGTGTCCCGCCGACGCGTGAAGGGTGAGGCGGTCTCACGGGCGCTCCACCGGAGCCACGAACGGTAATTGCCGGGCAGGCGGCCTACTTCTTCGTGAAGGTGAATCCATCCTGCACGAAGTCGATTGCCACCTCATCACCCTCGACAAACTCGCCGCCGAGCAGCTCCCGGGCAAGGGCATTCTGCAACTGCTGCTGAATCACCCGCTTCAGTGGCCGGGCACCGTAGACCGGGTCGTAGCCCATCCGGGCTATCTCATCGACCACGCCCGGGCTGTAGTGAAGCGTGATGCCTGCCTTGGCCGCTTGCCTCAGCAGAATATCAAGCTGCAACCCGACAATCCGGTGAATGTGCTCTTCACCCAACGGATGGAAGACGATGGTCTCATCGATGCGATTGAGGAACTCCGGCAGAAACCGACTTGCCAACGACTCTTGTACCGCCGCACGAATCTCTTCGGCACTCCCCTTTTCCTTGGTGATCTCCTGAATCATCTGACTGCCGACGTTACTGGTCATCACCACAATCGTATTGGTGAAGTCGACAGTATGGCCAAGGCTATCAGTCAACCGGCCATCATCGAGTACCTGCAGCAGCACGTTGAAGACATCGCGGTGAGCCTTCTCAATTTCATCGAGCAGCACCACCGAATAGGGCCGCCGCCGAACCGCTTCCGTCAGCCGTCCACCTTCTTCATAGCCGACATAGCCAGGAGGCGCGCCGATCAGCCGGGCAACGGTGTGCTTCTCCATGTATTCACTCATGTCGATCCGCACCATGGCGTTCTCATCGTCAAAGAGAACCTCAGCCAGCGCCTTACAAAGCTCGGTCTTTCCAACACCCGTCGGCCCGAGGAATATGAAGGACCCAATCGGCCGATTCGGATCTTGCAGGCCCGACCGGCTCCGCCGCACGGCGTTACTGACTGCCTCAACGGCCTCTTCCTGCCCCACCACCCGCTGATGCAGCCGCTCTTCGAGCACCAGCAGTTTCGCCCGCTCAGTCTCCACCAGCCGGGTAACCGGGATGCCTGTCCAGGAACTGACGACTTCGGCAATCTCTTCCGGACCCACCGCCCGCCGCAATAGCCGCTTCGTCGGCTTGGCCTCCTTGGCGGTGTCCTTTTCGGCAGCCTCTTTTTCAGCTTCCTCTTGCTCAAGTCTGGCCGCCAACTGCTTGCGGGAAACGTCCAACTCATAGAGTTGTTGATACATCGCTTCGCTCACAGCCTGCCCAGATGCCTGCCGCTCCTTCACCTGCGCACTGGCCTGGTCAAAGGCGACCTGGGCCTCGTCGAGTTTCTGCCGCAACTCTTGGGCGCTGCCAACCCCTGACTTCTCAGCCTCCCACTGCTCACGCAGGCTGGCCAGTTTTTGCCGCAACTCGGCAGCCTCAGCCTCAATTTCGGCCAGCCGCTCCTTGGCATGTGGCTCAGTTTCTTCAGCCAACTGCCGACCGGCTAACTCCAGCTGCACCAACCGCCGCTGCACCTCGTCAATTTCACTCGGCACACTCTGCAGTTCCATGGCGATCCGACTGGTCGCTTCATCCATCAGGTCAATCGCCTTGTCAGGCAAAAACCGATCGGCGATATAGCGATGCGACAGTTCAGCGGCCGCGACCAAGGCTGAATCCTTGATCTTTACCCCCTTGTGATGCGCCTCATAGCGGGGCTTGAGGCCACGCAAAATCGCGATCGTGTCTTCGACACTCGGTTCCCCAACAAAGACGGGCTGGAACCGCCGCTCAAGCGCCGCATCCTTCTCAATGTGCTTGCGGTACTCATCGAGCGTGGTCGCCCCGATGCAGCGAAGCTCCCCACGGGCCAGGGCCGGCTTAAGCAGGTTGGCCGCATCCGAGCCACCCTCAGCCGCACCCGCACCGATGACTGTGTGCAATTCGTCAATAAACAGAATGACATTACCCGCAGCCGACTCGACCTCACGAAGAATCGCCTTGAGTCGATCCTCGAACTCTCCGCGATACTTTGTCCCAGCAATGAGCGCACCCAGGTCGAGCGCGATCACTCGGCGGTTCCGTAATGTCTCTGGCACATCCGACTGCACGATCCGCAACGCCAGCCCCTCAGCGATGGCGGTCTTCCCAACCCCTGGCTCACCGATGAGCACCGGGTTGTTTTTGGTTCGGCGGGAAAGCACCTGAATCACCCGGCGGATCTCGCTATCGCGGCCGATGACGGGATCGAGCTTGCCCTGGCTCGCCCGTTGCACGAGATCAATGCCGTATTTCTCCAGTGCCTGGAACTTCTCTTCCGGACTCTGATCAGTCACCCGCGAACTACCCCGGACTGCCTGCAACCCGGCCAGCAGGTCTTTCTCGGTGACCGCCGCCAGTTTGAGGACGTTCTGGGCCTTGGATGTCGTCTTCGCGAGAGCCAGCAACAGATGGTCGGTCGAGACGAAGTCGTCCTTCATCGTGCCCGACTCAGACGTTGCCGTTTCAAAAACCTTGATCAGTTCTTGATCGGGCTGGGGCTGGGCTCCGCCTGCCACCTTGGGCAGGTGTGACAACTCTGCCTCAATGATCCGCTCGAGGTGGGCTCGATCAACTCCGATCTTCTCGAGCAACGGCCGGACAATCCCTTCCTGCTCTGAGACGAGCGCCTGCAACAGATGCACGGGCGTCGTCTGAGGGTTTCCCCGGTCGGCGGCCAGGTCCACTGCACGCTGGACCGCTTCTTGCGCCTTGATCGTGAACTTGTCGAATCGAAATGCCATTGGATCCCCTTCCTTTCACTCACTCTCGGCGCACACGTCCCCTGTGCGTGCGCCCCTGCACCCTGTTCCCTAGGCCGCCCCACAATCACCGCGGGCACCACAAGCGTGCCCGCGGCTCTGTCGACTTACTCGTCGTCCTGCTTGACTTCGAATTCTGCGTCGATTGTGTCGTCTGCGGCAGCCGCTGCAGCGGCAGGCTCACCATCTGAAGGCTGCTCTGCTGATGCCTGCTGCGCCTCGTAGAGCACCTTGCTCAGGGCATGGGATGCCTGCTCAAGGGCATCGTGTGCTGACTGAATGGCATCAGCATCTTCACCCTTGGCCGCCTCCCGAGCCTTGGCAATCGCCGCCTCAAGTGGAGCCTTGTCTGCTGCCGACAGCTTCTCATCGTTTTCCTTGATCAGCTTCTCTGTCTGGAAGCAGAGCGCCTCGGAACGATTCCGCACCTCGGCTAGCCGAAGCTTCTGCTTGTCTTCTTCGGCATGCTCGTCGGCATCCTTCCGCATCCGCTCGATCTCTTCTTCGTTGAGACCGCTCGACTGCTCAATCGTCACCGTCTGTTCTTTGTTGGTGCCCAAGTCCTTCGCGCTGACGGCCAGAATGCCGTTGGCGTCGATGTCAAACTTGACCTCAATCTGTGGTGTGCCGCGAGGGGCTGGCGGAATGCCTTCCAGGTTGAACTGACCCAGCAGCCGGTTGTCCTTGGCCATCGGTCGTTCGCCCTGATAGACGCTGACCGTCACCGCAGTCTGACTGTCGGCAGCGGTACTGAAGACCTGCTTCCGCTCAGCCGGCACCGTGGTGTTCCGTTCGACCAACTTGGTGAACAGGCCCCCTTCGGTTTCGATCCCCAATGACAGTGGTGTCACGTCGAGCAGCAGCACATCCTGCACATCGCCAGCAAGCACCCCACCCTGAATAGCGGCCCCAAGGGCCACGACTTCATCAGGATTGACCCCCTTGTGAGGCTCTTTGCCAAAAAGCTTCTTGACCAGTTCCTGCACCTTGGGGATACGGGTCGAACCACCGACCAGCACCACCTCGTCAATATCCTTGGGGTCGAGTTTGGCGTCCTTGAGAGCCTGCACAACCGGGCCCCGGCACCGCTCGACCAGGCCGTCGCACATCTCCTCAAACTGGGCCCGCGTGATGGTCACCTGCAAATGCTTAGGCCCAGAGGCATCAGCCGTAATAAAGGGCAGGTTGATATCGCTGCTTTGGGCAGAACTCAGTTCCTTCTTGGCCTTTTCGCAGGCTTCTTGCAGCCGCTGCAGGGCCATGGTGTCCTGCCGCAGGTCGATGCCCTGCTCCTTCTTGAACTGATCGTCCACAAAGTTGATCAGCGTCTGGTCGAAGTCATCGCCACCCAGGTGCGTGTCACCATTGGTGCTGATCACGCGGAACACCCCGTCGGCCACCTCGAGCACCGACACGTCAAACGTGCCACCACCAAGGTCAAAGACGACGATCTTTTCCTGGCTCTTGCTCTCTAGCCCATAGGCCAGTGCCGCTGCCGTCGGCTCGTTGATGATTCGCATCACCTCAAGACCCGAGATCTGTCCGGCGTCCTTGGTCGCCTGACGCTGGGCGTCATTGAAGTATGCGGGGACGGTAATCACCGCCTTGTTGACCTTGTGACCCAGGTAACTCTCGGCTGATTCCTTGAGTGACCGGAGGACCTTGGCGGAAATCTCTGGCGGGGTGAACTCCGTGTCACCTGCCTTCACCTTGACGTAGTCCTCGGGGCCACCAACAACCTCATACGGAACGATTTTCTCTTCGCTGGCGACCTCGTTGTGACGACGCCCCATGAATCGTTTGATTGAGTAGATCGTCCGCTTGGGATTGGTGACTGCCTGGCGACGGGCAATGTCGCCAACGAGGGTCTCTCCCTTGTCATTGAAGGCAACCACACTGGGGGTGAGCCGATTGCCCTCCTTGTTGGCGATGACCTTAGGCTCCTTGCCTTCCATAACGGCTACCACTGAGTTCGTGGTGCCGAGGTCAATGCCGATAATCTTTTCGCCCTGTTTGGTTGCCATGGTTTTGTTCCTCTCTGTTCTCTCTCGACTGTTCTCTCTCGACTTGCGATAGTCCCGCTTCTGCAAACGTTGGTCTTTGGTGTATGTCGGCTCGGGCTCGCGGCCGCCCCGGTCCGTCTCAACCCGCCGCTGGGCAAGACCGTCTGAGGGGCTGAAATTGTCGAACCTCACCGACAGCGAGGAAATATTGCAAAGACCGTGCCAACAGCCCCGGAACCGTGAAATCTGGCCTCCAAACTCCCGACAAAATGCAGAAGACCCCATATTTACGGCGGAAATCCAGACGGTAGAGTGGGGGCGGAGAGTCTTGCCTGCACCGGCGAACCCAGCCCGTCTGCCATTTTGACGGGCGACCAGGTGCCGCAGGCCCATGGACGATCTCTGCCGAAATGCGATGATTTCCGCCGGACTACGCCGTCGGGCATCCTGCCGGTGCCAGCCAGGCCGGCCCCACCACCCACCGACCGCCTCTCAACCTATCTATGGCCAAGACGCCCTCACCCCGCCGACGCAAGAAGGCCACCGCCAAGCGACCGGGGCTTTCCAAACTTCGCAGTGAGATCGACAAGATCGACCGAGAACTTGTCGGGCTGATGAACCAGCGTGCCGAGGTTGCCCGGGAAATTGGTCACCTCAAAGCGGCCAGTGGGGAACTCACCTACGACCCATCGCGGGAAGAGCTTGTCCTCGACCGTGTTGCCGACGCCAATGCCGGCCCACTCGCTGATGACAGCCTGAAGGCGATCTTCCGCGAACTCATTTCTGGCTCCCGGGCTATTGAACAACACCTGCGGGTTGCCCACCTGGGACCAGCCTGGACCTACAGCCACCTGGCTGCCCTCCACCGCTTCGGCAACTCGGTTGAGTTTGTTCCGGTCTCGAGCATCTCTGCGGCCTTTGAAGAGGTTCTCGCCGGGCACTCGCACTACGGCGTCGTCCCGCTGGAAAACTCAACTGACGGACGCATCGCCGACACGCTCGACAACCTGTCACGGATGCCGGTCAAAATCTGTGCGGAAGTGCCCCTGCGGATTCATCACAACCTGCTCGCGGCCTGCGAACGGCATGATGTCCGCGAGGTCTACAGCCGCCCACAGGCGCTCTCGCAGTGTCGCAACTGGCTCGCCCGTCACCTGCCCAATGCCAATCTTGTCGAGGTAACCAGCACCAGTGCTGCCGCCGAAATGGCTGCCCGCACACCCCACGCCGCCGCCATTGCCAGCCGGCAGGCAGGCGTTCACCACGGCCTGTCCGTGCTCGCAGAAAACATTGAGGACATTGCCGGAAACACGACTCGGTTTGCCGTTATCGGACACGCCGATGCCAAGCGGACCGGCAAAGACAAAACAGCCCTGATGTTTGAAATTGAGCATCGCCCGGGCGGACTCGCCGACGCACTGTCTATTCCTAAACGCCAGAAACTCAACCTGACCTGGATCGAGTCGTTCCCGCTGGCGGGCGAAAAACGTGGCTACATCTTCTTTGTGGAACTGGAAGGCCACCGCGATGACCTCCGTGTGCGGCGGGCCATCGCCTCGCTGGAAAAGCGGTGCACGAGAGTCGCCATTTTAGGAAGCTATGCTGCGGCCAGCCTCGTCGGCTGATACAACCAGCCGCTCCGCGAACCGCCCTCGGCCGCTTGCCTGAACGTCACTCAATTGTTCGTCGCCCAAACCCGATTTCTCAAACTCACTTTACTGAAGTCCTACACGAAAGAAGGAATACCGCATGGCTGCCCGTCGTCGTATTGTTGCCGGAAACTGGAAGATGAATCTCGACCACGCCGCTGCTGTGGCCCTCACTGAAGGTGTGGCGGCCGGGGCAGCTGGCTGCTCCGGCGTCGAGCTGATCCTCTGCCCGCCGGCGGTCTATCTAGAAGCTGTCGCCGCTGCGCTTCAGCTGGCCGACGGCAACAGCCCTTCCGGCGTCACGCTGGGTGGCCAGAACATGAGCGATCAGCCCAAGGGTGCTTTCACCGGCGAGATCGCAGCGGCCATGCTCCTTGATGTCGGCTGCCGGTCGTGCATCCTCGGCCACTCCGAGCGGCGAACACTTTTTGGTGAAACCGACGAAATTGTGAACACGAAGACAAAGGCGGCGCTCGCCGCCGGCCTGACCCCAATCGTCTGCGTGGGTGAAACCCTCGAAGAGCGTGAGCAAGATCGCACGGCAGCCGTCGTCAGTGAGCAAATTGCCGGATCCTTGGCCGGGCTGTCTGCCGCCGATCTGGCCCGCACCATCATTGCCTACGAGCCGGTCTGGGCGATTGGCACCGGCAAGGTGGCCACACCAGAACAGGCTCAGGAGGTTCACGCCCTCATCCGCCAGCAGCTCGCCAGCCTCGCCGATGCCGACACAGCCGCCCAGGTCGTGATTCAGTATGGCGGCAGTGTGAAGCCAGATAATGCCGCCGTTCTTGCCGCCCAGCCCGATATCGACGGGGCTCTCGTCGGAGGTGCCAGCCTGAAAGCTGACGATTTCCTGGCGATTGCCAGCCATTTTGCGGCTGCCGACTGAGGCTCACTACATCGGGATGGTCGTCGCTGGCGACCCTCGGTACATTAATCGACCTTCACTGGGCGGTATCGACCGTGACCGCCCGCACTGCCTTTGGAGAATTTGTCCGCGATGTTCATGTTCGTTCGCTTCATGCTCGGCTTCATGCTGGTGGCCACCTCAATCTTCCTGATTCTGCTGGTGCTCATTCAGCGCGGCCGCGGTGGTGGACTGGCCGGTGCCCTTGGTGGCATGGGCGGACAGAGTGCCTTCGGCACGAAGGCAGGTGACCTCTTCACCAAGATCACCATTGGCGTGGCCACGTTCTGGATCTTGCTGTGCATCCTGTCGATCAACGTGCTGGGCACCCAGCAATCGCTCTTTAGCAGCAACCTCGGTGGCTCTGCCCCCGAGGCACTTGAGGGCCTTGGCACCACAGAGGCTGTTCCGGCAGCCACCGAGCCTGTCGAGACACCAGCCGAGCCGGCGGCAGAAAAGCCAGCCGACGCTGAGGCTGGCCCAGACCTTCCAGGTGCCGCTGATGCCGCACCTGAGTCGACTCCTCCAGCCACGCCCGCTACCGAGCCTCCAGCCGACAACGAGGCAGCTGCCGGCAGCGACACGGCCGCACCAGCGGAACCGGCAGCTGACGCCAGTGAGGACGCGAAGCCAGCTGAATGACCGCCGGGAGAGAGGCCATGACCCGCAGCATGACCGGGTGCGGCGAAGGCTTCGCCGATGAACAGGGCGTGGTCTGCCGCGTTGAAATTCGCAGCGTCAACCATCGGCACTTCAAGTGCAGCATTCGCACTCGCGAGGGCTTCCACCTGCTTGAGCCTCGGCTTGAGTCGTTGATCCGCGAGCGAATCCGCCGTGGCAGCCTGCAGGTGACGCTAGAGGTAACTGGGTCTGCTGTTCCGACCGGAAGACGGCTCGACCGCGATCAGCTGGCCACCTACCTCGACGATTGGGAGGCCTTCTGCGATGACCGCGGCTTGCCCACTCCTCAATCGATTGATCCCCTGCTCGGCCTCCCCGGGGTGCTTCTCGACCTGCCTCCCGATGCCTCTGCCGTCGAGGCCACCTGGCCAATTGTTGCCACGGCCACCAAGGCTGCCGTGAATGGGCTAGACACCATGCGGAAGGCCGAGGGCATGGCTCTGGTCGCCGATTTGGAACAGGCTTGCGAGGCCATTCTGAAACTCGTTAGCCAGATTCGCCAGCGGGTGCCTGCCGTCGTCGCCGAACACCGCACGCGGCTGCTCGAACGAGTTGCCAAGGTGCTCGAGGCCCATCAGGCACGCCTTGATGAAAATGACGTCATTCGTGAGGTCGCCCTGCTGGCTGACCGCTCGGACATCTCTGAAGAGCTCGTCCGGCTGGAAAGCCATGTCGAGCAGTTTCGTGGTCTGCTTCCTGATCCTGCCCCAGGCCGGAGCCTCGACTTTCTGGCCCAGGAACTCGGCCGCGAGGCCAACACAATCGGCTCAAAGTCAGCCGATGTGACGATCGCCCACGCAGTGGTCGACCTGAAGTCGCAGATTGAGCGAATCCGCGAACAGGCTGCCAATATCGAGTGACCGCCCCCGACGGAGCCACTCGCGGAACTCAACGGACCACTTTTCAACCGGGCCAATGGTCGGGTACAACAGCAAGATGACCGCAACCCCCGGCCAACTTGTCGTCATTTCCGGACCTTCCGGCGTTGGGAAATCGACGCTGCTCCGTAGGCTGCTTGCCGACCTGCCCCAACTGCTTCCGAGCATTTCGGCCACAACCCGACCCCCTCGCACGGGCGAGAAGGACGGCGTTGACTACCACTTTTTGTCGCAGGAAGAGTTCGATCGCCGCCGGACAGCTGGCCAATTTATTGAATGCTGCCAGGTCTACGGCCGCCAATACTGGTACGGCACCCTCGAAGACGAGGTCACCCCACGACTCGCCCGCGGTGAATGGGTGGTGCTTGAGATCGACGTCGAGGGTACCCTTTCTATTCTGACGAGGTATCCTGACGCGGTCACGATTTTCGTCGAACCGGCCGACCCCGCCCAACTCGAACAGCGGCTTCGCGGCCGTGGCACTGAAAGCCCAGAGGCGATTGCCCGGCGGCTCGAGGTGGCCCACCGCGAACTTCGCGAATCGGGCCACTACCGGCATCGGGTTGTCAACGACAACGTCGACGATGCCCTGACAGCAATCAAGACAATCCTCACTGACTCTGGACTGCCCGAGGGCAGTGCCGAAAAAGCTTCCGCCTGACTTTCCTTCCCGTTCTCACCCACTCGTTGCCAGGAATACAGACACGACATGATCGACGACCTCCGCGAAGAAGAAATCGTCAACAAGGTTGGCGGCCGGTTCAAACTCTCCACGCTCATTCAGAAGCGGCTTGTCGCCCTCAACGCCGGCGGCCGTCCGCTTGTCGACATCGACAGCGACGACAAGATGCAGATCGTGATCGAGGAGATCAAGCAAGACAAAATCTTCCTTGATACCTCGATGAACCTGCGGATCACTGGCGAGTCTCCCGAGGCAGGCGCCCCGTTGGATTTCGACGCAAGCTTCTAGTTTTACGCGGACGGGCCATCCATGGCCCCGTCCGCTTGGCTCCGCGAGGAAACGCCAAGGGTTTCCTCGCTACGCTTACCTCGCATCCATGCTCGGTTTCGTCAGTTGGTGCTGCGCCGATCCATGGCAATCCTGATC
>Ga0181582_10005593_pt1 | contig 10123 bp, 5 predicted proteins | sample 071ome_32_FD_132438 | JGI IMG/M metagenome (GOLD analysis project Ga0181582, IMG submission 132438) | Coastal salt marsh microbial communities from the Groves Creek Marsh, Skidaway Island, Georgia - 071405AT metaG (megahit assembly) | ecosystem: Environmental > Aquatic > Marine > Intertidal zone... | reverse complement strand
GTCTCCCGACGCTCGGTGCTGGTCGATTGGTAAACAGAGACGACACGCGCGCGTCCACGGACGCGTCGAAGGAACACCTGCTTCGCGGTCCGGTCGATGGATTTTTCAAGAAGACGTCGGCCGAATGCTCGAGGCTTCAAATTTGCGTCGATTTGTATACCATCGCGGCTCCGTTCTCTGATCTTGCGTCCATGAGTGTGTTGTGCAAATACACGGGTGGTGAGTTGAGACACTATCCGGGCTTCACCCTTGAGAAAGATGGCGTAAAATACGGTAAGGAGTTGAAGAACAATCTCACTAGGTTCACTGCGTGGGAGGCGGTCTGCCGCGTGCGTTGCAGCCGAGGCTTCAGGATCTGCGCCTTCAATGGGCACTTCTTCATTCGCTCGATGGACTTGCTCGCACTCCCGGCAACGGACGGCGACAAGGCGTACGGCGTGCACATAGCTCATGACGAGGTAGTTCCGAGTACGAACATCTCATATTTGCAGTGCGCCCTGCTGTACACATCGGCCGAGGGTGAACGTAGGATTCGTGTGCACACAATGGCGGTGCCAGTGGTCACTGACGTGGCGGAGATGTACCGAGCCGTGGACGCCGGAGCCATGGGTGCATTCATGGCTCGATTGGGCGCCGAGCGCACGCTCAGTGTGCGGTTGCAAGACGCGCGCGAAGCGGTCATGGCGAAGATCGTGGCGACTCTCCGTGAGTTCAGGTTGCTGAACACGCAGGCGTCGAGGGCGTACAACCGTCTCATCTTCCCTGAGTCGATGAAACTCCTTCCTCTGTTCATGTTCGCGGCGATGAAGAGTACGGCGATGAGAGGTGGAGCAAGAGACGTGCCAGTTGACGCGCGCATCGCTTCCACGTTTGACTTCATGTCGGCGTCGACTGAAGATATTCTCAAGTTGCTCTACCCGACCATGTACGCGTTGCACTCCATGCCGGAGGAGTCTGGAACGAAGGACGAGTACGATAGGGTGATTCTTCCCCCACGTACAGTACTGGCGGGTGAGCGCATCGACGCTCGCGGTGCGTACCTCGTGGACGACGGGCGACGCCTTCTCCTGTGGTTGGGCAAGATGCTTGATCCGGGTTTCGTCGGCGCCCTGTTTGGCCCCAACGGACCGCCGAGCGCGGATGTCGACTGCATCCTTCCGCAATTGGAGAACAGCCTCTCGCGCCGAGTGCGCGACATCATCGCCGACATTCGCGCCGAAGCCTCTCGCGCACGGTATTTAGCCCTCACCGTCGTGATGCAAGGCCACCCGAGTGAGACGCAGCTCTTCCCGTACCTCGTCGAGGACCGAGGCGCCGCCAACATGCCCGGCGCGCAGTCCTACGGCGAGTTTCTCATCGATCTCCACCGACAGGTGAGCACGGCGCAGCGTTAGACGCGGCTTCAAAAAGTGTAATAGACCCGCAATTTCCATTCCCGACGAGCAGCTCACTCTGCGCGCGCGCACGCTCGCGTTCCCCGCGACAGACCCTGCACACTGGTGGCGTCAAGCGAAACATTTCCCACTCGCCTCGACCCCGCGCGCGAGCGCCGCGCATCCGCCTCTTTACGACGCGAGCCACCGTTCAGGATGGATAAGGTGCGTCGATAACTCGCGCGCAATCTCTTTCGTCGCGCTCACCAGCGCACTCGCGATCTGACGCGTCGCGCGTGGCGCCGGCGCGCGATCACCGTCGACCCCGCGAGTGCTGGGGTTTTCGCGCTCGTGATCGATCCGTCGCTGACCCTCGCTCGTCGCGCTCGCAGGTCATCGTTATCGACGCCAAGGGGCACATGTTCGGTCGTCTGGCCTCTATCGTGGCCAAGCAGCTGCTGCAAGGCCAGCACGTGGTACGTACTCGCTCGGAGATTCGATTTCCTCGCGCGGGCGGCGGTTCCGCGGGAGCGCATCGTGGTCGATGTTTGGAAGTCTACGGGCGACCGCGATCGGAGCGCGGGGACGGTGGACGATGGTGAATATCATCTTTCGTCGGTTTTCGCTGTTGATGGGCGGCATGGAGGCTCGCGGCGCGGGAGGACGCCGGAACGCGAACGACGGGGGAAGGTGTTTTAGGGCTTTGTGCGCAACAGATGCTTTGCGATGCAGAGACTGACCGAGTGACTTTTTCTCGATTTCTTAGGTTGTCGTGCGCACCGAGGGCATCTGCATGTCCGGTGGCATGGTCCGCCGTCGCATGGCCCACGACCGCTACAAGAACAAGAGGATGAACACCAACCCGAAGCGTGGTCCGTTTCACTACACCTCGCCGTCGCGCATTTTCTGGAAGACTGTGCGCGGTATGGTTCCGCACAAGACTGTGCGCGGTGCGGCTGCGTTCGAACGCTTCAAGGCGTACGAAGGCATCCCGGCGCCGTATGACAAGGTGAAGCGTGCTGTCATTCCGGAGGCGCTGAAGGTGTTGCGCCTCGGCGAAGGCAACCGATTCTGCGTTCTCGGCGACTTCTGCGAACAAATCGGTTGGAAGCACGGTGCGATCGTGCGGGAGCTCGAGGGCAAGCGCGAAGCCGCTGCGTCCGAGTACTGGGCCCAGAAGAAGGAGGCGAACGCCAAGTTCGCTGCGGCCAAGGCCGCGGCGAACGCGCAACTCGGGGACTTGCAACAGCTCATCGAAGCTACTGGTTATTAGACGCCAGCAAATAGAGTAGTCGAAGGTTGTGAGAGAAGAAGTTTCCAATTAAATCAACTAAATGGCCGCAAAACCCTCGTCGTGCAAGAAGCGCTCGAACGTATGACACTATCGTTTCATCTTGTTGCTTCTGCGCTTTGAAGGCGGTGCACTAATAGCGATAGTCTCGCACCGTATTGAAAAAGTGCGCCACATTTTCCTCTGGAGTCCCCACCATCACGCCGTGGCCGAGGTTCATGACGTGCCTTGACTTACCCGCCTTTTGAATCGTTTCGTGCACCTTCTTAGTGATGAATTCTTGCGACGCGAAGAGGTGAATGGGGTCCATGTTGCCCTGCACTGCTTGGGTCGCGCCGAGGCGCGCGCGCGCGTCAGCCATATCAATGGTCGCATCCAAGCTCAGAACGTCGGCGTTTGTCGACGCCAAACGCTCCAAGAAACCGGCGCTGCCAGAGCTGTAAAGGATGAGCGGTACGTGCGGGTGCGTGCGCTTGCACTCAGCGACTATGCGCTTGAGGTACGGAAGGCAGTAGATTTCGAAGTCCGCCGGAGAGAACTCGCTCGCCCAGGAGTCGAAGATTTGCACCACCTGCGCCCCACAATCCGCCTGATACCTCGTGTACTCGATTACGGCGTCGGTGAGCTTGTTCATCAGCGCCTCGTACACTTGCGGTGCGTCAAACGCCATTTTCTTGATGACCTTGTAGTGCGAGCTCGTCCCTCCCTCGACGATGTACGACGCCAACGTGAACGGCGCCCCGCAGAAACCGAGCAACGTCGCATCGTTACCAATTTCATTCCTCAAAATCTTGAGCGACTCCCCGACGAACGGCACGCTCTTCTCCGGTTCCAAAGGAGTGATGCTCTTGATGTCCTCCATCTCCCGCACCGGGTTGAAGATGATCGGCCCCGTCCCCTTAACGATATCGAACGGCACGTTCATCCCCTGCAACGGCGTGAGAATATCACTAAACAGAATCACCCCGTCCGGTTTAAACGCCCGATACGGCTGCAGAGAGATTTCCACCGCCAGGTCTACCGTCTCGCTTCGCTCGCGGAACGTCGTGTGCTTCTTGCACAGCTCCTGATACACCTTCATGTAGCGTCCCGCCTGTCGCATCATCCAAATGGGTGGTCGCTCCACGTCTTCACCGCGGATCGCTCGCAGCATGAGCGGGTCGGCGCTCGACGCGCGCGCGACCGGCGCGTGGGATTGCGCGCGGACGCGATGGCGCGCCTTGAGCGGGACGTTTTCATCGTCGGCGCGCGCGCGCGGGCGCGCGTCGGCGCGCGCGCTCGAGGCGAAGGGGCGGGTGGGGAGTGCGTGCATGCGTGACGTCGCTCGGACGGCGTCGTAAGAGTGCGCGCGGGCGTGTGGGGTGCGAAAAGTGGTGCGTGCACACATCGGATAACGACTTGGTCAGGGCATATCGCGTCGGCATCGGCGGCGCGCACGAGCGACGCCAAAGGCCGCGTGCAGGCGTTGGAGGCGAGGGAGTAGTCCAAATCGGAGGGGCAAAACGATCGAGTACGAAAATATGAGGGCAATTACGTTTCGTTACAATTGGCAATACAGCTACAAGGGCTCCAGTCTTCTGGATCATTCACCCCTTCCACGAGCTTGAGTTATGTTTTTCAACCACTGATATCGGCTCTGGATTCTAGTTCGGCCTCGCATACCAGTCCTTGTTTAGGGCTTAGAAAAGCGTGTCGCACGTGTCGTATGCGAACGCCGCGACGGTGGCGGCGATGCCAGACCCGCCGTCTAAGCCCGTGGTCGCCGCGAGCTCGGCGGCTGCGCGAATGGCATCTGTCGGAGATTTTGCGTTTATCGCCTTATCGGCGGCTTTGATAGTGGCTGCCGCTTGTTCAGCTCTCTTCACTTCTTCAATATTCTTCACCTTGTTATAAGTGTCCATGCTCTTCTTCACGATCGGGTTGTCGACGACGGCTGTTTTCACCTTCTTCGCCGCGTTTTTGAGTGCCTGCAACTTGCCTCCTGCTTTCGCAGCAGTTTGGGCAGCACGAGCGCTAGAGGACGCACCCCCCGTGCTTCCAGCGGACGCTACCCATGCGACCACTTCCAACGGTCCGAGAATCTGATCCTTCATGATAAGTCCGCAGGTCACGTCATCGGTGCTCGCGCCCATGCCGCATTCGACCCATTTCTTACCTTGCAGCGTCGGAGCTTGCCCCCAGCAAACGGGCCCCACGCCTGTGAAACCAGTACGGCATTTTTTGTAACACAAACCGGCGTCGTACTGATACCCAGGAGCACACGTGGCTGCTTCCATACCATACGAGGTGTATATTTTTTTGGGGCAACTCGGTGCAATCCCCCAGTTGTAACCGCTTGACCTGCAATCGACGCCGCATAGATTGCACCCGATCCAGTTCGGGTGCGAGCTTGGACAAGGAGGATAACACAATCCGGCGCAGTCTTGCTTACCATGACGACTGCACTCACTGCCACCGCACACGAGTCTTGTCCGCGGGCCGCGGCCGCCGCCACCGCCACCGCCGCCCAGTAGCCGACGACCAGATGAGGCATGCTCGCCAAGAGCGGAAGATTCTGACGCCCAATAAGTCCACCCGCATATCGTTTGACCCCAGCCACGGCCGTGGTTACCGCGGTTGCATAAAAGACCGTGATCGCTAAAACCAGAGCCACAGCGTTGATGGCAGTCGTAGCCGTATCGATAGAAATTTCCAAGGTAGTTGCACTTCGTGTAGCAGAAGACTCCACCCGCGATGATTTCTTTGCTTGAAGGACAGTGGTTTGGGACTACCCCCACGCCTCGTGTGTATGAATCTCTCCAGCAGAATTTTGTCTCGGCCCCCAAGTTGGCGTCGCTGTCGTTTTTTCCAAGCCTTGCGGCGGCCCGCGCGGCGAGCATCGCTTCGTGTGTTTCCACCAGTTCCTCGTCTTGCTCGATCTCTTCATGCAGCTTTTCTTGGTAAAACGTGACGTTTACGGGAGCCGGTTGCGTCGCGCCCTCGTCGAGTGAAGCTTGCACCATCATGTTCGTGATGTCGTTCTCGCGAAGGGTTTCCGCGTCGACAGCAAGCAGGTGCTCCTTGAACAACTTTATACGCAAAAGCGTCGCGTTTCGTCCTCCCTCTGTGGACACGGTCACGCCATGGTTCGTTACGTTTGTCGTACTCGTTACGTTGTCCGTATAGGGCGTCACGCCGGGGACTGTTTCCCCAGGTCCAGCACTTCCGAGCATGGCGAACATGTCTGGAGTGAACTCCATGGCGTCGATGTACGCGTCCAAGTCCTCGGGGATTTCGAACTCACCGTCGAACTCACCGCGAGGTGCGGAATGAGTTGCAAATGAGCCGAGAGACAGTGTGCGCTTTGTCATTGTCCCGCCATTCAGTGGCAGCGACCGCGACAGCGCACCGAGGGTGAGAAGCGAAACCGCTAGTACGGCGATCAGAAATCTCCGGCGTCGCAACGGAGAAGTCTCCTCGTCGTCCCGGTTGATCCCTTGGCGCGACATGAGGGGAGTGCATTCATCTCCTTTATATCTCGATGACATCGGCACTGTCCGCGCTTCTCGAGTCGTCATCGTCGCGCGGCGCGAGTCGATGTGTGCCGGAGACACTTGCGTGCGGTGCGGGGCGGTGTTACGTTGTGACGTTTACCGTTGTCATATTTTAGTTCATATTGGACTGTGTTTTGTTTTTTTGCAGAAGGACCGCGAGTCGGAGGAACATTTTTTTAATTCTCACATCTTCAGAGTCTCTGTGTACCCGACCAGTCACAAACCCACATATATCACATATGTTGTATCGTTTAACGGTAACTTAAAATCTTCTACCTCGTGCGTTCGCCTCGCGTCTCCGGTCGGCAATCGGCGTCGTGCGCGTGAGAAACGGTCGTATGGAGGACGAGTTCGATGACGATTTCTTCGACGATCTGTTGGATGATACTCTTCAAGTATCGTCCTGGCTCCAGACGATGCGTGACTCCGACGCCGTCGCTGGCCAATCGGTGGGTGGAGAGAGTGCTGTGAAGGAGGGTGTCGAGCGCGTCGACGTGCGGATTCGCGGTGAATTCTTGAGATACAAAGATGCGAGAGAGGTCGCAGTCTGTATCATGTTATCCAAACCACCTCCGGGTCCGTTCGGCCTCTCTCGCATCACCGAAGACATTGGTTGGCCCAGGAGCAAGGCCGCGCGCTACGGGTGGATCGAGAGGGACAGAGTGGAGGACTTCTTGAACGGCCTTTGGGATCAAGACAGGCGAAGATTCTTCAAGCAAAGATCTTTGAGATTGAGCGACTTAATGTCGAGCAAATCGTGGTACTGTTGCGAGTGCGGCCCGGAAGATTGCATCTTGACTGTTCCGCAACTGACGACGATGAACGAGAAGCGGGCTTCGAAGCGTGTGGTTGGAACGTCAAAGAAATGTGGATGCAAGAAAAAGTACGTGTTCAGCCAATTAAACTCAGACGCCATTCGGATTGTTTCGCCGCAGACGGTCAGTGTGCGTGATTTAGTGCGCGTATCGTGGGATCCTGCGGAGTCGCACGCCGCAGCTTGCGCCTGCTCGCGGTCGGTGGTGATACTGCGAAGAACGCGAGCAATGTTGCAGAGGATGATCGCACAGCATCCGACGTATACCGCGCACGAGATTCAAGAATGCTGGCGTGAGCACGTCAAGAAGTATCAGATGCAACTACACGGTTGGAAGGATGAATATCAGTTCCATGAGTACGCGTGCGCACCAGACAAAGGCAACTTCCTCGTAGACATAGATTTCAACATCCCAGTGGCGACCATCAACAACATCCGCGAGAATATGGAAGAAAGTAGTGTGGAAGAAAGTAGTGGTATCACGAAAACGAGACCAAATGCCTTATCCGTCTTATTGCGGAGAAGGTAGGATCGTTCGTCATCAAGTTCAAGCCGAGGAAACTGCTTGATGATCCACAGAGGTGCGGAGGGAAATTGGTTTGTGACATGCGTCCGTGCTGCTGGTGTGAAGCAACGTTCGATGATTCAAACGATCTTTATGGTTATATGTTGGATTGCTCTCACAGAGATATCGACTGGAACAACGAAAAGGTACAATGATAGCAAGTTGGATGACGATGGCGTGGTTGGTATGTCGAACCTCGTTGTGATTCCGATGAGAGGTGGCTTGTGATAAGGCGTTGGGCAGGACTCTCGTAGATGCATATAGTAGATGTTGTAAAATGTGTTTTGTTTTAGCCACTCCGTATCAAGAAACGCGCCCGATTCAAGCGTCTGCATGGTGCACCAGTTGTGAGTCCATCACGACAGAGCGTCGGTCAGTCAACTCGGGACTATCGGCGTGACGAAAAGTATTGTTCTATATAAAACACGCGTTTCTCCACAGTTCACGACTCTTCAATCGTGTAGGGACTTTCTAAAGATGCGAAATATTTCCATAGGCATCAAGATGTGGCGTTGGAGGCGAGGGAGGTGTCGATCTAACGTTCGCTAAATGATTACAAGTGGTCTGGGCGCGGTCGGCGGTCTCGTGTTCAGCCCCGGCCGAAGGAGATCCAGGCGGGAACGCTGTCGTCCAGGGACAGCTTTTCGCCCTTGTGGTCTTTGTCCTCGTTGAGGGATCGCTCGATGGACTCCGCGGAGAAATCGTCGTCCTCGTCGTCGAACGAGATTCGGTCAGATGACTTCTTCGACTTCTTCGACTTTTTTGACTTCTCATCGCTCCACGCGTCCGCGTCAAGGGTCTCCTTTGACTTCTTTGATTTGGAGGATCCGCCAAAGTTTTGCGACGCCAGGAGCGACTCGAAGTCGAGGTCGTCGTCCTTGTCCTTCGAAGTCTTTGAGCTCGTCCGGTGCTCGTGCGAAGATCTTTTTGGTGCTATCGTGGTCGACTCCTCTTGCGCCCTCTCGGTCGATGACAGCGTCTTCGAGCTCGTCGAGAAGAGATCGTACGAAACCTTGTTCTTCATGTGCTTGGCGTCGTGCATCGAGTATGTCGAACGATGCGAGTGCAGATTGTCCACCGCATCGTCTGCATACGTCGGTAACTTTGTTCCAGTGCGGGCAGCGATCGACTCACGCGGTTCTTCGTAATACTGCGATTCGTCGACGTCCTGATCGTCACCCTCCATGAGGGAGTTTTCGTGAACCTCCGCGGCTTTCAGAGCGTTCAGGCCAAAGGATGTGCCCCAAAAAGATCCGTCGCGTCGATCCCTGGCGAAAACAATGGGTCGATCAGGCAACGCAGAAGCGGGTGCCGTGAACGGTTGCGCCTGCGCAGCCTTCACAAACCCTTTTGTCACCCTCGCCTCCGCAGCCGGAGCGAACGCTGGCTGTTGAAGCGTTTGTCGCGCGGGTTGCTGAAAAACTTGCTGCGCGGACTGTTGAGGCGCTTGCTGAGCCGCTTGTCGAAGCACTTGCTGCGCCGGCAGTTCGATCTGTTCCCGTTGAGCCGGTTGCTGCGTGTGCAACGCCATTCGCTGTTGCTGTTGCACCTGCCGGGCCGGCTTCTCCCGCGATGCCGCAGACGATTTCTCCTGCTTAAAGAACGCTTTCAGCGCCTCATCGTCATCGCCAGGGCGCGCCACTTCATCTTCATTCTTCGAAGTCTGCTCGCTTTGTCGCCGCGGAGCACGCTCAACCTCGTCGTCCGTTGATTTCACTTCGTTGAAGCCCACGGGCTGTCGGCCTTTGTTTACTTTATCCCACGGAGCGGTTTCCCATCCCAAACCACTCGAACTGTTCGTCGACGTGGTGTTCAACGGGCCCCCAGTTCCCTTAGCGACACCGATCTCGACTGTATCTGAGGTCTTCGCCACGACGGGAGTCTGTCCCAACTCGGCGGCCTTGTGCGAGACGACGGTTGCCTTCGTCTCTCCAACATCTGGCTTCTTCGCCTGCTTGGAGGCGAGTTTGTACAAGGTAAGCTTCACTTGTTTCAGCTGCTCTCTCAGATCTTTCACCTCGTTCGCGTCAGCAGGAGTCATGTCGGCGGGATTTGGAATATTCTCCTCGACATCAAGCGAAAGCTGGTTGAAAGCACCCATCTCGGATTGGAAGTGATCCATGCTCCAGAAATCCTGATGTTTACCGCCTTGTGGCATCTTCCAGCCCCAGAAGATATTCGACATTCCACTTACATTGAACGCTCGTAAATGGCCCTTGTACACCGCCTCTCTCACCTGTTGGTTGTCGCAACCAACCGCGCTGTTGTGATGCGAAGCGATGGACCACTCACCAATGTTGAACAGGTGCACGCCCGCGTCCTCTGCCGGCTTCTTCACCTGACGAATGTAATTGGCCAAAGCAGCGCGCGTCATCTCGCTGATGTGAGAGGGAGAATCCGTGCATTTCCAGGCGCAGCCCTTCTCGCAGCCGGTGACGCCCCAAGCGATGTAAAAGTGCGTGTCCAGCACCGCCCACTTGCGAAGCTCCTCGCGATCGAACCAGTGTCGCATGACGGAGGGAAACTCTGACGTCTTGACACCGCTCG
>Ga0181582_10005588_pt1 | contig 10127 bp, 6 predicted proteins | sample 071ome_32_FD_132438 | JGI IMG/M metagenome (GOLD analysis project Ga0181582, IMG submission 132438) | Coastal salt marsh microbial communities from the Groves Creek Marsh, Skidaway Island, Georgia - 071405AT metaG (megahit assembly) | ecosystem: Environmental > Aquatic > Marine > Intertidal zone... | reverse complement strand
CGCTGTATCTCACTCAGTACCGCTTTTCGAACGCCAAGACGAGGTTGCTCGTTGATCTCCGGGGGGAAGCGCGCCGGCGGGCGGCGCGCCGGCCGGCGCCCGAGGCGGAAGGGGCGCCGAGGCGTCGGACGAGGCAGAGGCAGGTATAGAGGCATAGGCAGAGGGCGAGAAGAAGATATTACAGAAGAAAAAGAACAGCAATCAGACTGCACTGTACTCGGGGGCTTCCCCCGTGGGACAGTGCGTTACAGCTTGGACGACCTCCTCCGCACCTCCTCCTTCGCGATCGTCAGAAGATGCACGTGGTCCGGCCCATCAGCCAGCCTCAACGTCCTGACGCTTGCGTACAACGCCTGTCGAACGAGCACGGCGCGAGTGAGCGTGAAAGCGAGGGTGAGAGTCCGGGCCGAGCGCACGTCGATCGAGATCAGTACCCACCGCCAGCGGCACTTTGTCCGAGACGCCCATCCCGCCGTGCACCTGGATCACCCGATCGATGATGGCCAACACCGCCCGAGGCGTGTACACCTTGGCAACCGAGATCTTCGCCCTTGCGGCCTTGGCGCCGACCCGATCGATGCTATCCGCCGCGTCCAACACCTGGCGAACGACAAAGAGTAACGAAAGACGAGCACGAATGAGTGAGCAAGTCAGCGAGCCAGCGGGTCGGCGCACGTCGGAGCTGTTTGAGCGATTCAAGCACCAACCGCCAATCGCGCCGTATCGAGGTCGATCCTGCAGGCCGCCACGTCCTCGAGGATGCTCTGGTGCTCGTCGAACCGCTTGCCGAACGTGCTGCGCTCCCGGATCCGCTCCAGGAGCAGGTCCAGCGCCCGCTGGCCCATGCCCACGAGCCGCATGCAGTGGTGGATGCGGCCCGGTCCGAGCCGCCCTTGCGCAATCTCGAATCCCCGGCCATGGCCCAATATCATGTGGTCGCCCGGGACACGAACGTTGTCGAACGTCATCTCGGCGTGCCCCTCGGGCGCGTCGTCGTACCCAAAGACGGTTAGAGGCCGCACGTCCTTGACGCCTGGGTCGGGCATCGGCACGATCACCATGCTCTGCTGCTTGTGGACGGGGCCGTCGTACCGGGTCTTTCCCATGAAGATGGCAAACGCGCATCGCGGGTCGCACGCCCCCGAGATCCACCATTTGGAGCCGTTGAGCACGTACGATCCGTCGCTCTGCAGGACGATGGACGACTCGATGTTGGTCGCGTCCGAGCTCGCCACCCGAGGCTCGGTCATGGCAAAGCACGACCTCGTCTCGCCCCGCAGCAGCGGCATCAGGTACCGTCGCTGCTGCTCGGGCGTGCCGTACCGCAGAAGCACCTCCATGTTGCCGGTGTCGGGCGCGCTGCAGTTGAACGCCTCGGGCGCCCACTTGGAGTATCCCATGACCTCGGCCGCCCGCGCGTATTCCAGGTTGCTCAACCCTCTGCCCATCATGACGTCCGATTCGATAGCGAGCTTCCCCGCGAGCTCGGGAGAGATCCAGAGGTTCCACAGGCCCCGCGCCTTGGCCTTGGCCTTCAGATCCTCTAACTGCCTCGGAATCGTCCACCGCCGGTCCGACCGAGCGTGGGCGTTGAGCCCGTCCTCGGCCGGCAGCACGTGCTCGCGCACGAAAGCCCGAACCTGCTCAACAATGTCGTCGGGCCCATCACCAGACCCCGCGACGTCAGGCCCCGCCTGCACCAGTCGCAGGCCGATGTCGGCGAGGGCGAGGACGTTCTGATCCGACGCCAGATCCTTCGCATGCGCGCTCGACGCGTTTCCCGACCTGACGCGGGCGGCCACACCGGCCAGGATGCTCGCCAGCCGGAACAGCCCCAAGGCCACGTAAAAGTTCCAGTCTGCCGTGCTGGGGCGACGTATCCGCCGCGTGGCGCAGTAGGCGTCCACGTACTCGTCCACGGTCGGCACGCCAGGCGGCAGCGGCTTGGGCAGCGCCAACGCCGGCAGGCAGTCGCGTGGGATGTAGTATGGCAGACACGAGTACGCCACGTCGGCCAGCGGGTCTCCCAGCGTCGACAGTTCCCAGTCGAGCAGAGCGAGGACGACGGGAGCGCGCGCCCCGTCGTCGCTGAAGATGATATTGTCCAGCCGGAAGTCACCGTGGGCGATGGTGACGGTCTGGTGACGGTGACCGTCTCGACCGGCTCCGTCCGCTGCCGCCGAGCCGCCTGCCGCGGAATAGTCTCGGAGCCGCTGGGACAGCGCGCGCATCGCGCGCTGGATCTCCGGCGACGACGCCGACCGCTCAAACTGCTTGTTCCACGTCTCCACCTGTCGGGCGACGTACTGGTCGCCGCGCTTCCCGTAGTCCGCGAGTCCGACGGTGGCCGGGTCGATCGAGTGGAGCCTAGCCAGGAGCCGCGCCATCTCCAGGTAGATGTGTCGCCGCCGGTCCGACTGCGACACGTCCTCGAGGGCGGGATTCTCGTGGATGCGGCCCCGAACGAACTGCATGAGGTAGAAGGGCGTGCCCAGCACGGACGGATCCTCACACAGGTCGATCGGTCGCGGCACCGGGAACCCGACCGAGTTCAGAGCGCTCAAGACCCGAAACTCTCGCTCGATCGCGTGGGCCGACGGCAGGATCGGCGGCGGGGGCTTCTTGCGGAGGACGATCGCGTCTGTGGCCGCGTTGGCAAACTGGACGAGGTACGTCGGGTTGGACTGCCCGTGCGAAAACTTGGCGATGTGCGATACGGATGACGGCCCCGACAGGATGTTCCTGGCCCGCAGATAGGCCTCGAGCGCTCCCCGGTCGACGGCGGACGAGGCGGACGTGGTCCCGTCCATGGTCGTCTGTGTGTGAAAACTCGGCGCCCACTGCTGGTGCTGCTACGCCTGCACCCGCATTGCGTACGATATACGTCACTCGAACTGTCGTCGCTGTGACAGGATGTCCTGAAATTGCATGTGGGGTGAATTTCTTTGGGGAAACGAACCGAGTCTGTTCAGAAACTCGCCATTCATTCACGCCTCTCAGCCGAGTGCACATTCACGTGACGTGACGAGATCCCATGGACGAGCTGGACGAGTACGGGGGTGGCCCTTCGCAGATGGCCAGCGACGCATTCCTTTCGAGCGTACGTCGTGATGCTCTGTTCCTCCTGTGCACCCACCGCCCACAACCACTCTCACACTCACTCTCACTCTCACACTCACTCCCCAACCACCCCGCCGCAGGAGGCCGTCCAAATGCATGAGCCGCCGCATCGACAGACGACGTTCGCTCGCCTCGGCCGACACATCAACGGCACCGAAGGCAGAGAAGGCAGCGGACCCGGCACGTTGTCGTCGACCTCGGGCAAGCCGCACGGCAAGATCATCAACGACCCGGTGCACGGGACGTACCGACTGAGCGCCGAGTCCAAGGTGCTCTTCGACACGCGGCAGTTCCAGCGGCTCCGGCGGCTCAAGCAGCTGGGGATGACGTACTACGTCTTCCCGGGGGCCTCGCACAACCGGTTCGAACACAGCCTGGGCGTGGCCCACCTCGCGCAAAAGTTCGCACAGCAGCTGTGGTCGTTCCAACGCGCCGAGCTGCCCGACGTGGACCGAAGTGACATCCAGATCGTCGAGCTGGCGGGCTTGTGCCACGACCTCGGCCACGGGCCGTTCTCGCACGTGTTTGAGCGGGAGTTCCTGCGTCAGAAGGGCGTGGAGGACTGGGACCACGAGGACATGAGCGCCAAGGTGCTGGACCACCTGGTTGACGAGAACCACGTCGACGTCATCTCGGAGGACGACCTCCGGCGGGTCAAGCAGTACATCACGTCCGGGCACGGCGCGAGCACCGAGCAGGCGTCCAAGCAGACGGTGAAGCCGACGGCGGGCGGGTCGTCGGCGTCCAAGCGGTGGCTGAGCGAAGTGGTGGCCAACGGACGCAACTCGATCGACGTGGACAAGTTCGACTACCTGGCGAGGGACGCGCTGTACTGCGGCGTCAACCTGTCGGTCAACTTTTCCAGGCTCATGCAGTTCTCCAAGGTCATCGACGACGAGATCTGCTACAAATACACCGAGTACTCGAACATCTACGAGTTACTCCACGCCAGGGCGCTCATGCACCGCGCCGTCTACACCCACAAGAAGGCCAAGGCCATCGAGTTCATGGTGGTCGACGCCCTGCTCGAGGCCGACCGCGCGCTCAAGTTCTCCGAGGATATCTGGAGCCCCGAGGCGTTTCTCCGCCTGGACGACAACCTGCTCGACTACGTCGAGAACTTTGACTTTTACGGCCGTGCCTGGTCGCTGAAGGACGAGTCGACCGTCACGCACATCGAGTCGGCCCAGGACATCATCGCGCGGCTGCGCCGGCGCCAGCTCTACAAGTACGTCACCGATGCGCCCGTCCCGACCGAGCACTTGGAGCGCGGGCGGTGGAAGGCGCCGTCCGCGCAGGACATCGTCAACTGCTACGGCGGCAGCGACGTCAAGCTCAACGCGGCCGACATCATCATCCAGGAGAACAAGATCAACTACTCGATGAAGGACGACAACCCGCTCGACCACGTGCACTTCTACGACTACCTCGAGTCGAACGAGAAGCGCAAGCTTCGCCCCGAGCAAATGTCGAGCATGATGATGCACGACTTTGAGGAGAAGCGGCTTCGCGTCTACTCGAGGAACGCCGACGTCAGGTACGCGTCTCTCGCACACGGCCGAGGCCTCGCGCGCTTTCGTCTCACTCTCCAGCTTCTTTCCCTCAACAGGTACGTCCATGCCGTGCACGAGGCCTTCGAGCAGTGGCTGCGCCGCATGTTTGGCTCGAGCGCCATCACGAGCACCCCAGCCAAGACCCTGAAGAAGGAGCGCTTCAACAAGATCTCCGTCGGCGGCACCGACAGCGACCTCGACGGCGGATTTGGCGGAACCGGCGGAACCGGTCTCACGGCGTCCCAGCAGCGCAAGCGCCTCGACTTTGGCGGGACCCGCGACGACAACGACGACGACGACAGCGACGGCGGTGGTCGAAGGAACGCAAACGGCGCCAAGGCTACCGCCAAGCGGCCGACGAGGAGATCATGAGAGAATTATGTACGTCCACATTCTTTCATACAGTGTGAATTGAGTACACGCACCCATCACCCATCACCCATCATCCATTGTATCCCGTACATCACCGGCGCACCACTTGGCGTAGTCCGTGTTCAGCTGCGACAGAAACTTGGGCACACTCACGTCCAGGATCTTCTGCATGATCTTGGACCCGCTCGACTCGACCACCGACACCGGCACCACGAACCACCGAGGCACCTGCAACGTCACCGTCAGCGAGGTATCAGACGCGATACACAGACCCTCCACGTCAATACCACGACTCTCCCGCCCATCCTGCCACGCTACCTCATTCGTCATCGTCGCAGTAAACTTACTGTTCGCCTCAATAGCCGCCTTGGACCCCTCCAGCGTCGTCTCCAACAAACGAACCGTCGGCCCCCGCTCCCCGACTATCACAGACAACGTAAGCACCGGCTCCACCCGGAAATTCAGAAAATTAATGCCCCCGACGTAACACTTGAACGACGTCTCGTCGATCCGCTCAATCCGCTGCGCATCCAGCACCGAGTACTGCGACGCCGGAAGCGTCATATACGTCCCGATCGGCTTGTCAAGCTCGACGATCGGATACACCGCCGACTTACGCGCCGACAACACGGCCACCCGGTGGTTTTTCAGCGGCTCGGGGGCGGACGTTGTCGAACGGGTGGCCTCTGCTCTCGTTCTCTGTGTCCGTGTCGTTGTTGTCTGTGATGTCCTCGATATCCTCGGCATCCTCGGCATCCTCGCCCTCGACGACCATTGGGCCTCGGTACACGCACGACGTACGCCTCTACTGCACCGTCCAACGCCACATTGCGGCGACTGAGCGGGTATCTGGGTGCAAATGTTCGTGGCCATGTCGCTCGCTCTCTGTCTCGCTCTCCCGCTCTCCCGCTCTCCCGCTCTCCCGCTCTCCCGCTCTCCCGCTCGCTTCCAGATCTGGACTGGAACGCTCACGACGACCTGTCCAGGCACTCGGACTGGAAAACTGGATTTCGATCTCTCACCGCTGCTCCGCTGTTGGGGTTCGCCAAGAGAGGTGCCCATCCCCGGTGCCACCACTCGTTGAGCCACAACAACAATTTATCATGGGCAACACACGCACCCCCCCAATACCCCAATACCCGATGCGAGGCGCGTGCAAACTCGCATTCCGCCCGCCCGCATCCCTGGCCTCTCAGAGAAGAATTGCGTTCGTACGGGCCGAGGAGCCCAATGCACGGGATCGCGGTAACCGGGAGAGTGAACTGGCTCGGGATGTAGCGGATAACATTGGCAGGTGGCTTGGCGTGACCCCGTCTCCCCAAAACGAGGCGTCTTCGTCTTCGCCATCGTCCGAATCTCAGGGCGACCAGGGCGAGTCGCCGTCGAGCAAGAAGCGGATCAAGGCGATCAAGGAGTGGTCTTCGGAGACTGTTGAGGAGGACTGGGACGAGTGGAGTGGGACGCCGCCCGTGGTGGACCTCGAGGACGACGAGGACGTGGCCGAGCTTCGGGAGAAGGTGATTGCCCGGCGGGTGCGGCGGGCGGGGGCGAGGTCGACGACGCGGGACGAGTATCTGCGGCCGATTGTGGATCCGACTGGTATTTATAATCGGGTTTTGCTGCGGGCGGAGGAGGCGGAGGAACGGGTCTTCGTGGAGTCGATCACGAACCAGTACGAGTCGCGGGAGGCGATCAAGTACGCCGGGGTGCTGGTGGGGGTGCCGTTGGCGGTGGGCTTTGTCGTGAGTCGGTTGCTGGCGAATCCGCTGTGGGATTGGGCGGCGAATATGGATGCGAATGCGTTTGCGCTCTCGGATATGCAGAAGGTGGAGGGGGCCGAGGCGATGCACCGGGAGGAGATCAAGCTGCGGATGATCAGTTCGCTGGGGCAGGCTCCGGATCTCACGGACGAGGAGTTGATTCGGCACCTTCATGATGAGGCGTTGGCGTTTTCCGCGGATAAAAGGGAGGAGAACAAGAACTGTCTGCTGAATATCGTGAGTGACTCGACGTCGGCGGCCGTGTTTTTCGTGCTGTTGTGCCAGGAGAACTCGCCGCGGGCCATTCTGTTCCGGACGATCGGGCGCGTGTTTGGAGGATTGTCGGACACGGCCAAGGCGTTTCTGATCATCCTGGTCACCGATACGCTGCTCGGTTACCACTCGGAGGAGGGATGGACGGCCGCGTTGTCGCTGATTTCCCGGCATTATGGTCTCGCGGCGCAGACCGACAGTTTGCAACTGTTTGTTGCCACGGTGCCCGTGCTGCTCGACTCGCTCTTCAAGTACTGGATCTTTGTCGAGCTCAACAAGATCGACCCCGCCGCGGCAGTCACACTACGGTGCGTACCCTATATTCCCTGTTGTTTGAATCGCCGCGACGGCGACGCGCTCGCTCTCACTACGTTGTTTACACACACACCGGTTTCGTTGATGTCGCTTCGTCTCGACCCTGCAGGCAGATGGACAGGCACTGATCTACCTAGTAACGGATCATCATCATCAGGACTCTTTGCTCTTTGGCGCCTTGTTCCCACCCAACAGAACGTTCGACCCGAGGAACGCACACATAAAGCCAGACAGGGCGGCGGTCGTCCCCGACACGAGCGGAAACGCCCCCAGCCTGTACAGGGACGCCGACACCCACGTCAGCCCAACGCAGAGGGCCAGACACGCAGCCGTCCACACCTTGTGACTGCGTCCCTCCTTCCAGCTACTTAGCGACTTGGACGACATCACCATCTGCGCCACGCCGCTACCTGCCACGAAGCAGCCGTACTTCAGGGCACCGGGCGTGGCGAGCGCGATGCATCCGAGGAGGGCGAGGCAGAGCCCGTAGGGGATCCCGAGACAGAAGTCGTGCAGGAAGGCATTCCCGTAGTTCATGTCGTCGACGTTGCTCGCTGCGAGGGCGACACTCGTTCTTCTTGTTGTCGACGTTGACGACGTCGGCTTTGTCCTACGCGTTTCTGTGATGAAGGGTCCTGTCCTGCAAACCCGTTGCTCCGATCTATATCCAACGGGTCGTTCGGCGGCGCTCGGTCTGACGGATAGAGAAGTACGCATAGGGCACGAAACGAGGAGGAATCGGTGTCGGAGTCGCTGACTGGCGGTGGCAGGGGCAGCTCCGACGAGAGAAGGACAAAAACAAGTGTTCGGAGTGGGACGCCCCAGCAGAGACAATTTGTCGTCTAGCCCCACAGCCGTGTGGACATACCCCGAATACGAGACAGTGAATGGCATGATGAAGTCGCTGTGCACGTACCATAGCCAGAAAGGCGCTGCGAAGGCGAATGCACCTCTGTCGAATTTGTCCCGGACGACAGCGACGACAGCGAGGCGTTGCCCGCGCGTCTCGGCGAGGGCGATGTCGTCCATCCCCTCCTCGTCCCAGCCCCCCTCTCACTCGCTCCTCTCGCTGGTGGGACTCAAGGTGCTCAACGTCTCCAAGGCCTTCTCTGCCAAGGCCGCGCAGCTCTCCAACGTGTCCGAGTCGGACGCGGCGGCGATCAACGGGCAAATCAAGGAGAGCATTCGGGGCATGAGGATGCTGGCGATGGTGGTTCCGTTCGCGGCGGTGTCGGGGAGCACGCCGACGTTCCTGATCATCACCAAGGCCGTGGCGTCCTTCATCAAGTTGTACCTGCTCCTGCTGTTCGTGCGCGTGCTGTTGAGCTGGTTCCCGACGTTCACGAAGTGGGAGGAGCAGCCGTGGTTGGCGCTCCGGCAGGTGACCGACCCGTACCTCAAGCTGTTCTCCGGGCTCGTGCCTCCTCTGATGGGGACGATCGACCTGACGCCGCTGTTCGGGTTTTTCATCCTCCAGTTCCTGGGGGGTGCCCTCGACGTGACGGATGACGAGTCCAAGTTTTGGCCATAACGCGTGCGTGCGTGCAAACGCGTACGTACGACGAGAGGAAGCATATGTCACAGTTTAAAGACGACGATTACCACCACTCGTTACATTACAGCTCGTCGTGGTCGACGTTGTCGACGACAGGGTTCTCTTCGACGCTCGTCAGAGTCACTCTGTACGACTGGTCTTCGAGCTGCTCGCGGGATATCGATCCGTTGAGCCAGCCGCGGGCGCGCTTGGTGAACTCTTCGACCTCGTCGTGCAGGCTCGGCCACTCTGCGACCAGGCGCCGGGCGCTCTCCAGCTTGGGCTCGCGGGTCAGCGGGTTGTTGCAGAGGTCGATGACCTTAGCCTGCGATCTTGCCCCCAAGTCGCACCAGCTGTCGCACCAGAGCCACTCGGGCCCGAGCGAGTGGATCGGGATGCCGCTCGGCATGGTCGACACAAAGTTGGGGAGGTCCTGGTCGAGGTTTGCCAGCGATCCCGGGTCCCTACTGAGCTGATCGTACGCTACACGGAGACGATCTCCCGCGGCAAGGGCCCGGAAGCGCTGCAGGTCGACGATGTAGAACGCTGAGATGTGGTACGGTCTTCCCTTGAGGTGCTCCTCCCAGAACCCGCGCTTCCAGAAGCGGTACGCGTCCATCTCGTCGCCGTCCTCGCCGTTGCACATGGGCGTGTACGCGTAGGGAGCGCCCTGGAGGTCCATGTCCCACGCCTCGGCGAGGTCCCCGCGGACGGTCGAGTCCGAGTCGATGAAGAGGACGCGGCGGAGCCTCGTCGGGAACAGCGTGTCCAGGAAGAGGATCTTGTACGCCCAGATCTTGCGCTGCTTCTCGGTCTGCTTCCGCAACCACGTGGGCCATCGGTATGTGACGAGCTCGTAGTCGAAACCGTACTGGTCGGCGTAGACGTCCAGTATGTCCCGGTAGTCGGGGGAGATGACGTCGCTGAGGAACCAAAACTTGATCCTCCGACTCGACCGTTTCACGGCACCGGCAATCATGATGGACTGGAGCCGCTCGTACATGTGCCCGCTCGCCACCGTGAAGACGTGGATCCTGTCGTCGTCGTCCTCGTCGTTCTCGTTGCTGCCGCCGGTCGCGGCATGTCCCGACGCGCCGTCGAGCACGTCCCGCCCCCCCTGGCCCTCGTTCCGCTCCACGGCGAGCATCATGTGTCTTCCCGTGAACGACGTCACCGCGACGATCCCGTCGGCCTCGCCGT
>Ga0181582_10005585_pt1 | contig 10133 bp, 7 predicted proteins | sample 071ome_32_FD_132438 | JGI IMG/M metagenome (GOLD analysis project Ga0181582, IMG submission 132438) | Coastal salt marsh microbial communities from the Groves Creek Marsh, Skidaway Island, Georgia - 071405AT metaG (megahit assembly) | ecosystem: Environmental > Aquatic > Marine > Intertidal zone... | reverse complement strand
GGGCGCGGGTCCCCGCGCCGCGGGGGCCGGGGACCCCCCCCTGGCCCCCCCCCCCCCTCCCAGCCGACCCTCACTCACCGGTAGAAGTCCTTGTCGTCGTCGTTGAAGGAGGAACCCTTGGTCTTGTTCTTGGCCTCAAAGGGGCGGCCATAGTAGCCAATCGTGACCCCCGTCCAGTCCACCACGCACGTGTCCCCCTTCCGCGGCTGCTTCCCCGTGCCCTCCCTGAAGTCGAAGTACTGCGGGCGGGCGGGGACGGGGCCGGCGTGGGTCGGCGGGGGCTCGCGTTGCGGGGGCGGGGTCCGCGGTCCGGGGCCGGCCCGGGCCCCCCTCCCCCGGCTCTCATCACCTGGAGCCCCGAGGGCGTCTCGGTGTAATCGCCGAACTTCATGCGCTCCTTGCCGTAGCCCTTGCCTTCCAGGGCCTCCATCGACCCCTCCAGCTTGGCGTCGGCGGCGCCCGCTGCGCTGAGCCCTGCGGGAGGGCAGTGGCCCAGCGGGGGGGGGGGCGCGGTCTGCTCGCGCGCAGGGACGATGGCTCGCACCGCGAAGTAGAGGTATAACGGGGATACGGGCGCCGTATCGGCGTCGCGTCGCGTTACTAGGCACGCAAACGCCCAGAATCAGGGACTCGCTCATCCATCGGATCGCCACGCGACTTTCGGGGCGGGCGTTTTGCCGCGGGGGATTGGACGAGAGGCTCACCGAGCACGACGGGGGCGACGAGGGCAGCGCGGCGGCCGAGGTAGGCCGATTCCGGGCGATGAGGGGCCTCTGCGCGAGCAGCGACCCGGTAGGCCCTCCGAGAGGCGGCCTGGAGGGGCCGGGAGGCGGGCGTGGAAATCGCGAGAGCCATCTTGTTCGACGCGAATTTGTAGCGAGGTGTCCCGCGATGGGGGGGCGCGGTGGATAGGCGGCCAGGTACACCCGCGCCGCCCTTTCGGTAGAGGGGAGAGGCCGGGGGACGGAGGGGGGGGCGAGGCGGGGAGGCATGTTTCCGACAGCCCTGTCCGGGTCCCTCACCTCCTCCTCAGGAGGCTTGTCCTCCCCCTCCCGCCCCCCCCCCTCTACCATGTCGCCCCCCTCCGCCCGGCGGCACTGACTTATAGTCCGAAGGAACGCGCTCGCCGCGTCTGGCACCGGGAAATCCCCTGCGCTACCTGCAGCGTCGCTCCCCTCGTTCCCCCCCCTCCTGCTCCCCGCCTCCCGCCCCCCCCTCGTGGCCCCGATTCCAGTGGACTGGCCGACCGGACCGCGCTTGTCAGACGATACGCCCGATACGCGACCATGGCGGACGAGGACATGACCCTGCACGCCGTGAGCAGCGCCTTCTACCTCGGAGCGTACGAGACGTGCATTGAGGAGGCCGAGGACATCGAGGAGCTGAGCGAGGCGATGCAGATCGAGCGCGACTGCTTCGTGTACCGGAGCAAGATCGCCCTGGGGAACGCCCAGGTGAGCCGCGGGACGGCGCGCCGCGGAGATCGCCCGGGAGCCCGGGCCCGGGGTTCAACTGCATTCGCCGGACCTCCGCCCGGGGCGCGTGCGCGCGGCTCTCTAGGCCGCATCCCTGGCGCTCCGCGGCGGGGGAGAGCGTACCCGGGCCGTTACCCCCGGGAAACCCCCCGCGCCCCCCCCGCCCGCCCCCCCGCGCGGACCCCCCCGCTCCCCCCGTCCCGCGCGCAGGAGGTGCTGAGCGGCCCGTCCGGGATCCCCGACGAGGCCCCGACCGCGGTGCTGGCGGTGCGGCTGCTCGCCCAGTACAAGGGGGTCCCGAGCATGCGGGAGGCGGTGGTGGAGGAGGTGCGGAGCTGGATGGAGGACCCCGCGTGCCAGGGCAACCCGACGGTGCAGCTCGTGGCGGGGATTGTGCACTGCTCCGAGGGCAACTGGGGGGACGCCCTGAAGGCGTGCCGCGGGGGCGCGACGATGGAGCAGCACGCCGTGAGCGTGCAGGCGTACCTGGGCATGGAGCGCGTCGACAAGGCCGCCGAGGAGGTGGCGCGGATGGAGGCCAAGGACGACGACCACCTTCTCACCCAGCTCTGCGTGGCCTGGGTGGGCCTCGAGAGCGGGGGGCGCAAGGTGCAGGAGGCGGCGTACATCTTCCAGGAGCTCGGGGACCGGTTCCTCTGGAGCGCCCAGCTGCACGTGTGGAGGGCCGTCGCCAAGATGCGCATGGGCAAGTTCGACGACGCCGACGAGTTCCTCCAGGTGGGGCCCGGGGCAGCCCGGCGGGGGGTGGGGGCCCGCGGGGCGCGGGCCCTCGCCTCGCCCCTTCGCCGGCGTTCCCCCTCCCGCGGCGCCGACCTGGCCGACCGCACCCCTCCCTCCTCCCCTCGCCAACCGCTCCCCTCCCCTCCCTCCTGAACCGCCCTTGCGCCTCGCCCCTCCGGACCGCAGGAGGCGCTGGCGCTGGACCCCAAGAGCGAGGACGCGCTGGCCAACTCGATCGTCTGCTACCTGCACCTGGGCAAGCCGACGGGACCGCTGGTGCAGCGGCTGGGGCAGACCAGCCCGCAGCACTCGCTGTTCAAGCGCGTTCGGGCGGCCGAGGAGGCGGTGCAGGCGGCGGCCGCGGCCTTCGCCTGAGCGGCCCCGGCCATCGCGCCGGGCTTGCTTCTTCTCGTCAGCCATGTCTGGCAGTTGAAGCGGGGCGTCTCCCCGCCTCTCCCCCCCCCCCAGGGAGCCTATCAAGCGTCACGAGGCCTCCCGCGCTCCGGACACCGCGTTCAAGGGGAAACGTAGGCGCCTCGGCCCCGGACGGAGTCTCGGAGAGTCGAGCCCACCCCCGCCCTTTGCTGATAACCTGCAACGACCCCCGCCTGGGGACGATGCTGGGCGTCATGAAGCGTCTAGCCACCGTCATGTTTTCTTGCATGCGCGATGCGCTCGGCTTACCCCAGGCGACGCCCTCGCGCCCGCCGGGCGGGGTGGCGTCGCCGGGGCCTGGTGTCAACGGTGGGGAGGCAGGTTAGCACCGCTCGTCGTCGTTTCCCGCCCTGTCGTCACATGTGAAGCTCTTAAACATGAATTTACTCTGTAAGAACGCCCCGCACGCCTCCCTTGTCGCTCTACCGGTCGCGAATATCGCCAGACACTCCCCCCCTTCCCCAACTTGTCGGTTCGCCCCCGGGTGTCCCGCGGCATATAGGGGCCGCTTCAGGCAACCTCCGCGTTAATGATATTTTGCTTCGTTCGTGGATATCCGTGGCGCCCACGACCCACGATTCCCTGCCCCCCCGGCGATCTTCGATGTGTTGATGATGCATCTCGCAGCCTCGGACGGACTGCGGAGCATCCGCTCCGTCGCCGAGACCTACATCGTGTTCAAGAACGACACAGATATGCGGGTGACGGTCAACTGGGTGAGTGAGGGGCGTGTGCGAGGCTAGGGTTGCTTCGCGCTCTTTTCCAGTTCATACATCTCGGCCTCTTGGGAGGTCCCTGAGCTTATCTCCCGGGAATCTTACCCTTTATTGGTGTCTAAAAATATTATTTCCGCATGTTTGCACCGAGAAGGGGCGCGTACGTCGTTCTGTGAAGGTGCACATGGCCCCCCGATGAGGGCACCCCCAGCGTGCCCACCCTGCAGCTCAACTACGACGGCGCGGAGCGGACGTACTTCCACCTCCAGCCAGGCGCGACCAGGCGTCAGCACACGTATCTCACCCATCCGTGGACTTTTCGCGCCACCACGAGCGCCGGGAACCCGGCCGTGGTCGTTTGCGAGGGCCGCGCTGTCCTCCACGCAGGGCGGGGCGCCGAGACGGTCGCGTCCCTCCGGCTCCCCGCCCGGCTCGCGTGGTCCCTCGAGACCCACCGCCGCTTCCCCGAAGGCTTCAAGGATTTCACCCGCGAGCTCCTCCGGGTCCATCGCGCCCTGCGCACCCGCCCGGCGCCCGCCTACTGGACCCGGAAGGCTGTGAGCCGGGGCCCCGACCTGAGCGACCTGCCCCCCGAGCTCGTCCTCCACATGGTATCCCTGCTCGCCGGCGACGTCACCGTGCTCGACGTCAAGCCCCCGCTTCGGGGCAGAGACATCCCCGGGTTCGAGTTGGCCCCACCCCCCGCCGGCCCCCCGCCGGGGCAGGTCATCACCGTCACCGACTCGGACGACGACGACCCGAGCGGCCCCTCTGCGGACGAGGTGCCCCTCCCCGCCGACAGCGACCTGAGCGGCTCCTCTGCGGACGAGCTGATGGGTCTCTCGGACGACGACTCGGGTGTCTCTGCCTCTGACGTCGAGGGCTGACGCTCCAATGTTTTAGTTGTATGAGATCTGGCGCCAGGCCTGTGTGTGTCCCTGTCTTATTCCCGTTCAACTTGCCGCGAGACACCGCGCCGGTTCGCGGCGGGCCCTACCGCACGAGGGGGTACTCGTGCCCGTCCCGGGTCCCGCCATCGACCCCCGCCTGGGCGGCGGTCCAGATGTGGAGGGACCCGTCGTCCGAGGCGGAGGCGAGCATCTGGTGATTGACGGGGTTCCAGGAGCAGCAGTTGACGGTCCCCGAGTGCCCGGCGAGGACGTCGAGGAGCTTGCCCGACTCGCGGTGCCAGAGGTACACCTGCGAGTCCTCGCTCCCGCACGCCACGAAGGCCTCGTCGTAGCCCCCCAGGCACGGCCGCAGGATGAACCGGCTGGACCGCTCGGGCATCCCCGCGAGGGTCAGCCGGGGCGGGGTCGCGAGCCGCCCTCCCTCCTCGATCCCCCACAGCTGCAGGCGCTGGTTGGCCAGGGCGAGGAGGCAGCTGGCCCCGTCGCGGCTGACGCACACCGAAAAGGCCGCGTCCTCCAGCAGGCTGCTGCTCTCGCGCCCCGTGGTGAGGTCGTGCACCCGCAAGCTCCGCGCGTTGTTGTTCCCGTAGGCAGCGAGCACCAGCTGCCCCGCCGGTGTCACCGCGAAGTCCTGCACCCGGAAGTCCCCCAGCCGGCGCCGCAGCACCTGGCGCCCGCGCGTGTCGAACACCACGAGGTCCTTCTCCTTGGTGATGGCCACGAACTGCTCGGGCTCGTCGCCCCCGCCCCTCCCGGGGACCCACTGCACCACCAGCGACGCGCCCGCGTCCTGCCCGCCCGCGGCGCGCGCGGGCGGGGCGCTCGACAGCACGACGTGGGCGAGCCGCCGCCCCTCGGCCACGTCGTACGCCGTCACGGCCGCCGCCGACCGGCCCCGCGCCCCCTCGTCGCACACGGCCAAGAGCCGGTCCGAGGTGCCGTTCCACGCCAGGTACGCCACGGGCCCGCTCAGCTCCGTGAGCGTGTCGGCGCGCGCCACCGTCCCTGCCGCCACGTCCACGTCCCACAGGACCACGGTCCGGTCCCGCGACCCGCTGGCCAGCCGCCGCCCGTCGGGGCTGAAGGCGCAGAACCACACCTCGTCCGTGTGCGCGTCTTCCAGGACCTGGGACAGCCGCGACGGGATCTGCGTCGGGGTCGCCGCCGTGTCCTGGAAGAGGCTCGGCGGCGCGTCGCTGTTCAGGTACATGCACTGCGAGGCCTGGTACCGCACGGCCTGGTCCAGCAGCTCGCCCAGGCGCCCGCGCGGAACGCGGACTGAGGCCGGCGCCAGCGCCAGGAGGGCCGACAGGAGGCCCTCGCGGGCCTCGGGGCTCGAGGGGCTCGCGTGCCCCGACATTCGGGCGAAGTCCTCCGGGCCCTGGCACAGGAGCGCCCGGCTCACGCGCTTCACCTCGGCCGGGCGCCCCGCCGCCCCCGGCGTCAGCTCCTCCCGGAGCGTCCCCAGCGCCGCCGCCACCTCCCCCGCCTCCACCTGCTCCAGCATCTTATGTGACAGGACCAGGAAGTCGGCCCGAGCGCGCAGGCCGTCGTCCAGGAACGGCGCGCGCCTGACCACAGCCCGGGCCCCCGCCCAGTCCCCGGCCCGCACTGCGCCCGCCAGCTCCGCCAGCTCTGGCGGCTGGCACCGCACCCCGCTCTGCCGCTCCAGCAACGCCGCCGCGTCCCCGAACCCTAGCTCCCGGAGGCTCGCCTCAATCAGCCGCACCACCTCCACGGCGTCGATATTCCCCCGCGGGCCCAGCCGCTTGCCCGCCAGCGCCGCTGCGGGGCCGCCCGGGGCCGCTGCGGGAGGGGGGGGCAAGGGGGGGGGGACGCCGTGACGCGGTGCGGCCCCGGGCGCCGCGGGCGGCGGGGGAGGCTTGCACGGAGTCTCATCACCACTCACCGTCTTCGTCGGTAGGCCCCATGGCGCTGCCTCTCCGCCCCCCCCCGCGCCCCTTGTCCCGGGAGAGTCGCTTCGGCGCGGCCCCTGCGTCCTCGACACGGTGGGGGGGCGGTTCAGGGGGCTCTGACGAAGCGCGGGCAACGAGTGTGGGTCCTCTACGTATGATCCTGCCTGGATTGTCCCGGGGGACGGGCAAGGAGGTGCGCGGACGCCCGGCGGGGCGCGCGGAGAGGGCAACCGCTCCGAACCCACCTGCGTCGCTCGCGGCCTTGCGCTTGTTGTTGTGGGATCTCGTGACCGCGCGATTCGGCGACGCACTCGGTAAACCTGCGTGTCGGGGGGAGAGGGGCGGCCCGTTCGCCCCGCGGGTCGCACACGCGGTCGACCTAAATAGGGTGGGGTGGGGGGGGCAGGGAGCCCCAGGGCAGGCTCGCGCGACAAGGGCGCGGGCCAGTCGCAGGCTGGGACGCCGGAGAGACGCCGAAGATAGAGGGTCGTGCCCCGGCCCCGGCCTCCCGACCGGTCCTCACCTTCCCCTCTACCGTTCCTTCCTCCAGTCATGAAGGTCGGGACGCTCACTGGTCGTCTCGACGATGGCACTGTTCGAACCGCGACCACGACTGAACGTGGGGAAGCGAGCCGATCGGGCCCTTGGGCGTGGGGGCTGGAGGGGCGGTGCGCGGCACGGACTGTCCGTGTCAAGGGTTGGACTTGCGACTGAAACGCGGAGAGCGCCCTCGCCCGCGGCGAAGGGGGCACCCGCTCCGCTGTCTCCCTCTTCGGCGGGCTTCCACGACGACGACACGTCATAATATCGGACCGAGGATTCGCGCAGCTCGCCGACGGTCCCTCGAGGTAGCCTCGCGAAAACAGTTGCCGAGGGTCGTTGATCCTCTGCCGTGGCCCTCTCCCCTCGCCTGCCGCGCGACTCGACCCCCGCTGGACGCGTCCGAGATGAAGGTGCGCGCGTACCCCCCGCCCCCCGCCCCCCCGTCCCGCCGCCCCCCTCCCGCCAGCGCGGGGGCGCGGGGAGCCAGCCGACGCCCCCCGCCGCGGCCCTACCCCCCGTGGTGACCCCGCGCCCGCAGGTCGTCGGCGCGATCGACCAGGGCACGCAGAGCACCCGCTTCTTCCTGTACGACGGGACGGGGAGCCCCGTGTGCTCCCACCAGGTCGAGCTCGAGCAGATCTACCCCCGCGCCGGGTGGTGCGAGCACGACCCGACCGCCATCCTCGCCGGCGTCGCGGCGGCCGTGGAGGGGTGCCTGGCCAAGGCCCCGGCGGGGGTGGAGGTGGTGGCGCTGGGGATCACGAACCAGCGGGAGACGACGGTGGTGTGGGACCGGGCGACCGGCGCCCCGCTCCACAACGCCGTCGTCTGGCACGACACGCGGACGAGCGACCTGTGCCGGGAGATCGAGGCCGACGTCGGGAAGGAGCACTTCCGGCTTTCGACGGGGCTGCCCGTGTCGACGTACTTCAGCGCGGTCAAGGTCAAGTGGATGATGGAACAGGTGCCCGGGGTCCAGGAGGCCCTGCACGCAGGCACGGCCCTCGTGGGCACGGTGGACTCATGGCTGCTGTGGAACCTGACGGGGGGCCCCGCGGGGGGGCGTCACGTCACGGACGTGACCAACGCGTCGCGGACGCTATTGATGGACCTGCGGCGGCTCGCGTGGGACGAGCAGGCGTGCGGGTACTTCGGCATCCCGCCCGCGTGCCTGCCCCGGATCGTGTCAAACGCGGAGGAGTACGGGAGGGTCGCGTCGGGGCCGCTGGCGGGGGTGCCCGTGACGGGGTGCTTGGGGGACCAGCAGGCGGCGACGCTGGGTCAGCGGTGCCGCGCGGGCGAGGCCAAGAACACGTACGGGACCGGGTGCTTCCTCATCCTCAACACGGGGCCCGAGGTGGTCCAGAGCCGCCACGGGCTCCTCACCACGGTGGCTTTTCAGCTGGGGGCCGGCGCCCCGGCCGACTACGGCCTCGAGGGGGCGGTGGCGGTGGCGGGGGCCGGGATCTCGTGGCTCAAGAACAACCTGGGGCTCATCTCGGAGCCGGCCGAGTCGGAGAGCCTGGCGCGCACCGTGGAAGACTCCGCCGGGGTGTACTTCGTGCCGGCCTTCAGCGGCCTCCTGGCCCCGCACTGGCGCGAGGACGCGCGGGGGGTGATCGTGGGCCTGACGCAGTACACGACCCGGGCCCACATCTGCCGCGCCATGCTCGACGCGATGGCGTTCCAGACCAAGGAGGTCATCAACGCCATGGAGCAGGACTCGCGCCTCGCCATGACTGCCCTCCGCGTCGACGGCGGGGCCACCCAGAACGCCCTCCTCATGCAGATCCAGGCCGACGTGCTGGGCGTGCCCGTGGTCCGCCCCGAGAACGCCGAGACCACGTCGCGCGGCGCGGCCTTCGCGGCCGGCCTCGCCGTCGGGTTCTACTCGCGGGAGGACGTCTTCAGCGAGGCCGGGGGCGAGCGGGCCCGGGACACTGTCTTCCAGCCCCGCATGGAGCGTCGGGCGCGCGCGGCGGCCTTCTCGGGGTGGCTGGACGCGGTGGAGCGGTCCCTGGGGCTCGCGCCGGGGTCCCGGCCGCCGCGCGCGTCCGGCGGCGGGGCCAGGCACGGGGCGTGAGGAGGGTTCAAATGCCGGCGGGGCGCGCCCGTCAGGGGGCGCGCTTGTGGATGAGGGCGGCGCCGTGCTCCTGGTACTCCTGCCGGCTCATCCACATCTGCTGGAACGTCCCCAGGGACGACAGGATCGACCCCCCGATCCACGTGGAGAAGCGCCGCTCCACCCCGGCGGTGGGGACGGCGACGCGGACGCGCATGCCGCCGTGGGTGGTGATGGGGGCGAGCTCCGAGAGGGCGATCTCGAGGCGGTCGCGCATCCCCTGCATGACGCTCGTGCCCCCGACGAGCACCACGTTGGCGTACATGTCCTTCTGGTGGTCCACGTCGACCTTCTGGATGGCGCCCTTGACGCTGTGGGGCACGGCCGCCAGGGGCTCCCCGGAGAAGGCCTTGGGAGGGGAGAACCCGGGGATGGCGGCGGCGATGTCCGGGTTGAAGAGGAGCTCCGGGATCGCGGACCGCTCCCCGTGCAGCTCGACCTCCTGCCCGTCCGGCAGCTCGTAGCTCAGGCCCGGCATGCCCCCGAGGTCCTCGGCCCGGAGGGGCGTGTCCGAGACGCGGCCGCAGACGGCCTCCTTGATGTCCGAGAGGACGGCGCGGCGCTGGAAGGCCTTGAAGGACTCGGTGACGCCGTCGAGGTCGAGGTCCTGGACCGTGAACCCCCCCGTGGGGTCGTGGATCCGCTTGAACTCGAACCGCGACTTGACCGCCGCCCCCTTGGCCGCCACGGCGGCCCCCACCGCGTCCGACAGCAGGCTCCCGGCGAGGGGCGTGCGCACCACGGACCCGCGCAGCAGGAACCCGTCCAGCACCGACGACACCGTCGTCTGCCCGTGCCCGCAGTCCACCACCGTCGCCGTCGAGCGCGCCGACGCGAACGTCGACAGCACCGCGTCCTTGGCGATGAACACCGCCGGCACCTCGTACTTCTCGAACAGCAGCGCCACCACCTTCTCGCGGATCTCGTCCGTGTTGCAGCTCGGCTCGCACACCAGCAGCGGGCGCTCCTTCGGGTCCACGTCCAGGTTCAGGTGGAACAGGCTGTCGTACACCCCCTCGAGCCCCTGCAGGTCGCTGTAGAGCCCCGTGACGGGGTCGAAGAGCGGGGCCACCTCCATCCCCTGCCGGGGGTAGTTGACCCCGGCGTTCCCGACGAACAGCTCCCGGTTCCCCACGCGCACGGAGCGCCCCTGCCTCGACCCGGCCGCCTCCATCTCCACGTCGCCCTCGGCGGGGCGGTACCCGATCGCCTGCGGTGGACGAGGTGGGGGGGGGGGGTGGCGGGGGCCCGCCGCCGGGGGGGGGGGCGGGCCC
>Ga0181582_10005583_pt1 | contig 10135 bp, 3 predicted proteins | sample 071ome_32_FD_132438 | JGI IMG/M metagenome (GOLD analysis project Ga0181582, IMG submission 132438) | Coastal salt marsh microbial communities from the Groves Creek Marsh, Skidaway Island, Georgia - 071405AT metaG (megahit assembly) | ecosystem: Environmental > Aquatic > Marine > Intertidal zone... | reverse complement strand
GGGGGGGCGCCGGGGGGGGGGGGGGGGGGGGGGGGGGGGGGGGGGGGGGGGGGGGGGGGGGGGGTGACGAGGGAGGAGCGGGACCGGGCCAAGCAGCTGTCCTACGCACTGGTGTACGGGATGGGGATCGAGCGGCTCGCGGCGGAGATGCGGGTATCCCCGGGCGAGGCGCAGGGCGTTCTGGCGCGGTTCCACGAGATGTTCCCCGGGGTGGGGCGGTGGAAGGAGGAGACGATCGGTCGGGCCATCCGGAGCGAGTACCACGAGGGGAGGACGGTCGGGGGCCGGTGGCGACGGCACCCGGGGATCGTGGGCGGGGGCGAGGAGCGGGCCAGGGAGGAGCGGGCGCTCATCAACTCGGTGGTGCAGGGGTCCGCGGCGGACGTCATGAAGGTGGCCATGAACCGGCTCTGGGGGAAGCTGCAGGGGGGGGAGTTTGCGGGGGGCGCCCACATGGTGCTGTCGATACATGACGAGGTGCTGGTCGAGGTGCGTGAGGACCTGCTCGACCGGGTGGCCCGGGCGGTGCGGGCCAACATGGAGGGCGCGATGCTTCGGTCCCGGGTGCCCCTCCGGGTGCGGTTGCAGGTCGGGGGGTCGTGGGGGGAGCTACGGGAGTACGTCCCCGGGGAGGCGGGGGGGGGCGCGTAGTGGGGCTGCCCGGGGTCCTGAAGCGCCTGGGGCCGCCCAGGGCTGCCCTCTTCAAGCATACGCAGCTCGGCGGGTGGGCCACCTGTACCAGTTGCTGCACGGCGGGTAGACGACCTCTAGCAGATGCTGTACTGCGAGTAGACCACCTCACGGATGCGGTAGAACATCTCGGAGAGGGGGCCCTCCACGACCAGGGTCCCGCTGCTGTCCTCCGCTCTGCGAACCACGACGCGCCCGTCGCACACGAGCGTCTTCTTCTCGCCGATCCCGAAGGCCGCCCGGATGCCCCGGCTCGCGAGCGCCCCCCGCAACTCGGTGAGCTGCACATCGCCAATGAAGACCCCCGCGCCCCCGTCGTCCTCGTCCAGCTCGGCGCCGCCCTGCTTCCCGAGCACCTGCGGCACCTCCGACTCCCCCCCGGGCGCTCCCATGGTGCCCGACAGGTAGCCGACCTCGTAGTTCCCCACGTCGTGCAGCACCAGCGGCCCCAGGGCTGTACGCTCGAGGTCCACCAGCATCGCGCAGGCGCCCGGGTGCACGTCGACCCACTCCCCGCGCCCGGGGGCACGCACCTCCGTCATGGCCCCCGCCAGGGCGTTCTCCAGAGACTGACACAACTCCCTCACCACCCCCGGCTCCCCGTGCGTCACCAGCACCAGTCGTGGCGCCATCCGCGCGACGACCCGGGCCACCGAGTCCTGGTCCGAGAGCCCGGCCAGGTCGAAGTACCCCACCCGCGCCTGCACGGCTACCTGCTTGGTCTCCGTCGCCGGGAACTGCTCCGTCCCCTCAAGGACCCGGCGCAGCGTCGTCAGCTGCACCTCCTGACTCAGCGCCTGGTCCTCCGTGGCGCCCTCCCGTCCCGCCGCCCGCCCTGCCAAGTTGCGCGTCTTGAGCATGGCGAACTCTCCGACCCCGACCTCTTCCCCGTACGCGCTCCGCTCCTGCGTGCGGACCGCCGGGGCAGGGTACATGGGGCCCACGGCGTCGGCCGGGCACTCGAAGCCGTCCACCACGCACCCCCACTCCTCGACGTAGCCCGTCCGCGGCCTCCCCGTCCCTGGCGTAGCGGCTTCGAGTTCCTCCGCGTCCCCGCCGAGCTCCATGTCGTCGTCCACGGCCGTGCCCTCGCCCTCCTCGGGCGGCCCCTGGCTGCCCCCCTCGCCGCCCTCCCTTGGCCCCGCCATGTCCACGTCCCCCTCCTCCTTCACAGCCGCCCCCCCCGCCCCGGCCTGGGCCCCCGCCTCGGTGGCCCCGGCGGCGGCCGCCTCGGCGCCCTCGGCGCCCCCGGGCCGCGGCAGGGACACCGAAAGCGTCACGGAGCCGCCGTACTCCCCCGCGGTCTGCAGCTGCGCGGCCTGGGTGCCCTTGCGCGCCACCCCCGTCAGAGCCACCAGGTTGCGGCGGTTCCGACCCCACCGCCAGAGGAGCTCCTGCGCCATCCCCCCCTCCAGGTCCTCCTGCGTCGCCACCACGACCCTCGGCCCGGCGCGACCCCGCGACCCCGGCCCCGAGCCGAGCGCCTCGTCGACGGTCGACGCCAGCTGCACGCACTTGAACGACATCGGGTTGTCCCGCCAGCCGCGGCTGCCCCGCCCCGCCTGCCCGCCCTGCCCGTCCCCCTCCCGGGCCGCGCCCTCCACGCGGTCCTGGCGCACCCACTCGAGCTGCGTCGCCGCGAAGTCCATCGCGATCTTGCACGTGTGGCTTAGGAACACCAGCGAGTAGTTCCCCTCGAGGCGCCGGCCCCGCCAGTGGTCGTCGAGGAGGGCCAGCACCTCGAGGGCGCGGCCCGCGGCGTCGCAGGGGATGAGCACGTCGCCGTCCTTGCGCAGGGTCGCCATCACGGCGTCGAGGAGCGCCTTCTCCCACGTCTGGCTCCCCTGCGGCGGGCGGGGGACCACCCCCAGCGGGCACCCCACAATCACGGCCGACGGCCGGTGCGACACGGCCTCCAGCGCGGCCCCGCCCAGGAGCAGCCCGCCGCGGTGCGAGAAGGAGGGGGCGTAGACGACGTCCTCCCCCATCAGGCTCACGCACCAGACGGCCCCGCCGATCATGTGCCCGGACGCGTGCGCCTCGGCGGTGATGCCCTTGCCCTTGTCCAGAAGCAGGGGCTGCTCGTAGTGGACTTGCTCGAACCGCGAGAAGCACGCGTCGAGGTCCTCGAGGGAGAGCCCCCCCGCGTCGCCCCCGCTCCTCCGGGACGCGACCCACGCCTCGTACATGCACACCTGGCCCATGCGGTGCGAGGGGGTGGTCGAGTAGACGGGACACGCCAGGCCCAGGCGGGACATCGCCAGCGGCAGGAGCCCCAGGTACTTGGGGGACGCGTGGGAGATCAGCACCGCGTCCACCGTCGGAGCGATCGGCCGCAGGAGGTCCACATACTTGTCCGAAAACGCAGCGTCCCAGCCGCAGTCCAGAAGGACCTTTGTGCCTGCGAGGGGGCGCGTTCTCGTGCGCCTTCGATGGGGCGTAGGGGAGGGTGTGTGTGGGGGGGGTTCTCCCGCGTCGCGGGGCCGAGCCGCTCACCAGCAAGCTCGATGATGTAGCACAGGGGCTCCTCTGGGGCCAGACCGTACACGGCCTGGAACTTGAGGTCTAGCGCGTGCGCCATGTTGACAGCGGAGCCACGCGATCGCCCTGGACGCCCGAGTGCCCACTCTCCTCCTCTCGGGCCTCGATGCAGTGCGACCGGGGATGTGCTGGACGCTTCACGCGCCCCACTGGAAGGATCAACAGAATTTCCACGTACGTGCACCTTGCCGCTGCGTTTCGGGTCGATCTCAAGCCGCAAGCGGCTTGAAGCCGCTTCTCTGCGCAGTCTTGCTCGAGTTTCTCTGGCAGGGCGCGCGGCAGAGGCGTGTAGGAATCGCGTCCCGTCGCCCTGGCCAGCAGCGTGCGCCTCCCGTCTGCCTCTTCGGATCCAGGGGTGTGACGCCTCTGAAATATCGCAACAACGCTCGCGGAGAGCGTCGAGGCTACGCCGAGAGGGAGGCGTCCAGTACGTTTACCGTTCTCCCGTGCGACCCTCGGCGCGATGGAGGGCTTCTTTAGGTCGGCCGTCTCTATTGATGACGTGCGCGACGACGGGGATGTGGCCGGGTTCTCCAAGATCCTCAGGTGCGCCGCATACGATCGCCCTCGCCTGTGCCCCCTCTGAACGAGAGTGCGGATACTGAGATCAGATCCGCGATATTTGCTCTTTTTCGCCGGGATTGTCACCAACTGTATCATTACGCGTGCCGGGACCAGGGTAGGAGCGCCCACGGGGACCCTCGCGCCCCCGCGTCGGCACCCCCGTCTCAAACGAGACGCGGGGAGGGGCCCTCGCTCGGCAGCCCCGCGACATCCCCCGGTGACCCTTCCCCGTGGCCCCGCAGCATGAGCGCCACTGGCGAGCTCATGCTGGCCGACAAGCGGGGCTCTCTCCAGTGCATCGACGCGCGGGCCGAGCTCATCCGCGGGAGCTTTGCCCGCGACGCGGACGCCCCCGCCGCCCCGGGGAAGGGCGGCCCGGCGACGGGGACCAAGGCCGCCCCGGGCGGGCAGCCAGTGTCGAAGCGCAAGATCTTCACCCCGAGCCGGGGCAGCGCCATGAGCGTGTCGAGTGTCCTCCCGTCCCCGTCCGGGCAGCTGGTTGCCCTGGCCGGCCACAGCGCCTCCTCCAACTGCCCCGTGGTCCGGATCCTCGACCTCTCCCGCACCGACCCGTGCCGCCGCGAGGAGGTCAACTCCAAGCCCCCGAAGGTCACCGAGGTGGTCCACGCGTTCGACCTCGGGTACTCGGTCTTCGGCACCCGGCCCGGGCTCCGCGTCCTGCACATGGAGTGGCACCCGGCCTCGGCCCACCACCTCCTCGTCCTCACGTCGGCCTCCCGGCTCCTCCTCTTCGACGTCCGCAACGGGCCCGAGGAGCCCGAGATGGACCTCGCGCTGGACCTGAGCGCTGCCGCCGGCCCCTCCGGGGCAACCCTGGGGCTTTCCGGGGCCAGCCGCCCGGCCGCCCAGGCCCCCGGGCTCCGGGCCACCTCCGTGTCGCCGGCGCCCGGGGCCCGATCGGCCGCGGGCGGGGCCCACTCACACATCCCGAGCTCGTTCGTGTGTGGGGGGTCGGTCCGGGGCAGCGCCACCGCGTGGTCCAAGCTGTCGGTGTACATCCTTACGAGGGGCGGGGACGTGTATGCCATCTGCCCCGTGTGCCCCGGGGGGGCGCGCCTGGCCGAGGGGGACGTGCGGGACATGCGCGAGGCGGCCCGCGAGGTGATGGGGGAGGGCGCGCCGGCCGCGGAGGAGTGGCTCCGGGCGTGCATGATCGAGGACGAGAACGGCATGGCGGTGGCCGACGTGGGCGCCATGCGCCGGTATGCCCCGGCGGCCCAGGGCCCCCTCGAGGTGTGCCGGTCTTTCCCCGACGAGGCGGACGGGGCGTCCCCCGGCGACCGCGGGACGGCGGACGCCCTGGTGCTCCTCCAGCACCACATGTGCGTGGCCCTGGTCGTCGCGTCGGCGCGGCTCGTCAGCACGTACGTCCTCGCCAGCGAGGCCATGCCCGTCTTCGCCGACGAGGCCCGGGGCCCGGGGCCCGCCCCGTCCAACCTCTTCCTGATGCACATGGACAGCATCGCGTGCGGGTCCAGCGCGCCCGTGCGGAGCGACGCCCTGCGCGCCCGGGAGGCCGAGCACCCGTCCTCGGACGACGACGACTTCGAGGACTTTGGGGTCGACCTGGCGGCGGGGGAGCGGTGGCGGTCGCTGCTGCTCCCCGACCGCGCCCTGCCATCGCGCCTGTTCGTCGTGCACGCCACGGGGGCCCTCTGCGTCACCCTGACGTGGATGCCCGTCGTGTCGTCCTTCCTCGTCCGCGTCGCCCGGTCGGACGCCAGCAGCCTGGCCACCCCGGCGGCGTCCCTCACCTCCCTGCCCCCGCCCCTGTGCGAGCCCGTCCTCCTCGACACGCCCGACACGGCCGCGGCGGCCTCCGTGGGCAGCGAGCTCACGGGTTCCGCGCTCCTCGCCATCGACTCGTGGGGCGGACACGCGGTGCACCGCCCCCTCGACGAGCCGACAGAGCCCGTGGGCGCCGCCTCCCCGGCGCGGGTGAGCCAGCGGGGCGAGTCTCTGGCGCCCGGGGGGGACAGGGGGGCGTCCCGATCCCCGCGCCCCGCGTCCCTGCGGGGAGGGAGCGCGTCGCCGGCCCCGTCCGAGGCGCGCGGGGGCTCGCTCTCCCCCCTGGCCCGCGGCGTCCTGCGCGCCGGCAGCGGGGGGGCCGGCCAGGGCGCCGGGCAGGCGGGCCCGTCCAGCGCCGGGCAGCGGGCGGTCCTCGCCCGCAAGGTCGAGGACCAGATCCTGCAGCTGGTGGAAGAGCGGTACCGGGAGACGCTCGCCGGCCCCCGGCCCGTGCGGATGCCCGAGGTGGCGGACGGCCTGGACGCCGAGTCGCCCGAGGGGCGGCGCGTCCTCGCCGACTACGCGGAGAAGCTCAAGGAGAAGTACCTGGCGTACGCGACACGGGCGCACCGGACGCTGCTGGACCGCGCAAAGGCGCAGCGGGAGGCGGCGGAGGAGCTGGGGCAGCAGGCGCTGGCGCTCGCCGAGCGGCTGCGGGCGGCGCAGGAGGAGGAGGCGTCGCTCGCGGGGCGGTTCCGCGACCGGGAGCGGCTCATGGACAACGTCGCGGAGCGCATGGACATCACGGCGAGCATCCTGGACCAGGTCCCGCGCCCGCTCAACGCGGCGCAGGAGGCGTGGATGGGGGAGCTCGCGTCCCTGGAGGAGAGAGACCTGAGGGACCTGGAGGCGGAGGTGGCGCGGGCGAGGCACGACGCCGAGGCGCTGCTGAAGGAGGCCCGGGACGCGAAGAAGCGGGGCTCGCGGCGGGCGGGGGGGGTGGCGCTCTCGGGGCGGGCCCTGCTGACCGGGCTGGGGAGGCGGGGGCCGTCCGCGCTCAAGGAGGCCTCGGCGCCCCCCCTGACGACGGGCCGCGAGGCGTCGGCCGTGACGCGGGCGGCCCAGTCCATCGCCCAGCTGTGGCTGTGCGAGGCCGAGATGAGCGCGATAGGCGGGCTGGACGACGACGGGGTCGAGGACGACGCCGGGAGCGAGATCTCCCACAGCCACGAGGCAGGGGGGGCGTTCGGCCTCGGGGACCTCGTGATCTAGGGAGGCGGGGCCACGGGGCCCGGAGAATGTCGCTCCGATTCAAACTTCTCGCTACAGGACGACCCTTTCATTCCTGGTCATTCATCAGGTCGTCCGGATAGGGGTTGGGGGGGGGGGTTAAAAACTGCAAAAACTCGATGTGCCCGCCTGGGCCAAAACTGTGGCACTGCGCTCTTAGGCGACGTTCACGGGCGTGCGCACCTCGGCCTTCTTGCCGGCGCGGTTCTCGCCGAAGGCGAGCTCCTCAAGGACGGCCTCCCACTTCTTGGCGGGCTCCTTCCAGGTGAGGTCCTGGGTGATGCAGCGCTCGACCATGGAGCGGTGCTTGGGGGTGTTGAAGGCGGCGATGGCCTTCTTGCAGGCGGCGGCGACGGCCTGGACGTCCTCGGGGATGCAGGCGTCGGCGTCGAGGGCACCCATGTGGTACCCGGTCACGCCCTCCTTCACCGTGTCGACGAGGCCGCCGGTGGAGGCGACGACGGGGACGGTGCCGTACTGCATGGCGTGGAGCTGGATGAGGCCGCAGGGCTCGAAGCGGGAGGGCACGAGCATGAAGTCGGCGCCGGCGGTGATGAGGTGGGCGAGGGGGGCGGAGAACTTGACCACGCCCTTGGCCCCGGGGCACGCGGCGTCGAGCTTGCGCACGGCGGCCTCGAAGGCCTTCTTCCCGGTGCCGAGCACAACGACCTGGCCGCCGGCGGCGACGATGTCGGGGATGGCCTTGAGCATGATGTCCACGCCCTTCTGCTCCTCGAGGCGGCCGATGAAGCCGAACACGGGGGCGGAGGGGTTGACGGGGAGGCCGGCCTCGGCCTGGAGGGTGGCCTTGGCGGCAGCCTTGCCCTGGTGCACGGTCGAGGCCGTGTACTTGACGTCGAGGAACTTGTCCTTGGCCGGGTGCCACTCGGTGGGGTCCATGCCGTTGACGATGCCCTCGATGCCGCCGGCGCCGCGGATCACGCCGTCGAGCTCGACGCCCTTGGCGGCGTCGGCGGTGATCTCAAGGGCGTAGTTGGGGGACACGGTGATGAGCTTCTCGGCCGTCTGGAAACCGGCCTTCATCCAGTTCAGCTTGGCCGTGGGGGCGCTGGCGCCCTTGACCTCCTTGCCCATGGCGTCGACGGGCTGGTTGTCGGTGAAGTCGAAGAAGGACTTGGCCTCGGGGGGGCACGAGAGGCCGCCGAACGAGGACGCGGGGAAGCGGCCCTGGAAGGCGATGTTGTGGATGCAGAAGGCCGTCTTGGCGTTCTTGAACTCGCCGCGGGCCTGGTACTTGGTCTTGAGGAGCACGGGCACCATGGCCGAGTGCCAGTCGTTCGCGACGAAGACGACGTCCTCGCCGGGGCCGAAGGGGAGCTTGCGGCAAGCCTCGATGGCGGCCTCGGTGAACACGCGGAAGCGCTTCTGGTTGTCGTCGAAGTCGACGCCCGCCTTGGCGCCGTAGAGCTTGGAGCCCGTCTTGCCCCAGACCTTGGCGAGGAAGAGGGGGGAGTCCACCCAGACGCGGTCGACGCCCTGGTCGACGGTGTGGAAGTAGCCGACCTCCTCGCCGGCGATGGTGGTGCGCACGGACGTGTCCCAGGCGTCGTAGTACTGGTCGTAGCGGGGGGCCACCGTCATCACCTTGTGGCCACGGCGGGCGAGCTCGCAGGGGAGGGCGCCGACCACGTCGCCGAGGCCGCCCGTCTTGGACCAGGGGGCCACCTCGGCCGACACGAAGACGATGTTGAGGGGGCGGGTGGTCTTCTCCACGTAGGGGAGGTCCTTGGGGATGGTGCGGGACTGCACCGTGGGCTTGCCCGTGCGCTCGGGGCCCTTGGGGGTCGTGTTGGCCATGCGGCCGGCGGCGGCCTTGGTGGCGACGGGGCGGGCCACACGCACACCGGCGACCTTGCGGGCCGGGGCGGCCGCGACAGCGGGGGTGAAGGTGAGGGCCTGCATGGTGGCGAGAGACTGCGGGGGGGAAGGGGCGGGTTGGATGGTCCAGCGAGGCCCGTCCACGGCAGGTCTCGGTGGGCACGGTGGGCGAGAAGGAGTGCCCCCCGGCTCAGTGACCGGGAGTCAAATTGCGCTAGGGCCCCGAGCGGAGGCACGACGGCGCTCGACCAAGGCGGCCAGCGTTCGTTGGTTAATCTCGCGGGAACAAGCAAATTGAAAAAGGACCAGGGTCCCCGTGACGCCGCAGCTGGGTCGCGGGGCGCACGTCGGGGCGAAAAATGGCGCCGTGCAGGCCAGAAAAGTGGGGAAGAGCGCCCCCCAGCCCCTCTCGAACGGCCTCGAGAAAGGAAACCCCCGACAAGCGACATGCCCCGCGTCGGGGTCGAGGGAGACGCGGCATCGCACCCGGCACCCCGAGGCGCGTCGAAGTGATGAAAAAAACGCCGGTGCCGGTAACACGACCGTCGACGTCCGCCGAGAATGGCAGCGGCGACACCACGAAACGCGACAACTGGGCCGGAGGCGGGGGTTAACAAAGGCCACGGCAGGGCGCGATGAGGAGATCGAGAGGTCAAATTGGGGGTAAAAAGCACGTACGGTAGGGTTGCAACATATCGCATCCCATAAAGATCGCGCGCGACCCCGAAACCACTGAGCGCTCCCGGAACGCACATCCTCCTCCCCCCTCGCAGCGGTGACCGCCGCGTCGCGACCGTCAAAACAACGGTCATTACTCGAAACGCGACTTAAAAACGCTGGAGACGCAGGGTGAGGGGGCCTGGGTAGCTCAGCGCCCGAGAATCGCGCTCTGCACTCTCCCGAGAGCGCGCTCCCCCCGCCACCGGTGTCGACGTCGACGTTCAGGGACTCTCGGGTGGAGCGACGCCGAAGGCGACGGAAAAGGGCTTCTCAAGCCTCAAGCCGGATGATCGGACAGCGGACACCGCGCCGGGGGGGGGGCAGGGGTCTCTCGGAACATGAGGGCGCGCGCGCGCTTGCGTGGCGGGGATTTGGCACTTACCGTCACCGGAACGTTAATTATACCAATTCTGCTAGTCCGTACCGCTTCCGTGAGCCATTCCAGCGGAGATCCGGCCGCAGGAGAATCTTGCCTCGTTCTTTCTGGAGTTCTGAGTCTGACAGGAGAGGGGGTTGCGAGTTTGGCCCAAACTCCGGGAGTTTGGAGCTCGGGGCGGAGCCCCGGGGCCGGGAGGGTGCACGCGCGCATCTTCCGGGCTGGATGCCGTAGTACTCCTCCAGGTGGGCGCAGATGGCGGCGGAGATGTCCTTGTTCTTGTCGCCGCCGATGGCCCCGATGCTCGACAAGGTGCAAGCGGCGGTGGGCTCGTCCGTGCCGCCGAAGACCATCGGGACGTCCGTC